>Ga0075368_10000022_pt1 | contig 37479 bp, 55 predicted proteins | sample EndMethybrTD3033_FD_71518 | JGI IMG/M metagenome (GOLD analysis project Ga0075368, IMG submission 71518) | Populus endosphere microbial communities from Tennessee, USA - Endosphere MetaG P. TD hybrid TD303-3 | ecosystem: Host-associated > Plants > Roots > Endosphere | place: USA: Tennessee... | reverse complement strand
GACAAAGAGCTCGTCCAGGGCGAAATTCCTGCTGACATGCTTGACAAGGCCAAGAACGCTCGCAGCCTCTTGGTCGAAGCTGCCGTCGAAGCCGAAGACGAACTGTTCGAGCGATTCCTTGAGCAAGGCGAAGAGTCTATCACCGAAGAAGAGCTCAAGCGTGCGCTCCGCAAGCGAGTTCTTGCTGGTGACTTTTACCTTGTTACCGGTGGTGACGGCCGCGGCGTTATCGTAGAAAAAGTCCTCGACCTCGTTGCCGACTACCTTCCATCGCCACTCGATGTCGAAGCCATCCAGGGTGTTAGCCCTAAGACCGGTGACGTCGTCGAGCGCAAGCCTGACGAATCCGAGCCGCTTTCAGCGCTGGCATTCAAGATCGCTACCGACCCATTTGTCGGCAAGCTGATCTTCATCCGCGTCTACAGTGGTAAATTGACTGCTGGTAGCTACGTACTGAACACGACGAGCGGCAACAAAGAACGTATTGGCCGTATCGTTCGTATGCACGCTGACAAGCGTGAAGACATCGACATGATCGGTGCCGGTGACATCGCTGCCGTCGTGGGCCTGAAAGACACCTTTACTGGCGCGACTATCTGCGACCCAGCCCACCCGATCCAACTCGAATCTATCGAGTTCCCAGAGCCACCGGTATCTATTGCCGTCGAGCCTAAGACCAAGGCCGACCAAGAGAAGATGGGTGTCGCTTTGCAGCGTCTTGCCGAAGAAGACCCAACCTTCCGTGTTCACACCGACGAAGAAACCGGCCAGACTATTATGTCCGGAATGGGCGAGCTTCACCTTGACATTCTTATCGACCGCATGAAGCGTGAGTTCAAGGTCGAAGCGAACATTGGTGAGCCGCAGGTTGCCTTCCGCGAAACTATCCGTGGTACTGCCGAAGTACAGGGTAAGCACGCCAAGCAATCTGGTGGTCGTGGTCAGTACGGTGACGTTTGGGTTCGTTTCGAAGCCAACGAAACCGGCAAGGGCTTCGAATTCGTCGACGCCATCAAGGGTGGCGTGGTTCCACAGGAATATCGCCCAGCCGTACAAAAGGGTATCAAAGAAACGCTCGAAGGCGGTGTCATGGCTGGCTATCCAGTCGTTGACGTCAAAGCGACGCTTTACGATGGTAGCTACCACGACGTCGACTCTTCTGAACTTGCTTTCAACCTTGCCGGCCGCCTTGCTGCCCGTGAAGGTATCAAAAAGGCAAAGCCAGTACTGCTTGAGCCTGTCATGAAGGTAGAAGTCAGCACCCCTGAAGACTTCATGGGTGATGTCATTGGTGACCTTAACGCCCGCCGCGGCCGTATCGACGCCATGGAAGACATTCCTGGTGGCGCCAAGGTAGTAAAGGCCTTCGTGCCGCTTGCTAGCATGTTTGGTTACACGAGCGACCTCCGCTCGATGAGCCAGGGCCGTGCGGCCAGCACTATGGAGCTTGCGCAGTACGAGGAAGTACCACCTAACGTCGCGCAGGAAATCATCGAAAAGCGCGCTGCTAAATAGCCCGCCGATCGACAACAAAAATACACCGCTACGATGGCGGTGTATTTTTGTTGCGACGGTGGCTAGTCGTTCTTGGTCTTTTTTGGTTTTCTTACGACCCGGCCTGGGCGGTTTTGACCTTTTGGCATGAAGCATCCTTTCGCTGTATGCGGGCTTCTTTCGCCTGCGTGCTATCAGTATACACGAACGGTGCGGTACAATAGGGGTATAAGCAAGGGAGGTGGCATGAATAAAATTTCAACGACCATATGGTTTGACGGGCAGGCGGAGGAAGCTGCGGAGTTCTACGTCGCGGCGTTCGGCGAGGGGTCGCTTGGCAACAAGCTGTACTATACCGAGGCTGGACAAGAGGTGCACGGCCGAAAACCTGGGTCGCTGCTGACAGTCGACTTTCGCGTGCTCGACCACGATTTCGTCGGCCTTAACGGCGGGCCTGCGTTCACGCTCAACCCTGCTGTATCTTTTATTGTTAACTACGACCCTTCACGCGATGAAAACGCCAAAGAGAACCTGGACAAAGCGTGGAACATGCTAGCTGACGGCGGGACGGCGCTTATGCCACTACAGGAGTACCCATTCAGCAAGCACTATGGTTGGATACAAGATAAGTTCGGTGTGTCGTGGCAGCTCATGCTCACCAATCCCGAAGGCGAGCCGCGTCCAAGCATCACGCCATCGATCATGTTCGTGGGCGACAACTGCGGCAAGGCCGAAGAAGCGCAAGATTTTTACCTTTCCATCTTCAAGAACGCCAAAAAAGGTACCGTCATGCGCTATCCTGCCGGCATGGAGCCGGAAAAGGAAGGAACGGTGATGTTCTCCGACTTCATGCTCGAGGGTCAATGGTTCGCGGCGATGGACAGCGCGCAGGACCACAAGTTCCAGCTCAATGAAAGCTTTTCGTTCGTGGTCAACTGTGCCGACCAGGCCGAGGTGGATTACTACTGGGAAAAACTGAGTGCCGTACCAGAATCCGAGCAGTGCGGCTGGCTAAAGGATAAATACGGGGTATCTTGGCAAATCGTCCCGACCGAATTCCTTCGAATCCTCACCGATTCAGCCAGCGACCATGACAAATATAACCGCGTCATGGAGGCCATGATGGCAATGAAGAAGCTGGACCTAGCCCAACTGAAAGCCGCGGCTGACAAAAGTTAGGCTTTGGACCGCAAGAACAAACGAACGAAGATGGAAAGATGATGATAGATACCAAGACGATGAAAAGCCTCGCTCGCGAGCAAGGCACGCCGCTATTCGTGTACGACCGTGAATTTCTAGCAAAACGTGCTGAGCAACTTCTCGACCTGGCGTTGCCGTTCGGGTTGACGCCTCGCTATGCGGCCAAGGCAAATAACCACCCGGAGATAATAAGGATGCTGAGCGATGCCGGGATGGCGTTCGATGCTAGCTCGAGCTACGAGGCAACAGAGCTGATGAATAGGGGCGTAGAGGCCGGCAAAATAAGTCTCTCTAGCCAACAGCCAGCGCACAACCTGCCAGATTTGCTAGATGCTGGCGTGCAGTATGTCGCGACGTCGCTGCACCAGCTGGAGCTCTTCATCCAGGCGGCTCCAAAGGGTGCGGAGGTCGGCCTTCGTGTCAACCCTGGTCTTGGCGCAGGGCACAACAACCGGACGACTACAGGGGGAGCCAACTCGAGCTTTGGCCTCTGGAACGCTTATCTGCCCGATGCGCTAAGGATGGCAGGCGACGCTGGCGTTGTGATTACCCGACTACATATCCACATTGGCTCAGGTGCCGACCCCAAGATGTGGAGCGAGGTGATGAAAACATCGCTTGGGATAGTGCGGCAAATGCCCGATGTGACCACGCTTGATATCGGCGGCGGCTTCAAAGTACATCGCTACGGCGACGAACATGAAGCTGACATGTCTGAAATTGCTGGCGTATTCGCCTCAGAACTGACGGCCTTTGCCAAGGAAACCGGTCGTGAGCTTCATCTAGAGATAGAACCGGGTACATGGCTGGTGGCACACGCTGGCACGCTGCTGGCGGAAGTCGTAGATATCGTCGACACGGGGGCTGACGGCCATACGTTCCTTCGGCTCGATACCGGCATGAACGACATCATTCGTCCCAGCATGTACGGCGCGCAGCACGAGATTGAGGTGGTCAATGACGCCACTGAAAAGCAAGGCTACGTTGTCGTGGGTCACAACTGCGAGACGGGAGACATACTGACACCCGCCTCTGGTGATCCGGAGGGTTTGGAGCCGCGCGCCCTGAACAAGGCGGCTATAGGCGACCTGATTGCTATTCACGATGCTGGTGCCTACTGTCGCAGCTTCGCGGTACATGGCTATAACTCGTTCCCATCGGCAAAAGAAATAATCGCCTAAAAAAATATGTCGCCTCTGGAGTGTTTACAGACCACGCCTTTCCCTGTATAATTAGGCGCATACGTCGTGGAGTCTTTTATAGACTGCCATACGAAATATAATTAATAGGAGATAAATCCCATATGGCAGATTTCGATCGAACTAAGCCGCACGTCAACGTTGGTACCATGGGTCACGTTGACCACGGTAAAACAACTCTAACCGCTGCAATTACCGCTGTACTTGCAAAGAAGCTTCCTAGCGAAGTTAACAAAAAAGTTGACTACGCCCAGATCGACAACGCTCCAGAAGAGCGCGCACGTGGTATCACCATCGCATCAAGCCACCAGGAATACGAATCAGCCAAGCGTCACTACGCTCACGTTGACATGCCTGGTCACGCCGACTACGTAAAGAACATGATCACGGGTGCTGCCCAGATCGACGGCGCTATCCTTGTTGTCGCAGCAAACGACGGCCCACTTCCACAAACTCGCGAGCACGTACTGCTTGCTAAGCAGGTTGGTGTGCCTAAGATCGTCGTCTTCCTTAACAAGATGGACCTCGCTGACCCTGAACTCGTAGAGCTCGTTGAAATGGATGTTCGCGAACTGCTTGCTAAGAACGGCTTCGACGAAGACGCTCCTATCATCAAGGGTTCTGCTACCAAGGCCCTCGAAGGCGACGCAGCTTCTGAAGACGCTATCATGGAACTCGTCGAAGCTCTTGACTCATACGTTCCAGAGCCAGTTCGTGACCTCGACAAGCCATTCCTTATGCCTATCGAAGATGTCTTCTCGATCAAGGGCCGTGGTACGGTTGCTACCGGTCGTATCGAGCAGGGTATCGTTAAGTTGAACGACCCAGTCGAAATCGTTGGCGTGAAAGCTTCACAGCAATCAGTCGTTACTGGTATCGAAGCCTTCAAGAAGAACCTTAACCAAGGTCAAGCTGGTGACAACGCCGGTCTGCTCCTCCGTGGTATCGAACGCGAACAAATCGAACGCGGTCAGGTTGTTGCCAAGCCAGGCTCAATCACTCCACACACCGAGTTTGACGCCGAAGTCTACATCCTCAAGAAGGAAGAAGGCGGTCGCCACACTCCATTCAGCAAGGGTTACAAGCCACAGTTCTACTTCCGTACTACGGACGTAACTGGTGAAGTCGAACTTCCAGCTGACAAAGAAATGGTCATGCCTGGTGACACCGTAACCTTCAAGGTTAAGTTGCTCGCGCCTATCGCCATGGAACAAGGTCTTAACTTCGCTATCCGCGAAGGTGGCCGTACCGTTGGTGCTGGTGTCGTAACCAAGATCAACAAATAATAAACGGCACTAGCTGTTTTAGAGACCCTGGCGCCATGCCGGGGTCTCTTTTGTGAAGTTATATATAAAACCAACAGAGGATTCCCTATGCGCCATTTCAGAAAGACCGTAAGGCGGTATTCCAAGTTTAACCAAGGTGACAAAAAGCTTTCGGGCTGTACGTTCTGTAACGAATACGAAACAAAAGCCCATATCATCTTCGAAAACGAAACGATGTTCGTTATCCCGAACCGCGTAAAGTACGATATGTTCGAGGGCCAGCTCGTAACCGATCACTATATGGTCATCCCAAAAAGGCATGTCGAAACCCTAGACGGCTTTACCGACCAGGAGATGATAGACCAGATGAAGATCGCAGGCCAATACGAAAAGAAGGGCTACGATGTATACGCACGTGGGGTCGGCAATGTCGCGAGAACAGTGAAGCACCAGCACACCCACCTGATCAAGGGTAATAACAAGAACAAGCTCCCGCGCTTCCTCTTGTTTATCCGTAAGCCGTACTTTTTATTGAACATTTAGTTGTTCGTATGACCATCCTCTGGTATAAATATTCGCGCAATCGACCATTCATATTGGCTGAGCTCGGCTGGCGGTGGCCTGCGAGCGGGGTGCGAACCCTGCCGCAGGCCCTGTCAAACTTGGCAAAATAGTACTTATAGTATAGAATAGACGAGTAATAACAACATTCGTCCCGACAACTCGGCCAGACGCGAAAGCAAACGCGATTCGAGCAGAGGTTACGGGACCGTACATAAAAGGAGATTCTCATGGTTGAGAAAAAAGACGCGGCAGCTACTGGCCTCCGCATTCGTATCCGCCTGAAAGCCTATGACCACAAGGTCATCGACCAATCGGCAAAACAAATCATCGACACGGCACTTCGTACCGGCGCAAGCATCGCAGGGCCTATCCCACTGCCTACTCGCCGTTCAAGCTTTACGGTCGTCAAGTCACCGCACGTATACAAGACTGGCGGTGAGACGTTCGAAATGCGCGTTCACAAACGTCTAATTGACATTACGAACGCGACGCCTAAGACTATCGACAGCCTGCAGAACCTCAGCCTTCCAGCTGGTGTCGACGCAGAAATTCGCATGTAGTTTAAGCTATGAGCTAAAAAATCCCGAGCATGTCTCGGGATTTTTTGATTGTCCAGGGAGATGGCCGCTGCTTTTTGAGCTGCGGCCAGCCGTTCTCGGCCAACGAACCCGTGTGGGGTAGGCTGTCGCCATCTCAGGCCTCGACACGCTTTCGTGGTGAGTATGTCGACTGAAGCACCCGAACGAGGTATTCCAGCCGGGCGGCCGTCAGAGGCGCGTTGCACCACCGGCGGTCTGACCACGTCAAGCGAGACCCGAAAATCTCCCGCTTTATCCTGGCGGTAGGCGAGATGGTGTAAACGTGACAAGTGTCGCGCCACGTTACCTTCTCGATGACCACGTTCTCTCCATCCATGCGAATACGGAGGAGGCTCGTGGTCTTGCGGTCCCGGTCGCAGGGAGCCATCCTGTCGAAGCCGTCGCCAACCAGGCGAACGACCTGACGATGGGCTTCAAGCGCCAATCCGCGTAGTACTGCCGGTGAGTTGTTCCGCCAGTGGCGGCAACAATTCACCATCAGGGCGATTGCGGCGGCGCAGCAAATGAGCCACGTCGCGATCGCCATCGGGCTGGAGGTGCTCGGGGACATCACGCGCGGCGCGCTCACACCAACGATGAATACCGTCGGAAGGATACACGCCATGTACGCGACATCGCGTCGGATGAAAATCATCACGGCCCTTCAGTGGGGGACAAGCCTGTAAAATAGTAGCATATCACGCACCGCAAGCGGAATATACCATGTGTATATCAGCGTTCGTGCGAACGAGGAGAATAGGTGGTGTCCATCATGCGGCCGTCATCAACCTTGTCATAGATACCCTGTACCTTGACGGTGAGGTACATTGCCCACGTGCCAAGCGCAAGAATAAGTGCGCCGATCACTACCCAGTAGACTGTTTGTTGGGTGAATCGGAATGCCATGAACGGCTTGGGTCCGTCGGCTTTTACGAACGAGCGGTAGTGCTCGGCTTTCTTGGTTGGTTGTTTTTTCTTGGTTGCCATGAATCCTCCAAGTTGTTTATGCTTTCAGTATGCACGAGCACGCGCCAGGACGCAAGCCGCTTGAGCTTACGTGACTATTTGGTATACTGACTGTAATGGCAAAAACAAAACAAAAACGCCCCCGAACTTACGCTCGCAATCGTTCCGCCTCTGTATCGAGGGTAGGGCGTGAAAAGATATTCGAGTCTGACGGCACATATTTTTTAAAGTTGATCGTATTTGTACTACTCGGCACGCTGTGGCTTAAATTTGCCCAACCTGTTACATGGCTTGGTATGCCCGTGGGTGGCATTCCGCTTGGCATGCTCATTGGCCTAGTGCTCGTAAATAGGTTCGAGAAATACCAATCCGACCGCAAAATCTGGTATGCCATTTTGGTCGTCGTGACGATCATCTGCTACTTCGTGCCTGCTGGCATCGTTATCTAAGGCATGTAATACTACTATTCGGTAGCTACTCGGCTGCCTTACCAACCAAGGTGGTGAACCTGTATGGCAGGAAAATGGGCGGCGGTCAGTATGATCGTCATCCTCGCGGTGGCTGGCTGCGGCTCCAGCTCTGATGAAGGTGTGGACGAGCCTTCGACTTCGGTATGTGCCGAGACATGCTCCGGGAAAGAGGTGACCGATACCGGGTGTGACAAGGGAGCTGTTGACGCAGTTCCCGCCAAACCCGTTCGAATCGATGCCACCCTTCACGGGCAGCTCGGAGTGCGCAAGTCGAACCCCGCTGTCTGCTCCAACATCTACTGGGTCAAGTTCGTACCCGACCCCGACAACACCTCGGCGTTCGAGGTGAGAATCGCCGTCGACGGCAAAGCCGCCAAGGCGCAGCCATCCGAACCCGGCAACCCGGCACTGACGGCATGGACGGTTGGCGTTCACGTCGCACCTGGACAGATGATCTCTGCCTGCCTCGGCTCGCCAGCCAACACCCAGACCTGCCTTGAAGACACGAAGGCAGCCTGAGAGCTCCACGCCCACTCCACGGCCGCCCGAAACATGCGGCCGTGGAGTGGGCAAGCTCCCTGTAAAATCATTGACTCAACAGATTGAGTGTGCTATAGTTGCTAGGTAACTTATTACGTAATAACAACTCGTTCTTGGTGAATTGGTAGGTCTACCTCAGTAGAAACCCCCAGCCACCAAGAATTTTAAGTGGGAGCAAGAGGGCAATGAAAGCACTTCTCGGTACCAAGATTGGTATGACCCAAATCATCAGCGAGGATGGACGCGCAGTTCCTGTGACGTTAATTCAAGCTGGCCCCGTGACTGTGACTCAGGTCAAGTCCGTCGAATCAGACGGCTATAACGCAGTCCAGGTGGCATATGGTGAGGGTAAGAACCTGAGCAAGGCCGTGGCTGGTCATACACAAACAGCCAAAGTGACCCCGAAGCATATTCGGGAATTCCGCGTCGATGAACTTCCAGCCGACCTTAAGGTTGGTGACGTCATCGATGTAACTAAGTTTGAACTGGGCGACGTCGTTGACGCCACCGGTACAAGCAAAGGTAAGGGGTTTGCCGGTACGGTAAAACGCCATAACTTCAACACGAGTGGTCGCACGCACGGTGGTAAGGGCGACGTTCGTAAACCTGGTTCGATCGGATCGATGTATCCTCAAAAAATCTTCAAGGGCAAACGCATGGCAGGCCGTATGGGCGCTGACCGCGTAACCGTGAAGAACCTTGAGGTCGCCTACGTTGATGCCGCTTCAAACCTTATCGGTCTCAAAGGCGCTGTGCCTGGTCCAAAGAAGGGCCTGATCATTATCGGAGGTAAGGCATAATGGCTGATACTAAAAAAGCAGCGACGACTGCTCTACCTAAAGACATCTTCGCGGTCGAGGTTGAAAACCACGAACTGTTGAAGCTCGCGTACGATTCATTCCTCGCGAACAACCGTCTTGCAAGCGCAACGACCAAGCAACGCGGTGAAGTCCGCGGTGGTGGTAAGAAGCCTTGGAAGCAAAAAGGCACCGGACGTGCACGTTTCGGTTCGAGCCGAAACCCAATCTGGCGCGGTGGTGGTGTCGTATTCGGCCCACGTGGCAACGAGAACTACAAGCTGAAGCTCAGCACGACCAGCAAGCGCGTCGCGCTTCGCCAGGCACTGACGCTCGCTAGCCAGGCTGGCAAGGTCGTCGTAAAAGACGTTCCTACCACGGTAAAGACTGCCGAGATGGCTAAGTTCATCGAAGACAGCAAGCTTGAACGCAAGGTACTGATGGTCGTCAGCGAAAAGACTCCAGAGTTGATTCGTTCGACCGCAAACCTACAGAACGTACTGTTGGTTCGCGCTACCTACCTCAGCGTGTATTACATCCTGAACGCCGACAAGATCGTCATTACGCCAAGTGCTCTTGAAGAAGTCAAGAACTGGCTGACAAAGGAGGAGGCGTAATATGAAGACTATTACCGTTATCCCACGCGCAACCGAAAAGGCTTACCGCCTTTCAAGCGGCAACATCTACGCCTTCAACGTCCCGACGGACGCCAACAAGAACGAGATCAAAGCTGCTGTCGAAGCGCAGTTCGAAGTTAAAGTAACGAACATCAAGACCCTCGTCCAAAGCGGCAAGGCCGTTCGCTTCTCACGCGGCAAGAACCGCTACCCAGGCACGACCACCCGCAAGGACAGCAAGAAAGCCTACGTTACTCTCGCAGAGGGTGACAGCATTCAGGTCTTTGATGCTCCAGCTGAAGAAGAGGAGAAGAAGTAATGCCAATCAAAGCTTACAACCCAACTACTCCTGCTCGCCGCGGCATGACCACGGAAGACTACAGCGAAATTACTACCCGCAAGCCGCTCAAGAGCCTTCTCAAGAGCAAAAAGCAAAACGCAGGTCGTAACAACACTGGCCGTATTACGGTTCGTCATCGCGGTGGCGGTGTAAAGCGCCACTACCGTCTGGTTAACCACCGGTTGGCACCAGGCCTTACGGTAACGGTCGAGGAGATCGAATACGATCCTAACCGTTCTGCCCGTATCGCCCGCGTAAAAGATCAGCATGGCCTGTACCACTACATCCTTGCTGATACGCAAATGACCAAGGGCAAGGTAATCGTTAGTGGCGAAGAGGCTCCCGTCGAGTCTTCGAACCGCATGCCACTAAGCCGTATTCCTGTCGGTTCTCAGATCTACGCGATCGAGATCAACCCAGGCAAGGGCGCGCAAATGGTGCGTTCGGCTGGTACGAAAGCTCAGCTGATGGCCAAAGAAGGCGACTACGCGCAGGTGCGCCTGCCTTCTGGCGAAGTCCGTCGTTTCCGCCTGGAAGCTACGGCAGCCCTCGGTGTTGTCGGTAACGTCCAGCACCAAAACATCAAGATCGGTTCAGCCGGCCGTAACCGTCGCAAGGGTATCCGCCCAAGCGTCCGTGGTGTTGTCATGAACGCCGCAGACCACCCGCACGGTGGTGGTGACGGTGGTCGCCACGGTAGTGGTAAGGCTCCACGTACTCCTTGGGGTCAACTCACGCTTGGTTACCGCACTCGTCGTCGTAAAGATACGGGCAAGCTGATTGTAAAATCTCGCCATGAAGCGAAGAGGAAGAGGTAGTATATGAGTCGTTCACTCAAAAAAGGCCCATTCGTCGACTTCAAGCTCGCTAAGAAAGTGGCGGCCTTGACTCAAGACGACCGTACTATCATCAAGACTTGGGCACGCGCAAGCACCATCAGTCCTGATATGGTAGGCCGAACGATCGCTGTTCACAACGGTCGCGTACACGTTCCTGTGCTTGTTTCGGAAAACATGGTTGGTCACAAACTCGGTGAGTTTAGTCCAACCCGCAAGTTCCGCAAGCACGGTGGAAAGGATAAGAAGTAATGGCTGATACAGTAGTACGTTCTTACGCCAAGGGCGTCGACCAGACGCCACGCAAGGTAAGCCTCGTTGCGAGCCTGGTTCGTGGCCGTACGGTTGCTGACGCGCTTGTCATCCTTGAACACACACCAAAGCGTGCCGCCCTGCCTGTCAAAAAGGCAATCGCGAGCGCTGCTGCAAACGCCACTAACAACCACGGTCTTGATGGCAAGACGCTCCAGATCAAAACCTTGTCGGTAACGGCAGGTCCACGCCTGAAGCGCTTCAAGCCAGCAAGCCGCGGCCGTGCGCTTCCTTTCCAGAAGCGTTCGAGCCACATCCTGGTTGAAGTAACTGGCGCTGAAAAACCAAAGAAGCCAGCCGCAAAACCTGCAGCTGCCGCAAAGGAGAGCAAATAATATGGGCCAAAAAGTAAACCCTATTAGCTTCCGCTTGCAAGTTCACAAGAACTGGGATTCACGCTGGTTTGCCGGCAAGAAAGATTTTGCCAAGTGGCTTGCGGAAGACATCAAGATCCGTGAACTGATCGAAAAGAAGTTCGTATCACGTCCAACGATCGCTCGTATCGAAATCGAACGTTCAGCCAACCTCATCACTATTACCATCCACACGGCAAAAGCCGGCGTCGTGATTGGTCGTGGTGGTGCAGGTGTTACGGAGCTGAAGGCCCAGATCGAAAAGATCGCCAGCCTGCCAGTCCGTATCAACATCGAAGAAGTAAAGCGTCCGGAACTTTCAGCCAAGCTTGTTGCTGAAAACATCGCCCGCCAACTCGAGCGCCGTATCAACTTCCGCCGCGCGACCAAAATGGCTGCCCAGAACACCATCAATGCTGGTGCCAAGGGTGTCCGTATCCAGGTAGCCGGCCGTTTGAACAACGCCGAAATGGCTCGTCGCGAAAAGCTGATCGAAGGCTCCGTGCCTCTTCACACGCTTCGCGCTGACGTTGACTTCCACTCTGCCCGCGCCCAAATGCCAGCCAGTGCCGGTATCGTTGGCGTCAAGGTTTGGATCTACAAAGGTGAAAGGAGCTAATCGATATGTTGTTGCCTAAGAAAACTAAGTATCGAAAAGTTCGCAAAGGTAAGAACGACGGCATCGCGACTCGCGGCCACTACATTGCCTTCGGCGACTACGCGCTCCAATCACAGAGCAACGAACGCATTACCTCTCGCCAGATCGAATCTGCGCGTCAGGCAATGACCCGCTACATCAAGCGTGGTGGTAAAATCTGGATCCGCATCTTCCCACACACCCCTGTGACGCGCAAGCCGCAGGACGTAAAGATGGGTAGCGGTAAGGGTAACCCTGAGTTCTTCGTCGCCAAAGTAAAAGCTGGCACCGTCCTCTTCGAAATGAAGGGCGTTGACGAAGAAGTAGCACGCGAAGCAATGCGTCTTGCAGCTCACAAACTTCCAGTGAAGACCAAGTTCATCGTAAGGGAGCAGGCATAATGGCTGACAAGAAAACGACCAAGGCAACAGAAGTCAAAACGCTAGAGCAGCTCCGTACGGAACTCGCTACCAAGCGCGACGACCTGCTTGCCGCCCGCCGTGGCCACGCCGCTGGCGAGCTTGCAAACCCACGCGTACTGACCAGTACCAAGAAAGAAATCGCACGACTTCTCACTGCTATCCGAGCAGCCGAGATCAGCGAAAAGGAGAGTAAATAATATGGCCAAGACATTGACCGGTATCGTGACGTCGGATGTCAACGATAAGACCATCACCGTCACTGTAACTAGTCGTGAAACGCATCCTATTTATGGTAAGCAGTACACTGTGAACCGCAAGTACTCTGCACACGACGAAAACAACGAAGCCCACGTCGGCGACAAGGTTCAAATTACCGAGAGCCGTCCAAAGTCAAAGACGAAGAGCTTCGTCCTAGCGAACATCGAAGAGAAATCTCGTGGTTCGATCGAACTCAAAGACGAAGAGGTGGATGCATAATGATCCAACAAGAATCTCGTCTTAAGGTAACCGACAACTCGGGCGCAAAGGAACTCCTTTGTATCCGTGTTCTCGGTGGCACGGGACGCCGTTATGCTCGCGTTGGTGACATCATCGTCGCTAGCGTAAAGCAGGCGAACCCGACCGGTAACATCAAGAAAAAATCAGTCGTCAAGGCAGTCGTCGTTCGTACGCGCGATCAAATCAAGCGTGCCGACGGCAGCACCATCGCTTTTGATGACAACGCCGCCGTTATCATCAACGACGACAAAACCCCTAAGGCTACTCGTGTCTTCGGCCCAGTTCCACGTGAACTGCGTGACCAAGGCTACGCAAAGATTATCAGCCTAGCTCCGGAGGTACTCTAATATGGCACAACGTATTCAAAAAGACGACGTCGTAAAGATTATCGCAGGTAGCAACAAAGGTGTAACTGGCAAGGTACTGGCTGTTCTTTCCAAAAAGAACGCTGCTCTTATCGAAGGCGTCGGCACGAAGCACCGCCACGTAAAGGCAAGCCAGCTCAACCCACGCGGCGGTAGCAAGGACATCCACGTCCCAACTCCACTGCATAAGCTTGCTCTTGTTGTCGATGAAAAGACCAGCAAGACGAGCCGCGTCGGTTACGTAAAGAACGCTGACGGTGTCAAGGCACGCCTTGCCCGCCAGGCAAAGAATAAGGAGATCAAGTAATGGCTACGAAAGCTACCACTACTGCCGCTGCTCCTCGCTTGAAAGCTTTGTACAAAGATCAATATGTCAAAGAACTACAGGCCGAATTGAAACTCGATAACGTACACCAGGTACCAAAACTCGAGAAGATCGTCGTAAGCGTCGGTATCGGCAAAAACAAAGATGACAAGCGTCACACCGAAATCGTCCGTAACACGCTTACTAAAATTACCGGTCAGGCTCCTGTCGACCGCATGGCCAAGAAGTCGATCGCCGGCTTCAAGATCCGTGCCGGCATGAACCGCGTAGGTATCAGCGTTACGCTTCGCGGCGCTCGTATGTACGAGTTCCTCGACCGCCTCGTTAACGTCGCACTGCCACGCGTCCGTGACTTTCACGGTGTTGGCGCGAAGTTCGACAAAGGTGGCAACTACAACCTTGGTATCGTCGAACAGTCAATCTTCCCAGAACTGACGTTCGAAGAAACCCAAGTACTCCACGGCTTGCAAGTCACGTTCGCTATCAGCAACGAAGATGCCGCACATAGCCGTGCGCTGCTCGAAAAGTTTGGCGTACCGTTTGAGAAAGAAGGAGGCAATCGCTAATGGCTAAAAAATCAATGATCGCTCGCGACGAAAAGCGCAAGAAGCTGATCCAGAAATACGCCGAAAAGCGTGCTGAACTGAAAGAACTCGGCGACCTCGAAGGCCTAGCCGCACTTCCAAAGAACAGCAGCCCAACTCGCTGGAAGAACCGTGACTTCCTTAGCGGTCGTCCACGTGGTTACATGCGCCGCTTCGGCCTTAACCGTATTAACTTCCGCGAAAAAGCGTCGAAGGGTGAAATCCCTGGCGTCACGAAGAGTAGTTGGTAAGAAGGAAAGGAATAAGATATGTCTTTACAATCAACTGACCCAATCGCCGACCTTCTTACCCGCATTCGTAACGCGGCTATGGTTGGCAAGAACGAAGTTCGCATGCCTTCAAGCAAGATCAAGAAGGTCGTTGCGGAGCAACTGAAAAAGAACCACTACCTTGCAGGCGTCAAGGTAGAAGCCGGTAAGCCACGCGATACGCTGGTCATTACCATCAACAAGCCAGGTGAGAACAGCACGATCAACGAGCTGACCCGCTTGAGCAAGCCAGGACGTCGCGTCTACGTTGGCGTGAACGACATTCCTAAGGTAAAGAGCGGCCGCGGTCTCGTACTTATCAGCACGAGCAAGGGCGTCATCACTGGCCAGGAAGCCGTTAAAGAGCGCCTTGGCGGAGAATTGTTGCTTAAGGTATACTAGGCCTTATGAAGCCAGTAACCGATACAGCAACAAGTACAAGTGGTGACAACACCGCACTGATCGCGGCAATCGTGATCGGCGCAGTCGTCGTCGCTATCGCTATCATTGTCGCAGTGGCAATGGTAATAAAGAACAAGAATAAATAAGATAAGGAAGTATCATGAGTCGAATCGGAAAACTACCAATTGAGGTACCCGCCGGTGTGACAATCACGGTCGACTCAAGTGTCATTACTGTCAAGGGCCCTAAAGGCGAACTGACCGTACCGCACCTGAGCGACGTGACCGTCTCACTTGAAGACAATAACGCTATCGTTACCCGCAAGGACGATGAGCGCATTGCTAAAGCGCAGCATGGTTTGCAGCGCGCCCTTTTGAACAACGCCGTCGTTGGTGTTACCAAGGGTTTTGAAAAGAAACTGGAAGTCAACGGTGTTGGTTTTCGCGTCAACGGTGGTGGCCAAGCGCTTGAAATGAGCCTTGGTTTCTCACACCCCGTAAAGTACGAAGCTCCAGCTGGCATTACGCTGACGGTCAACAAAATGGAAATCACTGTCAGTGGCATCGACAAGCAATCAGTCGGTCAAGTCGCTGCTGAGATCCGCTCGCTCAAGAAGCCTGAGCCATACAAGGGCAAGGGTATTAAGTATGCCGACGAAGTCATCCTTCGCAAGGCAGGAAAGGCTGGTAAGTAGTCATGGCTAACCTCGCTAAGAAGCTCCTCAACAAGAGTCTCCGCAAAAACCGCGTACGTAGCAAAGTTACCGGTACCGCTGAGCGCCCACGCCTGACGGTTACTATCAGCAACAAGCACGTCAGCGCGCAGATCATCGACGACGTAAAGCAGCACACCATTGCAGCCAGCACTACCGTTGGCACGAAGCAAACAGGTTCGATGAGCGAGCAGGCTGCCTATGTTGGTGCTGAGATCGCAAAGAAAGCCAAGAAGGCAAAGATTAACGCAGTCGTATTCGACCGCAACGGCCGACAGTACGCTGGACGCCTTGCCGCTCTCGCAGACGCTGCACGTAAGGAAGGTTTGGAGTTCTAATATGGCCGAACAAGCTACTACTAACACTCGTGCCCCTCGTGGCCAGCGCCGCGAGCAGGTACCTGCCGAGCCAAAGCAGTTCGAAGAACTCGTTATCAACATCGACCGTGTTGCCCGCGTGGTAAAGGGTGGACGTCGTTTCCGCTTCAAGGCTCTCGTGGTCGTAGGTGACCGCAAGAACAAGGTTGGCGTCGGTGTTTCCAAGGGTGCTGACGTTCAAGCCGCTATCGCTAAGGCGACCGACGTTGCTAAGAAGAACATGATTACCATTCCTATCAAGAACGAGACCATCCCGCACGACGCCGAAGTGAAGTTCTCGGGCGCACAGGTACTTATCAAGCCTGCTGCTCCTGGTACCGGTATTATTGCCGGTGGCGTGGTTCGCTCGATTATCGGCGTTACTGGTATCCGTAACATGCTTTCTAAAAGTCTCGGTTCTACCAACAAGGTAAACATTGCTTACGCGACGATCGAAGCTCTCAGGAGCATGGTTCCACGCGACGAATGGCTGAACGCCCCTAAGAAGGCTGCCAAGAAAGAGGAGGACAAGTAATGAAATACAACGAACTCCAGGTTTCTGCTAACAAAAGCCGCAAACGCGTTGGCCGCGGTATCGCTGCCGGACAAGGTAAGACTGCCGGTCGTGGTACGAAGGGTCAAGGCGCTCGTACGGGTAAGAAACTCGGTGCTATGTTCCAGGGTGGTCAGCGCGCACTCGTGCAGGCTATTCCTAAGGCACGTGGCTTCAAGAGCCTTAAGAGCCCAGCCCAGGTCGTCTATCTTGACCACCTGAACGCCTTCAAGGGCAAAACCGCCGATAACTTTACGTTGTTCGAAGCTGGCCTTATTGCCACTCCATTCCACACCGTAAAGATTATTAGCCGCGGTGAGCTGACCGAAAAAGTTACCCTTCGCGTACAAGGCGCCAGCGCCAGCGTGAAGACGGCTGTCGAAAAAGCCGGCGGTAGCTTTGAAACAGTACCAACACCACTCAAGAAGAGTGCCAAAGAAGCTGAAAAAGAAGACAAATAGTCTCTTTGCGGCTACACTTTTCGGAGTATACTAATTATAGTGTTAGTGTACTCCGTGGAGTAGTAACGGCAACGACCATTTTGTTAGAAGGGGAACATAGATTCACATGAACTGGAAAACCATTTTCCGATCGTTTAAAAACAAGGACATGCAGAAACGTCTGTTTATCGTGCTTGGTATTATCGTCGCGTACCGATTTTTGGCGCACATTCCCGTGCCACTTGCCGAGCCGACGCAACTGAAAGAAGTTATTAACAGCGTCGTGAGCGGCAGCGATTTTGGTGGGTTCTTGAACCTGCTGTCGGGTGGTGCGCTTGCGAGCTTTTCTATCGTGCTGGTAGGCATGAGCCCGTTCATTACAGCCTCTATCATCACCCAGCTGCTTACGAAGGCTATTCCAAGCATCGAAGAGCTTCATAAAGACGGCGAGTCGGGACGGCGTAAGATCAACCAATGGACACGCATGATTTCTATTCCCCTGGCCATCATCCAATCCATTGCTTTCATTTACATCCTCAGGCAGACGGTGTTGGCCGGCAACTCGACAGCCCTCGGTGATACGACCCCTATCGAGTGGATGGTGGCCGTCACGGCGATGACCGCCGGTTCGGTGCTGCTGATGTGGTTCGGCGAGCTTATTACCGAACAAGGTATCGGTAACGGTATCAGCTTGGTCATTTTTGCCGGTATTATTAGCCAACTACCGAGCACCCTGGCTTCGATCGGCTCGTCGCTCTTTGATACCTCGAACGGCAGCATGAGTGTATTCGGCTGGTTCAACGTGCCGGTCAACCCCGTGGCGTTCTGGGTGGTACTCGCTATAGCCGCAGCCTCGCTCGCTGTCCTATACATGCTTGTGAAGATCAACGAAGCCCAAAGGGTCATTACCATCAATTACGCCAAGCGCGTCCAGGGAAACAGTAGCTATGGCGGCGTAAAGAGCCTCCTGCCAGTCAAGCTGATCGCGGCAGGTGTGATTCCGGTCATCTTTGCCGTTGCCTTCCTAAGCTTGCCAGCGTTCGTCGGCCAGGTACTAAAAGCCGGCGGCAACGCGCAGTACCTCGACCTCGCTAATAACCTCATCACGTGGTTCCAGGCGCCCCAGGCAAGCTCGTTTACCTCGGCGACCAGCCTTATTTACCCAATTAGCTATTTCGTCCTGGTCATTATCTTTACCTACTTTTACACGGGTATCGTATTCAATGCCAACGAAATCGCCGAGAACCTACAGAAACAAGGTGGCTTCATCGAAGGCGTTCGCCCTGGTATCCAAACCGAAAAGTACCTTTCGCGCACCGTCAACCGTCTTATCTTGTTCGGCTCCATCGCTCTTGGTATCATCGCGGTCATGCCGTTCGGGGCTGAGTACATCTTCGCGCAGCTGGGCGTCCAGGCAAGCAATCTTGCCATTGGCGGCACGGGACTCCTGATCGTTGTTTCGGTCGGCCTTGAGTCGCTTCGCCAAATCAACTCGCGCGCGCTGATGGTCACCTACGACGACTACCAGTAAATCATGCTTGCGGTTTGATATACTGGGTGAAGATCATGCCAGCCAAACACCGCAAAAACAGTCACTTAGGAAAAATGCTGCTCACGCTGCTTGGTCTCGGCCTCGTGGTAGCGGGCAGTTATTTTCTTTATAGTAACCTTGCGACGAAGCAGGTCGTTATTCAAGCGCCACTGTCCATCGTAAAGGCGAGCGGCAAAAAGAAGACCGTCCAGCAAAAGCAGGCTTACGCCGTCCCACCGACCCATCCGCGAGAGCTTAGCATTCCAAAGCTAGGCATCGACGCCAATATTCTTTCCGTAGGCGCGCCAGGAGGGGCCATGGGAGCACCTACGAGCGCCTGGGACGTGGGATGGTACGACAAAAGCGCGCTTCCTGGGTCGGGAAAGGACGCCCTGCTGATTGACGGCCACGTAAACGACGCCCTTGGAACTCCCGGCATATTCGCTAATCTTACCGCGCTGGCCCCTGGTGATGAAATGGACGTTGAACGAGGAGACCATCGAAAGGTCGACTACGTGGTCGTGAAGGTAGAGAGCGTTCCTCTGCAGAAAGTGGACATGGCGGCAATGCTTCGATCTATCCAGGCGGGCAAAGAGGGGCTCAACCTCATTACCTGCGGCGGCACGTACGACTACAAAAAGAAAACTTTCGACCACCGCACCCTGGTCTTTGCCGTCCGCAAGGAATAATCGGTTGACTCCTCGCATGATTACGGTACAATAGAAATATCAAAAAATCTTTCGCAAAAAAGAATTTGCGGAAATCTTGTAAAATGCTTGCGGGCAAGCGATGTTTACTGTATAATCTACTACTGTTATCTATGGCGAGTCAAAAGGAAGTAATTAAATTGCAAGGAAAGGTAGTGGAAGCACTGCCTAATACTCAATTTAAGGTCGAACTCGAGAATGGCCATACGATTATCGCCCACATCTCTGGCAAAATGCGCAAGCATTATATCCGTTTGGTACCGGGCGATAGGGTAGAAGTTGAGTTGACCCCTTACGATCTTACGAAGGGCAGAATCAGCTTCCGCCTAAGGGACGAGCAGAAGCGGTCGGATTACGGCCAAGCTGCTTAAAGCATTAATTTTAACGGAAAACTGGAGTTTTATACGCTCATGAAAGTTCGTGCGAGTGTTAAAAAAATCAGTCCAGATGACCAGCTAGTGCGTCGTAAGGGGCGCTTGCGTGTCATCAACAAGAAAAAACCTAAGAACAAGCAAAGGCAGGGTTAAGCATGGCTCGAATTGCTGGGGTTGTTATCCCATCAGAAAAGCAAGTTCAGATCGCTTTGACGTATATTTACGGCATCGGTCCGAAATTTGCTCGAGACATCCTTGCGGCGGCTAAAGTAGAGCCGACCACTCGGGTGAAAGATCTCACCGAGGCTGAAGAACAACGAATTCGCGAGATAGTCGACGCCGACTACACAACCGAAGGTGACTTACAGCGTCTGGTGACCAACAACATTAAGCGTCTTAAGGACATCAACGCATATCGTGGTCTTCGTCACAAAGCAGGTCTTCCTGTACATGGTCAACGAACCCGTACGAACGCACGAACTCGTAAGGGTAAAGCAATCGCCGTTGGTGGTACACAAAAGAAAGCAGCGTCAAAGACGTAGAAAGGAATATGAGAAATGGCAGATGCTAAAACTTCAACTCGTAAGAAGCAGCGCCGATCAGTTCCTTCTGGTCAGCTGCACATCCAGGCAACGTTCAATAACACGATTATTACGTTCTCTGACAAAAAAGGTAACGTTATTGCTAGCAGCAGTGCTGGCGCCTGCGGTTTCCGCGGCAGCAAAAAGGGTACTGCATACGCAGCCCAGGTCGCTGCTGAAAAGGCGGCAGAAATTGCAAAGACCTATGGTCTGCACAGTGTTGACGTATTCGTAAAAGGCGTTGGCCTTGGCCGCGACACCGCGGTCCGCGCGCTCAACAACTTTGACATTACCGTTGATAGTATTAAAGACGTAACGGGCGTACCTCACGGTGGCGTTCGTCCACGTAAGGCAAGGAGGGGCTAGTAATGGCACGTGATACTTCGCCTATTGTGAAGCAGAGCCGCCGCGAGGGCTACGCACTTCACCCTAAAGCTCACAAAATCCTCGCGAAAAAATCTGGTATTCCAGGCCAGCACGCACATGGTCGCCAAGGTAAGGCTAGCCTTTACTCGACGCAGCTACGTGAAAAGCAAAAGGTTCGCCGTACATACGGCCTGCTTGAAAAGCAGTTCGCCCGCCTCATGAACGAAGCGACCCGTCGCCCAGGCCTGAGCGGTGAAAATCTTCTCCAGTTGCTTGAACTCCGTATGGATAACGCGGTTTACCGCGCAGGTTTCGCGACATCACGTCGTGGTGCCCGCCAATTGGTAAGCCACGGCCACTTCGAACTGAACGGCCGCCGCGTTGACATTCCATCAATCCGACTTAAAGCCGGCGACGTTATTACCGTCCGCCAGAAGAGCGCTAAAAGCGGTTACTTTACGCAAATTGACGATGTAGCGAATAACTCTATCCAGGGCCCACTCTCATGGCTGAAAAGCGATGTAAAGAAGCTGAAGATCGAAGTTACCGGATTGCCAAAGCGCGAAGAAGCAGAAGCAGACATCAATGAGCAGCTAATCGTTGAGTACTACTCACGCTAAAAAGGGTAAGGAGATATAAGAAATGTCAAAAGTAATTCACAACCCAGCACTAGCTGCAGTGAACGAGCTAAGCGCAAACGAAGCAGAGTTCGTTATTGAACCTCTTTACGCCAACTATGGCTTTACGCTTGGTAACAGTATGCGCCGTGTATTGCTTTCGAGCATTGAAGGCGGTGCTATCGTAGCATTCCGTATCGAAGGGGCTACCCACGAGTTCACTACCGTTGATGGCGTGAAAGAAGACGTCGTTGACATCATGCTCAACCTGAAGAACGTTCGCCTGAAAGTTCACGGCGACGCGCCAGTAGAACTCCGTCTCGAAAAGAAGGGCGCAGGTGAAATTACTGCGGCCGACATCAAGACGACTGCTGACGTCGAGGTCATCAACCCTGAGCAGGTCATTGCTACCATCGACGATCCTAAAAAGACCGTTGTCATGGATATCGTCGTTGAATCTGGTCGCGGTTACCGCACCATCGAAGATTCAAGCGAAAGCCGCCTGCACAGCGACATGATCGCCCTTGACGCTGTTTTCAGCCCAGTACTTCGCGTACGTTACAAAGTTGACGGCACTCGTGTCGGCCAAGAGACCAACCTCGACAAGCTTCGTCTTATCGTCGAGACCGATGGTACGCTTAGCCCACGCGAAGCCTTCGAAGAAGCTTCGGCTATCCTCGTTAACCAGTACACCGCACTTGCCGGTTCGACTACGGTCGAAGCTGCTCCTGCGCTTGGACAGGCCGACGAAGACGAAGCCAGCGAGCTGAACACGCCTATCGAAGAACTAAACCTTACTGCTCGCACGGCGAACGCGCTTATCAACAACGATATCCGTACCGTCCACGACCTTGTCACGCTTAGCGAACAAGATCTTCGCGAACTTAAGGGCTTTGGTTCCAAGGCACTTGATGAAGTCAAAGATAAACTAGCGGAGCTTGAACTCTAATGCATCGACATGGTTACAAAGGGCGCAAGTTTGGCCGCGAACGCGACCAGCGCCGCGCACTGCTCAAAGGCTTAGCGACCAGCCTTGTCGAACATGGCAAGATTGAGACCACGCTTCCAAAAGCCAAAGAGCTCGTGCGTTACATTGAAAAAGTTATTACCAAAGCTAAAAAAGGTGATCTTGCAAACCGCCGCCAAGTGATCGCTGCGCTTTCTACCCAGAAAGCAGCCTTCAAACTAGTGGACGAGATCGCTCCTCAGCTGGCTGGCCGCACAAGTGGCCACGTCCGCGTGGTGCGTACCCGTCTTCGCGTTGGTGACGGCGCTCAGATGGCAAGCATTTCGTTTGTTGACGAGCTCAAGCCGGTCGCCAAAGAGGAGGTAAAAGCGTAATGTCTGTCAACGCGAAAACTTACTCACAAAAGCCAAGCGAGGTTTCTCGCCGCTGGATCCTGATTGACGCTTCCGAGGCGCCACTTGGCCGCATCGCGACGCAAATCGCTACGTATCTTACAGGTAAGTACAAGCCAAGCTACACGCCTCACATCGATGGTGGTGACTATGTTATCGTCATCAACGCCAAAGATACGGTGGTTACTGGTGACAAGGAAACTGGCAAGGTGTACTATCACCACACCGGTTTCCCAGGTGGTATCAAGGATGCGACTGTCGCTGAAGTTCGTGAGAAGTTCCCAGAACGTCTTATCGAAGCCGCAGTGAAGGGGATGCTTCCTAAGAACAAGCTGTCTCCAGAGCGTATGAAGCGCCTGCGTATCTTTGCCGGTAGCGAGCACGCTCACACCGCACAAACTCCAGAGAAAGTTGAGGTTAAATAATCATGGCTGAAGGTACTTACTTCTACGGCCTTGGTCGTCGCAAGAGCGCAACCGCTCGCGCCCGTCTTTTCAAAGGCAAGGGTAACGTAACGATCAACGACAAGCCTGCAAGCGACTATCTATCTGACAACAAGACTCTTCTTGCCGAAGTTACCGATCCACTTGCCCTCGTTGGCAAGCAAAAGGACTTCGACATTACCATCCGCGTGAGCGGTGGTGGTCTTGCTGGCCAGGTTGACGCTATCAAGCTGGCTATCGCCAAAGCTTTGACCGTTGGTCACGCCGACCTGCGCTCAACGCTGAAAAAAGCCGAGCTGCTTCGCCGCGACCCACGCGAAAAAGAACGCAAGAAATACGGTCTTCGTTCTGCCCGCAAGCGCGAACAGTACTCAAAGCGTTAATATTGCTTCAATATATTACAGAGACTCCTTCTTTACGGAAGGAGTCTTTTGTTATCTTACACACATACTATGTAATATTTTGACCATAATAAACTAGGGTGCTATAAATAAGTTCGGAAGGCACGACAAAGGAGCTGATTCCGATGGCAGTCTCGACTGAACCGACTACGCTCCGCAACGCCATCACCGGCTGGCACGACTCGTACATGGGGGTTACGAGCGAGCAAGACCCTGGTGCTGTGCGTAGCTCGCTGGCAGACCTCTGCCTCGACTGTCACATCGTCACCTACGAGCTGCCGGCTCCGCTGTACGACCTGTACACCGAAGCCGGCCGCCGCTCCGAAGGCAAGCGCGTTGGGTCGTTCGCCGCCGCGGAACTCCGCCGCGCAGCGATGAACGCACTCCGCGAGCTCTGAGAGGAGAGTTCCCGTGTTATATCCACCCAGGGGAGTGGCGCCACATCGGCGCCCTCCCCGCAACCATGTCTAGGCATCATTTATTATTTGTGTTATAAATAAATCACGATGAACAAGCAAGCAAATTTCCAAAGCTGGCTGACCGACAGTAACCCTGGCGGTTTGTTCCGTGTTTTTTAACACACTCTAGAAAATATCGAAGAGACCGCCATACAGAGCGGTCTTTTTTATATACAAACTACAACCCACAAGGAGTCATCATGACATTAAAACTAGAAACGCTGCGGAGTGCCCGCACGGTAAATACAGAAGCAGCCGCGGCTATTACCGCCAAAGGGTTTGGCCGGGACAACGACGAGCATAACTACGAGGATACTCGCGCTCACCTAGAAAGCGCCGATTATTTGCAAACGCTTCACGACGACGAGGAACTCGTGGCATTCGCCGCCTACCGGAGGCATCTTTGGCAACCAAGCAATTGAGCTTGCAGGCATAATCATTGACCCGTCGTTCCAAGAAAAAGGTACGGGCACCAAGCTGGTGCGAGAACTTACTCGCCAGCACCCGGCCGACCACTTGACGGCATATACTCGCAATCCCCGGTTGTTACGTGTGCTGGGTGCCGTGGCGCGAACCAGGGACGTGCTTGCGCGGCAAAGCATCGCCTTGCCGCATGCGACGATGCACGACGGCATCGCGTATCACATAGACAGATACGCACCTACCGGCCTCTACGGCGCGTTTGACCCGGCAGGTGGGGAGTATAACGACCAAGTACTAAAAGAACGCTGCGAACTGCTTACCAACCCTAACAACGCGCTGGCGGTCGCCGTAGCGCTTCGAGGAGAATAAAAATGAACATACTGTTACTTGGCTCACCGCATGGCAACGAGGTATTGGGTGATGTACTGCACGCTTACATTCAAAAGCACCGTGCCGATTTATTGCCTCACGTCACGTTCTTGATAGGAAACATAAGGGCGAAAAAAGCTGGCATTCGCTTCGTGGAATCCGACCTTAACCGCAGCTACAATGGCAAGCGCTCCACCTACGAAGAGCGCCGGGCGGCGCGCATTCTCAGGTATATTGTTACGCATGATTTCGACTTGGTTCTCGATCTTCATACGACTACCTGCGAGCAGCCGCCGTGCCTCATCATTCCAGATGTAACTGATGGCGTGCGTCGGTTCGTACGTGCATCTTCTACTACGAAAATCGTCCTGATGAAGCACGACATCGTACGATCGTCGTTGATTGGCGTATGCCCGCAAGCCGTATCCATCGAAATAAACGATCATGGGCTAAGCAGCGAACAAATGGAGCGCCTGTGTCATGATTTGGATAGGTATATCGCAGCCAAATCGCACGACGCCGAGAAAGAGCTCTACGATATTAGCGAGCCGCTCAAAAAGTCCGAAATATCCGAAAGCGACGCCACGAAGCTGCAGAACTTCACGTTGAGCGAATACGGCTTTTACCCCGTACTCGTGGGTGAGAATTCGTACAAGGCCCAAACCAACTATCTCGGCTTCAAATCAGAGGTCATGCGACGAAGTAGGGTATAATGGAGACAGATATGACACAACAAACGATTCTTACCGGCCTGCGGGCTAACAACGACCTGACCATCGGCAATTACTTCGGTGCTATTTTGCCAATGATCGACATGGTCAAGAAGCGCTCGGACGAGTTCCAAATAAACATGTTCATTCCCGATCTGCATAGTTTTACGACACCTATCGATCACGGCACCCTGTACGAGCAAATTTTACATAATGCCCGCTTGTTTGCCGCGGCCGGCCTGCCACTCGACAACGACAATATTTACCTCTACCGCCAAAGCTATATTCCGGCCCACAGCGAGATGACATGGATTTTGGATTGTTTTACCGGATTTGGTGAGATGAGCCGGATGACGCAGTTCAAGGATAAGTCTGGTTCGGTTGGTGCCGATCGTACCAGCGTAGGCTTATTTAACTACCCAGTCCTCATGGCCGCCGATATCTTGCTCTACAACGCCAACTACGTGCCCGTGGGTGACGATCAATCGCAACACCTAGAGTTCACGCGCGATATCGCGGAGCGTATGAACGCCAAATTCGGTGACATCTTCACGGTGCCCGAAGCCGTCGCCAAACAGCACGAGTTCTTTGGCAAAGACCAAGGCCTGCGCATCAAAGACCTCGTCACCCCAACCAAAAAAATGAGCAAGAGCGACGAGTCAGGCAAGGGCGTTATATTCCTTGGCGACGACCCGGAAGCTGCTGCCAAAAAAATCATGTCGGCAACTACCGACGACCTTGCCGAAATCCACTTTGACCGCGAAAAGCAGCCGGGCGTCAGCAACCTGCTTGAAATTCTAGCACTGCTCCGAGGTACATCACTCGACGGCGTCGTCGGCGAATTCGAAGGCCAGACTCGTTACGGCGATTTCAAAAAAGTAGTAGCCGATGAAATGCGCCAGTTCCTAACTGATTTCCAGGCACGACTGACGAGCATCGACGATGCCGCTATTCTTGCCAAACTACAGGCCTCGGAGCAAAAGCTTGCCGTCACCGCGAACGCGACGCTTCTCCGCGCCCAGCAAGCCGTTGGCCTGCGCCCCGGAGACGCGTAATGGTAAAAATCGCGAGCAACGACATCCTAGCTATCCTGCGTAAGTTCGACCTCGCGGCCGAAGAGAACGTTCCGCGTCACGTCGAACAACTCAAGCTGACTCATCCTTCGGCTACCAACACGATGGCTTCGTTTCGGTTCAACAAGCAGCAATTTTATGTGTTGTACGATGACACGGCCGAAGATAGCGAAGGGTACGTCGTCGACCAAATCGGCGCAGGCAAAGACCTTACCGGATCGCTCGTCGAAAACCCGAATGGCGACCACTTGATGACCTACGGCCTGCCGTATAAGGGCAAGGATGTCTACCTGTATGCCGTCATGTCGAACAAAAAGCGCCTCGACAGCCTGCTGGCCGAGCGTTTCCCCGAGACCTCGCGCAGTACTTGGCAAAAGCATGTCAAAGCCGGTCATGTCAGCGTGAACGGCATGGTGCAGATGTCGCCTAAGTACGACGTGACCGAGGCCGATCAAATCACTACAAGTATCCCCGATGCGACCGACTTTAGCCAGCATGAGCTGCCTATCGTTTACCTGGACGACAACGTCATCGTCGTCAACAAGCCTGTCGGCGTGCTGACTCACTCCAAAGGCGCGCTGAACGACGAATTCACCGTGGCTGACTTTTTCCGCCGTTACACGACCGTCGGCCTTGATACCAACAGGCCTGGTATCGTTCACCGCCTAGACAGGGATACGAGCGGCATTATCATTGGCGCCCGCAACCCCGAAACGGCACATCTTTTGCAAAAGCAATTCGCCGATCGAAAAACCAAAAAGACGTATCTTGCCGTGATAGAAGGACATCTCGCCGAGCCTACGGCCAAGATCGACCTGCCCATCGGCCGCAACCCATCGGCACCAAGCAGCTTCCGGATCGATCCGAAAGGCAAGCAGGCGACGACCGAATATCGAACGCTGGCTGTTAACGACAAGCAGACGCTCGTCGAATTACGACCAACGACCGGACGAACCCACCAACTGCGCGTTCACATGGCATACCTACGCACGCCAATTCGTGGCGACAGGGTCTACGGCAAGGAGTCCGACCGTTTGTATCTCCACGCGCTTCGCCTCGAAATTACTATCCCAAGTGGCGATCGTCGCGTATTCGAGGCACCTGTTCCGGAGGGTTTCACGGACGGTTTTGACGGGGAGATAGCACTATAGTGAGTAATCCGGAGCTGGTCATCCATCCAACTTCAAAAAAACTCCTCGCCAAACTGCAAAACGACCTTCCGCAGTCACTGCTTATCAGTGGCCAAAAGGGTATTGGCCTCCGGGTCATTGCCGAAATGCTGGCTGGAAAAAGCATTGCCGCCAAGCTTCAGCCACGTGACGCGAAAGGCAACCCAGACGAAAACGGAACGATAACCGTCGAGATGATACGTCAGATCTACGAACAAACTCGCGCCAAGCGGATGTCGCGCCAAACTGTCATTATAGATAATGCCGATAGGATGAGCCACGGCGCGCAGTCGGCCTTCCTCAAGCTCCTCGAGGAACCAGGGCTTCATACGACGTTCATTTTGACTTCCCACGCGTCAAACAAGCTCCTGCCTACCATTCGATCGCGCGTGCAACATACCGCCCTTCGCCCCATTACGACCGACCAAACCAAGGCACTCATGACGCAACTCGGTATTACCGACCCCACGAAGCAAACGCAGCTGCTGTATCTTGCTGACGGGCTTCCTGCCGAGATACGAAGACTGACGGCTGACGACGCAAAGTTTGCCGTCCAAGCAGCAATCATTGGCGACGCCCGCCAGCTCTTGCAGGGAACGCCGTACGAGAAGAGCCTCGTCGTACAAAAGTACAAGAGCGACCGGCCAGGCGCGCTGCTGCTCGTCGACAGCGCTATCGCCATCATTCGTCGGACACTAAGCGCCAAGCCGCAGCAGACGCTCGTCTTGCAGCTAGAGCGACTCGTTACTATCCGCGAGCACATTGCCAGCAACTTCAGCATCAGCCTGCAACTGATGCAGTTCGTGCTATAATACAGTCATGTTAGGTATACTTTTAATTGCTGTCTTCGGGGCGTGGGCCGTCATGAAACGCCAGACAATCACAGAGGTCGCAACCGATTTGCCACAGAAAATATCCGAAAAGCTCGAACGGCTTTGGGACGTCGCGCAGGAGTCTCTTCGTGACAAGAAATACCTTCGTGCCGAAAAAGCCCTTCTGACTATTCTCCGCGTCGACGAACGCAACGCGACCGCCTACAACCGCCTAGGTATCCTCTACGCCAAGCAACAGGCCTTCAAGGACGCCATTGAGTGCTTCGAGATTGCCCAAAGCCTCGAACCAAGCGCCAGTAGCCTGCATAACGTCGGGCTTATTTACTACGAGACCAAACAATACGAGAAAGCCGCGCTCGCTTTCGAACAAGCACTCGCGATGGAAAACGACCTGGCAGCGCGCTTCGTCGCATACGCCAAGGTGCAAGAAAAACTCGGCCATATCAAAAAGATGATCGAGGCACTCGAAGAAGCAGTCAAGTTAGACGCGTCGCCTCAGACCATCAATATCTTGGCTGATGCCTACGATCGCAATGGCCAAACCGAACTTGCAGAAAAACTCCACGACAAAGCCAAGCGCATGCTAACCCCAGAACGGCCACAGCATATCCGACAAGTTCGCCGGGTAATGTAACTTAGCTGGCAAGTTTTTTGAGCTGGTCGTAGAATTCAGATACGAACAGTTGGCTCCACCAAGGAGCTAACGGCTCCGGAAGAGAGCCGAAAGTAACCCATTTCAAATCGTCGCATTTGTCTGGCTCCATAATGCGTGCCTCGCCCGAATCGTAGTCGCTCACCAGCCAAATAGAAACGTAATGCTTGTCATCCGACACCAAGACATCATTCGTCACCGCTCCAAAACGAATATTCTTGATTTTCACGCCGGTCTCTTCCAATACTTCACGTTCGGCAGTCTCAGCAAAGGACTCCCCGAATTCCAAGTGGCCTCCAGGAATAGACCATGTACCCGTTCCATGCGAGCCTTTACGTTTTTGGATCAAGAATATGCCATCTTTAATAACAATGACGCCGATGCCGACGCGTGCCTGTTTATCACTCATAGATACAGTATAGCCTTGCCAAGTAAAAAAGCCCACTTACGTGAGCTTTTTTACTTGGTACTGGGGGCAGGATTCGAACCTGCGAAGGCGAATGCCGACAGATTTACAGTCTGTTGTGTTTGACCGCTCCACAACCCCAGCACGTGGAGCCGCCTTTCGGACTCGAACCGAAGACCTGCTGTTTACAAAACAGCTGCTCTAACCAACTGAGCTAAGGCGGCGTGATATTGTGGAATACTTACACGAAGTACAGGTACAAGTGTACTGTAATAATAGTATTTATTCAAGGGGTAGGCAACAAAAATACCCCGCTGCGAGGCGAGGTATTCGGTATGGTTGCGACTAGCTTTTGCGTGGCTTGATTTCGTTGCGGCCAAGGTTTTTCTTGGTCTCTTCGTACCAGGCGTGAACACGTGCGATTGGATCGTAGGCACGCTTACGCAGCTTGTCTGGGTTGTTCTGGGTGTTCTTGGTGGTGTAAATACGGTGACCAGTAAGCTCGCTTACGAGACCGACCAATTTACGCTTTGTATTCTTCTTAGCCATTTGTTACTCGCTTAGATTGTTATTGAAATCTTATCTATTCTAGCATGAAATATGAATAATTGCTAGGGGTGACACTAAAAATGGAGCCATCGTCGGGGATTGAACCCGAGACCTCATCCTTACCATGGATGCGCTCTACCAGCTGAGCTACGACGGCATACCTGAGATATTGTAGCAAATTAGCCCGCTTCTGCCAACAGGGGTGCTACTTTTTTCGGGTAGGGGTACGGCGTACGGCAGGCAAGCGGAAAAGCAACGCCGATTGCAGTAGTGACCAGGCAATCGCGTTAGCTAGGAACATAGCTGCGCTAATGATTGAAATAACAAGGATATTCTGGCCAAGCTCACGGTTCATCAGGCCAACGACACCAGCGACGACCAGCAGTACGACGGCAATGAGAATATACGCGTGCTGCAACTTAGCGCGCTCGCCGTTTTTAGTATTCCAGGCAATAAGGGTATCTTTAATGGGTTCGAACATGTTCACCTCTTGGTTAATGAACATATTTTAGCATTATATGTGACCGATGTCAATTACTGATACGTGCGCTCGTCAATCGCCGCGGCCAGCCATACGCCGTTTTGCAGCATCGTCGTAAGAAATGCGGCACTAGGTCGTTGATGCCACGCGTAAAGATAGAGGCACCCTTCGGTGATTTCTATCGTCATGCTTCCGAAATGACTAGACATATTTTTTGCGATATCTTTGCTAAACAAGTGCTCGACAAAAGGGAGCTGGGCAGGCTCCGTGTAAATGGCGTAGCGATGGATGAATTCCGGAGGATATTCGGCGAACGACCCAAGCGGCGCCTTGGTGAGCGACGCGAACTTAGTAAACAAATGAGCGTAAAAAGTGTCGCTATGCGTATGCAAACCAACGAACGTATGTGGCAAATCCGCGTTCGAATGCAGGTCGAACGCCATGATAATCCAATCTTGTGCCATACGCGGCTTGCCCGGAAAATGCAGCGTGTCCGTCCGTTCTACCAAGGTGACATCATACCCCTTGAACGATCCTATACAGTAATGATTATCACGATGCGAAGACGACACGGTCAGCCCGCGCACCAGGCGATGCTCATCGCTTCGCTGGTCGACGTACCCAAAATACACGAGGCCGGTTTTTTCAGCGAACTGCATGAATACCCGCTTATGCAGGCGCGACTGCAATACCTTGGCTGGAACGAAGGCTTTCGTGTAGTATTTTGCGCGGTTCCTAACTTTCGCTAGACCCATGTTATTTCTCCGTTACGGTATCAAGAAGAGTAGCTAAGTATTCGGCATGGCTCCATGTAAGCGGCGCTACCGAGATAAAGGATCCGTCAAGCGGGCTGATTTGTTCGGCCATGATTCCGGTCGTCATCATCGATGCTTCGCCCACCCAAGCAATAAGTTCTTTCGCTCGGTCGTCCTTGCCAGTCTCGATGTAATACTGAGCCAGCCATAGCGTCGTGACGAACCAAAGGTTGCCCGTATCCGCACCGCCAACGTGATAATATTGGTCGTTTTCGTAGCGCGGAAGCCCTTTTCGACCGTCGTCGAGCTTGAACGTATGGACGAGCGTCTCGACGGCCGCCTCGAGTTCGGGACTGCCAACAGGGAACAGGCCGAACATGAACGCGCCAAATATACTCGATGCGTCGATCGTATCGTTATAGACTATCTGGCCTTTTTTCACGGTCAACCCTTTGTAAAACGCCTTGCGCTCAGGGTTATAGAGGTGCTTATGCGCGGCCGCAAAGATATCGTCGGCAGCCGAACGCCACTTGACCGCACTGTCTTCGTCTTTCGCGGCTTCGGCAAGGTCGGAGGCGGCATGGAGCGCCGCATAGGTAAGGGCGGTCGTGTACGTGCTTGTCAGGAACATTTCTTCCCATAAGTCGTAGCTTGGCTTAGGTAAGCCGGTTGCTTTGTCGATATATGATGCCAAGAAATTCGCCATCGGAACGACCATGGTGTGATAAAACTCGTTAAGAAGCCGCGGATTTTTATGCAGCTGGTAAAATTGCGCGAAAACGAACAGTACCAGCGCGGTCTCGTCTTCCTGGATTGGCGGCGCTACTTCGCCATCCTCGTGGATATACGGGTGCCAGCTGCTTCCGAGCGCGCCATCGGCACGATATTTGTGCATCAGGTAGCCACCGGGTTGCAGCCCACGGCGGCAGAACTCGAAGAACCGATATGCCTCGTCTACATAGCCCATTCGTATCAAGGGCCACAAAACGTAGGCGCCGTCACGCGGCCAACAGTAGCCGTAAGCGTCGCGAGAGTAATTGAGAACGGCCGTGTCGGTGCTAGCGATCACCGCGCCGCGCTTGTCTATCTGCGACTTGATGATCATGGCGCTCCGAATAAAATCCTCTTGGTATTCCGGCATAAGTTTTTCGGCGACATGAACCGTCGGCCTAAGCCAACCATGCCACCAATTGGCTGTCATGTGCATGCGACTGGTCAGGCCTTCGCGACGAATTTGAGTATCGACGAATAGCGCCTCACGGGTAGAAGTCCCCGCCGCGATCCAGTAGTGAACGCGCTGGGAGCTGTGCGCGTCGATGTTCATCTTGAACCGAAGCGTCGAATCGACCCGGCCGTGTTCGACGTTGCAAAAACTCAGCTCGCCGTCGTCGGCGTCACGGTACGTACCCTCACGACCTTCGATACCAAAAAGCCCGACGGTGTACTGGTCGAATGGCGACCCGTCCGGGGTCATGCCCGAGATAATGAAGGCGCGGCGGCCACGATAATGAAGTATACCGTGATTATCGGGCAGATACTGCGCGGTATCGGTGTTGCTGCGAGCGTCGCCGATATCGAACGCTTGGTGCATGAACAGCCGGATATCGCGCGCTTCAGGGCGCATGTTGATAATATGCACGTTACGCATGAACGCGCTGACGTTGGCGTCGACCACGTCATCGAACTCTAGCAAAATGCCCAGCTTGTCGCTGCGAGCGGTCGTATGGCCGATAAGGGCCCTATGAAAATATCGAAAAGTAAACTCCCAGTCGCCTGGATCATCCAGCCAGCTGACCTTACCGTCGACCCACACGCCCACGCGGTGACGCAGCGACTTTCCTGCGGCATGGTTTTCCAGGCCGACATATGGGAAATAGAAGTCGTGGACAAGGCCGAACTTATTGATGCCGACATGGAGCTCACCATTACTGAGGACAAGCGGCCTAGCCATCGAGCACTCCTCCCTTGAAACGTTGGTTTTCCATCAGGCGATACCGAACGTCACGCAGGGCGTTCATGAAATGCAAGAAGGCATCATAGGGAGAGTCGTAGGGGCTAAAGTAGGCATGCACATCACCGTCGGTAAACCATTTGGTACACATGTAGTAGACATGATCCGAGGTCTGCAGCTTGCGCCAATCGCCAATAAGCGCCGCGTCGCCGCAACGGAGGATATCGTCTTCAAGCGCATACAAATGCCGCAAAGCTTCGCGCTGCATGCTGTTGCCAAGCCAGGCAGTGAGGTCGCGCTCGGTATCTGCCCATGTAACGGTGTGTGGCATATCGATCTCACCGACAGGTTGGTGCGCATCGATCGCTTCGCTGGTCGTGTAGAACGTGTTGGCCGGGTTGGAGAGCCAACGCTCGACGAAATGCTCGAAAAAGTCAAAGATACCGGTATCGTGCCACTGGTGCTCGCCGAAAGTTTCGTAGTCCATGAACAAGTTAATGACCGACTTGTCAGTAATAGATGCGTTCGTCCACTCGCTATACGTATCAGCATTCAGCGGCCACTGTTCCCACGCTTTGTTGCTAAACCGGAAAGCGAGGTCGTCGCTCAGTTTGTAGTTCTTCAAAAGAAGCGCGATGTTTTTCGTCCCTACGGGCTTATATACGAAGTTCGGGCTACGCCAACCCAGTATAGGATCCCACCCTTCGGCCAAAATACCCTTGAATCCATAGTCGTCCGCCCACTTCGCCAAGCTGTTATTGTAGGATAGCTCGGTGTTGCGAAACACGTTCGTCTCGACGCCGAACAGTTCGCGCACCTTGTCGCGGTGCATCTCGACCTGACGCTCGAACTCCTCCAGGCTATAAAAGAACGCAAGGCTGTGATAGTAGGTTTCGGATACGATCTCTACCCGCCCGGTCGCCACGAGCCGCTTGAAGCTCTCGAGCACGTCGGGAGCCCACTTTTCGGCTTGTTCCATGAACGTGCCAGTAATGCTCAGGGATACCTTGAATTCCGGATGGGTAGCAAGCAGCTTTTCCAGCAGGGCGTTCATCGGCCGGTACGATTTGTCGGCAACCTTGCGAAGTACCTTGGCGTTATTGCGATCGCTGTCGTCGGTCGCATCGAAATAGTCGTGCCGTTCGGCCGTGTCGAAAACCGAGTACTCGCGCACGCGAAGTGGCTGGTGAACGTGCAGGTAAAGGACGATACCGCGCTTGCTCATGCAGCTACCTTGCTTTTTGTTTGGCCGTAAAGATCCATGCACTGGCGGGCGACGTCATGCCAAGAAAGCTGGGCGTACTCGTGCTTTACGTTTTGGCGGAGTTCGTGCGCAAGGGAAGGCGAGGTCGCGATACCGACGATTTGGTCGGCTAACACGTCGGTGTCCCAAAAGTCATACCGAAAGATGTTATGAAGAATCTCGCCAACCCCTGACTGGCGAGTAATGATAAGCGCAGAATTATAGTGGGCCGCCTCCAGCGCGGTCAGGCCGAACGGCTCGCTTACCGAGCTCATGACAAAAATATCAGCGACGTTATACGCGTCGCGCCACTGCTTGCCGCGAACGAAACCGGTAAAGAACACCTTGTCAGCAATACCTAGGTCAGCAGCAAGGCTAATAAGCTCGTTACGCTGTTCGCCGTCGCCCGCCAGCAAGAAGACCAGCCGGTCGTGCTTCTCCGACGCCCTAGCTGCCGCCCGAATAAAGTGGGTCAAGCCCTTTTGGATAGTAAAGCGCGTTACCGTCGATACGATCGTATAACCCTCTTCCTTGAGCGATTCGAGGTATTTGTATGTGCGCATATCGTAACCGTGGCTTCCTAGCGAAGCAACGTCAATCGCGTTGTAGATAACCTCTATTTTACCGGCAGGAATACCGTATTTCCGGACGATGATGTTCTTGGTCACGTTACTGACCGCGATGATACGATCCGCCATCATCAACCCCTGGTATTCTATTTCGTGGACGAGCGGATTCCCGGCATCCGTACCTGAACGGTCAAATTCAGTCGCATGGACATGGACGATCAGCGGTGCGCTCGTGAGCTCTTTTGCCCGCATGCCAGCCTCCATCGTTAGCCAATCGTGGGCGTGAATGGCGTCGGGAGCCTGTTTTTTGACCATTTCTTCAACGAATTGCACATAGCGCTTTTGCACGCCGCGCATGTCGTTGAGGTCGTGTGCCTCAACCTCGTCGAGACCAAGCTGGCGAAGGTATTTGCTGTCGTAGGCGCCCATCAAGCCGTAGCGGGCGAGCGGGCCAAGGTTGGTTGCCGGATGAATGGTCATGAAGTCGACGTCGGGGTGCTCGGCAGCATACGGAACGACGAAGTCGATGCTTGCACCTTGCAGCGCAAGAGCCTTAGACATGTGATAACATGCAACGCCTAGTCCACCACTATTGTGCGGAGGGAGCTCCCACCCGAGCATCAATATCTTCATTCTGTCACGTACGGACTATAGGCGTCCGGTGCTCCTTTTCTTAACCTGCGTTAGTTGACCTCATTATAAGGCGGCGCTTATGCTTTTGCAACAGCCGTCAGGCGTATTTGTGAAATATTACGCACCGGTATTTTGCGCCTATGTTTTTTACGCGCGCACAGGTAAAATATAGGTATGCTTGAAGACACTATCAACCAGATCAACAGTGACCTCAATCACTTCCTTGCGCAGCCCAATGCCTTTCGGTCGATACTCGTTCTTATTATATCAATCATCATCGCGTACTGGCTCAGCCGGTTTATCGCCCGCGCGATCATCAAGATTGCCCAGGTGGTCGCCGTCCATTCCGACAAAGAATCCGACGAGGACCGGTTGATCCGCCTCCGTCAAATCGAAACCTACCTTAGCGTTACCGTCGCGCTCGTACGAGTCGCTCTCGTGGCAATCGTCGCGCTTATTGCCTGGCGCATATTCAGCCCCGACAGCTCAAGCAGCAGTATCGCCGCGATCGGTGCCGGTACTATCTTCGTGGTTATTGCCGGTCAAACGATCGGGCCGCTGCTTCGCGACGTCACGGCCGGCGCGACCATGATCGCCGAAAAATGGTTCAACGTTGGCGACTTCATCAAGATCGAGCCGTTCTGGGATGTATCCGGAGTCGTCGAACGCTTTACGCTGCGCTCGACCCGCATCCGTCAACTTAGCGGCGAAGTCGTGTGGATCCACAACCAACAAATCACCGCCGTCCACGTATCGCCGCGTGGCGTTCGCACCCTAGCCGTCGACGTGTTCGTACGCGACCGGGTAGCAGGCGAGCGGGGGATCGAAAAGGTCATCAACACCGTTCCTACCGGCCCGACCATGCTTGCGCGTCCGCTTCGCATAAAATACGCCGAGCGTTGGGATGACGAGCTATGGCGTATCACCGTCGTAGGCGAAACTCCCCCGGGACGCGAATGGCTAATCGAAAAGTACTTCATCGACGCGCTCAAAGACCTCGACGAAGGCAAGAAAAAAGCCGACCGGCTGTTCGTTCACGAGCCTATCGCTCGTTTTGCCGACCCGGCAGCCGACCGCAGGTTCAAGCGGGCAGTGCGGGTTGCCAAAGATCAATAGTCCTATTTTTTAGGGAATGCAACCGAGCTTTTAGCATTCTTGCTAATAAGCCGCTTGATACCATACACGACCAAGCCGCCCAAAAATCCAGTAAGCAAGCCGCCTAAGATATCGGCCGGGTAGTGAACGCCAACGTAAACCCTCGACGTTCCTATGACCACGGCAGCAACAAGCAGTAGCGCGCCGACTTTCTTGAAACGCGTGAAAAAAAGCACGCCGATGGCAATGGCCGTACTGACCGTGGTGTGGTCGCTTGGGAACGACTTGCCCGGCGCGTGGGCGAGCAGCTGCGTCAAATGATGGTCCATGAAGGGCCGATGATCGACGTTCAGGAACGACATGAACTGTAGCAAAACGAACGACACGGCCATGGTCGCAAAAAAATATACTACCGGCTGCCATTCCTTTTTGCGTATGTACACGCCAATACAAAAAAGCGCCGTGCCGAACACGATATATACCAAATCGCGGGCAAAAAACAGCATGACGCTATCAAGGAGCTGCGAGCGGCCAGCCATGCCATTAACGAAAAGAAGGATTTGGTCGTTCATAATAATTAGTACTAATTATACCGCACGGACCATGAACTTTTTCAAAAAATCACATCCGTCGTTTT
>Ga0075368_10000020_pt1 | contig 39878 bp, 65 predicted proteins | sample EndMethybrTD3033_FD_71518 | JGI IMG/M metagenome (GOLD analysis project Ga0075368, IMG submission 71518) | Populus endosphere microbial communities from Tennessee, USA - Endosphere MetaG P. TD hybrid TD303-3 | ecosystem: Host-associated > Plants > Roots > Endosphere | place: USA: Tennessee... | reverse complement strand
CCAGCCCGGCGCATTGGGCTGGTCGATGCCAGGCAGATAGGTCGCATATTCGCCGTCACAATCGACCGGGCGGCCATACCAGCCAAGTCCCAGCCCGGAGGCGTCTGCGCTATCGGATAGGATGATTTGCGGGACGGTCATGTCAGGCCCTCAGACTTTGATCGGAATGCGGAAGTGGAGGCAGTAATTGCGCAGCCGGCGGTTGATCCCGGCGGGGTCAAAGACATGATCCTCGCTGTCTGCCAGGTTGCCTCGGGCGCCCTTGATGCGGCCGGTTTCCCAATTCTCGCCCACGACCTGGCTATCGCGCAGGCCGTAGCAAAGCATGTCGCCGGCCTTCAGATCGAAGCTTGTATTGAGGCGGACGCGGTTGCGCGCGTGGATGACGGGAGCGCCGGATAGTGCGATATCCCCGACGCCCGGCCGCTCGATGTAGAAACCGTAATTGGTGGCCGCCGCGACCCATGATGTGTCCCAGACCAGCGGCGGCTTCGGCACATGGAACAACACATCAACGACGCGCGGCCCCTGGCGCTTGGCCCGCACGGGCTGGAGCGGCCGGAACTTGCGAGCGGGGTCAAAGGCCAGCGTCCCGTCCGCATTCTCGTAGACGGACTGGAGGTAGGCCCGGCTGATATATGCGCCCATCACCTTCGATGAAGTGGCGGTCAGATGCAGGCCTGAAACCGTCACCCCATCGCCGGGGATATAGTCCAGCATGTACATCGGGCAGGCCATGACGAACCACGGACTTTGCTCGCACAGCTCAGCCTGCGCGAACGTGATCCCGGTGGGATCGGGAAGGCCGTATCCCGCCAGGTTGAAGCTGGAGGTCTGCGTGTGGACGCAGACGACGGGGCGATGTTCACCAACCGCGCCGGCGACATCACGCTCGTAGTCCCGGCGCTCCTTCGCCACGATACCGCGCCAGGTAGCGCCCGGCGTCTGGAGCGAGATATCCGCCTCGCCCTGCACCCGTGCATAATATGGCACGCTGACGGTCTGGCTTAGCGACCGTGCATATTGGACGCCGAAGCGCATCTGACTGGTCAGGCGGTTGTAATAGCCGCTCCCTCGCGCCAGTCGGATTGCCTCGGTCCCTGCCTCGCCCGCTGAGTGGAAGAGCTGGACCGAACCCATTTCGTCCAGAGAAACGCCGAAGCGATCGGGCAGGGCTTCCAGGGTGGCCAGACCCGCGCCAGAGGCTGGCGTTTCACCGCGGATTCCCGAAGCGGTTTCATGCAGGGGGACCACGCTGGCGAAGTCCGCTCCGGTCGTGCCGTCGTCCTGTGGCCGCACCCCGCCGACGAACATCAGCAGGCGGGGCGAGAAGGCCACCGGCGTGACAATCGGCAGGCTCTCATAGCCCTCGCTCAGCGATTGGCCGTAGAGAGAAATGATCCCGACTTCAGTATCCAGCGCGTTGAGCGGGGATACGACATGCTCGATCCCGTTCGCATCGGTGCGGCGCGGCGCGGTGAGCGCATAGCCGTTGCGGTCAGTCTCGACATGCGAATAGATGCCGCGCGTGTGGCGGGCCGGTTCGCGGACCATAGACCGCTTGGCGTGGCCGTCTGATTCGATAACCAGCGCCGCGTTGCCGTCCTTGTCGGTGATGACGGCGAGAGGGGCGACGCTGCGCTTGCCGATCGTGCTGGCGACTTCGGCCACGGTGTCAGCCGCCTCTTCGGCGCTATCCGCTGCGGCATCAGCCGCCGCTTCAGCAGCATCAACCAAAGGCTGGAGAATGGCGACCGCCTCCTCAAGGTCGCCCATGCCTGCCGCCGCGATGTCGATGGCTAGGGTATCCAGACCGTCCCGGATTTCCTGCTTTACCGGCTCGTTTTCGCCAGAGGCAGGAACGCCATTGGTGACATAATCACGCCAGGCCAGCTTGAGTGCGTCAGTGCCGGCGGTCATTCGTAGCTCCCGGTCATGTCTTCCACCAGCGTGAGAGAACCAGTGGCAAAGCGCGGGCCGTTGAGCGGCGCCGACATGTCACCGGACAACCGCATCACGCAGCGAGGATCGGAGAAATTGAGATTGGTCCCAGCCTGGACTGCTTCACGAAGCGGCGGCCGAAACGTGATTTCGTTACCAACGACGGTCGCGATCTCATAGAGACGATGGCGCCATGTCGGATGATCGATGCTGAACCGCTCGCCGCCGATCAGGGGCTTGCCGAGCGTCACGATGGTCAGGGTCATCGAAGTGGCGCGCAGCGGGGCATCGGCGCCAGACCTGACTTCGCAATCGCCAGCGGTGTAAAGCGTCCCATCGCTGAACGGCGTGCCATCGCTATGCGGGACATGCTGCCGTGACGCGACGGGCTGGTGCCGCGCATCGCAGATCGGAAAGATGATTGCCCGAGTGCCGCTGTTCAGTAGCGCCCGCAGCGAGCGCCAGGACAAGACCTTCTCACGGCGGTTGAGCGGTGCATTCTGATAATCAGCGACCCAACGGCCGCCGCCGTCCGTAACGATCGCGCTTTCGTCGCCATTGATCGCAGTCCCGCCCGAAATCACATTGGCGCGCACCATCATTTCGCGCGAGGCGAAGCTGAATTGGCACGTCGGGAAGGTCGCGAGCATGGCGGAACGATGGTTATAGGGGCTGGCTCAAGCTACGGACGGGACGGTTATGTCACCGTCACAGCGCCAGTCCCCACTGCTCCAGATTGCGCGCCCGATGCACTGTATCCCCGCACGAAATAATAATATGTGCCAGCAGCTATCGTATCGACATAGCTTTGTGTGGCGCCTGGTGCGGACGGCAAATCGCCGCTTGCCAACGACGCGCCGACAATGGTGTTAGTGCTGTTGCGATAGACGCGGCTATAGGACAGGTTCGCCGATGCGGCATTTGTCCATTGGATCGTCGCCTGACCGGATCCTCCAGTGCCAGAAACCGATGACGGCGGCGCCGGCGCAAGGGCCGATGTCGAAGTGCTGACGGATTCGATGGCGGACCATTCCGAACGCCGGCCATCGCCTACCGCATAGGACACGGCAACATCGATGCTGACATCCGTTGGCACCAGACTGGAGAGCAGGACAGCCGCCGGGCCGGGATCGATGTCGGTATATTCCTGCTCGTTCCACGTCGTGTCGGTGGTGATGCGCCAGCGGGCATACCATATCACGTCGTCCCGATCGAAGCCGTCGACGGTGATCCGCACGCGCGCATCGGCGCCGCCTTCGCCCAGTTCGGCTTCGGCATCCGTGATTACGGGGGTAGGCAGGGGCACAACCGCCGGCCGCGCGCCGACCGGAGCTGGCTCACCTTCCTCGGTCGCGGCGTTCCAGGCGTCCACGTTCGGGTTGGCGCGCACCCAATCGAATTGAACGCCGGTCTGCGTCCGCCGAATGCGCACGATTTCCGCCGGGCCGGAATAGAAGACGGTCCCAGCTTCCTCGATATGGATCGGAATGAAGCGCTTGCCCCTGATCTTCCGCCCCTTGGGATTGGTCGCAATCGTGCCACGCTTGGGAGCCATGGTCTTGTCGAGCAGGCGCTTTGCCAGACGGGCAGCCTGCGCATGGCTTGGCACCGGGTTCTCCAACGAAGTCGGCTTCTCGCCCACCTCATCAATGCTGTCCTCGTCGCGCCAGTCGCTGGTCGGCACGGTCGTGAAATCGTGATCGGCAGACAGATAGGTCAGCGCGACGACATTGGCCTGATCCTCGTCAACGATCCCGTCATCCATCGACCAAGTGACGATCTCGCAGGGGCCAATCATGTCATCAGGATCAGGCTCGACATAGCGACCAGACCACGGGACCAGCGCGCCGTCAGCGCGCGTCGTCACCATGCCATCGCAGGCCGCCAGCAGGTTACCCAGCGTTACCTTGTGCGCATCGGTGTGCTTGTGTGCGAGGGCGACGCGATAGCGCGGCTCCGTCCCGCCACCGACCCAGCGAAGGACCGTGCCGGCCTTGTAATCGTCGCCTAGCGATGTCGTCAGCGTGACGGTGTTGCCCGCCAGGCTACCCACCACCTTGTCGATGCCATAAGCCGCCAGGGTGACGGTCTTGCCCGGCGCCAGCCCTTCAACACTGGTCAGTTCAAAGCTGGTGTCGCCGGAATCCGCATCATCCACGAACACGCCAGCGCCGTGATAGACCTCCATGGGCGCATCGCAGTCGTCGGCGAAGGCGGTCCAGTAGGCGAGGGTGGGCGCGAAATGCGTGTCCCAATCCTTGTTGTTGCGGACGAGGTAATAGTGAGCGATGGCAAGGGCCGCGTTGTCTGACCATTTCCATGTCGTCGGATCATTGATGTCCTGCGTCGGGTCGCGCCAATCGAAGACCAACTGGGCACGCGCGACGATCGACATGGCATTCGCATCCGGCCCGCCGGTCGGATAGACCTCGTTATAGTTTTTGGCCTTCACCGACTTGGAGATCATGCAGCCGGTCGCCACGCCATCGCCGCGGTGGTTTGTGGTCCAGATGCCGGGCAGACGCGCGATGACCTCTGCAAAGGCGGTTTCGGTCGGCAGGCCGAGCCGCGTGCCGATCTTGATGGTGTCGCCGTCGCCAAACTCGCCATCGTTCTGCTTGATGACGAAGCCGCCGCCGTTCAGCTTGACCTGCTTGTCGCCGAGATAGATTCGCTCAATGAAGTCAAGCTGGCCGTCATGGAAAGCCCAGACATCGACCGCATAGCCGTCATCGTTCGTGACATAGAGGATATAGGCGCCGAACAACCGGACACGGCCATAGGCCGACACGCGAGGCGGAACTGCCGTCTTGATAGACCGCTCCTGCTGCTCAGGCTTTGGCCCCTTCGGCCTATAGAGGACGGCAAGGGCCAGCGCTGCTGCTGCGGCGAACGGCTGTCCTCCAGGGATGAAATTGCCAGCAACTGCCACGATCTGGAGGGAGAGACGGCCCAGACCCTTATCAATGATGCTGAGCGGCGAGACGATCGCCCTTGCAACACCGCCCATCAGACCCTCCAGATCATCAAAGGATCGCCCGGCGCGCAGATAAGGCCGTGACGATGGACGCTGGCCCAGCGCTGCCCGGTCCAGATGCCGGTCGTGCGGTTGTGGCCGTCGTCGGTAGGCGCGTTGAGGATCGCAGCGTCCCCCATCTGCGGCTCATCGACCACGGCCAGCCCGATCGCCTCCATGCCGCGCTGCCAGAGCATCAGCAGACCGCCGCCGCGCACAATGACGCGCGCAGCCGAACGCTCGCTGTCATAGGCAATGCCGGTCGCTTCCATGGCGCTGGCATGGCCACGAAGGACCAGCCACCGGTCGAGCCAGCGGGAACAGTCATGCGTCTGCCAGTCCCATGCCGGCCGCCGGGTGCGGAGATATTCGCCAAGCTCCATCATCGCGGCCCGAACCGGCGCAGCACGCCCTGATAAATCTGGGCCACATGGCTGAAGATCGCATCGGTAGGCGACTTGCGCCGCTGGTCCGCGTCGGTCCAATATGCCTGCGGCGAGCGATTGCGATCCGTGTCCTCGGTGGCGATCGAGAGGGTCAACACCCGCGACCGGCCTTCATCGGTTTCCTCGCTGCTGAAGGTCAGCTTGTCGGCAATGAACACGTTGTCATATTCGACATCTTCAAGCTGCAGTTCGTCATCGAAATAAAAGCGGACGAAATGGACCTTGGCCCCCTTGACCGATGCCGCTTCTCCGATCGCGATGGCGAGGACTTCTGCGCTGACACCGGACAGGCGGATATCGATGCGCTCGGCCTGGCCGTTGATCGGAATTTCGAAGTCGGTCGCGTTGAGCAGTTCGCCGCCGCCGAGGTAGATCGCCGGCTCGCTCTCCACGATGTCGGCCGGGATTTCGAGGTCGCCGAAGCCGCCCCAGAGCCGGGCCGGGGGATCGGAGGCTATGCGGATGCCGAAGGACTCGTTCATCAGCCGCCCTTCAACTGCGTGAACTTGTTGAGGGTGCCGGGCATAGATTGCTGGCTTTGCGCATAGGCAGCGCCAGCCGCGCGCGCCGAACTATCGCGGGAAATGCTGGCCATCTCAGCATAAAGCTCGGTGGTCACCACGGCGTTCGGAAGATTGAACTGAGGCGCGTAGACGGTTGGCTGACTGCCGCCGCCCGCCCGGATCGCCTTACTACCCACGCTCAGCGTCTCCCCGCGCGTGACGTTGGCGATCGGGCGCCCGTTCAGCGACAAGGTGTTTCGGTCGGTGCCGCCGCGCCCGCCAAGGACGCCCGAGCCGCCGGATGCGAAGCCTACGCCGGTGCCGGTTTCGCCGCCGCCCGCTGACCCTTGGAAGAAGGTGCTGATTGAGGTGAGGATATTGCCGAACGTGCCGCCTGATTCCCCCGTGCGACGCATGGAGTTCAGGAACGGCTCGATGATGTTCTTGTTAATGAAGATATCGATCAGGCCAGCAAGGAAAGGGTCTTTCACCCCGAGGCGCTTGGTGATGCTGTCCCGGATGCCGTCACGCACATAGTCCAGCTCCTGCGTGATCAGTTCTTCGACCTGATCCTGTGTGCTGGTGCTATTCAGGTTGCGGCGGTAGCGGGCTAGGGGGCCTTCATACTGCTGATTGACACCATCAGTTTCAGCCTGCTGTATCTGGCCAAGGGCATCTAGCCGCGCCTGCGCAATCTTCTTCTGGGCGTCGCTTGCGTCTTTGCTGGCGATCACCGCGTCGAGTTCAGCGCGCTCCTGTTGGTAGGCCAAATCTAGCAGGCGAAGCTCAATATCGCGCCGCTGTTCGCGCGTTTGCGCCAGGTCACCCTGCGCGCGCAGAATATCCTGCTGATTGCGCAGGTCGTTGACCCTGATATCGACGGCTTCCTTCGCCGTCTGCACATCGCGCTCGTAGATGACCTTGCCCGCCTCTAGAGCAGCGACGGTTTCAGTCAGCGCTACAATCTTCGCCTTCTGCGCGTCCGTGTAGCGCTTGTCGGCTTGAACGTCAGCGATGGCGGCGGCTTTATTGGCCTCGATGCGCTGCAGTTCGACCTTGGCGCGGTCTTCCGAATTGGTCAGTTCGACGGTCTTTAGGCGAAGAATCTCACTATTGAGCTGCGCTTCTTCGCGCGCGAACGCTTCTGGGTTTAGTGGCGAGCGCGGCGTGCGGGACTTCTTGCTGCCGGAAGATGCGGGTGTGGCTGCTGGCTTACCTCGGCCTGCTGCTGGTGTTCCAGGCAATGGATTGCCAAGAACATCGGTCCCCCCAACCATTCTGCGAAAACGATCTTCAGCCCTTTCGCCCTGCGATGTAGCCATCGACTGGTTGAAAGCCTTGAGAAACTGACCGGCGCGATCCGCTTCCTTCGCGAGCGGCGTCATCGAAAATTCGCCACCAGTATTGCCGGCTCGGCGCGCTGCCTCGTTGATCGTGGACTTGACGCGATTGTCGAACCGGCGGCCGAAGTTGTCGATGCCGATCAGGGTATTGTCGACATTATCGACCAACCTGAGAATGTTCGCGATACTATCCCGCACGTAGTTCGCACGGCCCTCGATCTGGTCGAATGCCGCAAACGCGCCGTCGATAAGGGGCTGGAACACGTCTGCCAGGCCTGCGAATGTGGCTCGTATTTCGGCGCCAGCATCGAATGCTGACTCTTCCATCTGAGCGAAGCCATCTGCGCTTTCGCCGAAGAAGCTGGCCAACATGGATGAGAACTGGCCACCCTGATCGAAAGCGGAAAATGTCGTGAGTGCGGCATTGGAAATGCGCGTCATCGCATCGCCAAAGGTCACTGGCAATTGATTGAACTCAGCGTCGATGCCAGCAGTGAACTTCTGATCGGTCAGTGCCGCCAGCAGCTTGTCAGAGGTCAACTTGCCCTCTTCGCCCAGCTGCTTGATCTGACCGATCGGCTGCCCCATGCTCTCGGCGAGCAGGCGTGCAAGGCGAGGGGATGCCTCAAGGATGCTGTTCAGTTCGTCACCACGCAACGCCCCAGCGGCGAGCGCCTGACCGAACTGCAGGGTTGCGGATGCGGCCTGATTGGCATCGGCGCCGCTGATCTTGAGCGTCTTGGAAAACGTCTCGGTGGCCCGCGCTGCTTCCGCCTGCGTGCCGCCGAGTTCCCTCGCCCCGCGCACAAAGTTGGCGTAGAGCGAGGCGGTTTCGGATAGGCCCGACCGCGTGTCATTGGCGATCCGGTTCACGTCCTTCTGCGCCTGACCGAACGACCCGAACCCCTGCGTGGCGAGCTTCAACGTTGCGTCGAGCTTCTTCGCTTCGTCAGCCAGCGTCAGGAATTGCCGGGTCAGTGCAATGACCGAGACGCCAGCAAGGGCTGACGACATGATGCCCGCCGCCCGGCTGACGAATGCTTCGGTAACGCCCGCGCTTTTCTGGATGCCCGACATGGCCTTGTCGAACTTCGCTTCCGCGCGCGCGACATTGGCCTCGTAGCGATCAAGCCGGGCCTCAAGCTCGACAACGACGCGATCGGCGGTGATCCCAGACATCAGTGGATCTTCCCGATGCCGGCGCGCTCCATGCGCAGGAACATGCTGCTCACGTCATCAGCGGACGGAGGCGCTTCCTCGCCGTCCTCATTGGCCAGTTCATGGTGATGGATTAGCGCGGCATATTCCGGCATGGTAATGGCCTCCGCATCGCTCAGGCCAAGCCCGAGGGTTCGGCAGTTGTGGAGGACGAGGCCCCAGTCGATTTTCGATGGCTCGGCCGCTTCAACGGGGCTTTTTTTTTAGCCTCCTGCGCCGGCGCATATCCGACATAGAGCGCGGCAATAATGGCCTTGGCGGTCAGGTGATGCTCCGCCAGGGCATGCCCATCGACATAGTTTTCTATCAGGCTGTTCGCGCGCAGGGCAGTCACATCGATCGCCTTGCCGTTCACTTCACCTTTGGCGCCGCCAATCAACCCCTGCCGCAGCGTCTCGACAACATCATGGATCGACCAGCCGCCGTGCATCAGCCGATGCTTCACAAGGTCGATCGGCCCGGCCTTTTCCTCGATTTCGATGATGCGCTTGATGGGCAACCGGAACAGATATTCGCCATCGGCGAAGGGCAGGGCGATCTCGGTTTGCATGGGGCAACGCTATGTGCGAGGCATGGCGCGGTGCTACGGACGGCAAGGGGAGGCGTGATCGTGAAGCAGTGCCCGCAATGCATGAAGCAAATAGATGCCCAGGCGCGGGTGTGCCCCTATTGCCGGACCGAATTCACGAATGATGAGATCACCTCGGCGACCAAGCTTTCGCGTATCCGTGGGGCTGTTGGATTGGCGATTGTCATCGCGATCGGAGCCGGCATCGTCAAATCATGCGGACTCTAACATGTTGCGATTTTTTAGAACGGTCTTCGGAGATGCTCAACGCAGCGATTCGCCGTCGTCCAAAATCCGTGGGACTGGGGCAAGCGCCCCTTCAGATACCAAGGCCGTTCGGCGGCGCTTGGAGGAAAGTGGCATTCATGATGCCACTGGCGAAGTGATTGACTTCATCATTCTGAACCACAGACGAAATGGGAGGGATGTCTGGAGGGAACCGGAGTTCATTGCCCTATCCGAGGCTTGGGGAAGAGGATCTCCCAAGGATACCTGGTTTGAAGTGATAAAGCCGTGCAATTGTGTCCTGAATTGCCTTGCTGACATGCGCAGGGCCAGCGAAGCAGGAATCACGCAATTCAAATTTCGCTTTGGCGGCATGGCGGCAGGACACTGCAGCTATTCAAGGAGGATGGATAGCCAAGTCGTTGCGGTTGCAGATGCACCTGCATTACCTTCATCCGAATGCGAGCATCCAGACCAGTGCGGCTGCCGCTGGCAATCATGGCTCCCACTGCTGAGTGAAATAGAATAAGGGCGGCCTTTCGACCGCCCCTCAAGGTTCGCTGGCAGATGGAGAGGGTTAGGGGTTGGCGACGAAAGTCTTCGGCCCGGCCGCGCTGATCGTGATGCTGATGTTCACATATTCGCCGTTGTTGCCGGTGATGTTCAGATCGGTGATGAAGCCCGGACCCTGGTAATAGCCGTCGATCACTTCGCTGCCGGTCGGCTCATCGAACATGAAGCGGAAGTTCGTCGGGTTACCGCTGTCGAATGCTTCCTGAACATCGGCAAGCAGGGGGCGATGGAGCAGGCCCGAGCCGCTGATGGTCCAGTCCGTCGCACCGGCATCGCGCACCGTGATGGGCGTGGCGTCGGGATCGGCGCAGTCCCAATCCACCGTGTCGTTCGTTGCACGGGTTTGCTGGAAGCCCTTGGTGGTGATGCCGCACATGGGCGAGAAGACTTCGGTCGGCGTCGCGCCGTCACCCATCATGATCGCGACGCGCGTCGATTTCAGCTTGTCGGTATAGGCCATTCCGCAACTCCAGCGAGGATTTGCGGGCAGGCTATGGATGAGGGGGCTGGCGCTCTACGGACGCTAGGTGGCGGTGGCGCGGACTGTGACCATGCCATGGTAGGCGTCAGCCTCGGCGCCGTCCTCGATCACCTGCGTCTGGGTCGCGTGGACGCCGAGCGATTCCCCGTCGCCAAGATCCACATCATCGATGCCGCTGACGATGCGGACGATGTGGCGGTTGATGGTCGCGGCCTGCGCTTCGGGGTCTGGCACGCTGGGATTGGCCAGTTTGGTGAAGCAATGGATCACGCCCGACTGCTCCGAACCGCTGCCTCCGTCCAGCTCAGCCACTGTGCCGATCAGCATGGGCACGCGGATGAAGGGGAAGGTGGGCGAGGCGGGCGGTTTGCCAGGATAAATCCGCGCTGCCGGCACGATCGCGGTCAGTTGCGCATCAGTCTTCAGGGCTGCGATGATCTTGCCCCTGACCGACAGGGATGGGTCCAGCGTCGTCATCGTTATCCGGCCCCATCCACCTGCGGATCGAGAACGACGGCCCCCACATCAGGAGCATCGTTTGATCCAGCCACTCGTCCACCTCGTCGGCTGTCGGAAATCGCGGGGGTTTCGCCATCGTCCGCAGCCTTACCACGGCGCTTGACCTCTGTCGCCCTGCCTTTCGCGATGGCGCGTTCTCCGACCTCGCGGCGCACTGTGCCCTCGTAGCCGGCGGGGAAGAACGTCATGGCGCGCGACGGCCACTTGTGGTCGTAGTCGGCGGTGAACTTTACCCTCATAGCGTGCCTCCTTTGACCACCCGCTTGACCGCTTCTTGGACGAGGCGCTGGGCTTTGGGTCGGGTCTTGTTGGCCGCTGGCTGCATGAATGGGCGAGCGGCTGTCTTCGAATCGCCGAACTCCATCTTAACCGGCCCCTGCTTCGCCCGGCTTGGCCCGTAATCAGTGATATTGGAGGCGAATGAACGGGCCGCCTTGCCCGCCTTGCGTTCGGACCCTTGCTCCAGTGCTGCGGCATATGGGGCGTCCGCGACGGATAGCGCCATCAACTGGCTTTCGCGCTGAGTGTGGATGGAGCGATCGAGCATGTGCGTGTCAGCGTTGGGCGGGTCACCTGGGTCACTGGCGACATGGTTCTTGCCGCTAACGGCGCCGTTCGTGATCGACAGGGCGGCTTCGGTGCTGAGATAGTCGGCCGCAACGTAGATCGCCTTGCCGACCTCCGCGCGCATCGCTGCGCCACGGATGCGCTTGAGGCGGGCCTTGTGGGCTTTCTGGCCGGTGATGGCGACCATCAGCCTGCCGCCCGCCCCCGGCAAACCCAATGGCTCGAAGCCGCATCCAGATCGGCGCTACCGACCATCCAGCGCTTGCCGCTGACGGTGATCTGGCAGTCCGTCGTCACCTCAGCGCCAAGCTCGGCGGTCAGGATGATGATCCGCACATCGCCTTCCGAATAGTCCTCGCTTTGGCGCATGGCATAGGTCGCGGCATCCATCTGCGCGCGGCACGGGATATCGGTTTCGGGGCCATAGGAGATATTGCCCTCTTCATCATCGGTGCGCGTGCCTGGCACATGCAGGGTGGCCGGCAGATACAGCCCGGCCAGCGCCGCGCCGAAGATGCTGGCGATGCCGCCATCGAGAAGCCCCATCAAAACCTCCCGTAAGGCAGCGGGCCGGCGAATCCGTTGAAGCCGCACCCGCCGATGACGGGGCCGGTGCCGGTTACGCGCGGGCCGGCCAAACAGGCCTTGAGCATGGGGTAGACCTGCTGGCCATAGCTAGTCGCGCCATACTCGCCCATGTCCGCGCCGCTTGACGCCGCGTCGCCGCGCTCTAGCTCGATTGTGCCCGACTTGATCCGCTTGAACCCGCTGGCGCCCTGAGCGGCCATTTCCGCCTCTGCGCCGGTGCCGATGCCCTGCAGGGTGAGATAATGCGCCGTGATGAGCATGGCGGCCAGATCGGCATCCTCGCCAAGGCAGGCCTGCATCGGGTCCACGATCCGCCCGGCGCGCGCCGACCAGAACGCATAAGCCTCGTCCGTCACCGCGGCGAACGGCGGGAAGATCGCAATGAACGTCGCCTTCGTCGGCGGGGTGTAGGCCATGGGTCAGTCCTTACGAAAATGGCCGCCGCCCGGTGTGAGCAGCGGCCCCGTTTGCCCCCGGTGTTGAAACGTCAGGCCTTGTCGCCTTCGGCCTTGGTTTCCTTCGCATCCTTGGCCGGTGCCCTGGCGAACCACTCTTCGGCGAAATCATCCACCTCGATCGTTTCGCCCGGCTGGGCCATGACCAGCGCGCCACCCAGATAGGCGCCGCGCGGGCCGGTGCTGATGTTGGTCACTTTCACCTTGGACATGTTCGCGCCCCTTAGAAGCTGTCGCGGTAGATCATGCCGGCTGGGAGGCGAACCTCCAGGCCACCGACATTCATGATTCCGCCGACTTCGTAAACCATGCTCGCCTTCTGGAAGGCGGGCAGGAACTGGTGCGGGCCGGGCAGGTGGAACTTCAGCACCTGCGAATTGCGGGCATAGGCGACGAGGCGCTTGCTGCTGCTGGTCCCCGCCGTTTCGAGCGCGCGGCTCTTGAGGATGGTCAGGCTTTCACCGGCCGCGTTGTTTGCCATCAGGAAGGACAGGATGGTCGAGCCGCTGTCACCGACGCGGGTGGTGGCGATGTAATTATAGCTGCTGGTCGGCAGGACCAGGGTGTCAGCCACCATCGTTTCGCCCGAGCCGGTTTCAACTGCGGTCAGCGCTTCGTTGATGTCGCGCAGGATCTGATCGGCGGTCTTGGCCGACCAAAGCCGCGACGAACTGGTGCCATCGTTCGCGACCTGCGCCGATGCGACGTTCGCGTCATTGACGAAGCCGGTCCAGCCCTTTTCGTTTTCGCCCTTTGGGGTGAGGCCTGTCATGGCGATGCCATAGATGAAGCGATCGGCGGCGAGGCCGGCAGCCAGCGCCTTGTCCGACGACAGCGAACGGCCGAGCTTGGCGGCGCGCTGCATTTCCTGCGTGTTCCATTCATAGCCGATCGCGGCCAGATGGAAGTTGCGGGTGTTCTGCGTCATCTTGGTCGACGCGTAGGGCATGTTGAACGCCCCGCCGGCCATGAACTCGGCCTGGCCGACCTGATCCATCGAATAGACGACCGTGCCGACATCCCACATGTCGCCCGAGCTATCGACCGGCATGAACCGAGTGATGTCGAAGCTAGGATACTTCGTCATGTAGACTTCGGATTCGATGCGGTGAAGCTGCGGGGTTAGGAAGGCATAGCCGACCTGCGCGTCCGACAGGAACGCGTCGATCTTGTCGGCGAACGAAGCCGCATGGCGCGCATTGTCGGCGGCCCACAGGCTGATGACCTGCCGCTGGACCGCGGCGTCAGCGGCCATGAACATGATCGGATCGGTGATGCGACCGGCAGCGGCGTCGAAGAAATGGGAAATGGCGTTCATGATTGCCCCCTTAGCGCTTCACGATACGGCACAGGCCGTTCGTGACGGTTTCGTCTGCGATCCACCCGGTCGCGATGTGCGTTGCGTCGGCGGCCGTGGCGCCGATACCATCCGCCGCACCAGCACCAGTGCCGACCGTCAGCGCAGCGCCATCGGTCACGGCGCCGGTGACAGTGACATAGACCGCACCGCTGGTGATGATCGTCATGTTGTCATACTGCTGATATTCGTCAGCATCGGCGCCGGGCAGCGCGCCCAAGGCCGAAGTGGCGACGGCGAAGCCCAGGAAGGTGGCCAGCGTGCCGACCGTGCCGACTGCGCCGTGATCGCCCGACCCGCGATAGACCGGCGCGCCGAATGCAATGCCCGCAGCGGTTTCACAGGTGCGGCTGATGCGGTTGGAGGTCTCGCCATTGGCGATCATGCCGGGATAGCCCTTGGCGGGGTTCTCGGTGTAGCTGCTCTGAAGAACGGACATGGTTCAGCCCTCCCTTATGCGTAGCGCGCGGCGCGGATGGTGGAGACGGTGGCGGCGTCATTGACCGGGCCGCGAACGCCATCGGTGATGATCGTGCGCAGCGGGTCGGCGGGCTTGGCATCCTTCGCAGCCATGGCGAAGGCGCCTGCGATGCCGACATCATCCAGCGCGGAGGCTTCGGTATCACCGAGGGTGAAGGCCACGACCGCACGGCGGATTTCCGCATCAGTCTTGCCATCGGTCACGATGTCGGCCTTGACCGCCTTTGCCTTGGTCACCAGCGTTGCCCGATCCGCGACGCGCTGATCCAGCTTGGCTGGGGTCAACTCGGCGTTCGCATCGGCCAGCTTCTTTTCCAGCACAGCCTTCTCGCCCTGTAGGGTGGAAATCTGGCCCTTTGCATCGGTCAGAGCGGTTTCAGCCTGCGCAGCCTTGTCCTGCAGCTTCGAGATCGCGGCGCTGACGGCTTCCGCGTCCGATAGGTCGACCTGCAGACCGTCGAGCACGATCTTCTTCACTTGCTTCTCCTGTTCAAGGATGTGGAAGGGGTAAACGTCCATCTTCATGCCGGCCTCGCCGGACTTGGCGTCGCCGCCCCCAAGTTCGGCCAGCGCGTTCTTCATCTGCTCCATCATGAGCATCTGACTCTTCTCGCCCTCTTTGCCGGTAGTCGGGGCAGAGCCGTTCATGTGTTTCTCGTGGAGCGCTATGGCCTTCTTGAGCCATGCGGCGGCCTCTTTCGCTCCATCCTGCAACGCGATAGGCAACGCGTCGCAGATCGCGGCATCGCCGATGCGGCACGACGGACCGGCCCTGCCACGGTCCACGATTGCGACGTGATTGCCAGTGATGGCGACCTGCTTGGCCACGCATTTGACGCCGCCGGGGCCGGTGAAATCGCCGAACTGAAGCTCAGCCGCATAGCCGTTGGACAGTTCGCGCTTGCCGGCGTCCACAGCGTCGATCGTCGCCTTGTCGGTCAGCAGCAGGTCGAACGCGAGATATTCACCGTCCCGCATCGCGCCCATGACAACGCCGCGCGCATGATCGCGCCAATTCCCGGCGTTGACGGCCTCGCGCGGGTGATCGTTCGTGATCGGCTTGCCGATGAAGCTATGCACCGACTTGGCATCGAACACGGCGGCATCGTCGCGCAGGACGTTGACCATCCCGGCGTCGCGCAAGCCATGCTTGTTTTCGGGGTCGATCTCGGAGCCGAGATAGGAATAGGTGCCGGTGCGGGCAGCCTTTGCCCTGACGGCAACAAAGCCGCCCTGCATCGGGCGAGGCGCGTCAAGGGTCAGGGCGTCGGAGAATAGCACCATGGGGCTTGTCTGCCGCATGGTCTTGGCTAGGCTCTACGGACGGGAGGTTAGGGGGTTATCCCTTCCATCGCCAGCGCCTGATCAAAGGTCATGCCCTTTGAGTGAACTCGCTTGTGGATCAGTTTGTATCTGCATTCGACGCCAGCCCTGCGGCAAGCTTCTATGAGGGCGACGCGCTCGCCTCGGAATTGCACCCAGTGAGTGTTTTGCTTGTTCGCAGCCTGCTCGCGCGCGGTAGCCCATCTACAGTTGCCCGGCTCGTAGTTTCCGTTAACGTCGATCCGATCAATGGAATGCTTGGGCGAAGGACGACGCCCCATATCCGCAAGGAAATTCACATAGTCTAACCGCCAACGGTCGCATACGCTTATGCCGCGCCCGCCGTAGTGCCGGAAATGCTTATCGTTCGGGCTGGTGCAGCGCCCTATCATCTTACTCCAAATTCCATATTCCGCGGCATAATGGCTGCGCCGGGTGTCCCCATGGCGGAGGTGATTAGCCTCATTGAAAATGTGTTGCCTGCACCCGCAATGCTTAGAGTTGCCCTGTTTGAGGGTATGTATCGGCACAAGACGCTCGACGCCGCAAGCGCAACGGCACATCGCGCGGCGCATGGATTCGCCATTTCCGCGGATATAAGGCTCCCCCTCAGACAGAACCTGCCAAAGACCAAATAGCATCTTTCCGCCGAGTATCTGGTGAAGCGTCATCTTCTCTTGTCGGCGCTCAAAAGATCCGCCGCGCCGCATCCGCGCTTCATGCATGGAACAGGCGTTAAAACGATTTTTACGAGCGGGCTTGCCGCACCCAGGCGCAGCGCATAATTCGGGCATAGCCATACCGAAAATCACCTTTCGTTGTGGTCAGGGCCGGGCACTGTTAGCGCAGTGTTTCCGGCCCGCTTCAGACATAGCACGAATCGCCGAAAATCCTAGCTAATCTATGGTATCTAAGAGCGGTATCCACGCTTGAGAGCGGCACCCACATGCGGGACGCATTCCGGGCCTATCATCTGCGGCGACTTGCCCAGAACCGTCGCGTTCTTTACCCGTCCGCAGGTTATAAATCTTTCCGTCGCGGGCGAGGTGATCCTGCCTAGGAAAACGCTTGGCTGAATGACGCCACTTGAAGAATTCCAATCCAGCTTCTGCTTGCCGTTCCGTGTCCAGCGCCGCTGACAGGGATGAATTTTGATGGCTGGCAATCCTGACCGCCCGTGCGCGACTGCCGCCTACGTCTTCGCGTATCTGGCGCGCGACATCCCTGACAGGCGTCCTCTGCTCGTATCCGCGGAAGACAGCATCGGCAATTTTGCCCTTGGTCACATCGGAGACATTGGTCACCAGCGCAACATTGCGCGCCAACCACGTCCCCAGTGCCTCCTCCACCGGCTGCGCGGACAGGATCAGGTCGAGATCGACACCCACGCCGGCCTTGATCGCGGCCGACCATTTCGAGCGGTGCGTCCTCTCTGCTTTTACCACCCACTGCCGCAGCCCCGGCGCGATCCGTGCGGTGAGGACGGTCAGAAACTCCTGCGCCACGCTGCTGATGGCGGCCTGCACCTGATCCACGGTGTCGACGGTCAGCGTGTCGGCCGTGGGCAGCGGCTGCGGATCATAGCCGGCAATGATGCGGTCGATGCTGTCGGCCCATATCTGCCAGGCGGGCGCGTAGATCGCGGCGAGGTCCGTTGCCATTGAGACAGCGGGGACAATCGGCCTGAGGACGATGTTTCGCCGCTTGCCTGCTTGGCGAGCCATGCGGGGGAGGGAATAGGCCACTATTCGCCTCCGCTGCGGATTTCCTCAAAGATTTCCGGCCCTAGCACGATCTTACCGGTGTAGGGCTTCACCGTGGCCAGATCGATGTCGCCGCCGACCTGAATGGAAATGTGGGGCTGATACTCGGGCCAGTCGAACGACGCGCCCTTTTCGCGCATCTCGGCATTGCGGCTCACCAGCTCGTAGGCGGTGAACAGCAGGGCCTTGTATTTGCCGTCAGGGCCAAGCGCTTCGACCAGACGCGGCCCGCCCGGCTCGATCTCCAGTTTGCCGCGCCAGCTTTCGCCCATGGCCATCCAGTCAACCGGCGTGCGGCTGTAGGTGATGGTGACATGCAGGTCTTCCGCGATGTCCGTGAAGCCCTGCGAGCGCGCCCACTTCACGATGTCGTCACGGTTCTCGACTGCCCGGCTGACGTAGAGCGTCTTGGGCGCCCAGTCTTCCAGCATCCAGGCATCATTCACAGCACGGCGGGCGGGCAAGCCACTTCCAGACTGCCCGCCTGCACGCGAGATAGTCCGATCACCTCCTTCCGATCCGACCGGCACAATGCCCAGCTCGGTTTCGTCGCCATCAGGCAATTCTTCGCCCGCTTTTTCGGCTTCATCCAAAAGCGCCTTCAATCCTGGCCATCTTCCGGATTCCACCAGGCGGTTCTGGACGGTCTTGGCCATCGCGGTTTCTTGGACCATCGCTAGGCCCACGATCTTTTCAAGCGCTTGGGCTTCCTTCAGTTCGATGTCAGCCTCTTCCGTCTCGCTAAGCGTGCTGATTGGCGAGAACTTCCACGGCAGATCGGCGGCCACGCCGGCGGAGGGCAGTACTACCGCGTCCAGCCTATCCATGATGGGCCGCAGTTCCATGGTCTGCTTCGCTGCGATCATGGCGAGATAGTTGCGCTCATCACCGGCGCCAGTCGCGTTCATACCATCGGCAGACTTGCCGAGAAGGCGGGTCGCAGGGATATCTGCGGCACCTGCCACGATCGATAGATAGGTCTTGATGACATCGGGCATGCCGGCCCAATTGATCTGGCGCGTTTCCCACGTCTCACCTTCGCCGAGCGCCAGCATGCGCCACATGCTCTTGCCCTGCGCGGTGGTCTGGAGGGCCTGCATGAACTTGGCTTCACCGCCCGGCTGAGCGAGCGTTTCATACATGCCGGGCATGGTGAACACGTCCACCTTCGCCTCATCGATCAGGTTCGCGAAGCCCTGGGTCGCGGTGACAGCCTGCTTGATCGCATCATCAACCGTCTGGATGATGCTATCACCCCAATACTGATCCTCCCAAGAGGTCATGTAGAGGCCGGGCGCCGGCATGCCCTTGAACGCGATCACGCGCGAAGGGTGGACATCGACCTGCTTGCCGCTGCCGCCAAGGCGGAAATAGCGCGGCTCGCCAAACATCGGGGAAGCGGGGTCCGTTTCCATTTCGCCGACCGTGAGTTGATACCGCGAAAGGACCGCGAGCCATTCCACGAAGCCGGTATCGACATTGGCTGGCAGGGGCAGATCAGGGCGCCGATCGCGCGCGCCGATGAGGATTGCGCCGCCGCCAAGCCTGCCCAGCACCATCGCCTGCATGACCTTCGACCACAGGCCCAAGCGCTTCTCTTCGCGCTCGATGGCCGCAATCTGGTCATCTTCGGCGTCCCAGTCCCGGCCTGCTCGGGTCATGTCCTGACACGGAATGTCCACGATCTTCCGGCACAGCCAATTGCCACGATAGGCAGCCTCGATCTGCTGCGGGTTTTTGCGAAGAAAGGTCCATGTGTCATAGCTGGACCGGTCAACCGAAGTGCCCCGGCCAGACATGACGTTGGCCAGCGCGCCGTCCACGGTGAACGTTGACCGGATGGGCATGACATTGGATGGCGCGGGGATAACGTCCCGGCCGTCGAACACAAATCCCGCCTTCGGGGTCACATTGCGGATGCGGCCAGACATGGGCAAACGGTGCGGGTAGGGGCTGGCTATTGCTACGGACGCTAGAGGACATCGAAGCGCGTGCGGCGAAGCTCTTCGAGCGCGAACGCCATCACCACGGCGTCGGCAAGGTTGTGGGATGGGACACCGCGCGTCTTGAGCGATTTCTTGCTCTCGACCTTCATCCGGCCGTTCACGCTTTCGCGGCGCGGCTGTGATAGCTCGGCTTGCAGCTTATCACGCAAGGGTAGGCCTCGCGGAATGGATATGAGCTTTTCGGGGTCGTATGTGAGACCATTGCGGGCCTGCCAAGTGTTGCGGAACCGATCGCCCAGCAGGCCCCAACCCTGCGCCTTGAGATTGGCGAACATGTCGCCATGCGTCTTGCCTGGCTGGTATTCCCGGTCGGCCATTGCCGGGCTTTCCGATGCCGTCCATCCCTTGAACTGAATCGGGCGCTGGCCCTCATTCAGGCGACGGAACTCCCCAGGCACGGACGCGCCGACGCCGATGTCATCGATATTGAGGCTGTCCAATCCCTCCCTAAGCACGATCGGGTGCGCATAAGCGGCGGCTGCATTGGGGTTCTCGTCCTGCCATTCCTCCAGCCCAGACAGGACGCAGCCATGGCGCCAAGCTAGCGCGTTCGGATCGCTCGACTTTGGCGCGATGACATCGCCCTCGATCCCGCCCGATATGTCCATGCCGCCGATCTTGCCGCCGCCAGCAGGAAAATCCTGGATCTCCAAATGCGCATCGATAGCCGCCTCAATCCAGCGCGGCTTGATGATCGCCAGTGCGCTATCAGCCACCGGCTCCCCAAGATAGACATGGCGGTATAGCTCAGGGTCCGTCTGGCGCATCAACTCGGCATCGTCGGCCAGTTCCTGCGGGAAAAACGGGTTGTCGGTATAGTTGACCTTGAGGGTGATGCAGTAGGCTTTGCCGTGAAGCTCGGCGGGGTAAATCGGGCTGGTGACGAACGCCTGATAGATGAAATCAAGCGGGCTGGCAGGGTTGAAGCAGACATAGATTTCGGAGCCAGCCTTGCGCATGGTGGGCACCAGCGCATTCCAACTATCCTTTGTGATGCTCTCGCCCTCATCGATGAAGGCGGCGTCGAAGTTGGAGAACCCCTTGAGCTTCTGGTTCTGGAGGCGCTTGGACGATGCCCGGATGCCAGAAAACTTGAACACGCCTCCCGACGACGGGCAGGATATCTCGGTCTTGGTGATGTCGAAGAACCCGCCCAGGTTGCGACGGTCTATCTCCTCCACGATTTCCTGATAGCTGCTTTCCGCGATGGCCTCCATCAACTCGCGGAAGCACACCACGCGCCAGCCATAATACATCACGTTGTTGACGAGGATCGTGATAACCGTGCGCGTCTTCGAACTGCCGCGACCGCCCTCCGCCACCTTGAAGCGGGCCGGCTGCAGGAACGGCTCGAAGATCGCCGGAATGTCGCAATCAAAGATCGGCGCGTCAGCCGTTGCCAGCATCTTTTTTCACCAGAACATAGCGGGGTTCTTTGGGGGTCATTGAGCCGTCAGGGCTGGTATGCTCGACCTTATCGCGCAGGTGTCCGTATAGCTTGGCCAGGCCCATGGTAGCACTGACCGCAGCGGCGGGCGTCTCGCATTGGCGGGCGAAATCGCGATCCTCCTTGAGCATCTTGGCGATGTCATCGACGGTCATGTCGTGCCGTTCGGCGTGGTGGGCCTTCAATTCTCCGACCCTTACCGCAATCTTATCCTGGTCGAGCAGTTGCGAAGCCTTCACGTTGACCGTGGCGGCCTTCATCCGCGATGCATCATAGGCCTGCCGATACGCCTCTGACGCGTTTCCCAGCTCGACATATAGCTGGCAGAACTTCTCCTGCTTCGGAGTCATCCCTTCCGCCTCCCAGCCATATCGCCCTGCCGGGCCTTGCGCGCCACAGTCATGAACTGCTTGCGCTCCAGTTTCAGGTTCTCATCGCCGCCGGCCATCTCCTGCCATATGCGCTTGCGGTCGTTCCGCATGTTGTAGCATCGCTCAAGCTTGCGGTGGCCTCCTTCGCGGAAGGCTTCGGCAAACTCTGGCGGCACGGGCCACAACTTCTTCGATGATGGGCGTTTCCACTTCATACGTCGATCAAACCCCCGTTTGCCTTGGTCGCGATTTCCAGAAAATCGATGCGGGCCTGCTTTGGCGCGCGGTTCCATGCGTGCTGCATCGCCATGAGGGAGTGATATTCCCACTCCTCCGGGGTCAGCATATCATATCCCCCGATCTGGGCGCGCCGGCTGATCGTCTGCTTGCGCAGGTCATCATCGCTCCAGTGCTGGCGCTTGGCCTCTGTCAGCAGTTCGATCTGCTCCTGCACCGGCAACTCAGCGACATGGGCGTGATGCTCGACGGTCAGGCTGGTGTCGCGCAGATGCGCCGGGATCGCCGCAGCCTTGTGGATCAGCTTCAGCTTGGCCGGGCCGATGCCCAGATTATCTGCGAGGAAGTCGAAGCCAGCCTGATCCAGGTGCCCGGCGGCCTTGCCCTCGACCATCCAGTCAGCGATCGCCCAATCGACATCGCGGCGCTTGGCGGCGAGCGTGCGGCCACGATCGATCCATTCCTCGGCAGGCGTCACCGCCGCCTCAATCACAGCAACAGCGTTCATCCCATCACCTCCCTCAAATCCACCCCACACCCGGTAAGCACGCGCTCCATGCGCTCGACGCGGTGTTGCGTTGGCGATCGAGCGTATCGGCTGCCGTGCTGCTCCCATCTCTTGGTGGTCAGCACTGACACCCCCATGGCCCTTGCCCATTCGTTGCGGGTCATGCCGGATGCCTGGCGGGCGGCGCGGGGGTTCATGGGCGGTTCTCCCGCATCATCCGGTTCCAGTTGCGAGCAGCCCGCGTCTTGTACCACGATCGCGCAAAGCTGAGATTCATCCGGCCCTCTGGCTGCTGATCGAGCGGGACGCCATGATCACAGAGGACGATGAACGGCCCCGTGCCATCGTCAAATCCCTCATAGCCGGTCCTGACCGTTGGCCTCCGACCGCAATGGCAGCGGCGCACATGGTCGAAGCGATATCCGCTCTCAGTCGTGATGCTGGCCATCACTTCCTCCCCTCAACCTTGGCGATCTCATCCCGAACGAGGGAGCCGGCGTCCCAGGCCCCCGACCTTATCGCGCGCTGGTGATATCCTTGCGCATACCGGACCGCGACGTTCTCGCGGGCTTGCTGGAGGGTGGTGGGGGATTTCATTTCGCGTCGCGCTCCTGCTGATAGCGCGCAGGCAGAACGTCATAGGACAGCATGTCGCGATACTCGGGGATGACCATCAGGGCCTCATGAACCATGGGCGCGGGTATGTTGTGGAATGCGCAAAGGTGGTGCGCTTCGATCATCAGCAGGAGCTTGCGGCCCAAATCATCTGAGCGATCCCAGCGATCATCACATGCGCCTACAGACCATGAATATTCGCGTGAGAGCATGTCATAGTCGGGGTGCCGGAAAACCTTCACGCGGGGTCCGAGTGGATCGTAATCCTTCCCGGCATTAGCGCAGATCATGGCATCGATCAGGGGAATGTCTGACATCACGCCCTCCACCCGTTGCGCTGGCAGAGCGCCTCAAATTTCTTCTTCATATTGTCGATGCCGGCCTGCATTCCGGCCAGCTCCGCGCGAAATGCTGCGATATCCTCCGGCTCGGCAATCGCGCCGAAAAACTCTTCGCGCACGGTGGCGACGAACTTCTCGGACAGGTCCAACTCATCGGAGATCACCTTGTCCGATTTGCCGTCCCGATAGCGCTTGGTTCCTTCATCGAAATAATCTTCGAGCGCAGCGATGACGAGGCGCTTGTGCTTCTTCATCTGGTCCATATCGACCAGACCAGCGGTTGCGACGGCGGCGGGGGTGACGAGTTTCATGGGGACAACCTTTCTGGCTTTCTTGGCGGCGATGCAGGCGGGGCAAGTGATCTTGCCATCCACCTGCCAGCCCATGTGAATGACCTTGGGGATAGCGGTCTGAGGGCCGACCATCTGGGCAGCGCTCCAATGATCCTGGGTTCCGCAGATGTGGCAGGTCATGCCGACGCGGAGACGGCCGCCATGCAACTCGGGGACGAGGCCGCGCCATTCGCGCGCAGGGATCTTGGAAATGATCGTCTTGCTGACGCTCATCGGTCAAACCTCCCCATGCCCGTCTTGTCCCCACATCCCCAGCAAGGCCGGGGGCGGTTCTGCCCGGTGTCGCGCTCGCGGCAGCCGCAGAGGCAGGCGATTTCTTTGATGCGGTCCTGCGCCATCACAGCCCCACATTCTCGCAGCGGCGTTCGCGGATCACGAAAGCGCCATCGTCAAACCGGCGCAGATATCCGCGCTCCTCGGCAATCTTCCGCCACACCTCGGGTGCCCGCTCGACATCGCGCGCAGTGGCGGTGCGGTCGTGAAGCTTGCCCATGAACCGATCCATGTCGGTGCGATAAGTCGGATCCAGTTCCAGGTTCACACCGGTGGCGTTGGCGGCCCAGCGGACACCGCGCCGCCCTTCCGGGTCAGCGTTCATTCGGTCGTTTCGGCGGCGCGCGAGATCCTCCCAATCGGTCGGCACCTCGCGCTGCTGCGGCTGAGCCTTGGCGAGGTAGCTCTTTGCCAACTGCACCAAATCGAAGGCTTTCGGCATGAACGGCGACTTGATCGACCAGTCACCGATCGCCCGCTCCAGCAGATCGACAGGCAGGTCGTGCAGGTCGGTGGCCAGCATTGCGAGCTGGCCGGCGTGCGCCTCAAGATCGGTCTGTGAGGTAGGACGGTAGCGAAGCCCAAGCCTGGCTATCGCCTCCTTCGTCTTCGCCGAAACCTGCCTCCTGCTCGGCGCGGGCCTGTCGGAGGAGGTCGACGGCCGGGTCTGGCCTTGGCCCACGTAGGCCGTGAGCGGCTTGTTGAACAGCGGGTTGCCGTGTGCGTGTTCCATGTCGGTCGTCCTTGTCGGGATTGTGTATGCTGCCCCAGCCCTTCGCGGTGGCGTGCTCGAGCAACCGACCCGGCGGCCAGTTCTCATCCTGCTGGTCAGCAATGGCGCGCAGGAAATCGCGGTAGGCGGTCGCCGTGTTCTTCATGCGCTTGGATTTTCGGTTCGCCAGGAAGTCGGACCAGACCTGCGGATCGGCAAAACTGGGCCGGGGGAACGGATCGGGTTTGCGCGCCTGCGCGATATTCACAACTGAGGAAGATTTATCTTCCGAAGTATATTCTTCAGTTCTTTGTTCTGTGTCTTGCGCCTGTCTTGCGCCTGTCTCGCCTGGTGTCTCATGCACCGTCTCGGACGTGTCTCGTTCACCCTGGAATGTATCGTAATTACAGATGGTTACGACGCTAACCCCTGCATAAACGACTGTCTCAATCATCGTCTCGGATTTGAGCCGCTTCCAGAGGCGTTCAACCCACGCCTTATCCCGGTCCATGGCTGCACCCATGTCGCGAACGGACATGGCGAGCTGCCCACGATTGAGGGTTATGACGCGATCCTTGTAGCGGACGCGCGTTCCTTTCCATGATGCGCGAATGACCATCCAGGCGAACGCCATGGCCTCCGCGTCATTGCGAAACGCCGGGTGCCCAAGGAGGCTTCTGTACATCTTCACGAACCCGGCGTCGGAGGTCACAGCGAGCGCACCTCCACCGTAACAGCGCCACCCTTCACCCGGTCGCCGAACAGCACCACAGGCTGCGCGAAATGCCGGTCGCCGAACAGCACCACAGGCTGCGCGAAATGCCGGTCATCGACGCCCAGGGCGGCAGCGATGCCATCCTGATAGGCCTTGAGGCTGGCAGCGGCATTGTCCTTGTCAGGCAGCGGGCCGGCGGGCTTGCAGGCGAAGGTCGCGACGATCTGCAGGCGATCCCCGGCGGGCGCGGAGGAGCGCTCTGACAGGGCGGCAGTATGCGCCCACGCCTTATGCTTCTTCACCACGCGCGCTTTGGCGTGATGGCTGCGTGTCCGGCCATTCGGCCAGAGCAGCTTGTCGGGAAAGGGCAGGTCGAATTTCATATCGCGTCCACTGGTTTCATCCTCGCCCCGGATTGCTCCGGGGTCCGGTGACGCCAGTGGCTATTCAGGCGCGCCGACCAGAAGTGGCAGGCCGGTTTCCTCCTTCACGCGCGTGCATGCCTTGTCGAACGCGTCGTCAAAGACGAGATCGGTGCGCCAGAGATCGTACCAGAACATGATGCCTTCGCCGGTCTTGCGGTAGCGCAGGCGGGCGGCGATCCGGTAGTAACCGTCGTGTGCGAAAACGGGGATGCAGATGATGAAGAGACCAGGCACATCGACAGGCGCGCCATTGGCGTCGGTATGCTCGCTCTCGAAGCGGATCTGGCCTTCACCGCTCGACAGCTTGTTGGCCTGCTTGATCACGCTGGTTTCGTGGATCTGAAGGCCGTTGGACAGCTCCATCAGCTTGGACGCGCTCGCGATATTGGAGATACGAGCAGCGCCGATATATTCGCGGATGCCGGACGAAAGGTCATCGATATTATCGACCGTCTCGATGTCGGTGATGCGCTCTTCGATGAACTCGGCAAATTCGATCATCGGCATCTTCTTGCCATCGGCGGCGATCCATGCCTTCCATTCGTCGGAGAGGGGGAAGGCGAATACTGAGCGATGCTGGCCGAAGCGGGGAGCGCCATCTGCGCCCTGCGAATGATAGTCCAGAACGGCAGTCAGGCGGGGAGCCTTGCGATCGTCATGGGCGAAGAGAACGCTATCGCTATCCTTGAAGCGGTTGATATGATCGATCAGGCTTTCCAGGCGGGTAAGCGTTGAGGTTCCCTTGCGACGCTCGGGGGCGTTCCGGTATTCATCGAACACCGCCTTGGGAACGGCGCGCAGGCCATCGCGCGCCAGAATCGCGTCGACCTTCAGGCCGGACGACGGTTCCGTGATGCTGATCACGACGGGCTTCTGATATTCTTCCGATGCCTTGAGGGACTCGGTGATCAGTTCGCCGACGCGGGTGGTGTGGATTGCTGCTTCAGTTGCGGTCATGAACTTTGCTCCAGATTAGTTGCGGACTTCGCGGCGCGGGGTCACGTCGCGGACGGTGCCGAAAAGGTTGCCCTGGCGGGGCTTGTTGGGGGTGAACTTGTTATCTTCGGTGACCCAGCCGACAGACTGCTTGCGCTTCTCGTCGGGGCGCTTGATCATGTGCTTGGCGGCGAAGACGTAGAAACCGGCAGGGTCGCGGGCGATGTCGACGGTGATGGTCAGCTTCGCCTTCAGCTTGCCCTGGCCAGTGTCCTGCGCGAGCTGTTCCAGTTCGGCCGCAAGCTCGTTGAGGTCAAAAGCGACATCAGCGTCGAACTGACCGTCTTCCTGCATGCGGATGAAGTCAGCCAGACTATGTGCGGCGGGATAGCGCTGCCCGCCGTCAGCGGCGCGCTCCACAATCTCGCCTGTTTCCTGATCGATAGTTTCCATCTATATTCTCCGTGGCGTAGAAAAGGGCCGTGTCTCGCTTTCCTCGGGGCGCGGCCCATCCCGCCCCGGCGAATGGTCAGCCGCTCGGGCGAACTCCTGTTTCAATGATGGTGCGGATGCGGGCCTGACGTTCGGCCGGAAGCTGGGCGCGGCGCTTGGCGGCCCATGGGGCGTTGGCGGCGCGGGTGGTGGCGACCAGAGCGTCCAGCGACAGGGCCGGGCGACGGCGCGCGAAGATGCGGCGCCAGTTCATGCCGCCCTCCGATGCACGCCGCGCAGCAGCAGAGCCTTGATCGACCAGCAGTGGCGGCAAAGACCCGTCTTGGGAGCGCGACGGCGTATGGGGAATGCCTTGCCGCATTGCTCGCAGCAGGGGCCGGCTTCCTGGGGGCCGGTCATGCTGCCGCCGCGCGGCCCATGGCCATAAGCTGCATGCCACGCTCGACCTTGCGCCGTCCAACCACCGCCAGTTCGGCCCGGTCCTTGGCGCAGAACTCGCCATCAGCGGCGCGGCGCAGGATTTCCGTGGTATCTTCCGAGGCCCCAAGCGCCATATCGCCGGGGTTCGGGTCTTCATCGTCAGGGAGCCAGAACGCGCCCTGCTGGCAGAGAGCGATAAGCTCGCATGTGAAATCCGGCCCGATGAACGATGCGATCGACAGCACTTCTTCCAGATCAGGCTTGCGCCAGTCCGAGCTATCGACCTGAGCCATGAAGCTCTCAATCATCCGGTCCTTGATGCCGGTGCCGTTCGACACCTGCTTGACCGAGTAGCGCTTGCCGCGGCCCACGAAGAGGCGGATCGCATTGCGAAACGTCTCATTTGCTGCACTGCGGGAAACAAGCGGCTCATTGTCCGCAGAACTTGTCCTGACGTTCATACAGAAGCATCCTCATGAAGATTGGTCTGGAAATTTTTGGCGCCGAGAGCCGGAGAGAGGGAACGACCCTCGGCGCCGTCTTCGGACGCGACCCGAAGAACTGGAAAGAACACCGCCCCGAAGCCGAAGCTATGGCCGCCGACCTTGACCGCGCAGGGGGCGTGGATCGGCGTGGAGGACAGGTGATCGGTGAGGCTGCTCACGAAGCCCTCCGTGCTATGGTGGCGCGGAAGGGAGATTCGGGATGGGCCCAGCTACCAGCCTTGCATTGCGCGCGATCGTTTCCGGGCTTCACTATGCGGGCACTATCGATCAGCGCCATGTCGCCGCGATTGTGGATGCGCTTGGAGATGCAGCCGACAAGGCCAAGTCTTCCCATGGACCGGGCGCGGAGTATCAACTGCGCGAACTGGCCGCCGCGATCGCCAGGGATGGGCAGATCAGCGGACATCGTTGATCCACTCCGCCCACTGGTCGCGCATGATGTTCGCATATTCCTCAGTCGGGCATGCCGAGTTGAGGATGGCGAAGTTGACGATCTCCTGTCGCGCTATTCGGCGGATGCGCTCGTCAAGCGCCTCATCTTCGGCCGCCTTGCGCTCCGTCTCAGGGGTGGCCGAGCCAGCGAACGCGCTCATGCCGCCGCCGCGCTCGCGGGCTTGGTGGGGCGGGAAGCAGCAGCAGCCGCAAGCTCTTCCAACGTCGCCGCATCAGCACCGGCAATGGCGTGCCAGTAAGGGGCCGGAATGCTGTCGAGCCGGTTCCACGCCTTGGCGGTGTTAGGATCAACGTCGATCTTGCGACCGAGCGCGGCAGGCCCTCCGTTGCGCGCAATAATATCGCGATGCGTCGGAGCCTTCGGTGCAGATGATTTCCTCATGCCACGACAGGTATAAAACATACCCCGGCTCGTCAAGCGCTTTCGGTATGACGCATACCCGATATCGCCCTACGCGAATCGGAATGACCGAGCAGGCTGACAGGTTGAAAGAACTCATCACGGAGACTGGCGTAACTATGCGCGAGTTGTCCGATCGATGGGGCTGGAGCTACGATACGCTCAAGAGCAATGCCAACGGCAGCATGCCCTTCAGCTACAAGAAGGCGCTGGTCTATGCGACGCGCTTCGGCGTCCGCGCTGAATGGCTATATAGCGGGGCAGGGCCAAAGCGCGAAGCTCCAAAGGCTGAGCGCCGATCCGTTCAGGACGTGCCAGTCATCGGATGGGTGCAGGCTGGCCAGTTCACGGATATATCCGCGCAAGACCTAGGCGAATTAGAAACGGTGACGGCTGATGGGCTGGGGGCGGGGAAGTGGTTCGCCACTGATGTCCACGGCGATAGCATGGACCGCGTTTCTCCCGAGGGATCGCGCATCTTCGTCAACTCCAGTGACAAGAAGCTGGTCAGAGGCGGCTATTACATCTTCTCGATGCGCGGCGAGACGACATACAAGCGCTACTATGACGACCCAGTGGAGCGCCTGGAGCCTTATAGCACAAATCCCGTAAATCGGGCAATTTTCCCGACCAGGGCACACCCTTGGGTTGTAGTCGGGCGAGTATACCGGAGCGTCATCGACCTCGATTAATTTGAGGTCGGGTATTTTTCATACCGATTTCGCTTGACCTGCGCTGGTATGTTTTATACCTACCATCTCATCAGCTGGTGAGCCGAAAGCGCAGACCCGGCCCCAGCGGGAAACCGCGAGATGGAGGAAGAAGATGGCGATACGCTACACCAAGAACGGTAAGGCTTACGAAGCTCAGGTTATTGATGCCGGTTATTTCGAAGTCGATCAGCCGAAGTGTTATAAGGTGGCGGTCGGTCTCGGTTACCATTTGGTACTGCTGAGTGATGCTGAGATTTTGGCATGAGCTCTGCCGAACTCTGGTCCCCGATCCACACGATGCCGGTAGGCAAATGGGTGTTCGTCTATGTACCCGGCGCGTCTGGGTCAGGGTTAGAAGCGATCAAGAAGCCTATTTCCGCAGGGGCGTTTTGGTCAGGTCGAATTATTAGCCTTCAGACCGGCAAAGAAATACATCGGGCGACACACTGGAGGCCTGCATTCCTCCCGCCCACCGGATCGCCGCTCTCAGATAACTCGCTCTACGAGGCCGCCTGATCTCCCCAGACCGCGCGCCATCCACTCGGTGCGCGGCGAGGATGACATCAGTTCACCGATGGAGCGTCCCATGAGACACGAAATCATCACCGCCGACGAAGCCTGCAGCGCTACATGGCGCGCTCAGCTTCTGATCAATGGCCATATCGCGCAGATTGACGCCGCACTGCGGACGCTCAAGGCGGCCAAGGATCGCCTGCTTCCGTCGCTATGCGACCTGCATGGCGACAAGCTGAGCCGGATGCGCCGTCAGTTGGCGCGCGATCTGGACAGCATCATGGCGGCGCCCTTGGGTGCTGACATCGTTGCCCGCCGTTGGAACGGAAATGCGCACGGGCCGGATGTTCTGAGCGCCTGCGAGGCTGTTGATCGCTCGATCGCGCGGGCTGCTGAAGCCACGGCTTATCGCGCCATGATCGCCGCGCGCCGGGCAGGGGAGGCACGGCTGTGAACGCGCACGCTCCATCCGCAGCGGTCATTTCCGCCTGCCGCACCGCCGACGCCGTGAACCTCGTCCTGGCGCTCCAGACGCTTACCGAGGCCGAGCAGCTTTTGCGCGGCCGCCGATCCAATCTTGAGGAGCGGTTGCGTCACGAGGCGCTCCATCAGGCTGCGAAGTCGATGGCCGAAGCGCTGCTGCGGCACAACAACATCAACCCCGAAATCATGTGGAGGGCTTTCCTGTGAGCCACCTGACCAAGTCCGAGCGCAAGACGCTCAACGACGCGATGGAGATCATCAACAAGCGCACGGCGCACCGTTCGTCCGCTCAGATATACTTCTCGCACTATTCCGCCGAGCGCGCCCCGTCGCATGATCTGACGTTCTGGACGCCTGCTGGCAAGCAGCACAGCATGATCAGTGGCGGCACGTTCGCCGACAAGATCGAGACCTATATCCAGGCATGCAGCCGCGAGGTCTACAACGAGGCCATCGCCAAGGAGGAGCGCGCCAAGAAGCTGCGCGCCGAACTCTCCAAGCTGACGGGAGAGGCGGCATGAGCCAGCCTATCATCAACCAGCCATGGGAAGACGTTGCATCGGACGTGACCGACGCGATCGAGAAGGCTGTTCAGCCTCTGATCAAGAAGGCGGCGGACGACATCTATGCCGGTCTGCTCGACACCACGCAGGACTATCTGCGGGATAACATCGCGTTCAACATCGCAAGCCGGATTGATGCGGCAGAGCGTGAGGCGCGGGATGCCCGGCAGATCAATGCAGTTCTGCTGGAGGCGCTGGAGAACATTCTGAGTGCGACCGAAGAGGTTGGCTTCGTCCACTATGCGCCGCTTCGGAAAACCGCCCGCGCCGCCATCGCCAAGGCGAAAGGCGGTGCGCTGTGACCGACACCATCCCACCGCGCGGAGCATACGAAGGCGCCGGAGGCTGGAAGGATGGCCGATTTGGCCAAGCCTACGACCTGATTGCTGAGGCTCTGAAAGAGCGCGGCGTCGCGGAATTGCGCGGCAACAAGCTGCTGATCGCCATCGAACTGGAGGATGGCAACCATGATGACGCCGAGCCGGAATGCCCGGCTTCACACGACGGCCGCCACCACGTCGACACCTCGATGGAGAGCGGCCCGAACAACTGCTTCCACTGCGAAAGGTCAATGAAATGACCCACTATCTCAACGGCTTTGTGCCCGACATCGAATGCAAGCGCTGCGATGGCAATGGCTGGATCGAAGTCCGGCGCCACGGCATTTTGCGCGGCCTCCATCAGGAAGATTGCCCGGATTGCTGCGGCCATGGCTGGCGCCCGATGACGCAGGACGAGATGGACGACGCTGCGGCCGATGCCTTCTCCGACATGTGTGAGGGCGAGCCGCCGGTCAGCATGGATGAACTGCACCAGCGTGCCTACCGCGAGAAGATGGAGGCCCGGTCATGATCTCCACCATCCACGCCGCCATCGCCGCCCTGACAAACCCCGACGCCCGCATCGGCCTCCACCCTCCCTATGCCGAGCTGATCGGTGCGGGGGCTGTGGTGTTCATGATGGGGTTGTTGATGGGGAGTCACATATGAACGCCGTGACCAACATCATGGCCGGGGATGGCGACGACGCTTTCCGCGCATCGGTGGTCGGAGCTTCCGAGGTCGCCGCTCTGTTCGGCCAGCATCCCTGGCTGACCGAGTTCGAGCTTTGGCACCGGAAGGCCGGCAATGTCGCCACGCCAGACTTCACTGGCAATGAGCGCGCGGAATGGGGCGTTCGCCTTGAGCCGGTCATTATCGAAGGCGCCTGCGATCGCTTTGGCTACCAGAAGATGGAAACGCCCAAGCGGCTGACGAACGAAGCCGGGCTGGGCGGTCACCCTGACCAGATGGTGATGTGCCCGCAGCGCGGGCGCGGCATCCTTGAGGTGAAGACGGCAGACTGGATCGTGGCCAAGGGCTGGGGCGATGAGCCGCCGCTGAATTATTTGCTGCAGGTCATGTCCTACATGGGGCTGGCCGGATGCGATTGGGGCGATGTCATCGTGCTGGTCGGCGGCAATGAACTGCGCCGGTTCCAGTATCAGTTCCGCCCGTTCATCTGGGCCGACATAGAGGCGCGGGTTGCAGCGTTCTGGCGCTCCATCGCTGCGGGCGATCCGCCGGCTGCAGACTATACCCGCGACCTGCCGACGATCAGCGCGCTCTATCCCGAGGACAACGGCGACCTGATCGACCTGCGGACGGACAATCTGGCTGTGGACGCTGCAGACCGCTGGCTGACCGGCAAGGCGCTGGAGAAGCAGGGCAAGGCGCAGGCCGATGCAGCCCAGGCTGAACTGCTCGACAAGCTCGGCACCGCTGGCGTGGCGCTGCTCGATGGGATGACCGTCAAATGCCCGACCACCAAGGCCCAGCCGGATCGCGAAATCACTGCCGACGACATCGGCACAATTATCAAGGGGCGCAAATCTTACCGGCGCTTCAGCATCGTGGAGAAGCGCGGATGAGGCTCGCAGACACCTTTTATCTCGTCTGGAATCCAGAAGGGATGAACCCCCGTGTCCGTCACGACACTTTCGGACGAGCAGCGGAAGAGGCGAAGCGTCTAGCTGTGGCTAACCCCGGCAAAGAGTTCTTCGTCATGCAGGCTCACCGTCGCGTGACCATCCACAATCCGCTGGTGATCGAGGACTTCGATACCAGCCTAGAAGTTCCGTTCTAAGGAGAAATTGATTGGCAACCCAGCTTCAGGAGCGCCGGGCCGACCCGGCAGTAGCGTTGCGGCAGAGCCTGGCGCAGATGAGCGACCAGCTCAAGATGGCGCTGCCGGCGCATATTGCGGTCGACAAGTTCCAGCGCGTCACGATGACCGCAATCCAGAGCAACCCCGATCTGCTTAACGCTGATCGCCGGTCGCTGTTCGGCGCCGTGGTCAAGGCGGCCCAGGACGGATTGCTGCCAGACGGCCGCGAAGGCGCGCTGGTCATCTTCAACACCAAAAACCGACAGTCGGGTGGTTGGGACAAGAAGGTCCAGTGGATGCCGATGATTGCCGGCGTCCTCAAGAAAATCCGGCAGTCTGGCGAGATCGCCAGCGTCGACGTGCATGTCGTGCATGAGCATGACAAGTTCACCTATAGACCCGGCCTCGATGCCGTCCCGGTCTTCGAGCCTGATTGGTTCGCCGATCGCGGCAACCCCATCGGCGCCTATGCAATCGCTACCCTCAAGAGCGGCGAGGTCGTCCCGCCTGAAATCATGAACGTCGCCCAGATCGAGGCGGTGCGGAAGGTTTCGCGGGCGTCCGACAAGGGGCCGTGGGTGGACTGGTGGGGCGAAATGGCACGAAAGACCGTCATGCGGCGCTTCGCCAAGCGCTTGCCGAGTTCGACCGATATCGAAGCCGAGTTCGAGCGCGATGACACGATGGTCGCCAAGTCGGCAGCGCTCGCCATGGCTGCTGAGGGCGAGGTTGCGCAGATCGAAACCGAGCAGCCGGCTGGCCGCCTCGATGCCCTGGAGCATCAGATCCAGTCGGAGCAGGCCGCGGATGGCGGCGAAGGCCCGGACGACAACGAGCGCGGCGAACGCCTGACGCTGGATCAGGCCATGGCGGAAATCGACCAGTGCGGCACGGTGATCGATGTCGACACCAAGCTGGAATCGCTGCTGCCCGATCTGTCGGAGGCCGAAGGCGATGACCTGTTCGTCCATGCCGGCGTGCGCAAGACCGAGCTGGGGGCCGGCAAATAATGCCCTCCCGCTACGACCTCCCCACGCGCAAGGGCCGCTATTCCAAGACCTGGCATCGCCGCAACAACCTTCTGCGGATGCTGCGGGAAGGTCGGGCGATCCACGGCGAAACCCTGCGCAACGCGGTCATGCCAGACCGGAGCATGGCCAGCTTTTACCTGCTGATCCGCTGCATGAGGGCGGACGGATATCTGATCGAAGCGGTCGGCTCGGCCCATTGGTCGAAGGGCTACCGGCTGATTTCTGAACCGGCCTTCGCGGCCTAGAGGAGAATGAGCATGTTCGGACTGATGAGCGTGAAAAAGCACAAGGCGGTGGTGGCGGAGTTTCGCCGGCAGATCGGCGTGCAGAACGACAACAAGCGCCGCATGGCCGAGAGCCTGGATGGCGAGGCCCGTCACCTGCGCCGGCAGTTGGACAAGATGCAGGACAGGGTTGCTGCACAGGAAGCCGAACTGGCCCACTGGCGCGCCAACGGCCAGCTTCGCGACCCCAAGACCGGCCGCCTGATCCCGCGCGCGAAGAAGGCGGCGGCGTGATGGCTGGCGTCCGTCAAATCACGCTGGAGCAGTTCCACGCCGAGATCAAAGCGCAGAACGCTGCCAGCAAGGAGGATATCACCTTCGTCTGCCCGATGTGCGGCACACACCAGTCTGCGCGCGATCTGATCGAAGCAGGGGTAGGGGCGACGTTCGATGAGGTCGAGAAGTATCTCGCCTTCTCCTGCGTCGGCCGCTTCACCGATGCCGGTTATCCGCGCAACAAGCCGGATGGTAAGCCCTGCAACTGGACGCTGGGCGGACTGTTCCGTGTGCATAAGCTGGAAGTGATCGCGGACGGCCAGGCGCACCCATGCTTTGAACTGGCTGAGCATCCCAAGATTGCGCGGCAGGCCGCCGCCTAACCATTTCACCAAGGGACTGCCCGGTGCCCAACAAGCCCGGCCAGAGTTTTCGATGAGCATCGAACTGACATGCTACGGAACCGAGGACTGCGAGCCGTGGGGCGTGTTCGCTCATGGCCACGTAGATCCGGCGCTGATCACGGTCGAAGCGATCAACGTCGCTCTCGATGCCGGCGGATTTGAGACGATCGACCATGCCGATATCGAGCATCTTTGGATGGCGCGCGACGAAGAAGATGCTGGCGAAGACGGCATGTTTCCGTGGCACTGGTGCCAGGCCGACACCGAAGGCGCAGTGGCCATCACCGGTATCAAGTTCTGATGACCCCGCGCCCCCGCCACCCTCAACCCCGCCCGCGCCCAATCCAGCGCACCACGAAGAAGCCCGGCCATTGGGTTCAGACCCTCGACGGCTTTGTGAGGATCGAAGCATGACCCAGGAAAACACCGCGCTGCTGGAGGCGCTGGCTAATATCCAAGAAGAATTGGCTTTAACGCTTGAGGAATTGATCGACCACAACGGCGACAGCATGGATGATGCCCGGCGCAAGCGGATTGACCAATTGCGCGCCCGTCACTGGTCTGACTGCGCTGTCTACAACGAGCCTCACGCACCATCTGGCCCTTGCGATTGTGGCGGATACCTCGTCTCCATTACCACCCCGACGCCCGCACAGGTCGAGCCGCTGCTGGCGGAGTTGATCGGCATCCGTAACACGATCGCCGAAGCGATTTGGCGAGACATCGGCGGCGAGCGGTTGAAGCGGGTCAATTTCGCGCCGTCCGCCATCCACCGGATCGACAAGCTAATTGCCGACGCCATGCAGGGCAACCCACCCGCCGCCGGGGACAGCGAGGCGGGGCGGCTGCGGGAGGCGGCATTCGTGGCGTTTGCCATGCGGTGCTCCGCGCAGAACCCAGCGGCTATCGGCAGCGCCAAGAACGAAGCCATCCAGCTTCTGGAGCGGTTCAACATCGAACCGCGCGACGATGGGTTGTTCTATCACGACATTGCTGATGACGAACGGGACGCCCGCGCCGCCCTCGCCGGATCGGAGGGCGGGCGATGAGCGATGTCATGGAAGAGCAGCGGAAGCGCTTTGACGCTGACCGTGCCGAGCAATTGGCCAAGTCGCGACCCTATGCACCGGGGCCATTCGCGCCGGGTTCGTTCTCGGTGGGCCAGCGCGACACCCACCACTTCGACATCTATGCTGAGCGCAGGCCTGGATATGTCCAGTGGTATTATCGTCAGAACCCGACGAGCATAGCCTATCCGATGGCAGATGGTGTGCAGGAGCGCGCCTTTGCCATCCGTGGCGAACCAGGCGACATCCGTGTCCGTGATGAGCGCTGGGACCAAGAGAGCGAAATGCGTGATCGCACGTCGCTGCGGTTTCCGTCTGTGGAAAGCGCAATGGCGTGGATTTCGGCCACGCTGCTGATCGACCATTCGGAGGCCCACCCATGAAACACCACCACGGAACCGACACCTGCGTCATGTCCGCAGCATGCGTTGGCAAGCCTGCCGACCATGGCCTGATGTGCGAGGAGTGCAGGGCGGAGGATCGGGCTATGCATGCGCCGCACCGCGTCCAGCTTTCGCGCAAGAAGGGATGGAAGATGCCGGCGAACACGGTGAGTGTTGCTCGGCCAGGCCGGTGGGGCAATCCCTACCGCGTCGGGCCTGAAATGACCGCGGCATCGGCGGTCGCTGCGTTCCAAGCGCTGCGCCCATGACTGATCGCGCCAACATCCCGGTCATCGCCGAGTTCATCCAGCTACTGGCCGCCCGCGCCGACAAGTTCGCCGCAATGGCTGGCGTCGGCGGCATGGAAACGGCCGGGCATCTCATCTCCTATCTGGACGAGAACCCGCGCGATCTGGAGCCATGGCTGAACGGCGGCTTTAGCGAGCTGCCCGACAATTGGATCGAGCGCGGCAGCCTCACCCATCATGCGCTGAACGGCAATATCGTCTCGCCACGGCAGGTCCGCCATTCGCGCATCATCAAATCCATGAAGGACGCCGCCCATGACTGACATCATCCAGGAAATGCGCGGGCTGATCGCGAAGGCGACGCCGGGGCCGTATCTGATACGCACGCTCGAAAACTTCGGCTTCAATGTTGTCCATTATCAAGATGGAGACAAGTTCAACATCGTGCGGGTCGGGAAGTGCGCTGACGAAGCAAACGCCGACCTCATCGTTGCCGCCATCAACCACCTCCCGGCCCCGCTGGATCGGTTGGAGGCGGCTGAGAGGGGATGGCAGCCTATCGAGACGGCGCCGCACATGCGCGAAATTCTCCTATGGGCTGACACCAGCGTTCCGCCGTTCGACAACTGGCGCATGGCCAGCGGCTATTTTCATAGCGAAATGAAAGTGTGGGTATGGGGCGGCGAGCAGGTTCGCGAGTGGGCATTCCCGCCCACCCACTGGCGCCCGCTTCCCGACGCGCCCGCCATCCGGGAGGTGAAGCCGTGAGCGAGATGATCGAACGTGTGGCCAAAGCCATCTACGAGGAGGACGATCCGTGGCATAAGGCGTGGCCGTGGCCTGACCTGAACGAAAGTCAGGGATCGCCAGAGACGTATCGACGGATCGCCGCCGCAGCCATCAAGGCTATGCGAGAGCCGAGCGAGGCAATGATCATCGCAATGACCGAAGTGCCATGCGATGAAGCGACGCCCGGCGGTGTCCTGTTCAATACTGGCACCGAAGCGAAGGCAATCTGGCAGTCCGCCATCGACGCCGCTCTTGTGGGGGAGGTGGGGTAGGATGGCGAGCCTGCCTGATCTCGACCGTCGCCTGTCCCGAAAAATCGAAACCGGCAGGTCAATTCAATTATCCGCGGATGAGCTGGATCTGTTGGTCGCGACCGGCGCGATCGATACCTTCCGCGCCGCCGTAGCAGATTACCAGAGGAAGCAATGCCAGCACAGAAGCGCCCGAAATCGCTCTATCAGCGGGGCCGATACGCCCTCTATCCCCGCGAAGGGCGCAACCACGAAATCGTCTGGTATGACGACGAGCGAAAGCGTGAGCGAAGCTCTAGCGCTGGCACGACAGACATCGGGAAGGCCAAGCTCGCACTAGACCGGCTCTACCTGGCGGACACCGGTCATAGGCTATGCCCGACCTGTCATCGCCCATGGGATCATGAAGGCTCGCCGCTGCTGCTGCGCGCGATCACCGATTACCTGATCGAATCAGAGAACAAGGCGGGCATACGCAGCGCGAAGAACCGGCTTGGACATGTCATCGAGCATGCGGCCACGACGAACCCGGCGATCAAGGTCGCCGAAGTAGACCAGCGCTGGGTCGACGGCTTCCGCAAAGCGATGGCCGACAAGAAGAACCCCAATGGATCGAAGCGCTCGCTCTCACACATTGAGGGCTGCGTTCTCCAGCTGGCTGCCGTCATCAATGCCACGCCGGGCGAGAAGGCGTCATTCAAGGCCGAGCAGCAGAAGGCGGTGTCGAACACGCCGACCTATCGCGCTGACATCGCGACGATCGCCAAGATGTTCGACTTCTGCCTGCGCCCCACCGGCGGGCGCTCCGACAAGGAGCGGGCTATGATCGCGGCGACCCGGCAGAACCTGCTGCGCTATCTGCGCATGGCGGTTGCCACATGGGCGCGGCCAGACGCGATCTATGATGTGAAGCCGGATCAGTGGCACAGCGCCGCACGCGTCCTGAGCCTGAACCCAAAAGGCCGCCGGCAGACGAAGAAGTATCGGCCGACCATACCAGTGCCGCACCAACTCGCGCCTTGGCTGGACGACATGGGCGACCAATGGTTGCCTGTCTCTACCATTCGTCATGGATGGGATTCGATGCGGAAGCACCTTGATCTGCCGGGCGGCGCGCAGGCGGGGGAGAAGTTGATCCGCCGGTCGATGGCGACGCTGGCCCGGTCGCGGATCGGTGAGGCCAACTGGCGCCAGGGCGAAATGATGCTGGGCCACGTGAAGATGTCGATCAGCGACATCTACGCGGTGCCGGACCCGGCCAATCTCGGCCTTGCGCTTGCCGCCACCGAATCGATCATTGATGAAATCGAGAAGATGGCGCCGGGCGCTTTTTACCGCGCCGTTACCGCGTCGGGATTTGCGTTATCTGTTGTGGAAGGTGGCAAAAATGGCTAATATCAGCCGTATCGAAGCCGGAGCGGGTGAGGGGAATCGAACCCCCGTCGTCAGCTTGGGAAGCTGCTGCTCTACCATTGAGCTACACCCGCGTCTGGACCGGCCATGGCATGGCCATGGGGCGCGGTCAACGGGGCTTGACGGGCAGGCGCGAAATTAGCCGACCTGGCGTTTCGCCAGCTTGCGGGCGAGGGTGCGGCGATGCATCCCCAGGCGCCGGGCGGTTTCGGAGATGTTGAAGTCGCAATCTTTCAGCACTTCATGGATATGTTCCCATTCCAGCGTCTTGATCGATGTCGGGCGCGGCGCCAGCGGTGCGGCGGGGTCGCCGCCCGAGCGAGCGAAGGCGGCCTCGATATCGTCGGTGTTGGATGGTTTTGCCAGATAGTTGGTCGCGCCGAGCTTGATCGCCTCGACCGCGGTCGCAATGCTGGCAAAGCCGGTCAGCACCACGATCAGCATGTCGGGATCATGGGCGTGCAGCGTCTGGACGCAGACCAGGCCTGATTCCGGGCCGAGCTTCAGGTCGACCACGGCATAGCCGGGGCGCTTGTCCTTGAGCACCTCCTCCAGCGCGCCATGGCTGGCGGCGGTCAGCACGTCATAGCCGCGCCGCTCGAACGAACGTTTGAGGGTCTTTGCAAAGGCCTCGTCATCCTCGACGATCACCAGCAGCCGGTCAGCCGTCATCTTCGCTGTCACTTTCCTCTTCCAGTGCGACGGTATCGAGCGGCAGGCGCAGCAGGATCAGCGCGCCGCCATCGGCGCCGTTGCTGGCCGATACGCTGCCGCCCAGCTTGCGCACGACATTGACCACAAGGAAGAGGCCGAGGCCATGGCCTTCCTTGCCCTTGCT
>Ga0075368_10000019_pt1 | contig 40365 bp, 35 predicted proteins | sample EndMethybrTD3033_FD_71518 | JGI IMG/M metagenome (GOLD analysis project Ga0075368, IMG submission 71518) | Populus endosphere microbial communities from Tennessee, USA - Endosphere MetaG P. TD hybrid TD303-3 | ecosystem: Host-associated > Plants > Roots > Endosphere | place: USA: Tennessee... | reverse complement strand
TTTCCGGCCCGGCCGATACAATTTTCGGACGGCCGATATCATCACTTTCCAATGGCGCTGTTTCGCCACGACCTGCTGGCGACACGGTTCTGGCTATCGGTTCCATGCTTATCGGACCAGGAACTGCATTTAGCTCCCGTACGGGCAGCATTGTTGCCGCAAAGAGTGGACCCGTAATTATTGAAGGATTCGATGCGAGCACTCTCGTCCGCTCGCATGCAATTGGGGGCCGTAGCTCAACTGCCCGGGTTGATGACATTGCAGCGAGCATGCGTTTAAACGGGTATGTCGGTGATCCGCTTAAGGTCATTCAGAATGATGGACGCATGATTATTGTCGATGGTCATCACCGGACGGTTGCGGCTTCACGCACAGGGACTCCGGTGACCGTCCAGGTCGTTGGGCCGAAATCCTTCCCGATGGGCTCAGGTGGGTGGCAGTCGATTGACGAGGTGATCCAAGCATCTCAGACTGCCGGGCCCAACCGGCTGAATCGGCCTAGGAGGTAGTGATGACGATCGCGAATTTGATCACGGACTATCTCTCGGCCGTGGAGGAATGCCTGGTGCTTTTTGAGCAGAAGTTCGGACGAAGAGACCTCGTTCGAGCTTGGAGAGAGGGAGTCATCCCCCAGGCCGGAGAGCTAGCGGACGGCATCGAGTATCAGATGCACGGGATTGGTTGTGGAGTTGAGTACACCGATCACGATGTCGATTTTGACTTCGCCAATCAGCATGAGGTTGGCGTCGATGCTTGGCGCTTGTGGCGATACGCAAAGCAATTTCCTAAGGTATATCCCCATTACCAAGAGTGTGACGCGGTTGAGGCGGCGTTGGCAGAAGGTCTCTCGAATGGAACCATCAGTCGCGCCGAAAGCGAATATCCCGGAGAGAGCAACGATAAGTTGCTCCGGTTAGCGAAAGCGTGAAAGCAAGATAGAGGCAATATCTCGCGATATTGCAACTGATTGTCTGCATGTCGTTTTTTGGAGAAGATCGCAAGACCGGGTGCTGTGGCCGGGAGACTGCGCACGCGGTGATGGCGCAAATCCGCCGTTCCTGGGTCGATAACGTGAGACAGCATGCCGGTGTCGGCTGCTAGTCGGGGGGTGGGGGAGCACGGCCGATCGGCTGCCTCAACCCCGCGTGCCGCGCCCTTCGGGCTGGCCCTTGCGGGCCAGGGGCTGACCCGCCCGTCTGTTCGCGCTGGTGGCGTGGCAATGGGATCGCTGCCCACGATCTCCGCCGTCAGGTAGTGACCCCCTGAAGACGAACTATTACGACTGGTTGGACGGGGCGGTGCAATCGCGGATCGCTAGCATCCTCCAAACAATCCCTTTCTCGCCGACCGGCTCGGGCGCAGATCGCACTTGCATGGCGTTATCGCCGCCGCCAATCAGCCCCGATGCGTATTGCCCTCTACGAACCCGAAATCGCCGGAAACGTCGGTGCGGTCCTGCGTCTTGGCGCTTGCCTGGGCGTGGCCGTGGACCTTGTCGAGCCGATGGGCTTCGCATGGGACGATCGGCGGGTGCGCCGGGCCGCCATGGACTACATCGATCATGTCGCCGTTGCCCGGCACGCTGGGTTCGACGCTTTCAGGGCGACTGTCGGTTCGAGCAGGCTGGTGCTGTTCACGACGAAGAGCACGCAGTCGGCCTATGATTTCAGCTTCACGCCTGACGACGTCCTCCTGTTCGGAAAGGAAAGCGCGGGCGTGCCTGCCGCTATCGCCGACGCCTGCGACGCGCGGGTGCGCATCGCGATGCGGCCGCAGGTGCGTTCGATGAACCTGGCCACGGCAGCAGCGCTCGCGCTGGGTGAAGCCATGCGCCAGACGGGGACGCTGCCGGGGTGATCGAAGCGCCGGGGCTTGTCCGGCGCTGGAAGTCGGGATGAAGCGGAGCGCGAAAAGCGCCGCCGATGCGTGGAGCGCGCTCAAGCCGAAGTTTCGTCCGCGCCCGCGCGGCTGACGCCCAGAACGCCGGCTTCGCGATAACGGCGCAAGTCCTCGGCGGAGAAGTCGAACAGTTCGGTCAGGATCTCGTCGGTATGCTCGCCGAGGTTGGGAGGGCGCCGCCGATAGGTTGCCGGCGTGGCCGAAAGGCGCACCGGGCTGGCGAGGGTGGCCAGATCGGTGTCTGGTTCCAGCGGATTGGCGACCGCCACCGTCACGTCGCGCGCTGTCACGTGCGGATCGGAGAAAAGCGCGTCGTAGTCGGCCACCGGGCCACAAGGAACGTCGGCGGCGACCAGCGCATCCACCAGATCGGCGCGCTGCCATTTGAGCAGCGCCGGCGCAGCGATCGCGGTCCAGGCGTGGCGGTTGGCGAAGCGCTTCTGGTTGGTTGCGAACCGGGGATCGTCGGCCAGTTGCGGCAGGTCCAGCACGCGGCACAGCGCCTTGTAATGCGCGTTGCCGCCCGCGGAGATAAAGACCGGGCCATCGCCGCAGTGAAACATGCCCGCCGGATGGCCGCCGTTGCCGGCCGAACCGGTGCGCTTGGGCACCTTGCGCGATATGAGATAGCTCTGCGCCAGCGAGGACTGGAGCGAGACGACCGCGTCGAGCAGTGTCGCGTCGACATGCTGGCCTTCGCCGGTCCGGTTGCGATGCTGCAGCGCCGCCAGGATGCCGATCACCGCGACATAGCCGGTGGCCACATCGACCAGGCTCGGGCCGGATTTCATCGGCCCGTCGCCCGGCGACCCGTCCTCGTTTCCGGTCACGCTCATCAGTCCGCCCACCGCCTGGAATAGGCCGTCATAGCCGGGGCGATCCTTGTAGGGGCCATCCTGACCGTAGCCCGTGACCGAGCAATAGATCAGGCCGGGATGCGCTTCGCGCAGGGTGGCATGGTCGAGACCGAAGCGGGCGAGTTTTCCCGGCAGGAAGTTCTCGATCAGGATATCGCTCTTCAGCGCCATCGCCCGAACCAGTTCGGCTCCTTCCGGCCTGGTGATGTCGATCTCTATCGAGCGCTTGTTGCGATTTGCGACGAAGAACATCGCGGCAGGCGCTGGCCCGCCATCGGGCCGCACGGGGATATTGCCGAGCGAGCGGGCGTCGTCGCCGCTGCCCGGCCGCTCCACCTTGATGACGTCCGCCCCCAGATCTCCCAGGATCTGGCTCGCCCAGGGCGCGGCAAGGACCCGGCCAAGATCCAGCACGCGCAAGCCCGCCAGCGGTCCGTCATCGGCGATCGCCATCTACGACCTGATCCTCTCAATAAGTGTACTGAAGCTTCACGCCGAACACGCGCGGCCTGGAATCGACTTGTACGTCGGCGGTCGCGGTTGTCGATATCGTGATCGGGTAGCGTTCGTCGGTCAGGTTGTCGACGAAGGCGGTGATCCGGTAATGCTCGCCGGGCGACACCCAGGTGACCCGCGCGTTCGCCAGCACGAAGGCATCGGTGCGCACGCGGTTGGAGAATTCGGAGAAGTACTTGCTGCTGTAATAGACGTTGCCGGCGAAAGTCAGCTCTCCCTCGGCCAGCGGCACGGTATAGTCGGCGCGCAAGTTGGCGGTGAAATCGGGCGATTTGGGGATGGCGTTGCCCGATACGTCGCGGAATGCGTTGGTGTTGCCGCCCAGGTCGGCGCGGGGGACCAGGATGTTCGCCGCCGGGAAGCTCTTGAACCGCGCATGGGTATAGGCGACCGATCCGCTGAGGTTGAAGGCGCTGGTCACGGCTGCGTCAAGCTGGGCTTCGAAGCCGTAGTTTTCGGCGGTGGCCGCGTTCTGCAGGACGGTCAGGTTGGTCACCGCGTTGCGTGAACTGACCTGCAGGTCGACATAGTCGTAGTAGAACGCCGAAAGGTTGAAACGCAGTTGCCGGCTCGGTTCGGTCTTGAGGCCGATCTCATAGGCGTTCAGCGTTTCGGGACGCACCGGCGTGAGGGGCAAGGTGGTTGTCGCGGTGTTGTAGACGCCGCTCTTGAACCCCTGGCTGTAGGTCGCATAGACGCGCGCCCTGTCGCTGAGGGCGTAGAGGATGGACGCGCGGGGCGAAACGTCGGTGAAGCGCTTGCTGCCCCGTCCGACGAAGACGGCGTTGCGCAGGGTGTAGATGCTGCGCTTCTCGTCGCTGTAACGCAGGCCGCTGGTGATCGACAGCGCATCGGTCAAGTCGTAGGTCGCCTCGGCGAAGACGGCGAAGGCTTTCGAGCGCTGGGTCGCGTCGATCGGGTTCACGCCGTTGTTGGTAAGGGGGCAATAGCAGGCCGTGCCGTTGAAATAGTATCCGCCCACGATCCATTTGAGCGAGCCGTCGCCCACCGACGCCAGTCGCGCTTCGGCGGTATAGGTCTTGTCGCGAACCGTGATCTCGTTGGTTGCCACCACCCGGGCGCTGCCGTCGCTGTCGGTCTGCGAATAGCTGCGGGTGTTCTGGTACGAGGCGAGTGCGGTGAATTCCGCGCCGCCGAAGCCCTGCCGAAACTGCGCGCTGGTGCCGGCTGTGCGGTAACGGCCGATCGGCTGGAAATCGAGCGAGGATTCGTAAGGCCCGGCGATCACGGCGGGCGGATTGCCCAGTCGCCCGGCGGTGTTGCCGCCCAGAGGGCGTGTCGATGCCGAAGTCGGGTCCTTGGCGCGGGTATAGAAGCCGATCAGCTTGACCTCGCCGTCGCTGCCGGTCTGGAACACGGCCTTGGCGCGCAGGGCGGTGGTTCTGGTGGGGTTCGCGTTTCCACCCCGCACGAGGTCGCGGATATAGCCGTCGTCGGCGCCTAGAAAGCCGGAGAAGTTCACCCCGAAACGATCGCCGACCGGCACCGAGACATAGACTTCGCCCTCGCGGCGGTCGAAGCGGGCGTAAGTGCCGGCCAGCTTGAGCTGGAACTCTGACCCGGGATCCAGTGTCAGGACGTTGATCGCCCCGCCTACCGCGTTGCGGCCGAACAGTGTGCCCTGCGGCCCTTTCAGCACTTCGATGCGGGCGATGTTGGCCAGCTGAAAGGCGTTGGCGTGCTGGACCGGCTGATAGACGCCGTCGACGTACACCGGAACGGTGCCTTCGTCGCCAGGAGCGACGCCGCGCCCGCCGACGCCGCGGATGGTCGGCTGGACGACGATGCTCTGCTGCGAAAAGAGCAGACCGGGCGATAGCTGGGTCAGGTCGCGGCTGGTCAGCACCCCGCTCTTTTCCAGCTGGCTGCCGGTGACGGCGCTGACCGTCAGCGGGATTTCCTGCAGCCGTTCCTCGCGCTTCTGCGCGGTCACCACGATATCCTCGAGCTGCGCGCCGTCGGTTGCGCTGGTGTCGGGCGTCGTTGCGGCCGGCTGCGCGATAGCGGCGGCCGATGCCAGAATCTGGATTATCATGTTTCCTCTTCCCCCTGTTTTTATTCGGTAACTGGCTGGTATCCCGAGCCGTTGGCGTGGGCGATGGCCCGGCGCAGTTCGCCAAGGACGGTCCACAGGCAGATCAGCGCCGCGGTCATGCAGACACCCAGCGTCAGGGCGATCGACTGGCCGACCTTTGCGGTGTCGCCGAACACCCGGTCGGTCAGAAACCCGACGATCACCGGCCCCGTCGCCGCGCCGACCATGTTGAATACCAAAAGCTGTATGGCGAAGACCCGGCCGCGCAGCGCGGAGGGCACGACCATGGTCATCGCCGCATTGGCGTAGAAGGTGTAGGGGATCACGACCAGCTGGAGCAGTCCGTAAAGGCCCAGGAACAGCGGCGCATCGGGCACGAAGAAGGCCCCGCAAGCGACCGGCAGGGTAGCCACCAGAAGCCAGCAGTAGAACCGCACATGGGCGTCGGTCATGCCCCGCGCGAACAGCCAGTCGACGATGCCGCCCTTCAGCACCACCGTGACCCCGGCCAGGATGTTGATGATCCCTAGCGCGGTTCCGTATTCCACCGGGGTCCAGCCGTACTGGCGCGATATGAAGGTGGGCACCCAGGTGGTCAGCGCCACGGGGCATATCGACATGAACGTGAAGCCGATTGTCAGCTGCACGATCAGCCGGCGGCGGAACTTCAGGAACGGCAGCAGCCGTTCGGGCGTGGCCGCCGGTGGCGCACTGCGGGCCGGTTCGTGGAAAGTGAAGACGAGGATGCCCAGCACGAACCCGGGCGCGCCCGCGACGAGCATCACGAACTGCCAGCGATAGAGCTCGTGCCCGAAGATCGATATGTCGCCCAGCGTGTCGGCATGGGCCAGCAGGAAGCCGCCGACGATGAACGCGGCGGCCGAGCCGAATTTCACGCCGGTCTGGAAGATCGCGAAGGCGATCGTCAGGCGCTGGCGCGGAAAGCGGTCGGCGATCAGCGAATAGGCCGATGGGGTGAGCGCCGCTTCACCCAGTCCTACGCCGGCGCGTGCGGCGAAAAGCCCGCCGAAGGTGCGGGCGACCGCCACCGACATCGTCGCCAGCGACCATACCGCCACCCCGCCGAAGATCACGTGCCGGCGCGAGAAGCGATCGGCGGCCCAGCCCAGCGGCACCGTCGCCAGCGCATAGCAGATCGCGAAGGCCGGCCCCAGGATCAGCCCCATCTGGAGGTCGGTCAGCCCAAGGTCGTGCTTGATCGGATCGATCAGCATCGTGACGATGTAGCGTTCGAGGAAGGAGACCGCGTAAAGCAGCCACAGGATGAACAGCATCCACCAGCCGCCGGCCTCGACCCCGAAGAACGTGCGACCGCGGTTCACCATGCGGAAGAACCCCGCCGGTTCGTTCGATAAGGCCGGCAGGTGTGGCGCCGCTCTTCAAAGGCAGCGATAGTCGGCCAAGGCACCCGATGCTTCCCCTCATATTTCTTCGAGAAGGCAGTCAACGGGGCGTTCACGCAACGTCCTAGCTCGCATCTCCTCATGCGATCTGCCCATGTCGCCGGGTTTTACTGAATTCAATTGTAAGCAGTTTTCACAGGATCGCTCGCAAACTTGACCCGCGCGGGAGGGCGGCACAAGTCTTCGTGCGGGATTGTCGGCGCACCGAAATCGTTCGGGCGGAACTGGAGGAAACCGGATGAACAAAAAGGCGTTTGTCACCGGCGCCAGCCGAGGGCTTGGCAAAGCTATCGCCGTCCGCCTCGCCAAGGGCGGCTATGACGTTGCGATCACGGCGCGGACCGTCGCCGAGGGAGAGAGGCGGGAGCATTCCAGCACGATCAGGCGCTCCGACACCTCGCCCTTGCCCGGAAGCCTTGAAAGCACCGCCGAACTGATACGTTCCGCCGGCGCCGAAGCACTGGTGCTGCCCGCCGACCTGCTTGACCGCGCCTCGCTCGGCGCTGCGGCGGCCCGAACCCTCGAACGCTGGGGTGCGGTCGACCTTGTGGTTCACAACGCGCGGTTCATCGGACCCGGCCACATGGATGCCATGCTCGATACCCCGGTCGAGGTTCTGGAAAAGCATGTGCAGGGCAATGCCCTGGCTCCGCTGGTGCTGAACCATTACTTCCTCCCGCCCATGCTGGAGCGGGGCGGGGGCACGATTATCTACCTTACGTCCTCCGCCGGGTTTCACGCGCCTCCGGCCCGGCCCGGTGAGGGTGGCTGGGGGCTGAGCTATTCGATGTCGAAGGCGGCCGGCCATGCGATCGCGCGTCATCTGGCGGTGGAATACGGCGATCGCGGCATCCGCGCGTTCAATCTCCAGCCCGGCGGGATCAGCACCGAGCGGCTGCGTCAGGACATGGCGCAATTCGGCTTCGGCGCGGATTTCGGGGAGCCGCCGGAAGTGATCGGTGAAGTCGTCCACTGGCTCGCCACTTCACCGGAAGCCGATCAATATGCGGGGCGCTGCGTGGAAGGGCAGAAGCTGTGTCGCAATCGTAATCTACTTCCGGGCTGGACGCCCCGGCCCGAGACCCTTCCGCGGCTTGAAGGAGCGGAAGTCCACGACTAGTCGGCGCATGACAGTCAAAGGCTGGCGTCGCGAAGCGCCCGCAGCATCGGCAGGATTCGCGCGAGGAATGCCTCTCCGGCTTCCTGGGTGGGCACTTCCACCGTGGCGACAAGCCTGCCCTTCATGCGGACCCGCACCTGGAACGGCTTGCGTCCCTCGGGCGCGGGCACGACCTCGCCGGTTAACTCATCCATCGATACCCCCTCGGACCCGGCGCGAACTCTATGCCTTTGCGCGGTTCGGGCCGCTCGCATTGCGACAAAGCGGTCATCCGCGTGGACCAATGATCGGATATGCTTAACGGCGACGCGGGGATCCGAGAGATCGACCCTTGAAGGGAGAGCCGGCCAGCAGGCGGTCAAGCCACAGGTGGTTGTCGACCGCATACGGAAAAACGGCGCGGATCCGCAGGATCCGCGCCGTCCCTCGGGTGAGTGGGCGATCAGTCAGAGGTCGGCGTAGAGGCGCTCGTCCGAAACCAGGATGCGTTCCAGCAGGCGTGGATAGTCGCCATAGTTGCGCACGGCGTAATGCACGGCAGCGCGGTTGTCCCAGAACGCCACCGAACCGGGCCGCCAAGAGAAGCGCACCTGGAATTCAGGGCGTTTGTACTGGCGCAGGACTTCCAGGAGCAGGGCGTTGCTTTCGGCAAGCTCGATGCCGAGGAATTGCGGGCTCTGCGAATAGTTGACCCACAGGATCTTCTTACCGGTCTCGCGATGGGTACGGACCGCCGGATGGGCCACGATCGGATATTCGTGCCCGAGCCGGGTGAGCGACTGCTGGAAGTTATGGACGACGTGGAGACGCTCCAGCTTCTCCTTCAATTCGTCCGACAGCCCCTCATAGGCAAGATTGGCATCGACCCAGACGGTGTCGCCGCCCAGTTCCGGCAGGTCGACCGCGCGCAGGATGGCGGCCCAGGCCGGCACCAGCCGCCAGCTTGTGTCGGAGTGGTAGTAGTCGCCCGCGCCGATCACGCCCTTCAGGAAATCAGGGTGTTCGAGCTCGGCGAAACGCTGCTTTGCCTCGACCGCCGAGATATTGTGGATCGGCACGATGTTGCTGTCGCTGGTCGCGCTCGGGTAGTCGTAGAGCGGGCCGAAGTGGCGGGCGAAGGCGGCATGGCTCTGCTTGTCCAGGGTCTGGTCGCGGAAGAACACGACCTTGTATCGCAGCACCGCGGCCTTGATGGCGTCGCGCTGTTCGTTGGTGAGCGGTTGGCTGATATCGATGCCGTGGATCTCTGCGCCGATGGTCGGCTGCAACGGGCGGACGTCGATCGCCGAGGTGTCGAAGACGGGTTCGTTAAGGGCGGTGGCGGTTGTCATGACTGGCCTTTCATCCTCATTCGGAAAGTGGGCCCATCATGCGGTTGCGGCGCCGCGGGGTCTTGCGAGAATGTCTGAAGTGTTCTCGACTAATGCTGATAGCTCGTCGGCGAGGTTCCTGGTCAGAGCGGCCACCGCGTGGAACTCGCCGCTGGTCGTCTTCGCCAGTTCGCGGCGGCGTGGGCGAATTGCTCCCCCGTCCCGACATGACCGCGCGCACGCTTTCGTCCAGCAGCACCGGCCGAACTATGCGGAGTGCAAATCTACCGCTGAGAATCTCCAAATTCCGGCGGCACGGCGATGGGGTACAAGGGCGCATTTCGGGTTGCCCAGAAGGATCGCAGATGACGCAGCACGACGAAGCGATGGATGCCGATACGGATGCTGGCCTCGGGGGCGCAAGGCGGTCGATCCTGCTCATCGGTCTGGCGGTGCTGATCCTCGCTGGCGTCTTATTGTGGTGGCGCTCCGACAGGGGCGAGGCGGGAGCGCGGCCGACATTGGTTGTCGGCGATCAGCGCGGCGGCATCCAGGCGCTGCTCAAGGCGGCGGGCGAACTCGATGACGTGCCTTACAGGATCGATTGGGCGCTGTTCCCGGCGGCATCGCCGCTGCTCGAAGCGCTGAGTTCGGGCGCCGTCGATCTGGGCGGCGTCGGCGGTGCGCCTTTCGCTTTCGCCTATGCCGGCGGCGCGCCGATCAAGGTGGTCTTCGCCACCCGCACGGTCAGCGGCAAGGGTGGCAAGGCCTCGGCGATAGTGGTGCGCCGGGATTCGCCGATCCGCAGTCTTGCCGACTTGCGCGGCAAACGCGTGGCGACGGTGCGCGGTTCGGCGGGGCAGAACCTCGTCCTGCGCCTGCTTGAAAAGGAGCGTATCGGCTTCGACGAGGTGAATTGGACTTATCTTCAGAATGGCGAGGCCAAGGCGGCGCTTGCAGCGGGATCGGTGGATGCCTGGTCGACCTGGGGCAGCTACGTCGGCATCGCCTTGCAGGAAGATGGCGACCGCGCGATCGCCGATGCCACCGTGTTGCCGGCCGAGGCGGGCTTCTATGCGGCGAACGTCAAGGCAATCGGCGCCAAGCGGGCGCAACTGGTCGATTTTCTCGCTCGCGCGGCACGGGCGCGGCGCTGGGCGCTGGCGCACAAGGAGGACTATGCGCGGGTTCTGGCCGAAGAAACCAATATCCCGATCAATGTCGCCCGCTTTACGGTGGAAGGCTATCTCTATGAACCGATCCCCGTCGAGGACGGCCTTGCCACCGAGCAGCAGGCTATCCTCGACCGCTATCGGCGCGCGGGTGTGATCCCCAGCACGCCGAAGCTGGATGGCGCTTTCGACCCGTCGTTCAACGTCGCGCTGGCGGAAAGGAAGTAGGAAGAAACCCCGCCTCCATCGACATCAGGCCAACCGGCCATGGAAGACGATTTCGCCGATGGCGCGCCGCTGGCTGGGGAACTCCCTGGCCTGAAGCGCCTCCGACAGGCTGGCCGGGTCGCCGATGCGGCCGATGGCGATGGCGGCTTCGATATGGTGGCGCGCGTCCAGGCCGACGACCGCCGCCGCGCGGTCACGGTCGAAACCGGCCATGGCATGCGTGTGCAGTCCCAGCTTGGTCGCCTGAAGCGCCAGCAGTCCCCAGGCCGCGCCGGCATCGAAGCTGGCCGTGGCGGAAGGCACCGGCTCGTCCTTGCCCGGCAGCGACAGGAGCCGGTCCGACAGGATGAAGACCAGCGCCGATGCCGCCGGCGCCCAGGCGGCGTTGGCCGGCAATAGCGTCGACAGGAAATCGTCCCAATGCGCATCGCCGCGCAGCGCATAGGTGAAACGCCAGGGCTGCGCGTTATAGGCCGACGGAGCCCAGCGGGCGGCTTCGAACAGCGTCAGCAGAACATCTTCGTCGATCGCTGATCCATCGAAGGATCGGGGTGACCAACGGGCCAGAATGTCGGCGTCGATGGGGTGCGGACTCTGGCGTGGGGGAATGGCGACCTCGGTCATATGCGGGCTTTCTGTTGGAGATTGGGTTTGCCGGATCGGCGGCGGGGCGATGCGCTTTGCAACGGCCGCTTCGGCGTCAGGGGCAGGGATCGGGATAGCGCTGCTGAATATCCTCGATGGCTTCGATCGCTTCGCGCGGCAAAGCGACCAGGCTGGCGGCGATATCGGCCTCCAATTGCCCGACCGAAGTCGCGCCGATGATCGACGATGTCACGAAGCTGCGGCCGTGGACGAAGCCCAGCGCCAGTTCCACCGGATCGAGTCCGAAGGCCCGCGCCACGGCGCTGTACCGTGCGGTGGCGTCCGGCTGCTGGGGCACATCGTAGCGGGTGAACTGCTTGGCCACGTCGAGCCGCGAACCCTGCGGAATCCGGCCGCCCAGGTACTTCCCCGACAAGTGACCGGCGGCCAGCGGCGAATAGGCCAGCAGGCCGACATCCTCGCGCAGGGCGAATTCGGACAGGCCGATCTCGAACGTCCGGTTGAGCAGGCTATAGGCGTTCTGGATCGAAGCGACCCGCGGCAGGCCATCTTCGCGCGACAGGCGCAGAAACTCGCCGACGCCCCAGGGCGTCTCGTTCGACACGCCGAACGCCCGGATCTTGCCGGCCTGGACCAGATCGCCGAGCGCGCCCAGCGTCTCGGCGATGGGCACGTCGTCGGGAGTGTCGGCCAGCTGTTGCAGCCCGCGTTCCCCGAAGCGCGGCACCCGCCGCGATGGCCAGTGTATCTGGTAGAGGTCGATGTAATCGGTGGCGAGGCGGCGCAGGCTCTTGTCGAGCGCAGCCTCGATGCCTGGCCGGTCCAGCCGGTTGCCGGGGATGCCGGGGCCGCGCGCCGGGCCGGCCGCCTTGGTCGCGAGGATGAACCGGTCGCGCCCGCGATTTCGTTCGATCCAGCTGCCGATATAATCCTCGGTCCGTCCGCGATTTTCCGGCGTGCCGGGGGTGACGGGATAAGCCTCGGCGGTGTCGAGGAAATTGATTCCCCGGTCCAGCGCAAGGTCGATCTGGGCGTGCGCCTCGGCCTCGTCGTTCTGGGAGCCCCAGGTCATCGTCCCAAGGCACACCGAGCTGACGGTGATACCGGTGCGGCCAAGCGGTCTGTATTCCAAATCGAAATCTCCTTGCCGCACACTCTATGCGCCGGGCCTGCGCGGGCGGAAACAAAAGCGCCGGCTGTTCACCAAACGAAAACAAGCGATCCAGGGCGTTTGGGTTGCCCTGGATCGCAATGAAAACAAAAAGGAAGGGGTGGCTTGTCAGGCGGCGGCTTTTGCACCCACTTCCGGCAATTGCGCGAGGATCGCGTCGCTTTCGGTGCGATCGAGCCAGTCGGGGCTGACTTCGAGCCAACGGACCTTGCCGCCACGATCGAGGATCAGCACGGCCGGCTGATCGATCTCGTAGCTGTCGGTTCCCAGCGTGGCGCCGATCCAGCTTTCGCCAGGAGTGACCTGCGGCTGGTCCTCCGGCAGGAACGTGATGCCGAGCGTGCGGGCGAGCGCATAGCCGGGATCGCCGGCGACCGGGAAGTTCAGGCCATGGCGATCGATGATTCCCCGATCAACGGGGTTCTGCGCCGAAATGGCGACCAGCGGGATGCCGGCCTGCCGCAGTCGCGGCAGAAGCGTTTCGTTGTAATAGGGCAGGGCGAGGTTGCAGGCCGGGCATCCGGCGAAGCGGAAGAAGATCAGCACGGCGGGGCCATTGGCCGTCAGCGTGTCGCGCGTGAGTTCCTGGCCATCCTGATCGACGACGGTAAAGGGCGCGACGGTTTCGCCGGGCCGGGGATAGGTCTTCGCGGCGTGACGTTCGACCAGAACCCGGCGTTGACCGGCGTTCCGGGCGAGTTGTTCCGGCTTCCACGTGCGCTCGCGCTCGGCCTGAAGTTCGGCATAGCGCTCTCCGAGCGTTTTGCCCGAGGCTTTGTCGGTCATCGTTGTCCTTTCGTGCTTGACGACCAAGCCTAGGACGAGCGGCCCCATGCCCGAAAACGAGAAGCAGGCAGGAACCGATGAGTGTTTGCAATAAGGCCCTCAGAGTGCGGCCACAGTCTCCCGCGCAAGCTCGGCCAGCCGGCTCGTGGCGCTGGCCAGCGACGGTGCGGTCTGCAGGATGCAGGAGACGCGGGGCAGGGCCGGAAGGTCCTCCAGATCGAGCGGTTCTTCCTCCAGGAACAGGCGTGTCCGGCAAGTAATGCCGAGCCCGGCGGAAACCGCGGCGCGCAGCGTGGTCAGGTTGGGCGTCTCGACCGTAATGCGATAAGGGCGGCCCGCGTCCTCCAGCGCGCGGATTGCCGCTTCGCGGAAGCGGCAGGGTGGTTCCAGCACGGCAAGCGGGATCGTATCGTGGGCCAAAAGCTCGAAATTGCCGTACCAGGCCATCGGTGCGCTGGCGATGGCGCTGGGATCGTTATTTGCGGCGAAGCCCAGCACGATGTCGAGCTGCCGGTTTTCGAGCAGAGCCAGCAATTCGGCGGTTCCGGCGATGCGCGAATAGATCTGCGCTTCCGGATGAAGTTCGGCGAACCGCGCGAGCAGCCCCGACAGCAGCATCTCGGCAAAGTCCTGCACCATGCCGATGCGCGCCGGTCCGGCGAATTGCCCGGCGGTGACGGCGGCGACCGCCTCGTCGTGCAGGTTCAGGACCTTGCGTGAATAGTCGAGCATCAGTTCGCCGGCGGAAGTCAGCGACAGCCGGCGGCCTTCGCGATGGAACAGCGTCTGCTGCAACAATTCTTCGAGCCGCTTGATCTGGAGGCTGAGCGCCGACTGGGTGACGAATACCTTCTCCGAGGCATTCAGCATCGATCCGGTGTCGACGATCGCGACGAAACTGCGCAGGAGGTTAGTGGGGAGATTGACGGGCATCGCGTCCGCTTTCTGATGGGGTGAGGCGGTAGTCTGCGGACATATTAGGCGGCCTAATATTCTCAATCAAAATAGTAGAGATTATGCGCGGAGAAGCAATTCTTTCTCCCGCTGCGGGTGGGCGTCTTGCCGGGTTTTTCCCCGTTTCACCGGCGGAGAGCACGCGTTTGCACCATCTATGAGCGTTGCTGATACGTAGGTTCTCCAAAACTCAATTGAAATAGTAGAGTTTGGCGATGACTCTCTGTCGACATGTCAGTGAGTCCGCAAATGCCTGCTTTGAAGAAATTCGCCGTCGCGCTCGGCCGATCGAGGATAGTGTCGCCCCTGGTGTTCCTGCTCCTGTGGGAACTGGGCTCGCGCAGCGGCCTTATTCCGGAACGCACGCTCGCCGCGCCTTCGGCCGTCATCGCCACCTTGTTCGGCATGGTCGTCTCGGGCGAGCTGCCGGGCAACCTCATCGTCTCCACCCTGCGAGCTTTGAGCGGTCTCGCCATCGGGGTTTCCGCGGGCGTCATCCTGGCGCTCATCTCGGGGCTTTCCCGCTCGGGTGAGGCAGCGGTCGATCCGCTGATGCAGATCAAGCGGACGATCCCCACGCTGGCGCTGACGCCGCTGTTCATCGTCTGGTTCGGCATCGGCGAGACGCCCAAAGTCGCGCTGATCGCCTTCGCTTCGATGTTTCCGATCTACCTGAACCTTTACAGCGGAATTCGCGGCGTCGACGTGCGGCTCCTGGAAGGCGCGCGCAGCTTCGGGCTCAGCCAGTCCGAACTGATCTGGCACGTCATACTGCCGGGCGCCTTGCCCTCGCTGCTGGTCGGCTTGCGCTATTCGCTGTCGATCTCGATCCTCGTTCTCGTGGTGGCGGAGCAGATCAACGCTTCGGCCGGGCTCGGCTATCTCATCAACAACGCCCGCGACTTCATGCGCACCGACATCATCGTGGTGTGCCTCATGGTCTACGCGGTGCTCGGTCTCGGCGCCGACTGGCTGGTCCGCCTGATCGAGCGGCGCGCCCTGGTCTGGCGGCCCAGTATCGTCGGGCAATAACGCATTGTCGGGCAATAACGCATCGTCGGCCAATCGCTTTCGAAACGCCAATCACCTCGAAAAGGTAAGTATCATGGACGCGAGACTGTCATTCATTGCCGATCACGCCCTGTCTCCGACGCCCGTGTCGGAAGCGCCCGCCCTGGTGAAGCTCACGGGCTTCGATCGAAGCTTCGGGGCGAACACCATCATTTCCGGGCTGGACCTGGAAATCGCCGAAGGTGAATTCGTTGCCCTGCTGGGCCGTTCCGGCTCGGGCAAGACCACGCTGCTGCGCACGCTCGCGGGTCTGGACGGCACCGATGGCCAGGACGTCCGGATTCCGACGTCCCGCGCGGTCGTTTTCCAGGATGCGCGGCTGCTGCCGTGGAAGAAGGTCTGGCGAAACGTGGCCCTGGGGCTGAAGGGCCTGACCGGCCGTGTCCGCGCCAAGGCGGAAAAAGCGCTGGAGGAAGTCGGGCTTGGCCACCGGCTGGAAGCCTGGCCGCTGACCCTGTCGGGCGGAGAGGCGCAGCGCGTCGCGCTCGCCCGCGCGCTCGTGCGCGAACCGAAGCTGTTGCTTCTGGACGAGCCCTTCGCCGCGCTGGATGCGCTGACCCGGCTCAGGATGCATGAACTCGTGCTGGCGTTGTGGGGCGCGCATCGTCCCGCTGTGCTGATGGTGACGCACGACGTCGACGAAGCCATCGCCCTCGCGGACCGCGTGCTGGTGCTCGACGAGGGCCGGATCGTCACGCAGGAGCGGATACACGCGCCGCGCGGGGATCGCGCCGATGTCAGCCGCAACTTGCGGCTCAGGCTGTTGTCGGTTCTGGGCGGCAATCGGCCGGATCATGACCTTTCCGCGGGGATCATTCCGTTTCCTCAGGGCCATTTCCCCCAGGGCCACGCCGCGCATGAGGCGTTCGCGTGAACGTCGCAGCCGCCATTTCCCTGACGCCCAATATAGCGCGTCTGCGCGGCTTCGTGACGAGCTTCGCGGAGCTCATCTCGGGCACTTCCGACGAAAGCGAGATACTGGAGAGCGGCGGTGCGCTGCTCGCGCGCCTTGTCGGTCATGACGACTGGTTGCCCGATGCTTTCGCCCGGCCCAATCCCGAACGCTACCAGCAGTATCTTCTTCATTGCGACAGTCGCGAGCGGTTCAGCGTCGTATCCTTCGTCTGGGCGCCGGGGCAGGGGACCCCGATCCACGATCATCGCGTCTGGGGCCTCGTCGGCGTGCTGCGCGGCGCCGAGCGCGTCGAAAGGTTCCGGCGTCGCCACGATGGCTCACTCAACCAGGTGGGCCCTGCGGTGAACCTCTACGAGGCCGAGGTCGAGGCGATCAGCCCGGTGCAAGGCGATATTCACCGCGTGGCGAACGCGCTGCCCGATGCGCCATCGATCTCTATCCATGTCTATGGCGGCAATATCGGCGGCGTGGAGCGGGCGACCTATCAGGCCGACGGTACGCCGAAACGCTTCGTTTCGGGATATGCCAACGCCGCTTTGCCCAACCTCTGGGACCGGTCGGCGCCGGCATGAGCGTGACCCCTGGAGATATTCGCAAGCTGTTGCTCGCGCGGCAGGAAGTGGCGCTGATCGATGTGCGCGAGGAGGCGGAGTTCGCTCTCGGTCACCCGCTGTTCGCGGCCCAAATTCCGCTTCGCCGGATTGCCGAGGAAGCCCGTTGGCGCATCCCCCGTCCCGAGACCCCGGTAATCGTCTACGATAACGGTGAAGGTCTCGCGGCCAGCGCGGCGATGGCTTTGCGCGACCTTGGCTTTACGCAAGTGGCGGAGATGACCGGGGGCCTCGCCGGCTGGCGGGACGCGGGCTACGAGTTGTTCGAGGACGTCAATTCCTATTCCAAGGCTTTCGGCGAACTGGTCGAGCATCGCCGCCACACCCCTTCGCTGCCGGCTCCCGACGTTCAGGCTTTGATCGACGAGAAGGCCGATATCGCCATTCTCGACGCGCGTCGTTTCGACGAATACGCGACGATGAGCATTCCCACCGGGCGCAGCGTGCCGGGCGCCGAACTGGTCCTGCGTGCCCCGGTCGCGGCGAGCGATCCCGATACGACAATCATCGTCAATTGCGCCGGCCGCACCCGCTCGATTATCGGCACCCAGTCGCTGATAAACGCCGGTCTGCCCAACCGGATCTATGCCTTGCGCAACGGCACGATCGGCTGGACGCTGGCCGGTCAGGCGCTCGCCACCGGGCAGGGGCAAGGCGTGGGCGAGTTCGGGGCCGCTGACGTCGAGATCGCCCGCGAACGCGCGCGGGCGGTGGCCTATCGCGCCGGCGTGAAGCGGATCGGGGCCGACGAACTGGCGTTCCTTGAGCAGGATGGGCGGCGTACGCTCTACCGCTTCGATGTGCGCCAACCCGTCGATTTCGCGGCGGGTCACCTGGTCGGCTTCCGCAACGCTCCCGGCGGGCAACTGGTGCAGGAGACCGATCACTTCGCCCCGGTGCGAGGCGCGCGGATCGTGCTGGCCGACGACCTGGGTTCGCGGGCCGACATGACGGCGTCATGGCTGGCGCAGCTGGGTTGGGACGTCTCCGTGCTCGACGATCCGACCGCCGGCGAGCGGATCGCCGGAGCCGACGACGCCCCCGCACCACGCGGTTCCGAAGGGCGCTACAAGCGTCCCTACGAAGGCACGGACAACGCCCAGGCCGCGATGCAGGCCTACCTCGACTGGGAATACGGCCTGGTCGCGCAACTCGAACGCGACGGCACCCACGGCTTTTTCGTCATTTAATCCCCCCTTGCAAAGGAGGACATTCATGTCCGTCAAATTCATCGGTTATATCGGTTTCAACGACACTTCGGAACTCCACAACGGCGTGCGCGAACGTGCGCTGGACCGGGACTACGTAGATGCCGCCGCCCGCGCGCAGGAAGAGGGCGGCTTCGACAGGGTCTTGATCCCGTTCGGATCGAACACCCCCGAAAGCCAGATCGTAGCGGCGCATGCGGCGGCGATCACCACGAAGCTGGGCTTCCTCGTCGCCCATCGGCCGGGCTTCACCCAGCCGACGCTGGCGGCGCGTCAGCTCGCCACGCTGGATCAGCTTTCGGGTGGCCGCGTCGCGGTGCACATCATCACCGGAGGCGCCGATTCCGAAATGGCGCGCGACGGCGATGTCGGCACGACCAAGGAGCAGCGCTACACCCGTACCGACGAATACCTCGAAATTCTGCGCCGCGAATGGACCTCGGCGCAGCCTTTCGATCACAAGGGCCAGTGGTATGAGGCGCAGGGCGCGTTCAGCGCGATCAAGCCGCAGAACCTGCCAGTCTTTTTCGGCGGTTCCTCGCCCGAGGCGATCGAGGTCGCGGGCCGCCACGCCGACGTCTATGCGCTTTGGGGCGAGACGCTGGAGCAGGTCGGCGACGCGGTGCGGCAGGTTCGCCGTTCGGCCGCGCGTTTCGGCCGCGACCCGGGCTTCTCCCTCTCGCTGCGCCCGGTCATCGCCGACACGGAAGAAGCGGCATGGAAGAAAGCCGACGATATCGTCGAGCAGGTGCGCGCCAATCGGGAAGCGGCTGGACTGCCGATCAGCGGCCACCGTCCCGCCAACGCCGGCTCGCTGCGTCTGCTGGAAACCGCACAAGGAGGTCGACGGGACAAGCGCCTGTGGACCGGCGTGGCCGCCGTGACCGGCGCGGCGGGCAACAGCACCGGGCTGGTCGGCACGCCCGAGCAGGTGGCAGAAGGCATGCTCGAATATTTCGACATCGGTATCGATCATTTCCTGATCCGCGGTTTCGAGCCGCTGAAGGATTCCATCGATTATGGCCGCGAGCTGATCCCGCTGGTGCGCGCCAAAGTGGCCGCCAGAATCGCCGAACGCAGCGGCCAGCCGGTCGCGCTGGCGAGCTGAAGGAAACTCAACGTCCTATCAGCCATCCGCGTTGGCCGCACTTCGGCGAGACACCTAGGTTTCGAGTGAGGGACGCGGTCCGGTCCCGCCACCCACGGCGCCACCGGGCCGCGCTTTCCCTTCCGCCGCACAGGAGCACAGAAAATGGCAACCGCCCCTAATATCGAGTCCGAAACCGGTCTCGTCATTCGCCGCGTCCAGCCGACGATCGGCGCCGAAATCGAAGGCATCGACCTTTCGCAGAAGCTTGCGCCCGAACAGATCGCCGCGATCCGCGCGGCGGTGATCGAGCACAAGGTCGTCTTCTTCCGCGATCAGTCGCTCGACAACGATCAGCATGCCGCGTTCGCAGCGGAATTCGGGCCGCTCTACACCCATCCCAGCACGCGCCGCGACGACAACATCGCGGCGATCCACGCTATCGCCGCGCGCGACGACTACGCGCGGAATTTTCAGAAGGACGTTCTGCCGGGCGACGCTTATCACACCGACACGAGCTGGAGGCTGGTCCCGACCTGGGGCGTCGTCCTGCGCGATATCGACCTGCCGCCGGTCGGCGGAGATACGTTCTGGGTCGACGCGAACCTGGCTTACGAAGGCCTCCCGGACGAGGTGAAGCAGCGGCTCGAAGGCAAGTTCGTGACGCATAACTTCCAGGACGAGCTCAACGCCGCCGGCCATCAATATCCGCTGGTCGCGCATCCGGTGATCCGCACTCACCGTGAAACCGGGCAGAAGATCCTGTGGGTCAACTTCTCGCAGAAGCCCCAGATTCTCGGCATCGAGTTGTCGGAAAGCCGCGAACTGCTGGCCGAGATCCTGCGCCAGTACAAGCGCCCGGAATTCCATGCCCGGTTCTCGTGGCGGCCGGGCACGGTGGCGTTCTGGGACAACCGCGCTTCGGTGCATTACGCGGTCAAGAACTACGGCGATTATCCGCGAAAGCTGCACCGCGTTCTGATCGCGGACCAGCCGCTCTACGCGGATCTTTGATGCTCGACCGCCGTACTCTCCTTGTCAGTGCAGGCGCGTCGCTCGCCCTGGCCGCCTGTGGCCGGGGCGAGGGCGCGGACGTGCTGCGTGTCGGTAGCCAGAAAGGGGGCACCAAGGCGCTGATGCTGGCCGCCGGCGTGCTGGCCGATATCCGATACAAAGTCGAATGGGCGGAGTTCCCGGCGGCGCAGAGCCTTCTGGAAGCGCTCGGGAGCCATGCCGTGGACGTCGGGCTGGTGGGCGATGCGCCTTTCCAGTTCGCCTATCAGAACGGCGGCCCAATCCAGGCGGTCAGCGCCCAGCGCGCCGATCCGCTTCCGAACGAGGCCCTGGCGATCGTGGTTTCGGCCGCTTCCGCCGTCCACACGCTCGAGGATCTGCGCGGCAAGGCGATCGCGACCGGGCGAGGCAGCGTCGGTCATTATCTCGTCCTGCGCATGCTTCAGCGGGCAGGCTGGACGCCCGGCGAGGTGAAGCTGGTGTTTCTTTCGCCCAGCGACGCCGCCGCGGCGCTGGCGGCCGGGTCGGTTGCCGCCTGGTCGACCTGGACGCCCTATGTGCCGCTCGCGCTTTCCCAAGGCGGGCGGGTCGTGGTGGACGGCGCGGGCTATACTTTCGGGTACGGCTTCGAAGTGGCCAATGTCGACGCGATAGATCGCAAGCGCGAAATCCTGTCCGACTTTCTCGGCCGCGAGGCCAGGGCGCTGACCTGGGCGGCTGCCCATCTCGACGAGTATGGCAGGGTTCTCGCCAGGGAGACCGGCCTCCCGCCGGCCATCGCCCGTATTGCCGTCGAAAAGAATGCGCGCCTCGCCACGCCGATCGATGGCCAGTTGATCCAGGAGCAGCGCCTCGTGCTCGACATTTTCGCCCATGCGGGCGAAGTCGAGCCTCGCCGCCCGCTTTCGCAGGCTTTCGTGCCGGGCCTGGTTCCCGGTCTGGCGAACCTGCCGGGCTGAAGCCCGACTATTTCCAATCCTCAAGCAAGCGGCGGAAGAGGTCAATGGACCGGCCTGCGAGCCCTGCTATCGCTCTGTAAATCTCAACTAAAAAGGTAGACTAAATGATTAATAAGGCCGTTCGAGCCACGCTGTGGGCAAGCAGTGGGGCGATCGCGCTGGGGGCAGCGAACGCGGCGTGGGCCGACGATGCGGCGGAAATCGCTTCGGCCTCGGCCGAAGTTGCCGTGGCGGATGATGCGGGCGCCGATGCGGGCGCGATCGTCGTCACTGGCGTTCGTGGCAGCGCGCCGCGCACCGTCGCCGACAGCCCGGTGCCGATCGATGTCATCTCCGGCACGGAGCTCAAGGTGACGGGGCGCACCGGCCTGAAGGACATCCTGGCGAACGTCGTCCCTTCGCTGTCGATGCCAGCGCTGGGCGGCGGCGGCACTTCGTCCAGCGCCAAGCCGATCTCGATCCGCGGGCTCAGCGGCGATTATTTGCTGGTTCTGGTCAACGGCAAGCGGCGGCACACTACCTCGCTCATCAACAACCTTTCGCGCATTTCGGGTGGCTCCACGCCGGTCGACATCGATCTCCTGGCGACCAACGCGGTAGGACGGGTCGAAGTCCTGCGCGACGGTGCGGCGGCGCAGTATGGGTCGGACGCGATTTCGGGCGTCATCAACTTCATCCTCGATTCCGCGCCCGAAGGCGGGGAACTCACCAGTACGGCCGGCCAGCATTACGAGAAGGGCGGCCTGCTGCTGCAACAGACCGCGAGCTACGGCACGCGGCTGGGCAGTGACGGCGGCTTCGTGCGCTTCTCGGTGGAGGCGAAATTTCACGACCGGGCCAAGTCGTCGGGCGCCATAGTGGCGGACTCGGTCGACCTCTATCCGCGTCTTGCCGGCGGCGCCCGAGATCCGCGCGAGGCAACGATCGACCGTAACCGGGCCGGCAATTATGGCCGCACCAACCGCGACTATATCGCCAACTCCTCCTACAACGCGGAACTGCCGCTGGGTGATGACACCACGCTCTACAGCTTCGGCACGCTGAGCTATCGCAATATCAAGGACGGGCGGGGCCAGTTCAACGCCAATAACGTGAATTCGCTGCCGGAAATCTATTCCGACGGCTTCCTTGCCAAGCGCCGTATATGGGAGACGGACTTCCAGCTGAACGCAGGCCTTCGCACGAAGTTAGTTGGTCTGGATGTCGATATCAGCACGGCTTACGGGCGAGATTATGTGAAGCTGGGGGCGGAAAATACGCTCAACCCGTCGCTGGGCCCGACCAGCAAGACTTCGTTCTTCATGGGAAAGCAGATATCCACCTTGTGGGTCAACAATCTGGATTTCAGCCGCACTTTCGATATCGGGCTGGCCAAGCCGGTGACGCTGGCCTTCGGCGTCGAGCACCGTTACGAACGCTTCCAGAACATCGCGGGCGAGCCCGACAGCTACCGCGACGGCGGCTATGTCATCCCGCGTGGCACGACCCCGTTCCAGCTCCTGTTCGGTGGCCAGCGTCCGGCGGCGAGCCTCGTGTCCTTCACCGGAACGACCCCGGCCGACGCCTTCGTGCTGACCCGCAACAACATCGCCGGCTACGTCGATATCGGCGCTGACATCACCGATCGCTGGTTCGTTGGCATCGCCGGGCGCGCCGAGCATTATTCGGACAGTTCGGGAGACACGGTCAGCGGCAAGTTCTCCACCCGTTACGAGCTGTTCCCCGGCTTCGCGCTGCGCGGCGGCGTCAATACCGGCTTCCGCGCGCCGTCGCTGGGGCAGCAGGGCTTCTCGACCTCGCAGAACACGTCGATTACCGTCAACGGCGATCGCATTCCGCAACTGGTGAAGTTCCTTGCGCCAGGCGATCCTATCGCCGGCTTCCTGGGCGCCAAGCCGCTGACGCCGGAAAAATCGCTGAACTACACGGCCGGCGCGACGTTCGAATCCGGGCCTTTCCGACTGACCGTGGACGCCTATCAGATCCGCATCGACGATCGCATCGTGAAGACCGAGATCCTCAACAGCGCGGAGGCCGTGCGCATCCTCACCAGTGCGCAAGTGGCGGCGATCCTCAGCCAGCGCGGCGTGCCCGGCATAAGCAGTGCCCAGTTCTTCATCAACGGCGTCGACACGCGCACGCGCGGCATCGACGCCGTGGCGGAGTACACGATCAAGACCGACAGCCTGGGGTCGTTCCGGCTCGGTGCGGCGTACAGCTACAACAAGACCAGGATATTGCGTGTCGCGGCCAATCCGTCGAACCTGACCAACACCGTCCTGTTCGGCCGGCAGGCCCGCAGCGACCTGACCAGCGCCAATCCGCGCGACAAGCTGGTGCTGAACGGCGACTGGAGCATCGGCCCGGTCCGCACGGCCCTGCGCGTGACGCGCTTCGGCAAGTATACCGAGGCGGGAACCAGCAATACCTCCACCGCCGACGACCGCACGTTCCCGGCGGCCTGGGTGACCGACCTCGACGTATCGGTGAAAGTGAGCGAGCGGATAAACCTGGCCGTAGGCGCCAACAACCTGTTCGACGTCTACCCGGCGGCGATAGGGGTGATCCAGGCGAATACCGGTGCCGGCTATTACGGCAATTTCGCGCCTTTCGGCCTTTCGGGCGGGTTCTATTACACCCGTGTGGGCGTGACGTTCTGAGCAGGGACGCCGGGGGGAAAGGTTGATGCCGGACGGTCGGCGAAACTTCCCATATCAATCTGATATGGAAAGTTTTTTCCGGAATTCGTGTGACCTTCCCAATGGCATTGTCACCGGCCATGTCGAAGCGCCGGGCTTGAGGTGGTTCAGGCACGGCAGGATATCCGGGAGAAGCGCGCATGGCGCCGATCATGCGCGGTTCGCCGCCATGTAGGACAGCCCTTACACCTTGTGGGCGTGATAGGCGGGCGGAGCCACTCCGATCGTGTCCCGCACCGAAGGGGGGAACTTGCCGCCGATGTCGGTGATGCCGAACGCCTTGCCGGCCTCCGCCGCGATGACCGTCTGGCCGTTGAAGCGCATCGGATCGGCGTCGTTATAGATCGCCCAGGCGACGTGGCCGGCATATTCGGGCGATTCCAGCATGCCTTCGAGCCGCGCGGCAAGATCGGGCATGGCGGCCATCCGTTCCAGCAGCCGGTCGACCGCCAGCGAGCCGAGCCAGACCGATACCGACGCGACATTGGCGCCCGCGCCAGCGAAGTCGACGCCCATGTCGTAAGCCATCTTGTCGACGCCGGCCTTGTTCGCGCCGTAGGCGGGGCCGAAGCTGTAATGCATCGCGCCGGAGCCGGAAGTGAAGAACATGAGGCCTTTGTCCTGCTTCACCATGTGCGGCGCGGCGAACCAACTGGCGACGAAGCCGCTGCGCACGCCGACGTCGATCATGTCGCCGATGTGGCGCGGCTTTTCCCAGAACGCGCCGGGAACCAGCAGCGCGTCTGAAACCGCGCAGGCATTGTTCACCAGAATGTCGATCCGGCCCTGTTCGGCCATGACCTGTTCGATCATGGCCTGAACCTGATCGTCCTTCGCGTGATCGCAGCGTATGGCGATGCCAAGGCCACCGGCTTCCGTTACTTCCCGTGCCGTCGCGTGGATGGTGCCGGGGCCGTCGCCATCGGATCGTCCGGTGACGTAGACGATGCAGCCATGCGACCCCAGCGCCCTGGCGATGCCGCGCCCGGCGCCCTTGCTGCCACCCGTGACGATCGCAACGGTTTGCTTTTCGGTCATTCCTGTCCCTCGATTGCGGGGCGGGGCGAAGGCCCGGCCGTCATTTTCATCTATGATAACTATTGACACTGAAATTCCAACGGCAAAGTCGCGTCGTCAGGAGGCAGCTTGTCGATTTTGCGGTGTCGTCATGGAGAGGTCGCTTAGTTCGCAACCACGGCTTGCGGGGGCAGCGTTCGCATCCAGCTTGACACCGACGTTACACAGCCTGCAATCCGCACCGTAAGAGACGATGGGGAAGAGGGTTGTGGCATATCGTCATCGCCGTCGGACAATCCGGCCGAAGCGGCCTGCAAGTGGGTGAACGATGACGCCATATTTCGGTGAACTGCGCAGCCAGTGGCGGCCCCTGGCCGCGGCCGTCCTCGGCCTGTCGAGCGGGCTGACGGTGCTCGGTTATGTTTTCGGGATCATGGGGCCCTTCCTGATCGCCGAGTTCGGCTGGTCGAAGGCGGAGTTCGCGCTCATCAGCACCATGGCGATCATCGCGGTCTTCGTCTTCCCCGTCGTCGGGCGGCTGGCCGATGTCCTGGGTGTGCGCCGGACCGCGACGATCGGCGTGATTGCCTGCCCGCTGATCCTGCTCGCCACGACCACCGCCAGCGATCTGCGCAGCTATGCCTTGCTGTTCGCGGTGCAGATGGTGATCCTGGGCACGACGACCGCGCCCGTCTATTGCCGGCTCATCGTTCAGTATTTCGATCGGGCGAGGGGGCTGGCGCTGGGCATCGCCGCTGCCGGGCCGGCCGTGGTGGGGGCGATCGGCGGGCCGTTGCTCAACAATTTCGTGGCCGATCACGGCTGGCGCGCAGGCTTTGTCGCGGTAGCCATCTATACCGGTATCGGCGGCCTGATCGCGCTGCTGCTGATCCCTCGCGCTAAGGCCGCGCCGGTGGCCGCCAGGCAGACCAAGCCGAGGACGGCGAAGGCGGACTATGGCCGGATATTCCGCACACCTGCGTTCTGGATCATCTTCTTCGCCATCCTGCTGGGCAACCTGCCGCAAACGGTGTTCATGGCCCAGCTAACCCTCGTGCTGGCCGAGAACGGCGCGCCGGGGAAGGAAGGATCGATCATGATCTCCGCCTTCGCGGTGGGCACGCTGGTGGGGCGCCTGATAAGCGGCGTGGCGCTGGATCGTTTCCCCGCGCCCTTCGTGGCGGCTGTCGGCATGGCGCTGTCCGGCGTCGGCCTGCTGGGCATCGCTTCCGGGTTCGATACCACGCCGATGCTGTTTTCTTCGGTGCTGCTGTTCGGGCTGTCGCTGGGGGCCGAAGCCGATGTGATCGCCTATCTGGTGGTGCGCAATTTCGGTGTGCGGGTCTATGGCAGCGTTCACGGCATGCTCGCCTCGACGATTTCCATCACCGCCGTGATCGGATCGATCATCATGAGCGCCATGGTGAAGACTTACGGCATCTATGCGCCGTTCCTGTGGCTGACCGGCGCCCTTGGGCTGGTGGCAAGCCTGCTGTTCCTGTTGCTGCCGCGCAACCCGCAGGTGGAGGATGGTCCCATCGACAGTGAGGTCGACAGCGAAGGCCATAGCGCCCCGGAGGACCCCCGGATCGCGGCCACCGCCTGATCCGGGGAACCGGCGTCTTCACGCCATCGTGCAACTCCACCCGCCGTCGAGCGGGATAATGACGCCGTTGAGATAGGTCGCCTTGTCCGAGGCGAGGAACGCTGCCAGTTCGCCCGCGTCTTCCGGCTTGCCGGCGCGGCCGAGCGGGTTGCGCTTCTGCTTTTCGGGGTTCGTAGCCGCCGAGGCGGAGCCCATGCCCTCGGTGATGATCGTGCCCGGGCACAGCGCGTTGGCCCGGATGTTGGCCGGGCCGTATTCGACCGCGACCTGCTTGGTCAGGTGGATGACGCTGGCCTTCGATGCGCCATAGCCGACGGTGCCCCTGGCCGGCACCAAGCCCGAAAGCGACGACCAGTTGATGATCGTGCCGCCGCCGCTGTCCTTCATCGCGCGCACCGCATGCTTCGATCCGAAGAAGACGCCCTTGAAATTGATGCCGAAGATGCGGTCCAGCTCGGCTTCCTCGAACGATACGAGCATCCCGCCCACGCCGATGCCGGCGACGTTCAGCATGGAATCGATCCGTCCGTGCTTCGATATGGCGGCGGCGATCAGCGCTTCCACCTGATCTTCCTTCGATACGTCGCAGTGGCGGACGATCACGTCGCCGCCAATCTCCGCCGCGGTCTGTTCCTCGGCGCCGGTCACGTCGGAGATGACCAGACGCGCACCCTCTCGCGCGAAGATCTTGGCCGTCGCCTTGCCCATGCCCGAACCCGCGCCGGTCACTACGGCGACCTTGCCATCAAGAAGTCCCATGTCATTCCTCCCTATCGTTATTTCGCTCAGAAATTCAGGCCCGAGCCCTTGGCGCCGTTGACCCCGCCCAGCGTCTGCCATTCCTCGAAACCGGTGATCGCGGCGAGACCGGGGTACTTGCCAAGCAGGGCGGGGTCCATCGACCGGCACCAGTTCTCCTGCCCGCGGATGTAGGGTGCGATATAAGTGGCGATCACGCCGCGCCGCTGCCGGTCGGGCGTGCGGTTGAGGCCGGTGGCGTGATGCAGGCGGCCGTCCCAGATGGCGACGCTGCCGGCGCGCCCGGTCGCGCAGGCCGTGGCGGAGGGCTCCGGCGGCGGCACCTCGTGCGGCCAGGTGCCCGACTTGTGGCTGCCGGGCACGAAGATCGTCGCGCCGTTGTCTTCGGTATAGTCGTCTAGGAAGAAGGCCGCGTTGCAGGCGATCTTGTAGGGCCAGGGCCCCGGCAGATAGCCCTGATCGGTATGCAGGCGGCCGATGCCGTGGTCGCCGCCTGGGCGCGTGATATTGGCGGTCATCGTGCTGAGCAGCACGTCGTCGACGCCCAGCAACCCGCGCACCACTTGCAGGACCACCGGATGCATGGCGAGGGGGATGAATTCTTCCGCCCGGTTGAGCAGGGCCCAGATTCGCTGGTTGGTGAGGTCGGGGCCATAGCGCAGCGCGGTTCCCCGCGCCTCGTCATCGGCCAGCACGCGATCGAGCGCTTCGCGGATCGTACCCAGTTCGGCGGGCGTCAGCACATCGGGAATGACGCAATAGCCCACTTCGTCGAGCTGGCGGGCGACGTGCGCCATGTCGACCGCGTCGATCGTCTCCATTTCCATCCTCTGTTCCCTTCTGTCGCCGGCCGCATCTTCGCGCGGTCCCGGCGTCTCTACAAGAGAGGTCGCGCTACAGGCGGTCGCAGGTGACCACCGCTCCGCGCAGTTCGTAGCCCTGGCTCTGCACGCTCAGGATCAGGTTGGGCTTCTTGGCCAGCCTGACGCCCGGCACGCGGAACAGGCGATCGAGGAAAACGCGTGTCTCGTGTAGGGCGATCTGCGATCCTGGGCAGCGGTGCGGCCCGTCGCCGAAGCTCATCCATGCGCCGGTGTTCTTCATGCGCTTCGCCCGGTCGGGGTCGAGCTTGAACGGACTGTCGCCGACCACGGCGCTGTCGGTGTTCACTTCGCGAATGTTGACCGCGAATTCCTCGCCCGGCGTCACGGCGTTGCCGCTGACCGATTCCGGGATGTCGATGGTCGACTGGCGATAGACGTAGTTGGCCACCGGATCGAGCCGCAGGATTTCCTCGATGATGGCGAACTGATCGGCTTCGTCGCCCGCCAGGAAACGCTCCCTGACCTCGGGATGGTCGAACAGCTGCCAGCAGCACATGACGATGAATTCGCGCGTGGTGGAAACGCCCGCGCCGGCGTAAGTCATGCATTCGATGAACATCGCCTGGCGGGAATAGTTCTCCTTCGCCATGTGCGAAACGACGTCGTCCTTCGGCTCCTTCAGCCGCGCCTGGGCGGCGGGCAGGATATGCTCGAAGTAAAGCTCGTCCTGCAGTCGGGCCCTGCGGCGATCATAATAGCCGCCCCAGAAAAGCTTGTGCAGGAACTTGTAGACCGGGGGTTTGCCCAGCGTCGGATTGCTGTTCATCAGGTCGCGCAGGATCTGCGCAAGCCTGCGGCCGTCGCCGTTGGTCAGTCCCACGACCTCTGCGGTGATGTTGGAGGCGAGCCGCAGGCTCATCTCGTCGAGCACGCCCGAGCCGGCGCGCCGGAATTCCGCGATCAGCTCGTCCATCGTGCTGTCCATCAGCGGGCGATATCGCGTCAGCACCGCCTTGGGCGTGAAATAGCTGGCGACCGAGGAGCGGCGCTTCTTGTGCGGTTCGCCATCGAGGAAGAAGAACGAGATGTGATCGGGATTGCCGAAGTCCTGGTTCGCCACCCCGCGCCCCTGGTTGACGCCGGGCGTGCGCAGGATCTCGCGCGCGAAGGCGAAGTTCTTCGCCACCCGCGATACGGGGAAGGGGGAAAGGTTCCTCCCGATGAAATCCGCCGTCTTGCGGTCGTCGACCGCTTGCGATGCTTGTGCCTGGGTCATCCTGTCCTCTGTGCGTCCGATGTCGGGGAAACCGCTCGAATCCGTGTTTTCAACCTATGTCATAGCAGATTTATTGGTTCAATAATTTTACTGTTTTGCTCGCGTCGGACGTGGCGGCTCGCAGGGGGAGCTATGCGTCAAAGTGCATCGACGTATGTAAAAAACCTGATGCTGAACGGCCTCCGGGGCGAAACGGGTCGTTGATCCACGCTTCGTTTGCTGTCAGGTTGACACTATTGTTACATGCCGGTCCAGGGGTGTCGTATGGGCATCGATGTGCCGACGACCGGCATGTCCGGCTGCGGCGAGCGTTCAGGGGCTCGCGGACGAGAAGTTAAAATGGGGGAGGGGAATATGACCAAGACAGCTCTGAAAATGGCGCTGTGCCTGACGACGTCGCTTTGCGGCGTCGTTGCGGCGCCGGCGTTCGCGCAGGACAACGCGGCGGCGGCCGAGCAGGATAGCGGCGACATCATCGTCACCGCCCGCCGCGTCGAGGAACGGTTGCAGGATGTGCCGGCGTCGATCGTCGTGTTCAACCAGCAGCGGCTGGACGACCGGAACGTCACCTCGGTCCAGGACCTGTCCACTTTCGCTCCGTCGCTTTCGGTGAACAGCCGCTTCGGATCGAAGGCCGCCACGTTCTCGCTGCGCGGCTTCTCCACCGCGACCCGCACGGCCGCTTCGGTGGGCGTCTACTTCGCCGACGTGGTCGCCCCGCGCGGCGGTGACGGCGGCACGCCTTCGGGCGACGGCGCCGGTCCGGGCGCGTTCTTCGACCTGGAGAACGTCCAGGTGGTGAACGGACCGCAGGGCACGCTGTTCGGCCGCAACACCACCGGCGGCGCGATCATCTTCGTGCCCAAGCGCCCGACCGACCGGGTGGAAGGCTATGTCGAGGGCACTTACGGCAATTACGAGAACAAGCGCGTTCAGGGCGTGCTGAACCTGCCGATCAGCGACGCTGTGAAGCTGCGCGTCGGCGCCGACTGGCTGGATCGCGACGGCTATATCCGCAACATCTCCGGCGTCGGCCCGTCGCGCTATGGCGATCAGAACTATATCGCCGCGCGCGCCAGCCTGCTGATCGACATCACGCCGGAAATCGAAAACTACACCATCGCTACCTACAGCCACAGCCAGGACAACGGCGTGCTGCCCAAGCTGACCGATTGCCAGACGAACGCGGCCAATCCGCTGGGCGTCTTCCCATTCGGCCTGCTGTCTTGCCAGCAGATCGCCCGCGGCGTGGGCAAGGGTTTCTACACGGCCGAAGGCGCGTTCACCAATCCGAGCAGCCAGGCGACCCAGTGGCAGGTCATCAACACCACTACCTGGAAGATCAACGACAACCTGACGCTCAAGAACATCGCCAGCTATTCGCAGGTCCGCAACGCCTTCGTGATGGACGTGCTGGGCGCCAACTTCGTCATCCCGGTGGGAGCGTTCGGCCCGATCCCGAATACCGGTGCGGCCGGCGGGCGCAATTTCAGCTTCGCCGCTTCCACCCGTGCGCCCGGCCGGAACAACAACGACCAGCAGAACTTCGTCGAGGAACTGCGCCTTCAGGGCGATGCGGACGAGGGCAAGCTGATCTGGCAGGCCGGCGCCTATTACGAGCGTAGTTCACCGCGCAAGGCATCGGGCACGCAGGCGCCGAACGTGCTGGCCTGCACCAATTCCGACGCTTTCCAGTGCGCCGATCTTATCGGCCCGTTCATCCGCCGCTCCGCCGGTTTCCTGAACTTCCGCATCGGCGAATCCTACTTCCTCAACAAGGCGCTCTACGGGCAGGCGACTTATTCCCTGGCCGATAACCTGAAGCTGACCGGCGGTTTGCGCTACACCTGGGACCGGACGCGCGGACTGGCGGAAATCCGGGCCTATCGCTTTACTTCGGCGACGGGCGTCCCGCTTGCGACGCCGGCGGTGACTTGCGTGCTGGCCACGGCCGACGCCAATTGCCGCACCGACGCCACCCAGAAGTCCAACGCGCCGACCTGGCTGCTGGGCATCGACTTCAATCCGGTCGACGACGTGCTGCTCTATGCCAAGTATACCCGCGGCTATCGCCAGGGCGCGGTCAGCACGGTCACGCCGCCGCCCTACCAGTCCTTCGGGCCCGAAAAGGTCGATGCATACGAGATCGGCGCCAAGGCGAGCTGGGACGGGGCCATCCCCGGCCATCTCAACATCGCCGCGTTCTACAACGATCTCCAGAACCAGCAGCTGAGCGTCGCTCTCTCCAGCTCGACCAATGCGACCACGCCGACCAGCACCAACCTGAACGCCGGCAAGTCGGAGATTTCGGGAGTCGAGGTCGAGGCATCGCTGCGGCCGTTCGAGGGCTTCACGATCGACGGCAACCTCGAATATCTGCACACGCGGGTTAAGTCGCTCGAAGTGTCGGGCATACCCAGCGGCATCTACGACATCATCCGCCCCACGGCGACCGTCGGCAGCCGCCTGCCGTTCGTGCCGACGTGGAAATGGAATGTCACCGGAACCTATCAGCTTCCGGTTTCCGATGAAGTCGGCCGCATTTCGCTTTCGGCGACTTATTCGAAGGCGACCAGCATCATGTACACCACGGGGGCGTTCGGCACGCTTCCGGGGGTTGGCCTGCTGAACGCCAGCTTCAACTGGAAGTCGGTGGGGGGTAGTCCGGTGGATGTCAGCATCTACGCCAACAACCTCGCCAAGGAAAAGTACTTCACCGGTGTTACCGATCTGCTGGCGAGTGGAGGCTTCGTTTCCAAGTACTTGGGCGAACCGCGCACTTACGGCATCCGCATCCGGTACAACTTCGGGCAGTGATCCGGCGGCTCCTTTCTCCGCGCGGCTTTCCGTTAGGTAAGCCGCGCTGAGAACAGCTTTCGAGCGAGATGGATTGATCGCGCAGAGGATAGCTGCCAAGCGAAACCGGACAGAGGTGTAACGCAAAAGCCCGTCGGGGATTTGGGGGAGAGAATATGAGCAAGACCGCATTCAAGCTGGCGTTGTGCCTGACGACTTCGTTGATCGGTGGCGTGGCGACCCCGGCACTGGCGCAGAACAGCTCGCCCGCCGCCGACGATCCCAACGAAATCCTCGTGACCGCCCGCCGTATCGAGGAACGCCTGCAGGACGTGCCGGCATCGATCGTGGTGTTCAACCAGCAGGCGCTCGACAACAAGAACGTGCGGTCGATCTTCGACCTTTCCACTTTCGCTCCCTCGCTGACCGTCGACGCCCGTTTCGGCGCGAAGGCGGCCAAGTTTTCGATGCGCGGCTTCTCGCAGGCTTCGCGCACCGCTTCTTCGGTGGGCGTCTATTTCGCCGATGTCGTCGCGCCGCGCGGGGGCAACGGCTCCAATCCGGCGGGCGACGGCGCCGGCCCCGGATCGTTCTTCGATCTGGAGAACGTGCAGGTGCTGAACGGTCCGCAGGGCACCCTGTTCGGCCGCAACACCACCGGCGGCGCGGTCATCCTGGTGCCCAAGAAGCCGACCGACCGCTTTGAAGGCTATATCGAGGGTTCCTACGGCAATTACGACAACAAGCGCCTGCAGGGCGTCGTCAACCTGCCGATCAGCGACAGCGTGCGTTTCCGCGCGGGCGTGGACTGGAATGACCGCGACGGCTTCATCACCAACATCTCGGGCATCGGCCCCGACAAGTATGGCGACCAGGCCTATATCGCCCTGCGCGCCAGCCTGCTGGTCGACGTCACCCCGGATATCGAGAACTATACGATCGGCACATATGCCTACACGCACGATCGCGGGACGGTTTCGAAGCTGACCAACTGCGCCACCAGCGCAGCCCTGCCGGGCGGCACGTTCCCGTTCGGCCAGCTCGCCTGCCAGCAACTGGCGCGCGGGGCCAACCAGCCGTTCTACACCGTGGAAGGTGCGCTGACCGATCCGCACAGCAGGCTGACCCAGTGGCAGGTCACCAACCACACCACCTGGACGGTGAACGACAACCTGACGGTCAAGAACATCATCAGCTATTCACAGCTCTGGCTCAACAACGTCACCGACGTGCTGGGCGCCAACTACGTGATCCCGGCGACGATGACATTCTCCGCGACGCAGCCGGCGTTCAGCACAGGCACGCTGCAAGGACGGGCGCTGGGCTTCGCCGAGGCGACCCGCGCGCCGGGCACCAACAACGCCGACCAGCAGAATTTCGTCGAGGAATTCCGCCTTCAGGGCACGTCGGACGACGGCAAGCTGAACTGGCAGGGCGGCCTCTATTTCGAGAAGAGCAGCCCGCGCAATCCGACGGGCACGCAGGCGCCGAACCTGATCGATTGCAGCGATTCCGATAACTTCGTCTGCAGCGACACCATCGGCCTGCTGTTCGCCAACGTGCCGCCGGCGCGCCTGCCGCGCTCGATCGGCTTCCTGGGCAACCAGAAGGGCGAGGTCTGGTTCAACAACAAGGCGATCTACGGCCAGGCGACTTACGCCGTTCTCGATAACCTGAAGCTTACCGGCGGCCTGCGCTATACCTGGGACAAGACCCGTGGCCGGGGCGAACTGCGCGCCTATCGCTTCATCTCGCCCACCGGCGCCGTCCTGACCACGCCGGTCGTGAGCTGCACCCTGGGCGCCGCCGCCGATGCCAATTGCCGCACCGAGGCGACGCAGCGCTCGAAGGCGCCGACCTGGACGCTGGGCATCGATTTCAACCCCGTTTCGGATGTCCTGCTCTACGGTAAGTATACGCGCGGTTATCGCCAAGGCATCGTCAGCTACAACGTGCCGCCGCCCTATCAGACGGTTGGCCCCGAAAAGGTCGACGCGTTCGAGATCGGCGCGAAGACCAGCTGGCGCGGCGCGCTTCCCGGACATTTTAACATCGCCGGGTTCCACAACAATTTGCAGAACCAGCAGATCAACGTCAGCCTTTCGAGTTCGACCAATGCGACGACCGCCACCAGCGCGATCCTGAACGCGGGCAAGTCGCAGATTTCGGGGATCGAGATCGACGGTTCGCTGAAGCCGTTCACCGGCTTCACGATCGAGGGCAACCTTGAATATCTGCATACCGAGGTGAAGTCGCTCGACGTGCAGAACGTGCCCGGCGGCATCTACGACGTGTTCCTGCCGACGGCGACCCAGGGCGGCCGCCTGCCGTTCGTGCCCAAGTGGAAATGGAACCTCACGGGCACCTATCAGCTTCCGGTCTCGGAAGATGTCGGGCGCATTTCGGTGTCGGCGACTTACTCGAAGGCGTCGAGCTTCATCTACACGACCGGCGTATACGGCGTGGTCGAAGGCGTGGGTCTGCTCAGCGCGAACCTCAACTGGAACAAGGTCGGCGGTTCGCCGGTCGACGTCAGCCTGTTCGCCACGAACATCACCAAGGAAAAGTACTTCACCGCTGTCAACGATCTCCTCGGCAGCGGCGGTTTCGTTTCGAAGTACTTCGGCGATCCGCGCATGTACGGCGTGCGGGTGCGGTACAACTTCGGGAACTGACGGGGAGGCCCGCGCCGCGATATCGTCGCGCGGCGCGGGCGTCGTCGGTTTACTGAGCGGCCTGGGCGGTGGTTTCGGAATCCGGGGCCACGACTTTGGCCATGTCGGCCCCCCGCCAGCCCGGTTCGCTGTCGAGGCGGGCCAGCATCTTGCGCGCCGCATCGGTCGGTCCGCCGTCGTGGGGTGAGTAAGCCACCGGCTTCAACACTATCCGCGCCTCGGCCTGCCGTCCGTTCTCGATCAGCCGGGTCGCCAGCATCATGCGCAGGCCAGGGTCATAGGGGGCGATGGTCAGGGCGCGGATCAGGCCGTTGACCGCCAGTTCGCTGGGCGTTTCCCCCTGTTCGATGAAGCTGCGATAGTAGTAGATCAGCGGGAGCGGATGATCGTTCTCACGCCGGTTGAGCGCGATGAACGGCGCGCGCGCGGCGCGATAGGCGGCGGCGGGGTCCTTGGCGCTTTCGGCTATGCGAAACAGGGCAAAGCCCTTCTGTACATAGGCGTTGACCTGCGACGGATCGCGGGCGAGCGCGGCGTCCGCCGCAGTGACGGCCTCCTTGTCGTTGCCGGCGTCGAACTCTGCTTCGGCCAGGGACGAAAGCACCGCCGGATCGTCGGGAAACCGTGCCGAAACGACGCGCGCATCGGCCAGCACGGCCTTGGCCTCCTCATCGTCCACGCCCGTGCGCGAACGTATCCTGACCGGCATCATCGCCGCTTCGCCCGCCGTGAGCCGGCGAACCGTCACTGGCCCGATGGTAAGCAGCCTTGCCGGCAGCTCCAGCGCCGACATCCTGCGGGTGAGATAGCGGTCGAGATCGCGCTCCAGCACGTCGAAATCGCCGAACGCTTCGAGCCCGGCTTCGCGGAGATTTTTGCCCTGACCGAGCAGCGCGAGATAGCGCGTCAACTGCCCGTCCCGGGCGCGATCGATCGTCAGGTAGTGATAAAGGAGCCAGCTCTTGCCGTAGAATGCGTCGTAGCCGCGCTTCGGCCGCTTGTCATAGGCGGTCGGGTCCAGCAGGTCCGCCGCTTTGACATCTATGGCATCGAACAGTTCGGGCGCCCGGTGCATTGCCGGCCTGCCCACCATCATGCCACCATCTGCCTTGAAGCTGCTGGATGCGAAGAACTCCGCCGAACCTTCGCTGATCCAGCGCGGTATCGGCATGTTGCTGGCCGAGATCATGAAGTGATGGGCATATTCGTGCAGGAGCACGAGCATCGACAGCGTCGTCGTTCCGCCTGCTGCGTTGACTTGCGGAACAACGGCGAGCGAGTGACCCGCACGGGGAATGTAAAAGCCGCCAACATACCTGTTTTTGTTACCGTCGTGCAGCTCGCGGACCTGACGGTCGCTCCTGACGATATAGACGGTGACGCGGTTCGAAGGGCTGGGCGGCGCGACATTGGCGCCGGTCAGTGCCGTCAGCGCCGCGTGATAGCGTTCGAGCTGTTCGGAAAAGCGGCGCAGATCGCGTTCGTTGTCGTCCGCATAGACGACGAAATGGGCGCTCGACCCTTGCAGCCACTCGGCATGGGCGGCACCGGGCCAGAGTGTCAGCGCCAGCAGGCCCGACAATAACGTGCGACGCATCCTGTTCGTGATCCCCCACCTTGAAACAGCCGATGGGTAATCGGGCGCGAGGGCAAGCGGCAATAAGTATAATCCCGTTATGAGCGGCCGGATACTGTCAGACCAGTGGACTGCTGCGGCTGCCGCGATGGTGCAGCAGGGCGTCCAGCATGGTCAGCGCGCGGGTCAGTTGCTCGCGATCCTGCGCGCCGCCGATGGAGACGCGTATCGCCCGCGCATCGGCGGATCGATCTGCGGCGAATGCCTCTCCGGGTATCGCGGAAAGGCCGGACGGGCGAAGCGCGCTCACCAGTTCGGACGGGGAAAGGTCCGGGCCGGTCGGTACCCATAGATGATATCCATCGCGTTCGGCGCGAAAGCTGCCGGGCTTGAGCACCGTGGCGGCGATGGCCTGGCGCGCGATGCATTCGGCCCGTACTTCGCAAACCAGATCCCGCCAGCTTCCGTCGGTGAGCCACAGGCTGGCGAGGGCGATGTTCAGCGGCGGGGCCATGACGGTCGTTTCGTGGACATCGGCCGCCAGCCGCCAGGCGTCGCGCAGGGTCGGCGCGCGCAGGTAAGCCACTCGCATTGCAGGAGAAACGATCTTGGAAAAGCTGGCGACGTGCCAGGTGCGTTCGGGGGCGAGGGCGGCGATGGGGACGATAGGATCTTCGCGCAGCGGGCCGTAGGCGTCGTCCTCGACGATGGCGAGGCCGTGCTGGCGGGCCACGGCGACGATCGCCTCGCGCCGCGCCTCGCCCATCGTCGCGGTGGTCGGGTTGTCGTTGGTCGGCACGATATAGACGGCGCGCACCGTGCCTTGCGCGCAGGCCCGGTCGAGCGCGGCGGGCAGCAGGCCTTCCTCGTCCGATTCCACCGGAATCAGCCGCAGCCCCATGCGCCGGGCGATGGCAAGCCATCCCGGATAGACGGAGCGGCCGGTGCACACTGCGTCGCCGGGCGCGAATATCGAGCTGGCGATGGCATGGAGCGCGGTCTGGCCGCCGCTGACGACCAGCACGTTGTCTTCCGACGCCTCGATCCCGCGCTCCGCCAGCCATTTTGCGCCTGCGCGGCGATCGTCGGGCGCGCCGCCTGACGGCTGGTATTGGAGCCGCTTTACCGCCGCATTGCTGCCCAGAATGGCCTGGATGCCGGCCAGATAGCGCTCCGGCAGGGTGCTTCCCAGCGGCAGTGGGGGCAGGTTCATGCCGGTATCGTATGGCGCCGCCTGCGCGACCGGAGGGGAAGGCGTCCGATCTCGCACGAAGCTGCCGCGCCGACCGTCCGCATCGATCAGGCCGAGGCGCCGCGCTTCGGCATAGGCGCGGGTGACGGTGGTAAGGTCGACGCCCAGCGCCTGCGCCAGTTCGCGCTGCGGCGGCAGGCGGTCGCCCGGCTTCAGTCGGCCCTCTTCGATGTCGCGGGCGAGGGCGGTCTGGATCGAAAGGTATTTCGGCCCCGCCGCACCGCGGATATCGGGCACCCATGTTTGTATGGAGTATTGTATTGACTCTGTATCCATACAGAGAGCATACGGCCCACGGCGCCGATCCGCAAGCGGCGGGAGTCGCCGGGCCCAGGAGGCGTGATATGTCGGCAGCGATAGAACCCGGCGGAGGCGAACCGGGTGGAGAAAAGGGACGCTGGATTTTCCACTGCGGCTGGAAGGGCCTGTGTCCGCGCTGCGGCGAAGGGCGCATGTTCCGCAAATGGCTGAAGCTCGCGGACGAGTGCCCCGCCTGCGGCCTCGACTATCGCTTCGCCGCGCCGGACGACGGGCCCGCGTTCTTCTCGCTGTGCATCGTCGCCTTTCCGCTGACGTTCATCGTCGTCTGGCTGCAGGTGGCGCTGAGCCCGCCGTTCTGGGTCCATCTGGTGACGTCGTTTCCCCTGCTCGGGCTGGGCTGCACCCTGCCGCTGCAACCGATCAAGGGCTGGCTGGTCGCCTCGCAATACGTGAACAAGGCGCAGGAGGCCGGCACCGAGCATCTCTGGGCGCAGTTGCATGCCCGCGCCGAGGAAAAGCGCCGGCGCGAGGACTGATCCCGTATCGCGGAACCTTTGCCATGGATGAACTGCTTCCCCAGGCCCGGACATTCGTCGCGACCTTCCTCCAGGCGCTGCGCCGCGCCGATCTGGCCGCCATCGTCGAGGCCGGCGGCGGCGACGATTTCCCGGAAGTGGAGATCGCGCTGGCGCTGCTGCGGGAACAGGCGGAGCGCCGCCGCTTTCAGGAGGAGGCCCTGCGGCAATACGCCGATCCGGGGTTCTGGGACGAGGATGCCCCTGACGGACCGCTGGCGGCGCACGACCGGGGCGAAATGGCGGTCAACGCGCTGGCGGGGCGGCCGGCCTTCTTCCATCGCGACTGAAGCACGGTCGCCTCTGTTCAAATGAACGAAATAGCCATATATAGACCATATGAAAGGTGATATATGGCCACCCATGCGATAGCCCGACGCGAAGACGCGCTTGTCCTGACCGAAGCGGTGACGCGCATCGCCGGTTTCTGGAAGCTGAGCAACGCCAAGCTCGCCCTCATCCTGGGCCTGTCGTCCGCCACCGCCTCGCGGCTGCGCAGCGGGCAGGCGGCGCTCGATCCGGCGTCGAAATCGTTCGAGGCGGGGCAGTTCCTGCTCCGGCTCTTCCGTGGGCTCGACGCCCTGCTGGGCAGCGACGACGATGCCGCGCGGCGCTGGCTGGCCACCGACAATCTCGATCTGCAGGCGCGGCCGATCGATCGGATAGAAACGATGCGGGGACTGATGGAGGTCTGCGACTATGTGGACTTCTACCGAGCTCGCGTCTGAGCATCGCCCCTATGCCGGCGTTGTCTGGCGACTGGTCGAAGCGCAGCACCGTATTTCCACCAATCGGCTGACGACCGACCTGGCGCAGCAGGCCCAGCTCGAAGTGCTGGCCGATGCGGTGAAGCCACGGCTTCCCGACAGCGCCCGGCATCTCGATTATCTCCTGGCCTCGCCCTTTCGCTATGGCCATGGCAGCGAAAGCCGCTTCCGCCGGGCGCACGAGCGGCCGGGCATCTTTTACGCCAGCGAAGCCGAAGCCACCGCGATCGCCGAGGCGGCCTATTGGCGGCTGCGGTTCTTCACCCGCTCGCCGGGCTTCCAGCCGCCGCGTTCGACGACCGAGTACAGCAGCTTTTCGGTGAAAGTGGCGAGCGACCGCGCGATAGACCTGACGGAGCCGCCGCTCGCACGGGACGAGGCGCTGTGGCGCCATGCGTCGGACTATGCCGCCTGCCAGGATCTGGCTGCGCGCGCGCGGGAAGCGGACACGCAGATTGTCCGCGCCCGTTCGGTGCGCGACCGCGCGGGGCGATGCAACGTGGTGCTGCTCGATCCGGCGGCGTTCGCCCAGCGCTCTCCGCGTGCGGGCAAGACCTGGCACCTGCGCATGGAGGACGGCAGCCTGACCGCCATGGCAGCATTTCCCTCGTCGGAGCGTTTCGTCTTCGCCGCGGCCGATTTCGGCTTGGTGTGACGACGATGATCGTGACGGTCACCGAAGGGAAGGATCGAATGACGCAGCACCAGGTCCGCACTATCGAGACAGTGATCGAACGCCCGCTGGACGAGGCATATGCCTTTGCCCAGCATCCTGAGAATTTCCCGAAATGGGCAAGCGGCTTGTCGACTTCGCTGCACCGGGAAGGGGATGGATGGCGCGCGGAGACGCCGGCGGGCGAGGCCCTCGTGCAGTTCAGCGAGCCGAACGCCTTCGGGGTGCTCGATCACTGGGTCGATCTGCCAGACCAGCCGCAGATCTACATTCCGCTGCGGATGATCGCGCAAGGGAATGCCACGGTCGTCTCGCTGACGCTCCTGCGCCAGCCGAGCATGAGCGATGACGACTTCGAGCGCGACGCCGACCATGTCGCGCGCGATCTCGCGGCGCTGAAGGCGTTGCTCGAAAAGACCTAAACCGGAGACATCGGGCACACCGTAAAGCTTGCCCGAACCGGCCCAGTCGCTCGGCTGCACGTCTTCGAAGAAGACCTAGATCGCCTCGGCCGGAGTGCCCGTGTTGCGCACATGCTCTCCGTGATATCCGCGGCGATATTTGCCTGCCGATCGTGGTCCCTGCCGGCCAGTCAGCCGGCACGGACCGCCGGGGTCAGGCGGCTTCCTTCTTCCGGCTGGCCT
>Ga0075368_10000016_pt1 | contig 42234 bp, 41 predicted proteins | sample EndMethybrTD3033_FD_71518 | JGI IMG/M metagenome (GOLD analysis project Ga0075368, IMG submission 71518) | Populus endosphere microbial communities from Tennessee, USA - Endosphere MetaG P. TD hybrid TD303-3 | ecosystem: Host-associated > Plants > Roots > Endosphere | place: USA: Tennessee... | reverse complement strand
GTCGAGAAGATGAAGGGCCGGGCGCGGTTGATGAGATAGTCGATATGGATGCGCGGGCCGCAGATCAGCGCGCCCTCCACGCCCATCGCCTTGCCGCAGGTGTGGAGGGTGATGACATTGTGCAGCCCGTCGAGGCCGGCCGAAAGCCCGCGCCCGCCGGGGCCGAAGACGCCGGTGCCATGGGCTTCGTCCAGCAACAGCATCGCATCATGGGTGGCGGCGAGCTTGGCGAGATCGCCGAGCGGGGCCATGTCGCCGTCCATCGAATAGAGCGTTTCGACCGCGATCCAGATCCGCCCCTTGCCCCCTTCGGCGCGGAAGGCGGTGATGAGGTCGGCGAAGCTTTGCAGGTCGTTGTGACGGGCGAAGACCGCTGTCGCCTTCGACAGGCGGATGCCGTCATGGACGCTGGCATGGATCAGTTCGTCCGCGACGATCAGGTCGCCGCGCTGTGGCAGGGTCGCGAACAACGCCATGTTGGCGAGAAAGCCATTGGCCAGGAACAGCGACGCCTGGGTGCGGAAAAATTCCGCGGCCTTGGCCTCCAGCCCTTCATGTTCCGGGGCATTGCCGCGCAGCAGGCGCGACCCGCCCGAGCCGACCGGCACGCCGCGTGCGACCGCGTCCGCCACGGCCTGGCCGATCATCGGATCGGACGCGAGGCCAAGATAGTCGTTGGAGGCAAAATCACGCCCGGCGCGGGGGATCAGGTGGCGCAGGCGACCCCGCGATTCAAGCGCGGCGAGTTGCGTGCGGAAGGGTTCGCTGCTCATGGCCGCGGGCTATAGGCCCCCACCCCGAGCCGGGCAAGCAAGCGCTTAACTTCGCACATTTCGCGCACATTTTGTCATCTTCATTCAAATGCGGGAAATTTCGTTACAAATCGTCCCCCTTCCCGCTGCCCGCCAATATAGGGGAATGCGGCGTTGTAGGACAGCGATCAGAAGCTGAAGCTGAGCGAGAGCGAGGCGACATTGTCGTTGCTGTCGTCGGCATCGGGGCGGAAGCCATGCTGGTGGAGGTAGCCGATCTCCGCATTCACATTCTTGGCCAACGGCGTGGTGATCGCGATCAGGTTGCGCATCCGCTCCTCCCCCTGGACGCGCTGGAAGTTGGTCTTGTTGAGATCGATGAAGCTTTCATGGCTCAGGATCAGCGCGGTCTTGCCGCCTTCCTTGAAGGGCAGGGTCAGCTTCACATAGGGGCGCAGGCGCCAGGCGGTGCCGTCAACCCCTTCCCGCCAGCGCTGCTCCATCCGCATCCGTGCGCTGACCGACACTGGACCAAGCTTGAGGATATTGTCGAAGGTCACCTGTTCACGGGCGCGATGCTCCATCACCGTGAAATCGCCGCCGGCATATTGGGGATCATGGGTGTAACCGGCCCAGACCGTCACCTGCTTGTCGAGCTTGTAGCCAACCAACGTATTGCTCTCGATCTCGTACAGGCCATTGCGATCATTGCTGAAGCGGGCGACGATCTCCTGCTGGAGGCGCCAATGGTCGGACAGCTTCACCGTCGCACTGGTCGTGGTCCAGAGTTGCTCATCCTCGCTGGCATGCGCGGTCGCAGGCAACGCAAACAGGGCGAAAAGACAGAGGGACAGGCGGCGCATCGGGCATTGCTCTCCAACAGGGTTGGCGGGCCTCTATGACGATTCGATTACATAACAGCGTCATTTTAGTTTCTGTGTTGTGACAACTACAGTCTGGACCATTGCTGATGCGCACACATTGAAGCCAGCGCGGGCGGAGCTGGATCAATATGGCATCAAATCAGCCAGCTACATGTTGCAATACACTCGCAATATCATTAGCCGAAACAGCATTCGGGAGAGGCAGAGGGAGCGAACCGGCTCCATTCCTTGTCCATTTCAACGGGATCGCCGCCTTGCCCAGCCTCCGTGTCGCGCACCTTTGCGCCCTGCCCTCCCTGTTTGCGCCACTGCCCGTGCTGGCGCAGGTCCCGCTCGATGCGGCCGCCGGCGACAGCGACATCCTGGTTACCGCCCGCGCGCAGAAACTCTATCGCGCCGAGGATAGCGAGATCGGCAAAATCCCGGCCGATCCGATGGACATTCCCCAGTCGGTGCAGGTCATCACCAGCGAGTTAATCCGCGACCAGGGCGCGCGCGACATCACCGATCTTTATCGCAATGTCGCGGGCGTCAGCGCCAACCAATATGCCACCGTCACCTATCGCGGTTTCCGGCAGGAATCGATGTTCTATGACGGACTGCGCGGCGACCCGTTCCAGGGCTTCGCCGTGCCGAACCTGTTCAGCATCGACCGGGTGGAGTTTCTCAAAGGGCCGGTCGGCATGCTTTATGGCGCCAGCTCGCCGGGCGGCATGGTCAATTATGTCACCAAGAAGCCGCAGGACAAGTTCGCCGCGTCGGTACGCGCGGTGGTCGGCAATTATGACCGCTATGGCGCGTCAGGCGAGGTGACCGGGCCAATCGACGCCAATGGCGTTGTCGCGGCGCGCGCCGGCCTGTTCTACGAAAGCTTCGACACGGTGCAGCGCTTTTCCGGCAGTCGCAGCCTGGTCGCGGACGGCGGGCTGAAGTTCAATCTGGCGCCCGACACCAGCCTGACGGTGCAGGCGACCAGATACGACCAGAATCTGCCCGGCAACCGGCTGCGCGGCGTGGCAATCGATGCGGACGGGCATTTCCTGGCCGATCGCAACTGGACCCATAATGAGAAGAACGACAAGCTGAACCTGAAGGGCACGGTGTTGCAGGCACGCTTGGACAGCCGCCTGTCCGATGCGGTCAGCATCAATGCATCGGGCCGCTGGTTCCGCTACACCGAATATCAGCGCTATCATGAACCGCTGGGGCCGATCGACACCGATGGCGATGGCGTGGTTGATACCCAGCCGCGTGAATTCCGGTCGCAGCATCGCACGATCAAGGGCGCCAGCCTGGCGAGCAACATGATCGCCAGGCTGGAGACCGGCGGGATCAAGCATACATTACTGGTGGGCGCCGACTGGTATCGCGAGACGCAGGATTTCAGCGGCGTGACGCTGAAGGACGTGCCGGGCCTGTCGCTGAGCAATCCCATCTATGGCCTGAGCAACCCGACCGAGGCGGACCTGGCCGGCCTGACGCCCAATGTCACGGCCACCCTCGCCCATCGCTATGGCGCCTATGCGCAGGAACAGGCCGACATCGGCGACCATGTCATCCTGGTCGGCGGGGTGCGCCATGACTGGTTCGACGACAAGGACCGGATCGGTGGCGATTATGCCGAAGGGGGCCGTTGGAGCTGGCGCGTCGGCGGCATCTACAAGCCGGTGCAATCTCTGTCCCTCTATGGCAGCTATGCCCAGAGTTTCGAGCCTCAGGATGCCGGCAACCAGAATCCGGTGGTCGGCGGCCCCTTCGCCCCGATCGCCAGTCGCCAGTTTGAGGTCGGCGCCAAGGGCGCGTTGCTGCAGGGCAAATTGCAACCGACGGTCGCGCTTTACCATATTGTGCGCAACGGCATCGTGCAGGTCGATCCCGATCTGGAACCGGTCAACGGACTGGACCAGCTGTCGCCGGTCGGCGAAGTCACCAGCAAGGGGATCGAGCTGACGCTGGCGGCCGACATCAGCAAGAATTGGGTGCTGACCGCCAATTACGCCTATAATGACGCGCGCATCACCGACAGCGCGGACGGCGCGACGATCGACAATGCGGTCGGCGGCCGCTTCCCCAACGCCCCGCATCATCAGGCCGGGCTATGGTCCCGCTATCAGATCCCGGCCTGGGGCACGGCGCTGGCGCTGGGCGGCCAATATGTGTCGGGGCAGATCGACCGGCGCGGCGCGCATATTCCCGGCTTCACCGTGTTCGACGGCAGCATCACCCAGGATCTGGGCTTTGCGGAAGCGATGATCCGGGTCGAGAATATCTTCGACAAGAGCTATGCCGTCGCCACCTTCGATGCGCGCAAGGGCGCCTTTGTCGGCCGGCCGCGCACCGTCTTCCTGGAATTGCGGCGCGACTTCTGACAGTCGCGCCGCACTTCGCTCAGGCGGGGTTATGCGCTTTCAGAAAGGCTTCGAGCTGCTGGAGGAATTCCAGCCGGTCGGCCTGGCGCGAGAAGAAATGGTCGGCCAGCGGCTGTTCGACATAGATATAGTCGCGGCCGTCCACCTTGCCGGCAGCCTTGAGCTTTTCCGCCATCTCGCGTGACTGGCCGACCGGGACGCGCCGGTCCTTCTTGCCATGCATCAGCAGGATCGGCGTCGAGAAGCCGGCGGCATAGTTGATCGGCGAAACGACGCCGAAGTCGGGCGCCTGCTCCTTCAGCCAGTCACCGCTGGCGCCGGAATTCAGGAAGCGCCGGTCATAGCGCATCATCGCGCCCAGATCCGACACGCCGGCATAGGAGACGGCGCAGCGATAGCGGCCACCGTCGCGCTGGGCCGCGCGCATCGCGGCATAGCCGCCATAGGAGGCGCCGACGACGCAGACCCGCTTGGCGTCCGCAATGCCCTGCTTCACCGCCCAATCGACCGCATCATTGAGGTCATCCTGCATGGCAAGGCCCCATTGCCCCTCGCCCTTGGCCGCGAAGTCCGTGCCATAGCCCGACGAACCGCGATAATTGGGCTGGATCACCGCATAGCCGCGATTGGCCAGGAACTGCACCCACCAATCCCATGTCTCCGCATCGCGGGCGAACGGACCGCCATGGGGCATCAGGATCAAGGGAAGGTTCTTCGCCTCCTTGCCATAGGGCAAGGTCAGCACCGCCGCGATCTCCAGACCGTCACGCGCCTTGTAGCGGATCGTCTTGACCGGGGAGAGTTGGGGCCGGACACCCAGCGTCTCGCTGACTTTCGACAGCAGCGACATGGCGCCATAATCGGTGTCATAGAAATAATAGGCGCCCGGCTGGCTGGCCGCACCGACATGGACGATCAGCTTCTTCAAATCCTGGCTGGTCGAGATGATGCGCGCGCGGCGATCCCCCACGGCCTTGTCGATATCGGCCTGGATCTTCGCCAGGGTCGGGTCGAACCAGTGAACGGCTGGCGCATCGGCCGTGTAGCGCACACCCGCCATGCCGGTGCCGGCGGCGTCCACTTCCAGCCCGCCAAGGTCGAAGCCGGGGGCTTCGTAGAGCTTCTTGCCCAGTTCCAGCGTGCCTAGGTCCAGCTCATAGAAGGCATCGGTGCCATCGCGATCGTCGCTGGCGATCGCCTTACCCGGATCGGCAGTGAACAGCATCGGCACGATCAGCGATTCATGGCGACGACGATTGGCCTTGTCGACCACGCGAAAACTGTCGCGACCATCTGGGCGGTAAAGCAGTTTCGAGGAACGGGTCGTGTCATTATAGCCCACCCCCATGCGCACCGCGCCAGTCGCATCGGCATACCAGCTGCGCACATATTGGCGCGACGCAACGACAGTGCGCATCTTGCCGGTGCTGACGTCCACCTCGCTAACCTGCGGCCAGAAACCAAGATCATCATAATAGATGGAGGTCTGGTAGGAGAGCAGGATGCGCGGGCTGCCATCACGGGCGACCCAGATGACATCGTCGCCATTTTGCGCGGCGACAGCCTTGGCAAGGATGCTGGCCTTGGTGCCGTCCGCCTTGATGCTGGCGACGCGGCTGATCGACCAGGGCATGCCCTGCACATTGGTTTCCGCGCCGATGCCGACGATCAGCCAGTCATTATTGACCCAGCGCCACCAGTTGAGGTCATTTTCGCCCAGGCCCATGGTGCGAACATTGCCGCCTTTCACTTCGGCGATCACCAATTGCTGCACGCCCTTGATCGCGATCCGCGCGGCAACGCGCGCGCCATCGGGCGAGAGTTCGGGTGAGTCCATTGCCGGCAGTTCGGCAAAGGCCTCTACCGGCCAGGTCTTGGCGGCGGTCGCCGGCACCTTGGCAGCGTCGGCCTTGGTCGCATCGGTTTGCGCAGAGACAGCAGGCGCAAAAGTCGCGAGCGCGCAGGCCGCGACGGACAGAAACAGTTTCAAACATACCCCCCAGTCAAACATGACCCCGCCCGTTGCCAGGCGGGGTCATCGTCAGTCCGGCGATTTAAAACCGGGTTAAGCGCCGTGCGCAAGCGCCGCGAGCAACAAGAGCGCCACGATGTTGGTGATCTTGATCATCGGGTTGACCGCCGGGCCGGCGGTATCCTTGTAGGGATCACCCACCGTGTCGCCGGTCACTGCGGCCTTGTGCGCCTCGCTGCCTTTGCCGCCATGATGGCCATCCTCGATATATTTCTTGGCATTGTCCCAGGCACCGCCCCCCGAGGTCATCGACAGGGCGACGAACAGGCCCGAGACGATGACGCCCAACAGCAGGGCGCCCAGCGCGGCAAAGCCGTTGGGCACGCCCGCGACCGCCGCAATGATGAAATAGACCGCGATCGGCGCCAGCACCGGCAGCAGCGACGGGATGATCATCTCCTTGATCGCGGCGCGGGTGACGAGGTCGACGGTGCGGGCATAATTGGGGCGCGACGTCCCTTCCATGATGCCCTTGTTGGTGGCGAACTGGTCACGCACATCCTTGACCACGTCGCCGGCCGCGCGGCCGACCGCCGTCATCCCCATCGCACCAAACAGATAGGGCAGCAACGCGCCTAGCAGCAGGCCGACGATGACATAGGGGTTGGACAGGCTGAAATCGACAGGCTCGGTAAGGCCGAGCGCGGAATTGTAGAATTTCAGATCCTCCGTATAGGCGCCGAACAGCACCAGCGCAGCGAGGCCCGCCGACCCGATGGCATAGCCCTTGGTCACCGCCTTGGTAGTGTTGCCGACCGCGTCGAGCGCATCGGTCTTCACCCGGACGCTGTCGTCGAGATGCGCCATTTCGGCGATGCCGCCCGCATTGTCGGTGACCGGGCCATAGGCATCGAGCGCGACCACCATGCCGGCCAGCGCCAGCATCGCGGTGGCGGCAAAGGCGATGCCGATCAGGCCCGCCAGCTGATAGGCGACGATGATACCGACCACGATCACGATCGTCGGCAGCGCGGTCGATTCCAGGCTGATGGCGAGGCCCTGAATGACATTGGTGCCATGGCCGGTTTCCGATGCCTTGGCGATCGAGCGGACCGGGCGATAATTGGTGCCGGTATAATATTCGGTGATGACGACCAGCAGGCCGGTGACGGCAAGGCCCACCATCATCGACCAGAACAGCGCCATGCCGGTATAGCCGCCAACGCCATCCAGATCGGTGCCGAACGGCGTGCTAAGATCACCCAGCGTATAATGGGTGACGAACCAGAGCGCCGGGATCGACAGGATCGCGGTGGTCCAAAAGCCCTTGTAAAGCGCGCCCATGATCGACTGGCTGGCGCCGAGGCGGACCATATAGGTGCCGATGATCGAGGTGATGATGCACACCCCGCCGACGATCAGCGGCAAGGCCATCAAGCGCATCAGGAAGGCGTTGTCGACGCCGGTCACCAGCAGCGCGGTCAGCACCATGGTCGCGCCGACGGTGACGACATAGGTTTCGAACAGGTCGGCCGCCATGCCGGCGCAGTCACCGACATTGTCGCCGACATTATCGGCGATCACCGCAGGGTTGCGTGGATCATCCTCCGGGATGCCGGCCTCCACCTTGCCGACCAGATCGGCGCCGACATCGGCCGCCTTAGTGAAGATGCCGCCGCCCAACCGCGCGAAGATGGAGATGAGGGACGCACCGAAAGCCAGCGCAACCAGGCTGTCGATCACCAGCCGGTCATCGGGGGCATGGCCGGCCGGGCCGGTCAGATACCAGAAGAAGACACTGATCGCGAGCAGGGCGAGCCCCGCCACCAGCATGCCGGTGATCGCGCCGGCCCGGAAGGCGACGGTGAGACCGCTCTGCAACGTGCCGCGCGAAGCTTCCGCCGTGCGGACATTGGCGCGGACCGAGATGTTCATGCCGATGAAACCGGCCGCCCCCGACAGGATCGCGCCGATCAGGAAGCCGACGGCAGAAGTGATTCCCAGGAAAAGGAAGACAAGGACGGCGACGACGATGCCGACCACCGCGATGGTGGTATATTGACGGCCAAGATAGGCCTTTGCCCCCTCCTGGATCGCCCCCGCGATCGCCTGCATCGTATCGTTGCCCGCCGGTGCGGCCAGCACCTGGCGACTGGTGAAAAGCCCGTAGAGCACGGCCAGCAGGCCGCACCCTATGGCGATATGGACTATCTGCATGCTTGTTCCTCTCCCCCTATTGTTGCTGTCATCGATCGCTCCGCAGGGAATGACGGGCGGGCGAAGGGCGCAACAGCGGGCGGCCGGACGGGGGAACGCCGGCATCGGGCACCGCGTCAATCAGCAACAGGACGATGCGCATCGGGCGCTCCAACCGGCTGAGAATAGGGTGATAGGAAGCTACAGGTCAGGCGCCGCGCGTCAAGCCGGTAGCGCAATGATCCAGATCAGCCATGTTCCCAGCCAAGCCGGTCGGGCAGCGGCATGACCGCGCCGTCGATCAGCAGGGTCAGGCCCGCCCCTTCTGCGAAACGGCCGATCGGGATCGCGCGCACCGGCGGCGACACGCCGGGCGGCAGCGCGAAGAGCAGTTCATAATCATCGCCGGCGCGCGCCGCGGCGAGCTGGATCGCGGTGCTGGCGCCGCGCACGCTTTCGAGCGCCGGGGATAGCGGGATATGGTCGATGGTGACGGCGAGGTTGCTGGCCGCGCCCATGCGCGCCGCGTCGATCAGCAGGCCGTCGGACAGGTCCATCATCGCGGTTGCGACGCGGGCGAGCAATGTTCCTTCGGCGAGGCGCGGGCGCGGGCGGCGATAGGCAGCGACCAGCGGGCCGGATGCGGCAGGATCGGCGCGGGCAAGGTCGAGACCGATGCCAGCATCGCCGACCGGCCCGGTGACATAGAGACGATCGCCCGCCTGCGCGCCGGCGCGGCTGGGGACCGGTATGCTGGTCGCCTCACCGATCGCGGTCAGGCTGTAGCTGCGCGGTGCGCCGGCCGGCATGCTGACCGTATCGCCGCCAAGCAGCGGCATGGCGTGGCGCTCCAGCGCCTCGCCCAGACCTTCGAGGAAAGCTGCGTCCCAGCCGTCGTCGCCCGACAGGCTGTAGTTGAGCAGGCAGCCCACCGGTTTCGCGCCCTTGGCGGCAAGGTCGGACAGATTCACCGCCGCCAGTTTCCAGCCGATATCCGCCGGCGGATCGGTAGCGAGATAATGGACGCCCTCGACCATCGTGTCGCTGGTGAGGATGAGGCGCGTGGCGCCGACCGGCAGCACCGCGACATCGTCCTGCAAACCCTGCGCGGCGGGATCATGGGCGAGAAGGCGCAGCAGGGTGAGGAAGCGGGATTCGGCGGACATCAACAAAACTTGATCAATGGCGACGCCTTAAGCAATCGCCAAGCCAGGTGCGCCATTATCATGAGAAGGGCATCTGCGGAGGTGAATGTCGGAACCGTTCGCTCCGTATTCATGTCCGCAGACACCGCACTTCAGGACATAGACGAATTGGAGATGATCATTGCCAGGAAGGTCTGTCTTTCGCAGCACCGCTTGGTTGTTTCGGTTAACGTAACCAAGCTGGGTCGTTCCCTTCCCCATCGACCTTACTTCCGCACGTCCTTCGACACGCCATCGAGCAGGCCGTTGACGAAGCCGGCTTCGCGCTTGTCGTAGAAGGCATGGGCGACGTCGACATATTCGCTGATGACAGTGCCGGTCGCGACGTCCTGACGGGCGAGCAGTTCATAGGTGCCCGCGCGCAGGATCTGGCGCATCGGCTTGTCGAGGCGGTCGAGGGTCCAGCCGCTCGACAGGCGCGCGCTGATCAGCCCGTCAATCTCGGCGCGGCGGCGATCGACGCCCGACACAACATCGTCGAAGAAATTCTGCTCGGCTTCGGCATAGGTCACGTCCTCGATCGTCGCGCCCAGGCGATGTTCGTGGAATTCGTGCAGCAGCAGATGGAGCGGCGTGCCCTCCATTTCGAGCTGATAGAGCGCCTGGACCGCGGCGAGGCGCGCGGCGGAGCGGGATTTGGAGCGGTCGTTCATGCGGCTTTCTAATCCGTGAATATCATGCCTGTCGAGAAGCCCGCATAACCGGTTCTCGACAGGCTCGAACCGAACGGGAAGAAATCAGAGCCGCAGCGCGACCGATGCGGCGTGTGCGGGCAGCCCTTCCGCCTCCGCAAGCGCGACGGCCGCGGGGCCGATCGCCTGGATCGCGTCAGGGGTAAGGCCAAGAAAACTGGTGCGCTTCATGAAGTCGAGTACCGAGAGGCCCGAGGAGAAGCGCGCGCGGCGACCGGTCGGCAGCACATGATTGGGGCCAGCGACATAATCGCCCACCGCCTCCGGCGTCATACGGCCAAGGAAGACCGACCCGGCATGGCGGACCTGCGCGAAATAACGGTCGGGATCGTCCACCGCCAGTTCCAGATGCTCAGGCGCGAGTCGATCGACCAGCGGCATCGCTTCATCGAGGTCGCGCACCAGGATGATCGCGCCGTTGGCGGCCCAGCTGGTGGTGGCAACGGCCTGCGTCGACAGCAGCGGCAGGCGGCGCATGACTGCCTGTTCGACGGCATCGGCGAAGGTGGCATCGTCGGTGAAGAGGATCGACTGGCTGGTCGGGTCATGTTCCGACTGGCTCAGGAGATCGGCGGCGATCCAGTCGGCGTCGTTCTGGCCATCGGCGACGACGACGATTTCGGACGGGCCGGCAACCATGTCGATGCCGACCACGCCATAGAGCTGGCGCTTGGCTTCGGCGACCCAGGCGTTGCCGGGACCGGTGATGACGTCGACCGGCTTGATCCGTTCGGTGCCATAGGCCAGCGCGGCGACGGCCTGCGCACCACCCACGCGCCAGATTTCCTCGATCCCCGCAATCTGGGCTGCGGCCAGCACCAGCGGGTTGATCTCGCCCTTTGGCGTCGGCGTCACCATGGCGATGCGCTGCACGCCCGCGACCTTGGCCGGGATGACGTTCATCAGCAGCGAGCTGGGATAGGCGGCGCGGCCACCCGGCACATAGAGGCCGGCGGCGTCCACGGCGGTCCAACGCGCGCCGAGGCGCACGCCGGCGGCGTCGATACCGTCGCTGTCCACCGGCTTCTGCTTTTCATGATAGGCGGTGATGCGCGCAGCGGCGAGTTCGAGCGCGTCGCGCAGCGGCGTCGACAGGCCATCGAGCGCAGCACGGCAATCGGTCGGGTCGACCGCCCAGCCGCTGACGTCCAGATCATGATGGTCGAAGCGGCTGGTATAATCGGCGAGCGCCGTGTCGCCATGGGCGCGCACGGCCTTCAATATGGCGCCGACGTCGCGCGACACATCCTCGTCCGCTTCGCGCCGGGCATCGACCAGAGCGGTGAAATCGGCCGCGAAACCGGCGGCCTTGCTGTCGAGCCTAAGCGGCATCGCGCACCTCCACAGCCTTGCGGAACGCCTCCACCAGCGTGGTGAGATCGGCCGAACGCATCTTGTAGGCGGCGCGATTGACGATCAGCCGCGCCGAGACCGGCATGATGATCGCGGTTTCAACCAGGCCATTGGCCTTGAGCGTGGCGCCCGAGGACACAAGGTCGACGATACGGCGCGACAGGCCGAGCGAGGGCGCCAGTTCCATCGCGCCATTCAATTTCACGCATTCGGCCTGAAGCCCGCGCGCCTCATAATATTTGCGGGTGAGATGCGGATATTTGGTGGCGACACGGACATGGCTCATCGCCGCCTGATCCTCGTCCCCGGCATCCGCCGGCTCGGCGACCGACAGGCGGCAATGGCCGATATTGAGATCCACCGGGGCGTAAAGTTCGGAATAATCGAACTCATCGACCACGTCGGAACCGACGATGCCGATCTGGGCTGCGCCATGGGCGACGAAGGTCGCCACGTCGAAGGCGCGCACGCGGATGATCGACACATCGGGCCGGTTGGTGGCGAAGCGCAGCGCCCGGCTCTTCTTGTCATGGAATTCCGCCTCCGGTTCGATACCGGCTTTGGCGAGCAGGGGCAGCGCCTCTTCGAGGATGCGGCCCTTGGGGATGGCGAAGGTGATCGGGCGAGTCATGACCGGCGGGCCTTAGCCATCGACGCGCCAAAGCACAAGATTTTCGGGCCAGGAGAACGGGAAGCTCAGCCCCAGAAGCGCCTGGTGTCGAGCAGAGACGCATAGGCCTTTTCGGCGCGACGCAGCAGGCGGCGCTGCGCCTTGTCATCCGGCGCGGGCAGATCGAAGTCGATACCCACCGCCGCGAGGGTAGCGGGCGCGGTCGCCAGATCGTTGAGCGCGCCCAGATCATCCTGCAGCTTTTCCAGCATGGCGGTGAAGGCGCCATGGCGCCGCTGCTGCTTGTTCTTGGGGAAGAGCGGCGCGAAAAATTCGCTGGCGTAGCGCAGCTTCTTGGCGGCGATGCGGGCCTGGTGGCGCCGCTCGTCGCTGCGCCTGGCAAGATTTTTCCCCTTGCGCTTAAGCCGCTTGCGTCGATCCGACAGGATTTCGGCAGCGAAGGGCCTGACAGGCGCATGCAGCAACGCGGCATCGGTCGGTCGGCTACACCAGTCGCCCAGCGCCAGCCATTCGGCGAGATCCAGCATCAGGATTCGGGTCTCGCGCGCCTGTAGGCGCAGTTCGGCATCGGCCAGCACTTCCGCCCGGACAAGCGCAAGGCGGGCGGCGGCATCGTCGGGCAGACTGGACAGCAGCACGTCAATATTGCGGACCCGGCCAAGCGTGGCGGCGAGCGCGCGCAGACCATCCTTGAGCGGCGCGAGCGCCGGATCGCTCGCCAGCACCGGCGCAAAGATCGACAGCGCCGAGCGCAGTCGGCGCAGCCCTACCCGCGCCTGATGCAGCGCGCCGGGCGCACCGGTGGTGAACAGCAGATCCTCGTTCAGGCGGAATTGGCGGATGCAGCCCTGGGCGATGGCACGAAAGGCCTGCTCGACGGTTGCGTCGGGCGCGATCGCAATGGGTTCGACCTTAGCCGGCTTGCGCCGCTCCTTCGCGAGCAGGGCATAGCCGCGATCCGACTTGGAGCGCATGCCCAGACGCAGCGGCACCAGGTCGTTGAGCTGGCGGGCCATCGAAAAAAGCAGGGCCGGTTCACCCGACAATAATTCCAATTCCACCTCTGCCAGCGGGGTGGCGCGACGGCCGACCCGAACCCGGCCGATGTCGATCGCGCATTCGACCCCCTGCCCGTCCCGATCGAGCCGATGCACGGTACGTTCGATATCGGTGACGAAAATCTTGTCGGCGGTCGCAACGGTGGCGGCGCCGACAGCCTGATCGAGCGGATCGGGAATCGAATCGAACAATGGGACATTGCCTTCGACCGGCTTTTCCCATTCGGAACGGGCAAAGAGGCCAGTCGCCCTGCCGCCATCGGCCTTGATCGTCTGGACATGGGCGCGCCCCTTGCGCCGGACGCGCAGGGAAAAGCCGGCACGATGCAGATCGAGCGCGGGCGTGTCGAAATAGGTCGCGACGAGATGGGCCACCTGCCCCTTCTGCCCTGCGAACAGCGGTGCATCAGCCAGCAGGGCGCGATCGGCCGGGTCAAATTCCAGCTTCAGCTCGACTTCGCGGTTGTCCATCCGTGCGCCCCTTGTTGCGAGCGGTGCCCCCGGGGCGGGGACGCTAGATCGAATCGGGCGCGAAAGGAAATATAATTGTCACAATTGGCCGCGCGGCCGGCTTAAGCTACCTCCGCCAGCGCAGCCTCGGTCGCGGCGATCCAGCCGCCGCCCAGCACCTGATCACCGGCATAGAGGACCGCGGCCTGCCCTGGCGCGACACCATATTCGGGCGCGTCGAAGATCAGCCGATCGCCTTCGAGGCGCGCCGGAACCGGCTTTGCCATGGAACGGACCTTGGCGGTCAGAGGCCCGGTAAAATCGCGACCAAGCCAGTTGATGTCGCTGAGGCGCGCGCCCGACACGGCCAGCGCGACCTTCGGCCCGACGATCACCCGTCGTCCTTCGGCATCGAGCCGCACGACATAGAGCGGTTCAGCCTGGCCACCAATTTCCAGCCCCTTGCGCTGGCCAACCGTATAATGGATCAGCCCCTTGTGCCGGCCCAGCACCCGGCCATCGACATGGACGATGTCGCCGCCCTCGTCCGCATCGGGGCGCAGCTTGCGCACGATCTTGGCATAATCGCCATCGGGCACGAAGCAGATGTCCTGGCTGTCCGGCTTCAGCGCCACCGACAGGCCAAGTTCGGCGGCAATCTCGCGCACCTGTGGCTTGGGCAGGCCGCCCAGCGGGAAACGCAGATAGTCGAGTTGCGCCTGAGTCGTGGCGAACAGGAAATAGCTCTGGTCGCGCGCCGGATCGGCGGCGCGGTGCAGTTCGGCGCCCTGCGGCCCTTCGACCCGGCGGACATAATGGCCGGTCGCCAGGCAATCGGCACCCAGGTCGCGCGCGATCTGGAACAGGTCGGTGAACTTCACCCCCATATTGCATTTGACGCACGGGATCGGCGTGCGGCCGGCCATATATTCATCGGCGAAGTCGGCGATCACCGAATCGCGAAACTGGCTTTCATAATCAAAGACATAATGCGCAATGCCGATGCGGTCGGCGACGGCGCGCGCATCGCGGATATCCTGCCCCGCGCAGCAGCTGCCGGTGCGGCCGACGGCGGCGCCATGATCATAGAGCTGGAGCGTCACGCCGATCACTTCCGCGCCGGTCTTGGCGGCCAGCGCAGCGACGACGCTGCTGTCCACGCCACCGGACATGGCAACGACAATGCGCCGCTGCGAGAGCGGCTCTGGGAGCTGAAATTCGGGCTGCATGGCCGCCCATATAGTCGCAGGCGGCGCTGCGTTCCAGCATCTTCCCCAAGAGGCGCATCGTTTCGATGACGAAAATGTGTCCGGCATTTACCGGACCTTATCGATTAGCCCGGTAGAAGCCTGGTCATGGATCTGAGTTTTCTCCGGACAGGCGGGCTGAAACCCGCTCTGACAAGGCCGACAGGCCGGGCACGCGTCCCGGCCTGGCCTTTCCTGCGGGCAGCTTCGGCTGCGGCGCAGGCAGCAAGTCCCACGGCCCTGGCGGTCGCGGGCGTCCTGCGGGGGCAGGAAGGGATGGAGGACTGGATTCAGGAACTGGCCGAGGTTTTCGCGCCACGTTCCGGCGGCAAGATCGAAGCCGTTCGTCTCGCGGGAAGCTTTAACCCGTTGATCGCGAGCCATTTAGGGGTGGGGCAAGAATGATGAAGCCCGTGTTTACCTTGGGGCTTTAGCCGATCTTCAGGGCTGATGTGACACCAAGGTTGCGCTGCTGAATTCGGCAACGCCAATGCCGCTAATTGAGGGTAAAGATGATAGAGAACCAGAAAATCAGGCCTGCACAGGTCGTAGGACCGCTCGGCGAACCCCTGACGCTGGAAAATCTGCCGCCCGTGAACACGACCCGCTGGGTGGTGCGTCGCAAGGCGGAGGTCGTCGCTGCCGTCAATGGAGGCCTGCTGACCGTGGACGAGGCCTGCGCCCGCTACAGCCTGACGCTGGAAGAATTTGCCAGCTGGCAGCGGGCGGTGGACCGTTCGGGCATGCATGGCCTGCGCGTGACGCGCATCCAATATTATAAGTCGCTCTATGAGCGGCAGCAGAAATATTGAGGGATCGGGTGCCGCCGACGGGCGGGCACAGAGACGAATGATGCGGGGGCCGCTGGACAAACCGTCCGGCGGCCCCTTTCGCGTTACGGGTCAGGGATGGTTTCCAAGGCGGAATCATTTTATGCGGGAACGCGAAGCCATGTTCCGGGTTGAATAGCCAGCAAACCCGTTGGGGGTGTGGTCAAGGAGAGTAACATGGGCATCATCTTGTGGCTTATCGTCGGCGGCATCATTGGCTGGCTCGCCAGCATGATCATGCGCACGGACGCGCAGCAGGGCATCCTACTGAACATCGTCGTCGGCATCGTCGGCGCTTTCATCGGCGGCCTGATCTTCAGTGGTGGCTCGATCAACAATGCCGGACTGACACTCTACAGCTTCCTCGTTTCGCTGTTGGGTGCTGTCATCCTGCTGGCGATCGTCAACCTGGTACGGCGCGGATCGGTCCGCTAACGACCGGACACGCAATATCAAAGGCCGCGTCCTTCCCAGGAAGGACGCGGCCTTTTTGCGTCAGCGCCGAACGCTGAACCAGCGATAGAGCGCCAGAACCGCGATCGCGCCCAGCACGGCGGCGATGAAACTGGCACGTTGTCCTGGCGCATAGAACCCCATGATCTGGCCGACAAAGGCTGCCAGCAAAGCGCCAGCCATGCCCAATAATATAGTGACGACGCAGCCGCCCGGATCGCGCCCCGGCATGACCAGGCGCGCCAATGCTCCGGCGAGCAGGCCCGTCATGATCCATCCCAGCAATTCCATGGTGCGCATCCTCTTATATTGGCCAATTCGCCCCAGGGCGCGGCATAGCGACATAATCCGGCCCCTTTGGCAAGAGACGGACAGGATGCAAGAGCCCGCCAGACCTTTCGCAACAGCACAATTGGCTTTGCGAAGCGCCATTCAACCATGATATTGGGACTTGAGGGCGGTGATATATTCATATAACACAGTTCCGAGTTTGGGCGGAACCCGCCGGAGAGATGGAAACGGCATGAATTACGAAACTACGCTGACGGGCGAATCGTCCGCGATCCTGGTCGATGACGAAGACCGGATTCGCCGTCGCCGCCGGCTGCTGATCATTGGTGGCGTTGTTGCGGTTGCGCTGGTGGCCGCTGCCGCCGTGCTCTCCATGCGCGGCAAGGATGCCGCCGCGCCCGACGCCGCGCCGCAGGCGCCGGTCGTGACCGTGCTGACCCCCGGCCAGACGATGGTCGCAAGTACCGTGAGCAGCACCGGATCGCTGGCCGCCCGTGTCGACATGCCGGTCGGCGTAGTCGGCGAAGGCGGCATGGTAACGCGCGTTCTGGTGCAGCCGGGCGACTGGGTCCGTGCCGGCCAGGTGCTGGCCACCGTCGAACGGTCGGTCCAGAGCGAGCAGGTCAATTCGCTGGCTGCCCAGGTCGAAGTACAGCGTGCCAATGCCAAGCTGGCCCAGGCCCAGCTGGAACGCGCCAAGGCGCTGGTCGGCCGAGGCTTCATCAGCGCCGCCGACATAGACCAGCGCACCGCCACCCGCGACCAGGCCGTCGCCCAGGTCCGCGTGGCCGAAGCACAGCTGGCCGAACAGCGCGCCCGCACAGGCCGGCTGGACATCCGCGCGCCGGCATCGGGCCTGGTGCTGACCCGCACGGTCGAACCAGGCCAGATCGTTCAGGCCGGCGGCGGCACTTTGTTCCGCATGGCCAAGGATGGCGAGATGGAAATGCAGGCGCAGGTGGCCGAAGCCGATCTGGCGACGCTGCGTGCCGGCAACAGCGCGACCGTGACCCCGGTCGGCAGCAACCAGCATTTCAGCGGCCGCGTCTGGCAGGTATCGCCGGTCGTCGACCCGCAGACCCGCCAGGGCATCGCCCGCATCGCGCTGGCCTATAATGATGCGATCCGCCCCGGCGGCTTCGCGTCGGCCACAATCACCAGCGGTTCGGGCAATGCCCCGCTGTTGCCGGAATCGGCGGTGCAGAGTGATGCCAAGGGCAGCTATGTCTATATCGTCAACGGCAAGAACCAGGTCGAACGGCGCGACGTGAAGGTTGGCCAGGTGTCCGACACGGGCGTCGCCATCACCAGCGGCATCACCGGCGCCGAGCGCATCGTGACATCGGCCGGCGCCTTCCTGACCGTGGGACAGAAGGTGAAGCCGGAAGCGCTCAAGGCGCGCTGACGCAATGGTCCCGGCCGGGCCTTCGCACCCGGACCGGCAGGACTGACTATATTGGAAGCGGGCGCGCTGGCGTTCGGTGAGGGAAGCCCATCATGAGTTTTCGCAATATCTCCGCATGGGCGATCCGCAATCCGGTGCCGCCGCTGGTCATGTTCGCCGCACTGATGCTGGCCGGCGTCGTCAGCTTCCTGCGGATGGACATCAACCAGAATCCCGACATCAGCTTCCCCATGGTCAGCGTCACCGTGTCCCAGCCCGGCGCCGCACCGACCGAACTGGAAACCCAGGTGACCCAGCGGGTCGAGGCGGCAGTGCGCGGCATCAGCGGGGTGGAGGATATCACCTCCTTCGCATCCGAAGGCCAGTCGCTGACCAATGTCCAGTTCAAGATCGGCACGCCGGTCGATCGCGCGGTCAATGACGTCAAGAATGCCGTCGACCAGATTCGCAGCGATTTGCCCGACGGCATCCTGGAACCACAGGTCCAGCGCATCGATGTGGATGGCGGCCCGATCGCCTATTTCAGCGCCGAAGCGACCGACATGACGCTGGAGGAACTATCCTGGTATGTCGACAATACGGTCGCCAAGCGATTGCTGTCGGTCAGCGGCATGGCGGCGGTGCGGCGCGGTGGCGGCGTCAGCCGCGAGATCCGCGTCATCCTGGATCCTGCCCGCCTACAGGCCTATGGCGTCACCGCCGCGCAGGTGAATGCGCAGCTGAGCCAGGTCAACATCAACGCGGCCGGCGGCCGCACCGAGATTGCCGGTGCCGAACAGTCGATCCGCGTGCTGGGCAATGCCCGCAACGCCCATGATCTGGGCCAGACCCAGATCGCCATTTCCGGCGGCCGCACGGTCAAGCTGGCCGACATTGCCGATGTTCGCGACATGTATGCCGAACAGCGTAGCCTGGCGCTGATGAACGGCCGCCAGGTCACCAGTTTCAGCCTGGAAAAGGCCAAGGGATCGTCCGACGTCACCGTCTATGACGATGCCATGAAGGTGCTGGACAAGCTGAAGAAGGAAAATCCCAAGGTCCAGTTCAAGCAGCTCTATTCGAGCGTCGAATATACACGCGGCCAATATCACAGCGCCATGTCGGCGATGATCGAGGGCGCCGTGCTGGCGGTCGTCATCGTCTTCCTGTTCCTGCGCGACTGGCGCGCAACGATGATCTCTGCCCTCGCCATCCCGCTGTCGGCGATCCCGTCCTTCTGGTTCATGGACATGCTGGGCTTCACCTTGAACGGCATTTCGCTGCTGGCATTGAGCCTGGTGGCGGGCGTGCTGGTCGATGACGCGATCGTGGAGATCGAGAATATCGTGCGCCACATGCGCATGGGCAAATCGGCCTATCAGGCGTCGATCGACGCGGCCGACGAAATCGGCCTGGCCGTGCTGGCGACCACCATGGCGATCGTCGCGGTGTTCCTGCCGGTCGCGCTGATGCCGGGTATTTCGGGCCAGTTCTTCATCCAGTTCGGCATGACCGTCGTCGTGTCGGTGCTGATGAGCCTAGCCGTGGCACGCCTGATCACGCCGATGATCGCCGCCTATTTCCTGAAGGCCCATGGCGAGGCAAGCCATGGCGAAGGCTGGCTGATGGACCGCTATATGAACGTGCTCCACTGGTCACTGGACCAGCGCAAGGCCAAGGCGCGGCGCGCGCGCGGTGGGTTCCGCAACCGCTTCGTCGCCTTCTTCGTCGACCATCGCGTGTGGACGCTGGGCGTCGGCATGCTGGCCTTCGTTGCGACCCTTTTCGCGTTCGGCACGTTGCCCATGACCTTCCAGCCGACAATCAACACCGATTTCAGCCAGGTGAAGATCGAGACCGTGCCGGGCAGTACGCTGGAGCAGACCACCGCCATCACCCGCAAGGTCGCCGACATGCTGGCCGCCGACACGGATGTGGTTGAGGCAGCGTTCGCCGATATCGAGCCGACCAGCGCCGACATCTTCCTGACTCTCAAGAAGACCCGGCCGATGTCGTCGGTGGAATGGGAGCGCAAGATCGCGCCCAAGTTCCAGACGATCGCCGACGCGCGGGTCAATTTCCAGTCGCAGTCGGGGGGTGGCTTTGGCCGCGACATCATCATGATGTATGGTTCGGATGATCCCGAACTGCTGGAAAAGACCGCCAACCAGCTGGTGCATGAAATGGCCGGCATCCGCGAACTGCGCGCGCCGCGCGTCCAGGGCGACATGCAGCGCCCCGAAATCATCATCAAGCCGCGCCTCGACCTGGCCGCCAGCATGGGCGTGACGACGGCCGCCCTCAGCCAGTCGATCCGCATCGCCACGATCGGCGACATCGACCAGAATGTCGCCAAATTTTCGCTGTCCGATCGCCAGATCCCGATCCGCGTCGCGCTGGCCGAGGATAGCCGCAAGGATATCGCCACGATCGAGAATATGCCGGTGCCGACGGTGTCGGGCGGTTCGGTGCCGCTCAAGGTGGTCGCTGACATCAGCTTTGGCGCAGGCCCGACGCAGATTCGCCGCTACAACCAGATTCGTCGCATCGTCGTCGGTGCGGACCTGGCACCCGGCATCGTCACCAGCCAGGCCAATCAGAAGATCAACGAACTGCCGACGATGAAGGCCATCAAGGAAGGCCGCATCCAGGGCGTGCAGAAGATCGAGGCCGGCGACAGCAAGTTCCAGGCGGAAATGCTGACCAACTTCGTGATCGCCGTCTTCTCCGGCATCATGCTGGTGCTGGCGGTGCTGGTGCTGCTCTACAAGCGGATCATGCCGCCCTTCGTGAATCTGGGGTCGCTGCTGCTTGCGCCGCTGGGCGGGGCGATCGCGCTGCACATTGCCGGCCAGCCGATGTCGCTGCCGGTGTTCATCGGCCTGCTGATGCTGTTGGGCATCGTCGCCAAGAACTCGATCCTGGTGATCGACTTCGCGCTGGAGGAAATGGAGAAGGGCGTACCCAAGCAGGAGGCGATCATAGACGCGGGGCACAAGCGTGCCCAGCCGATCGTCATGACCACGGTCGCGATGGTCGCGGGCATGGTGCCCACGGCCCTGTCGCTGTCGGGTGACGCCGCCTGGCGCGCGCCGATGGGCATCACCGTGATCGGTGGCCTGCTGCTGTCGACGGTGCTGACGCTGGTGATCGTGCCGGCCGTGTTCAGCCTGGCGTTGGGCGTCGAGCAATGGGCCGGGCCGCGGCTGAGCCGCCGCTTCTTGACCCACAAGTCGCATGACGGCCATTCGGGCAGCCATGCCCAGCCGGCGGAATAAAGGGCCGGGATCGCGCGGGCAGCCCCATGGCAAAATATGGGGCTTGCCTGAACGAAACGGGCGCGTAACCGTTTCACCGCCATGAAGCTGCTGCGCATGCCCCGCTCGCCCCTCGACGCCGCCGCCCATCCGGCGCGGCGCATGCGGCTGGTGGCGACAGGGATGTTGCTGGCGATGGCAGCGATCTTCATCGCCGCACGCGTCACCGTCCATCTCCATCCCGCGATCGGCTTCGTACAGGCCTTTGCCGAGGCGGCGATGGTCGGCGGCCTGGCCGACTGGTTCGCGGTCACCGCCCTGTTCCGCCATCCGCTGGGCCTGCCGATCCCGCATACGGCCATCATTCCGCGTAACAAGGACCGGATCGGCGACACGCTGGCGATCTTCCTGCGCGACAATTTCCTGACCCCGGCCGTCGTCGCGCGGCGGATGCGCGGCATGGACGTGGCCGGTGCGGCCGGCCGTTTCCTCGCCAGCCCGTCCGCCGGCGACGGGCGACTGCGCGTCGGCGCATCCCGGTTGCTCGCCGACATGCTGGAGGCGCTGGATCAGGAACGGCTGGGCGGGATGGTGAAGGGCGCGATCGGGCAGCGGCTGCGCGCGATCAATGTCGGCCCACTGGTCGGCCAGGCGATCGAGGCGGCAATGCGCGACGGTCGCCATGCGCCGGTGATGGATGGCATCATCCAGTGGGCAGACAAGGCGCTGGAGGCGAATGACCATCTGATCCGCCAGATGGTGCATGAGCGCGCGGGCACGGTACTGCGCTGGACCGGGCTGGACGAGAATCTGTCCAATGCCATCGTCAACGGCCTGCGCAAGTTGCTGGCGGACATGGCCGCCGATCCCGGCCACAGCCTGCGCCTCAAGGCCGAGGAAGGCATGGCCAAGCTCGCCTTCGACCTGCAGTTCGACATCGAGATGCAGGCGAAGGCGGCCAAGATCCGCGACGAGATACTCGACAATCCGGCGATGCAGCGCTGGATCGAGGGGATGTGGGAACAGGCCCGCACCGGCCTGCTGCGCGCGGTGCGCGATCCCGGCAAGGCGATGGCGGGTCGACTGGGCGAGGCGCTGCAGCAGCTTGGCGGCACGTTGCAGGAAGATGCGCGGCTGAAGCTGGTGATCAATCGCTTTGTGCGGCGCGCGGCGGTCGGCGCCACCGCCACCTATGGCGATTCGATCGTCAAGCTGGTGAGCGAGACAGTGCGCGGATGGGATGCCGGCACGGTCACCAGCCGGCTGGAGAATGCGGTCGGCCGCGACCTGCAATATATCCGCATCAACGGCACGCTGGTCGGCGGGCTGGTGGGCCTGGCGATCCACGCGATCGACACGTTCTTGTGAAAAATGGTCGGGGGCGCCGGGCCAAAATCGGCGCACCCCGACCGGAACCGGTCGCACAGAGGAGACGGCTTCCGGTTCCTAGCTGAACATCAGTCTTCGGGACCGCCCTCTCTATCGGGCGGCGGCGGAGATGGCGGCAGTTCGTCGGCGCTCAGCACGCCGTCGCCGTTGCGGTCGAGATCATGGAACATGGCGAGCGACGGCGCGGAAAATTCGGCGCGATCGATCACACCATCCTCATTGCCATCCTCGGGATAGGGCATGGCGCGGCCCGGAGGTGGGGGTGGAGCGGCCTCGCCACTCTGGTCGCCCGGTCGCGGACCGGGTGGCGGACCGCCGGGCGGAGGGTCGCCAGCGCCACCGGGGCCTCCGCCAGAGTCGCCACGGCCATGCCGGCGTTCGCCCTGCCCTTCTTGCCGCGGGGTGCGCTGATGGCCCAGCATCTGCTGCATGGCTTCAGCCGAAATCGCGCCATCGCCGTCCGAATCCATCGCCGAGAAACGGCGGTCAAGCCAGGCCTGCATCTCGTCCCGCGTGATCCGGCCATCCCCGTCGGCATCGGCAGCCCATGGCCCCTCGGGCCGTCCCCTGTCACCTTGAGGGCCTTCCGTCCGGGCGGACAGGTCGGCCGACTGCCGGGCGAACAGCGGCACCGGCAGCAACAGGGTCGACAATAGCAGCATCGTGGGAAGGCGCATCGGGGTTCCTGAATTGGCGTTATCCCGGTTCCTCGCATTCCCGCTTTGCCCCGATATGTCCCAAGGCGACGCGAATATTTCAAACGGAGCCGTCCTTGAAAGATTGATGTTGCAACATATCATGATTTGATGTTGTATCATTCCATGAGCGCCGCAGGGACGGCGCCACAAAAGGAGGGTGCAGTCCATGTATATGACGATGCAACCGGCACATGATGCGACCCGATCGGGCTATGCCGCACGGCGCAAGTCGCCGGTCGGGATAGGCGGCGCGATCGCCGTCCATGCGGTGGTGGTGGGTGCCTTCCTGCTGATGCCCAAGGAGATTATCGACATCATTCCGACCGGCGGCCCCCTCATCACCTATGAAGTCAAGGATCCACCACCGCCCGAACCCATCGTCGAACAGCAGGTCGTCAAACAATCGATCAAGACCCAACCCCTGCCACGCAAGCCAACCGTGACCGAAGCCGAGGTGAAACTGCCGACCATATCGGAGGTCAGCGGTAGCACGATCACCGGCGTTGACAATGGCACCGGCCGCGATCCCATACCGCTCCCGCCACCATTGCCGCCGGTTGCCGAGCCTGTCTTTGTCGAGGCGACGATCGCGCCTAATGCGCTGGGGTCTTTCCAACCCGATTATCCCGGCGCGATGATCCGCCAGGGGCTGGAAGGCAACGTCACCGTGCGCGTCACCATCAGTCCGGAAGGCCGCGTCAGCGACATCGTCAAGATTTCGGCGACCGACGAGAGTTTCTGGCTCGCCACCCAGAAGCATGCGCTACGCAAATGGCGCTTCCGCCCGGCAACGCGCGACGGCGTGGCGGTGAGCAGCGTCAAGACGCTGACCGTCCGTTTTACCCTGACCGATCGCTGAGCAAAGAACGGGCGGGCATGCCCCGCCCGTTCCTTCATGGAGGGATGTTCGATGGATCATTTTGCATCCGCGCCCGCCCTGCCCTATAAGCGCGGCATGGCGATATTTCCCCGTCCCGTTTCTCCCAAGAGCGCCTTTGGTGATTTCTGGAGCTATTTCCGGCAGCAGCGCCAGCATAAATGGCCGCTGCTCGGCGTGTCCGCAGCCTTCACCTATGTGATCGTCTGGGCCTTCATCGTCGACGCGAACACCAACACGATGCCGACCCGCAACAAGATCATCTATGTCCAGAGCTGGGATGCGAACCGATCCGACGCGGCGGTGATCCTGCAGCAGAAGATCGACTTTGCCAAGCGCGAGGCGGCCCTCGTCAAGCAGCAGAAGAAGATGCAGGGCTATGCCGACGCCTTCGGCATCGAATGGCGCGACGAAGAGGCCCGCAACACCGCCCGCCGCAAGGAAGCTGTCCGCCAGATCAATGGCTTGCTGGACGAGCGGCTGGCTAAGGCCGAAGGCAAGGCCGCGCCGGCGACCGCACAACCCTGACCATGGTGACCGACATCGCCGCCGACCGTCGCTACATGGCGGCGGCGATTGCCCTGTCGGAACGTGGCCGGGGCCTGTCCACCCCCAACCCCAATGTCGGCTGCCTGATCGTGAGAGACGGTCATGTCGTCGGGCGCGGCTGGACCCAGAAAGGTGGCCGCCCCCATGCCGAGGCGCAGGCACTGGACGAGGCGCTGGACCGGGCCGAAGGTTCCACCGCCTATGTGACGCTGGAACCCTGTTTTCACCTGAGCCCGCGTGGGCCGCGCTGCGCCGACCTGATGGCGCGGGCCGGCGTCGCCCGAGTCGTGATTGCGCTGCGCGATCCCGACCCACGCACCGATGGCCAAGGCGCAGCCTGGCTGCGCGAGCGCGGCGTGGTGGTTGAAATGGGGCTGATGGCGGACGAGGCAGCCGAGGCGATGCGCGGTTTCGTGCTGCGCCAGACGCTGGGGCGCCCGGCAGTCACGTTGAAGCTGGGCTTGTCGCTCGACGGACGGATCGCGCTGGCCGACGGGTCGAGTCGCTGGATCACCGGGCCGGACGCCCGCGCTCACGCCCATCTGGAGCGGGCGCGGCATGACGCCATCCTGGTTGGCGGCGGCACGCTGCGCGCCGATGCCCCGATTCTGGACGTCCGCCTGCCCGGCCTGGAGGATCGATCGCCCCGCCGACTGCTGCTGAGCCGGAGTGTCGCACCCGAGGGCTGGAGTGCAATCGCCGATCCGCAGGATATCGCAACGCTCGACCGGGTCGATCATCTGATGATCGAGGGCGGGGCAGAGACCGCCGCCGCCTTTCTGCGCGCCGATCTGGTCGACCGACTGCTGCTCTATCGCGCGCCGATCCTGATCGGGGCGGGCTTGGCCGGGATCGGCGATATCGGCCTATCCGACCTCGCCGATGCCCATGGGCGCTGGCGCCAGACCGACCAGCGCCAGTTCGGCCCGGACCGGCTGGAGGTTTACGCGCGGACGCGCAGCGCCTAGATCAGCGCAAATTGTCTTTCCCAAGGATCTGGGCACCATGTTCACCGGCATCATCACCGACATCGGCACCATCCGCACCCATGAGCAGCGCGGCGACCTGCGGCTGGTCATCGAGAGCGGCTATGACATGGAAACGGTCGCGATCGGCGCATCGATCGCCTGTTCGGGCGCTTGCCTGACGGTAGTCGAAAAGGGGCCGGGCTGGTTCGCGGTCGACCTGTCGGCCGAGACCGTCGCCCGCACCGCACCGGGCCTGTGGGCGCAGGGCGGCAAGCTCAACCTGGAACGCGCACTGAAGGTCGGCGACGAACTGGGCGGCCATATCGTCACCGGCCATGTCGACGGCATCGGCCATCTGGTGTCGGCCAGCAGCGAGGGCGATTCGATCCGCCTGGTCATCAGCGCACCGGCGGAACTGGCGGCCGCACTGGCCGCCAAGGGATCGATCACATTGGACGGTATTTCGCTGACCGTGAACAGCGTCGAGGACCAGCCCGACGGCAGCGTGCATTTCGGCCTGAACATCATCCCGCACACCGCGATCGCGACCACGCTGGACAGCCTGTCCGATGGCCGCGCGTTCAATCTGGAGATCGATGTGCTGGCCCGCTATCTCGACCGGATGCAGAGCCTCCGCAGCAAATGATGTGATTTCACTCTTGAAGAAATCACATCACAGTGTGATATAGCTCTCATCCCCGATCCGGGAAGGAGTGTTTATGTCGTCCTCGCTTATCGATTCCGTCCGCGCCCTTGTCACCGATGGCGGCATGTCCCGATCGGGCCTGGCGCGCGCCGCCGGTCTGCACGCCAACAGCCTGCGCAAGCTGGGCGAAGGCGACTGGAACCCGACCGCCGAGACCCTGGGCAAGCTGGAGGCCTATCTGCTCAAGCGCGAGGGCGGCACCGCACTTGCCAGCCCCGAGGAAATCATCAACGAGGCCCGCAATGGCCGCATGTTCATCCTGGTCGATGACGAGGATCGCGAGAATGAGGGCGATCTCGTCATCCCCGCCCAGATGGCGACTCCCGATGCGATCAATTTCATGGCCACCCATGGCCGCGGCTTGATCTGCTTGGCGCTGACCAAGGGCCGGGTCGAGGAACTGGGCCTGGACCTGATGAGCCGCAACAACGGCACCCGTCATGAGACCGCCTTCACCGTGTCGATCGAGGCCCGCGAGGGCGTGACCACCGGCATCAGCGCCGCCGACCGCGCCCGCACCGTTTCGGTCGCGATCGATTCCGGCAAGAGCAAGCAGGACATCGTCACGCCGGGCCATATCTTCCCGCTGATCGCCAAGGATGGCGGCGTGCTGGTGCGCACCGGCCATACCGAAGCAGCCGTCGACGTCGCCCGTCTGGCCGGCCTCAACCCATCGGGCGTCATCTGCGAGGTGATGAAGGATGACGGCACGATGGCGCGCCTAGACGACCTGATCCCCTTCGCCGCCAAGCACAAAATGAAGATCGGCACGATCCGCGACCTGATCGCCTATCGCCGCCGCCACGACCATGTCGTCGAGCGTCGCGCCGAAACCAGCTTCGAGAGCAAGTGGGGCGGCGAGTGGAAGGCGATCACCTTCTTCAACAAGGCGACGAAGTCGGAACAGTTGGTGTTGCAGAAAGGCAAGGTCGATCCCGACCAGCCGACCCTGGTGCGTATGCACCAACTGGCCCCGCTGAGCGATATTTTCGGCGGCGAAGGGCCGCGCGGCGACGTGCTGGCGCGGTCGATGGAAATCATCGCCAAGGAAGGCGCCGGCGTAATCGTGCTGCTGCGTGACGGCGAACCCGACATGCTGACCCGGATGATCCAGGCCCATGCCGGCAAACAGCCGGGCGGCATGGACGAACTGCGCGACTATGGCGTGGGCGCACAGATACTGGCGGAGCTGGGCGTGCATGACATGATCCTACTCAGCAACACCCAGCACAGTCTGATCGCCCTTGACGGCTATGACCTGGCCGTGGTTGGGCAGCGTCCGATCGAGCTCTGAAGGATATTCGCATGGCCAAGTTTCTCATCGTCGAAGCCCGCTTCTACGACCATCTCAACGACCTGCTGATCGAAGGCGCGAAGGCTGCGCTGGACGAAGCCGGCCACAAATATGAGGTGGTGACCGTTCCTGGCGCGCTGGAAATCCCCGGCGCGATCGCGCTGGCAGCCGAGACCGGCCGCTATGACGGCTTCGTCGCGATCGGCGTGGTGATCCGTGGCGAAACCTATCATTTCGAAGTGGTGTCGAACGAAAGCGCACGCGGCCTGATGGCACTGAGCATGGACGCGATTGCAATCGGCAACGGCATCCTGACCGTCGAGAATGAGGAGCAGGCCCTGGTCCGCGCCCGTCCCGACCAGAAGGACAAGGGCGGCGAAGCGGCCAAGGCAGCGATCGCCATGTTGGGCCTGCGCGAGCGTTTCGCGATCTGATCCGCCGCCTTTTGGCAGACACAAGGAAGGGCGCGCTCCGCGAGGAACGCGCCCTTCTTCATGGGTGACGAGGGATCAGGCGGCCGCCTTTTCCTCGGCCAGGGTCGGATAGTCGGTATAGCCCTCCGCACCCTGGCTGTAGAAGGTCGCCATCTGCGCCTGGGTCAGCGGCGCGCCGTCGCGCAGACGATCGACCAGATCGGGATTGGCGAGGAAGGGACGGCCGAAGCTGATCGCGTCGGCCAGGCCAGAGGCGAGATCGGCCTGGGCGCGACCCAGCCCATAATCGCTGTTGAGAACCAGCGGCCCCTTGAAATGCTGGCGGATCAGCGGTGACAGGCGCGGCACGTCGGTGGCGCCGAAGGTGCCGTCCGGACCGGGTTCGCGCAGCTCGAGGAAGGCGATGCCGATCTGGTTCAGCACATCGGCGGCGGCAGCAAACAGCGGCTCGGGATTGCTGTCATTGACGCCCTGGGTATCGCCATTGGGCGACAGGCGCACAGACACACGATCGGCGCCGATCGCATCGGCCACCGCCTGCGTCACTTCACGCAGCAGACGGACGCGATTTTCGATGCTGCCGCCATAGATGTCATCGCGGAAATTGCTGTTGTCGCGCAGGAACTGGTCGATCAGATAGCCATTCGCGGCGTGGATCTGGACCCCGTCGAAGCCGGCGGCAATCGCATTGTTGGCCGCCCTCACATAGTCGGCGATGATGCCGGGGATTTCGTCGATCGCTAGTGGGCGGGCGACCTCATAGGGCTTCTTGCCCTCATAGGTATGGGCGTCACCCGGCGTCGCGGTGGCACTGGAGGAAACCGGCTGCTCGCCGGTGACCGCCGAATGGACTGCACGGCCCATATGCCAGAGCTGGGCGACGATCAGCCCGCCCTTGTCATGCACGGCCTGGGTGACCGGCTTCCAGGCGGCAACCTGTTCGTCGGACCAGAGGCCCGGCGCATAGGGCCAGCCCAGGCCCTGGTGCGAAATGCCGGTTGCCTCGCTGATGATAAGGCCGGCCGAGGCGCGCTGCGCATAATAATCGACCATGATCGGGGTCGGGACATGATCGCGGGTGGCGCGGCCACGGGTGAGCGGCGCCATGATGGCGCGGTTGGCGGCAGTGTCGGCGCCGAGCTGTATCGGATCGAAGATTGTGGTCATGAAACCTCCCTCATGAACGTTGCAATTTGCAACGGGACTTGATGCACAAAGCCAGCTAGGGAGCCGCCATGGCCGCTTCAACCCCCATGGCACATATCGCCACGCCCAGATTCGCTTTTCCGGCGCTGATCCTGGCCAATATCATTCTGGCACTGGGACCGGTGCTGGTGCGGCTGGCCGATGTCGGGCCGGTAGCGGCCGCCTTCTGGCGACTGGCGATCGCCATGCCCTTCCTGTTCATCCTGGCATTGCCGAAGCTGCGCAAGAGCCGCTTGTCGCGCAGCCATTGGACGATCGTGATTCTGGCGGGCGTCTGCTTTGCCGCCGATCTGGCCGCCTGGCATCTGGGCATCGGCCATACCAAGGTCGCCAATGCGACGCTGTTCGGCAATATGAGCGCGCTGATGCTGCCGCTGTGGGGCCTCATCGTGCTGCGCGAGCATGTGTCGAAATTGCAGATCGGCGCACTGATCCTGGCCGCGATCGGCGCGGCCATATTGATGGGCAGCAGCTATGAACTGTCGCCTGTCAACCTGAAGGGCGATCTCTTCTGCCTGCTCGCCGGGCTGCTCTACACCACCTATCTTCTGCTGATCCAGGGCGCGCGCAAGCGGCTGGACAGCTGGTCGGTGCTGGCGGTCGTCAGCGCGGCCGGGGCCTTGCCGCTGCTGCTCGCCGCCAATGCGATGGTCGAAACGGTGATGCCGCAGGACTGGACGCCGCTCATCATCCTCGCCCTGTCCAGCCAGATCGTCGGCCAGGGACTGCTCACCTATGCGCTCGGCTGTTTTTCGCCACTGGTGCTGGGGCTCAGCCTGTTGCTGCAACCCGCCATCGCCGCGCTGGCCGGGTGGCTGCTGTTCGGCGAAACATTGAGCGCGACCGACATTGTCGGCGGCGTGGCCGTGGCGGTCGCACTGGTGCTTGTGCGCCTGCCGCGACGGGCCTAGATTGGCGCCATGACCGACCAGACCCAAGACCTGACCCTGGACGAAATCCGCGCACTGCTGGCGCCGATCCTGCCGCGCCACGCCGCCTTTGACGGCTGGCGGCCCGAAGCGGTGGCGATGGCGGCGGCGGAAAAGAACATCGATGCCGATGTCGCCGCGCTGGCCTTCGACGGCGGCGCCATGGGCATGATCGAGGCCTGGTTCGCCAGCATCGACGCGCGGATGCTGGAGGCCTTGCCCCACGAAAAGCTGGCCACCATGTCGATCCGCAAGAAGATCAGCGCGCTGATCGAAACGCGCCTGGCCCTGCTGGCGCCCGACCGCGAAGCGCTGCGCCGTGCGCAGGCAATCCTGGCGATGCCGACCAATGCCGTGCGCGCCGCCAAGCTGGGCTGGCACGCCGCCGACATCATGTGGCGCGCGGCGGGCGACACCGCCACCGACCTCAACCACTATAGCAAGCGCGCGACGCTGGGCAGCATCTATGCCGCGACGCTGCTGACCTTCGTCAATGACGAGAGCGAGGATCATGCCGACAGCCGCGCCTTCCTGGCCCGGCGGATCGAGGGGATCATGCGCTTCGAGAAGATGAAGGCCCGGTTCAAGGGCGTAAGTGATGGCGAGCATCTCAGCCTGTCGCGCTTCATCGGCCGGCTGCGCTACCCGGCGGTGTGAAGTTCGGGCTGGCCTTCACCAGACGTAATTGATAGTCAGTCGCAAATCTGATTTCTGGTTAAGAGTCCATCCTCCTTGCGCCTGACCGATCTGCCCCTGCGCCAACCCGCTTTTGTTGAAACCATCGACTGGGAGTCGCTGTCGTCCGTGGAAGGACAGCGCCTGCGCGAGTTCGGCCTGTGCGAAGGCGCCAGCGTCGAGGCGCTGCATCATGGCGGGCTGCTGGGTCGCGGACCGCTGGCGGTCAAGATCGGGCGGATGACGGTGGCTATGCGCCGCAACCACGCCGCCGCCGTGGAGGTCAGCACCGGCCCGCAGGAGGCGCAGGCATGAGCGGTCTTCCCCTCGTCGCGCTGGTCGGCAATCCCAATGCGGGCAAGAGCGCCCTGTTCAACGCGCTGACCGGCGCGCGGCAGAAGCTGGGCAATTATCCGGGCGTCACGGTGGAGCGCAAGGCGGGCCGGCTGTCGCTGGCCGACGGCCGGCCGGTCGAACTGGTCGATCTGCCCGGCACCTACAGCCTGTCGCCGGCCAGCCCCGACGAACAGGTGACGCGCGACTTCGTGCTGGGCAAGCAGGCCGGCGAGAAGCTGCCCGACGCGCTGGTGATCGTGGTCGACGCGTCGAACCTCGACAATCATCTGCGCTTTGCGTTGGAGTTGATCGCGCTGGGCCTGCCCACCGTCGTCGCGCTCAACATGGTCGACCTCGCCACCCGCGACGGGCTGGAACTGGACGCCAATGTCCTGTCGCAGGAACTGGGCGTGCCGGTGGTGTCCACCGTGGCGGTGCGCAAGCGCGGCCTGGATCATCTCAAGACCGAGTTGGAAACGCTGCTCGGCGCGCAGACGGGCATGTTGCGCGCCTCGGCCGGTGAACCGGATTTCGACGCTGTGCGCCACGAGGCCCGCCGCATCGCCCGCGCCGCGATCGTGCGCGAAACCCCGTCGCGCCGACTGACGGCAGCGGTCGACCGGGTCGCGCTGCACCCGGTGTTGGGCCTCGCCCTGTTGCTCGGCCTGTTGTTCGTGATGTTCCAGGCGGTCTTTTCCTGGGCATCGGTGCCCGCCGACATGCTGGAGGGCTGGGTCACGGCGCTGGGCGAGGCGGTGACCAACACCCTGCCGCCCGGCATCATCCACGACTTCCTGCTGCAAGGCGTGGTCGGCGGCGTCGGCGCGGTGATCGTGTTCCTGCCGCAGATCCTGATCCTGTTCTTCTTCATCCTGATGCTGGAGGCGACCGGCTATATGGCCCGTGCTGCCTTCCTGATGGACGGCATCATGGCGAAGGTCGGCCTGTCGGGTCGGGCCTTCATCCCGCTCCTGTCCTCCTTCGCCTGCGCGGTGCCGGGGATCATGGCGACGCGCACGATCAGCGATCCCAAGGACCGGCTGACCACGATCCTGATCGCGCCGCTGATGACCTGTTCGGCACGGCTGCCTGTCTATGGCCTGATCATCGCCGCCTTCATCCCGGCGCGCAGCGTGGGACCGGGCATCGGCCTGCAGGGGCTGGTGCTGTTCCTGCTCTATGTCGCCGGCATCGTCGGCGCCATGCTGGCCGCCTGGGCGCTGCGCCTGACCGTGGCCAAGGGCCGCAGCGGCGGATTCCTGATGGAAATGCCGAAATATCAGTGGCCCCGGCCGCAGGATATCTTGATCGGCCTGTGGCAGCGCGGCGTCATTTTCCTCAAGCGCGCCGGCACCATCATCCTGGCCACCAATATCGTGCTTTGGGTGCTCGCCAGTTTCCCCCATGCGCCCGAGGGCGTGAAGCAGAGCGAATATTCGGTCGCCGGGCGGATCGCGGGCGGCATCAACGTGCTGGTCGAGCCGATCGGCTTCAACCGCGACATTTCGCTGGCGCTGCTGCCCAGCATGGCGGCGCGCGAAGTCGCCGTGTCCGCCATCGCAACCGTCTATGCGATCGATGCCGAGGATGATGCCGAGGCTCTGGAACAGGGCTTGGGCGACCGGCTGGCGGGCCGCTGGAGCCTGGCGACCGCCCTCGCCTTCCTGGCCTGGTTCGTGTTCGCGCCGCAGTGCATTTCGACCATCGCCGTCACAAGGCGCGAGACCAATGGCTGGAAATGGCCGTTGTTCATGATCGGCTATCTGTTCGTGCTGGCCTATGCCGCAGCAGGCGTGACATATTGGGCAGCGGTCGCGATGGGACTCGGCTGATCCCAAGCCCCGGACATTTGGCCTAGCTTTGTTCTTTACCGCCAAGGCGAGGCTTCTATAACGGCGCCTTTAGTGCTTTCGGAGGAATCATGGCAGGCTCGGTCAACAAGGTCATTCTCATCGGGAATCTGGGGGCCGACCCGGAAGTGAAGAGCTTCCAGAATGGCGGCAAGATCTGCAACCTGCGGATCGCGACCTCGGAAAGCTGGAAGGATCGCATGTCGGGGGAGCGCAAGGAGCGCACCGAATGGCATAGCGTCGTCATCAATTCCGAAGGACTGGTGGGCGTCGCCGAGCGCTTCCTGCGCAAGGGATCGAAGATCTACATCGAAGGCCAGCTACGCACCCGCAAGTGGCAGGACAATAATGGCAATGACCGTTACACCACCGAGGTCGCCCTGTCCGGCCCCGGCGCGGTGCTGACCATGCTGGACGGCGCGCCGGGTGGCGGTGGCGGCCAGGGCGGCGGCTTTGGCGGTGGTCGCTCGTCGGGCGGCGGCAACCAGGGCGTCAGCGACTGGGGCGCAAGCAGCGGCGGCTTCGGCGGCGGCGATTATGACGATTTCGGCGGTGGCAACAGCGGCGGCGGCTTTGGTGGCGGGCGCTCGTCGGGCGGCGGCAACCAGAGTGGCGGCTTTGGCGGCGGACGCTCCTCGGGTGGCGGTCAGGGCGGCCCGAACTTCGACAACGACCTGGACGACGAAGTGCCGTTCTGATCGGTCCTTTCCACAGGGATTAGACCGACATGCATGTCCTGCTGACCGGATCGTCGGGCTGGCTGGGCCGTTTCCTGGCGCCGATGCTGCGCGCGGCGGGACATGCAGTGACCGGCCTGGACGTCGCGCCGGGCCGGGACACCGACATCATCGGATCCGTCGCCGACCGGGCGCTGGTCGACCGGATCTTTGCCGAACGCGGCATCGACGCAGTGATCCATGGCGGCGCGCTGCACAAGCCGGACATCGTCCGCTACCCCGCCCAGACCTTCATCGACGTCAATGTCACCGGCACGCACAACCTGCTGGAAGCGGCGGTCGCGGCGGGGCATGACCGCTTCGTCATGACATCCACCACGTCGCTGATGATCAGCCAGGCGGTGCGCGACGAGGCCGGTGAGGCTGCGGTGTGGCTGGACGAGCAGAGCGGGCCGCTGGAGCCGCGCAACATCTATGGCGTGACCAAGCTGGCCGCCGAGGGGCTGTGCCGGGTGCAGCAACTGGAGCAGGGCATCGGCTGCACTATCCTGCGCACGGCCCGCTTCTTCCCGGAGGATGACGACAGCAACGCCAGCCTGTCAGGACAGAATCTGAAGGCCAATGAATTTCTCCATCGCCGGCTCACGGTCGAGGATGCGGCACGGGCGCATCTGGTGGCGCTGGAGCGGACGCCGCCGGCGCGTTGCGAAACCTATCTGGTTTCCGCGCCGACGCCGTTCGTTCGGGCGGAAGCCGAGGAACTGAAACGCGATGCGGCAGCGGTCATCGCGCGGCATTTTCCCGAAGCCGCAGAGCTATATGCCCGGCGTGGCTGGCAACTGCCGGCTTCGATTGGCCGGGTCTATGATGCGGGATTGGCGCAGCGCCAGATGGGGTTTTGCTGCAAGACGGACTTTGCCGCGATCCTGACGGCGCTGGCGAATGATGCGGCGATGCCGTTCATTCACGACGCCGATTATGTGTCGCCAGCCGTGCAAAATTGACAGCGAAGCTGACAGTTTGAGCCCATTGTTGCGTTACTGATTTTAGAGCGGCCATTCCGATCATTCGTTACTTTTAATCACGAATGACGATCGATCCGCTGCATCAGTGTGAGTGGAAGGATGCGCGTGACTTCATGCGGGCCATGCATGATAATAGTTCGCATGAGCAAGATTGAAACCGCAATTGCCGTCCCAATCCGGCAGATGGTCAACCCGCTACAACTCGCCCTAGGCGGCGCGATCGCGCTGTCGGGGGCAGCACTATTGCTGGCGCAAGCGGCCAGCCTGGCCTGATGCGCCAAATGGGATAGCCCGCGTGGCCACCCCATCTGGTCGATGCATCAGTTGGCCAGTTCAGCCTTCGCAAAGTCGCGGATATGGGCGCCGATATCCTCGCGCTCCAGCGCCAGGGCGAGGTTCGCCTCGATATAGCCGGCCTTGGAGCCGCAGTCGAAACGGCGACCATCGAAGGTGACACCGTGGAAGGGCTGCTTGCCGATGAGCGACGCCATGGCATCGGTCAGCTGAATCTCACCGCCTGCACCCTTTTCCTGGGTTTCCAGGATCGTCATGACGTCGGGCTGCAGGATATAGCGGCCGGGCAGGATGAGGTTGGAGGGGGCGGTGCCGAGCTTGGGCTTTTCCACCAGGCCCTTCACCTCGGTCAGGGCGCCGTCGCGCGCACCCGGATCGATCACGCCGTAGCTGGGCGTCTGGTCCATCGGGATTTCGAGCGCGCAGACGAGGTTGCCGCCGACCTTTTCATAGGCCTCGACCATCTGCTTCATGCAGCCATTGCCCGGCGCGCCCTTCATGAACTCGTCGGGCAGGATGATGGCGAAGGGTTCGTCGCCGACGATGTCGCGGGCGCACCAGATGGCGTGGCCAAGGCCGAGCGGCTCCTGTTGCCGCAGGAACACCGCGTCGCCCGGCGCCAGCCGAGTGCCTTCGAGCGCCGACAGATCCTTGCCGCGCTCGCGCTGGGTAATCTCGCATTCGAAGGCGATGTCGAAATAATCCTCGATCGCACCCTTGCCGCGTCCGGTAACGAAGATCATCTGCTCGATCCCCGCCTCGCGCGCTTCATCCACCGCATATTGGATCAGCGGACGATCGACCACCGGCAGCAATTCCTTGGGCACGGACTTGGTCGCGGGCAGAAATCGCGTGCCAAGACCAGCAACAGGAAAGACGGCTTTGCGAATCGGTTTGTTCGACATGGGACTCCGTTCTCGATGGGCGCCAGTTCGCTGGGGGATCGCGAACCGGAAGGAAAAGGTCAAGCGCTACGGTAACTTGTGTTTATCTGTCAGATCGTCAGAAGACGCTGAGCGACTTGTTCGAGCGCCGCAATTTCATCATTCAAATGGTCCAGACTGATATTCTGGACATTATTACGCAGGTCGCGACAGAGGAAACCATCCGGTGCGGGATGCTGAAAACCGCCGATGATGAGCGCGCGAAACCGATCGATCCGTTGCAGATCGCGCTCCACCTCCGAAATCTCCGTCAACGCAGCGGCATTGCGGCGGTCACGCATGGCAACGGTGGTGCGCAATTCGGTCATCAGCTTGGCCATCGTCGGCCGCGTACGCGCGCCCACGGTACGGACATCGCCCATGGTTTCGCGCAATTCGGCCAGCCGTGCCTCCAGACTCTGTTCCAGCATCGTCCAGGCACAGACCAGTCGCCCGATACCGCACAATAAGGCCGCATCTTCCGGCGCATAGGCCGCAACCGGCTTCACCTTGTCGTCCTGCGCCAATTCCGCGCTCACGCCCCGCATACTCCTCATGCCCCTGAACCTGCGCAGACCCGACCGGAAAGGCCAGAGCAAGGGGTTGCGCTCGCCCGCTGCCCCGGCACGGGCCAACGGGATATGTGCTGAAACGTCGGCGAACCGAACAAGTTGCGTTCAGCGGTGGTCGATCAGAAATCGCCGGATCAGAAATCGATGGCGATGCCCTTGCGTTCCCAGTCGCCATAGCGGACCGGGCTCAGTTCCTCGTCCAGCACAGGCTGCTGGTCGAGCGGATCGGGCTGGGGCACGGGCGGGCTCTTGGAGAGATGCTCGGGCGCCTTCACATGCGCCGGGCGCTTGCCGTTGAAATGTCCCATGTCGGGCCTTTCGATTGCGGAGCGCGCGCGGCAACCCCATATTCAGTACAAGGCCCGCTATCTGGGCCGCAAAGGAGCGATGTGCAAGTGAGTGGTTTTCGCACGGTGATGCTGTTGTCGGCGCTGACGGCGCTGTTCATGGCGCTGGGCTACACGCTGGGCGGTAGCGGCGGCGCGGTGATCGCCCTGCTGGTGGCGGCGGGCATGAACCTGTTCACCTTCTGGAATGCCGACAGGATCGTGCTGTCCATGCACAATGCGCGCGAGGTCGATGCGCACAGCGCGCCCGAATTTTACAGCCTGGTCCAGGCGCTGAGCCAGCGCGCCGGCCTGCCGATGCCGCGCGTCTATGTGATCGACCAGGATGCCCCCAACGCCTTTGCCACCGGCCGCAATCCCGACAATGCCGCAGTGGCGGCGACCACCGGTTTGCTCAACATGCTGACCCGCGACGAAGTGGCCGGCGTGATGGCGCATGAACTTGGCCATGTGAAGAATCGCGACACACTGATCATGACGATGGTGGCGACCATTGCCGGTGCCATTTCGATGTTGGCCAATTTCGGCCTCTTCTTCCGCGGTGGCGGCAATGAGGAAAATGGCCATAGCAATATGATCGCGACCTTGCTGGCGGTGATCGTCGCCCCCTTTGCCGCAATGATCGTGCAGATGGCGATCAGCCGCACCCGCGAATATGGCGCCGACCAGGCGGGGGCAGAGATCAGCGGCAATCCGCGCGCGCTCGCTTCCGCCCTCGCCAAGATTTCCGGCCGGGCCGAGCTGATCCCCAACCCGGTGGCCGAGCGCAATCCAGCCGCCGCCCAGCTCTATATCGTGCCGGTGCATGTGAGCGAGCTCTTCTCGACCCATCCGGCAACCGAGAAGCGCATCGCCGCGCTGGAGGAAATTGCGCAGGATATGGGCCAGAGCGGTAGCCCACCGCCCATAGCTATGCCGCCGCAGACTTCCACGCGGGCATCGGCCCTTTCTCCGGTGGCACCGCCGGTGGCAGCGCCCAAGCCGCGTCGCAGCGCCCTCGATCCGCACGGGCGCTGATGCCGGTCGACGAGATTGGCGAGATCGCCTTCCGCGCTGCCGGTTTTGTGGCGCGCGAGGCGGCCGGCCTCATCGTTGACATTGCCGTCGACTATATCTTTTCCCGCCACACGCCGCGCCTGTTCCACGCCATCGGCCGGCGGACGATCGCGATCGCTACGCTGGGCCGCAAACGCATCCCCTCTTCCTTGCGGGTCGTGCCAAAGGGGATGGTGCCGCGCCCGCGCCGGTCGGACTGGTTGGCGCTGTGGGTCGGCGTTGCCACCAGCATCGCCCTGGTTGCGGCAGCGATCTACACGGCCGTCTGCTTCGTTTGAAGATGACCCCAGGGCCAAAAGCGCGTAGGGGCCGCTGATGTCCCGTCGTCCCAACGCCCGTTCCGGTGCCCCGCGCGCCGATGATGTCCCCGGCCTGCCCGCGCGCCGCGCGGCCCTGAAGCTGCTGGACGCCGTCTTGCGTCGGGGCGATCCGCTGGAAATCGCGCTGCATGGCGCGACCCAGGGGCTGGCAGACCGCGCCGACCGCGCACTGGTCCATGCCATCGTTGCCGAGACGCTGCGCCATTTGCCCGATCTCGACGCACTGATCGACGGCGCAACCAAGCAGCCCCTGCCCGACGATGCCAAGGCGCGGATGGTGCTGCGCATCGCGCTGATCCAGGTGCTGGCGCTGGGCACCGCGCCCCATGCGGCGATCGCCACCGCGCTGCCGCTGGTCGATGGCGGGCCCCGCAAGCTGGTCCATGGCGTGTTCGGCACCGTGACCCGCGCCGAGCCGAGCCTGCCCGTGCCGCCCGCCCTGCCCGCCGACGTCGCCGAACGCTGGACCGGGCAATGGGGCGAGGCGATGCCGCTGGCCGCCGCCCATGCCTATGCCGTGCGCCCGCCGGTCGACATCAGCCTGCGCGATCCGGCGGAGACCGGCAAATGGGTCGAGGCGCTGGGCGGCACCAGCTTTGCGCCCGGCCATGTCCGCCTGCCCGAGGGGGCGGTCGTGCCCGACCTGCCCGGCTTTGCCGAGGGTGCCTGGTGGGTGCAGGATCTTGCCGCTTCCTGCCCGGCCCGGCTGCTGGGCGCGGGCGAAGGCCGGACCGTGCTGGACCTGTGCGCCGCGCCGGGCGGCAAAACGATGCAACTGGCCGCCGCCGGCTGGGCCGTCACCGCGGTCGACCAGTCGAAGAAAAGGCTGGAGCGACTGAGCGAAAATCTGGCGCGCACCGGCCTGTCGGCCGATGTCGTGCAGGCGGATCTGCGGCAATGGGCGCCGGATGCGCCGGTCGATGCGCTGCTGCTCGATGCCCCATGCACCGCGACCGGCATCTATCGCCGCCATCCTGACGTGCTGCACCGGATCGGCCCGCGCCAGATCGCGGAACTGGCCGAATTGCAGGGCGAACTGCTGGCCCGCGTTGCCGATTGGGTGAAGCCGGGCGGGACGCTGATCTACGCCACCTGCTCGCTGGAACGCGCCGAGGGCGAAGAACAATTGGCGCGCTTCCTGGAAGCACGGCCCGATTTTGCGGCCCAGCCGGTAACGGCGGGCGAACTGCCCGACGACATGGTGCCGACCGCCGACGGCTGGCTGCGTACCTTGCCCGACACGCTGGCGGAACAGGGCGGCACGGATGGCTTTTTCGTTGCAAGGATCGTGCGCATCGGGAACTAAGGCTTAACCATGAGGGGTTTAAGGTGAGGCCCTTCGCTGGAAAGGCCCGCCTTGCGTCCGACCGAACCCCTGCCCCTGCATCATAGCTGGCCGCTCTACGACCTGCGCGAGCATCTCGCGCCGGTGGTGCTGGACCAGGATATTGCGGGGAATGAGGCGGCGCTGACCGATCGGGGACTGGGCCTGTGGCATTGCAACCTGACCGACAACAGCCTGAACTGGACCAGGGGCGTCTATGACATTTTCGGGCTGGAACCCGGCAGCATCGTGCCCCGGCCACTGTCGGTGTCGCTCTATGCCCATGACAGCCGCGAGGCGATGGAGCGGCTGCGCGCCTATGCTATCCGCCACCAGCGCGGCTTCACCCTGGACGTCGATATCCGCCGCCCGGACGGCAGCGATTGCGCGATGCGGCTGATCGCCGCGCCGGTGCTGCTGGACGGCGAGACGGTGGCGCTGCACGGGGTCAAGCAATGGTTGCCCAAGGATGTCGGCGCGCCGGTGCGGCTGGAACCGACGACCTTCTTCATCCCCTGACGCGACTCATCGCCGCGCCGCGCAAATCATGCGTTGCCCTTGCCCCAAGGGAGGGCTAATGCGAGCGGTCAAATGACCCATCCCATTCTCATCTCTCCATCCATCCTGTCCGCCGATTTCGCACGGCTGGGAGAGGAAGTCCGCGCCATAGACGAAGCTGGTTGCGACTGGATCCATATCGACGTGATGGACGGGCATTTCGTGCCCAACATCACCATCGGTCCGGCCGTGGTGAAGGCGCTGCGCCCCCACACCAAGAAGCCGTTCGACGTCCATCTGATGATCTCGCCGGTGGACCAGTATCTCGACGCCTTCGCCCAGGCCGGCGCCGACATCATCACCGTCCATCCCGAGGCCGGCCCGCACATCCACCGCACCGTGCAGCATATCAAGTCGCTGGGCGTGAAGGCCGGCGTGGTGCTGAACCCGGGCACCCCGGCCAAGATGCTGGACTATCTGATCGACGATATCGACCTGATCCTGGTGATGAGCGTCAATCCCGGTTTCGGCGGCCAGAGCTTCATCGAGAATCAGCTGCGCAAGATCGAGGCGTGCCGCAAGATGATCGAGAAGAGCGGCCGCGACATCCGCCTGCAGGTCGATGGCGGCATCGACATCAACACCGCGCCCAAGGCGATCGCGGCGGGCGCCGACGTGCTGGTCGCCGGCACCGCGACCTTCCGTGGCGGCCCGGCCGCCTATGCCGACAATATCAGGACGCTGCGGGGCGGGTGACGAACCAGCGGCGCCAGTCCTCCCCTGTCGCCGTCGAGGCCGGTCATGAACCGGCCGACGACGGCATCGAACAGGGCAAGCGGCTCATCCGCGTCGCGGATGACAAGGGCCTGTCGCTGGCCGAGCGGATCGCCAATCATTTCTATCGGCTGAGCTGGAAGACGCCGCTGCACAGCCGGCGGCTGAAGGGCAAATATCCGCTCAAGCTGCTGGCGGTGCCGGACGATGTCGTGCCCGGCGACCCGCGCGCCGGCCAGGCGATCCGCGCCGGCTATTTCCTGTTCCGGGGCCAGAAGCTGGCGATCGATACGATCGATTTCGGCAAATTGGCGGTCGGCCCGGCCTTTACCGACTATCTGCACAGTTTCCACTGGCTGCGCGACCTGTCGACCGCGGCGACGCGCGAACAGGGCGCGCCGGTGGCCGAGGCGCTGATGCGCAAATGGCTGGCCGCCCATGCCGAAACGCCGAGCGATCCGGCCTGGCGCGCAGACAATGCGGCCTGGCGGCTGCTGTTCTGGACCGCCCATGCGCCACTGATCCTGTCATCGAGTGACCTGGTCTACCGGTCGCTGGTGCTCAACTGCATCGCCCGCACCGCGCGCCATCTGGACCAGAGTGCGGACAAGGCGGCGCCCGGCCTGCCGCGCCTGGTCGCCTGGGGCGGGATCGTCGCGGCGTCGATGCTGATGCCCGGCGGCAATCCGCGCAAGCTGTTCGGCGAAGCGGGCCTGAAGCGCGCGATCGACAGCGCCTTCCATGGCGATGGCGGCATCATTTCCCGGTCGCCGCTGGCGCAGCTGGAAGGCGTGATGCTGCTGGCGATGGTGGTCGCGGTCTATGACGTGCGGCGCGAACAGGTGCCCGGCTTCCTGATCGACGGGCTGAGCCGCGCGGTGCCGGCGCTGCTGGGCCTGACCCATGGCGATGGGGGGCTGGGCAACTGGCAGGGCGCGGGTGCAGTCGATCCTGACCTGGTCGAAGCGCTGGTGCAGGCCAGCCGGGTGCGGACCCGACCACTGCGCCAGGCCCGCGACTGGGGCTATCAGCGGATCAGCGCCGGTAATACGGTCGTGCAGATCGATGCGGCGCCGCCGCCGGTCGCACGCCTGGCCGCCGCCGGCTGCGCCTCCACCGGCGCGATCGAGATCAGCGACGGGCGGCTGCGGCTGGTCATCAATTGCGGCGGCGCGGCGCTGGAAGGCGCCTATATTCCGCGTGATCTCGCCCAGGCGCTGCGTTCGACCGCGGCGCACAGCACATTGGTGCTGGACGACAGCAACTCGACCGCGCTGATGCCCGACGGCACGCTGGGCAAGGGCGTGACCGAGGTCGAGCTGAACCGGCAGGAGCTGGACAATGGCAGCCGGGTGGAGCTGAGCCATGACGGCTATGTCCGCCGCATGGGCTATGTCCACCGCCGCCTGCTGATGATGAGCGGCGACGGCAAGGAAGTGCGCGGCGAGGATATGCTGACCCCGGCAACGCGCGGCAAGAAGCCGGTCAA
>Ga0075368_10000011_pt1 | contig 44307 bp, 33 predicted proteins | sample EndMethybrTD3033_FD_71518 | JGI IMG/M metagenome (GOLD analysis project Ga0075368, IMG submission 71518) | Populus endosphere microbial communities from Tennessee, USA - Endosphere MetaG P. TD hybrid TD303-3 | ecosystem: Host-associated > Plants > Roots > Endosphere | place: USA: Tennessee... | reverse complement strand
CTTCGGGGGGAATGGGGCGAATGGAGAGGATGCCGGCATGACCACCAGAATCATATTGACCGCGATCGGCGCCGACCGGCCCGGCCTGACCCAGGGCCTGGCGGGCGCGGTGCTGTCCGCCGGGGGCAACTGGCTGGAAAGCCATCTCAGCCACCTGGGCGGGCAGTTCGTCGGCTCGGTGCTGGTCGAACTCGACGCCGGCAAGCTGGGCGCGCTCGAAACGGCGGTGCAGGACGTGGTGGCCGGCGGCTTCCACGTCTCGATCGTGCCGGCGGGCGAGACACGCGTGGAGCCGCGCGAGACGCTGACGCTCGATCTCGTCGGCCAGGACCGGCCCGGCATCGTCCATGAAGTGACCGCCGTGCTCGCCCGGCTGGACGTCAACATCGAGGATTTCGCCAGCGCGACCGAGAACGGATCGTGGTCGGGCGAGCTGCTGTTCCGCGCCAGGGCCCGCCTGACCCTGCCCGCCGGCACTCCGGCCGCCGCGGTGCAGGATGCGCTGGAAGCGATATCGGGCGATATCATGGTCGATTTCGTGATCGGTACGGCAACGGAATGACGGACGGCGTCCTCGCCCCCGAAGAGGCGGCGACTTTCCCCCAGCTGATCCGCGCCGCCGCCGCGGCCTATGGCGACGATATCGCCATCGTCCTGGAGGATACCGGCGAGGCGGCCAGCTTTGCCGACCTGGATCGGCGCTCGGCAGACCTCGCGTGCGGGCTGATCGCCCGGGGCGCGGGCAAGGGATCACGGATCGGCTTCATCCACGGCAACGGCCCCGCCTTCGCGGTGACTTACGCCGCCATCGCCCGCATCGGCGCCATCGCCGTGCCGATCAGCACGATGATCCGCGCCGAAGAGCTGGTGCGGGTGCTGCGCCAGTCCGACATCGCCGGGCTGATCGTCCAGCGCCGTTTCCTGGGCAGCGACTATGTGGAACGGCTGTACGAGGCGCTGCCCGAACTGCGCATGGCGGAGGGCGACGCGCTGCGGCTGGCGAAAGTCCCGTACTTGCGCTGGATCGTCTCTACCGGTGAAGGCCTGCCTCCCGCGCTGCGCGACCTCTCCTTCCTGACCGACGCCGCCGCTTCGACAAGCGACGATTTCCTGCGCGCGATCGAAGCCGAAGTGCATCCCACCGACCAGATGGTGGAAATCTACACTTCGGGATCGATGGCCCTGCCCAAGGGGGTCAAGCACGCCCACGGCCCGGTCCTGTTCCGCACCCATTTCCTGCGCCGCACGATGGGCATCGCGCGCGGGCAGGATGCGCAGGCGGTGCTGCCGATGTTCTGGGTCGGCGGCATGATGATGTTCCTGATGCCGAACTGGGAAGCCGGCGCGAAGACGGTCTGCACCGAACGCACCGCCAGCGACAGCCGCAAGGCGCTGGGCAGCGTGATGACCGACGAAGGTCTGGCGGCCGTGCTGCGGCAGAAACCGCCGTTCTGGGGCCTGGGCATGAGCGAGACGCTGGGCCCTTATACCCTGGGCGACGAGGTGCGCGTGCCCGGCCGGCCGATGTGCGGCCCCATGGACCGCGCCGCCGACGGATACGAGATCCGCGTGGCGGACGAAAACGACCGGCCGGTCGGCGACGGCGAGGTGGGCGAGATGCAGGTGCGCGGCTATCCGCTCGCCGCCGCGCTGCACAAGGTCGAACGCGCGCAGTTCTACACGGCCGACGGGTATTACCGCACGGGCGACATGTGCCTGGTGGAAGAGCGCCCGCAGGGCAGGCGCATCCACTTCGTCGGCCGCGACGGCGACATGATAAAGGCGGCCGGCGCCAACGTGTCCCCCGCCGAAGTGGAGCTGGAGATGCAGGCGCTGGACGGCGTCGAAAGCGCCTATGTCGTCGGCCTGCCCGATGCCGAGCGCGGCCAGCTGGTGGTGGCCGCCGTGGTGCCGAGCGACGGCGCGACACCGGACTTCGCGGCCATCGAGGCCGAGCTTCGCCGCCGCCTGTCTGGCTACAAGGTCCCCCGCGCCTATGTCGCCATCGCGCGCGAGGACGTGCCGATGCTCCACAGCAACAAGGTCGCCCGCCGCGAGATCGCCGCGATGATGGCCCACAAGCTGGGGCGCTCGGGAATTTAGCTCTTCTCGACGTCCGGCAGGAAGAAGCACAGCAGCCCGATCAGCGGCAGGAATGCGCAGACCTGATAGACCGCGACGATCCCCATAAGGTCCGCCAGCCAGCCCAGCGCCGCCGCGCCGATCCCGCCCACGCCAAAGGCGAAGCCGAAGAACAGGCCCGATATCATGCCCACGTTGCCCGGCATCAGCTCCTGCGCGAAGATCACGATAACCGGAAAGGCCGAGGCGATGATGAGGCCGATCAAGATCGTCAGCGGCGCGGTCCAGAACAGGCTGGCATAAGGCAGCAGCAGGGTGAACGGCAAAGTGCCGAGGATCGAAAACCAGATCACGTGCTTGCGCCCGAAGCGATCGCTCAGCGGCCCGCCGACGAAAGTCCCCACCGCCACCGCCGCTAGGAACACGAACAGGTGCATCTGCGCGTTCGCCACCGATACGCCGAACCGCTGGATCAGGTAGAACGTGAAGTAGCTCGTCAGGCTGGCGAGGTAGATGTACTTCGAAAAGATCAGGCCCAGCAGGATCAGCACGCCCCGCCGCGCAGCGCCCCGCGGCAGCGGCGATTCCACTGCTTTCCGCTGCGCGCTGCGCATCCGCGCCAGGCCGTGATCGCGATACCAGACCGCGACGTTCCACAGGATCGCCGCCGATAGCAGCGCCAGCAGCGCGAAGACCGCAAGACTGCCCTGCCCGAAACGCACCACCAGCAGCGCCGCCGCCAGCGGTCCCAGAGCCTGGCCGATATTGCCCCCGGTCTGGAACAGCGACTGCGCCAGCCCGTGCCGCGCGCCGCTGGCCATGCGGGCGACGCGCGAGGATTCGGGGTGGAACACCGACGATCCCATGCCGAGCAGCGACGCCCCCGCCAGCACGACCGGATAGGAATGGGCGATCGACAGCACCGTCAGCCCGGCCATGGAGAACAGCACACCCAGCGGCAGCGCCATCGGCGTCGGCCGGCGATCGGCATAGAAGCCGACCAGCGGCTGCAGGATCGAGGCGGTAAGCTGGAACGCCAGCGTGACGAGGCCGATCTGCCCGAACGTCAGCGACAGTTCCACTTTCAGCAGAGGATAGATCGCCGCCAGCAGCGACTGCATCATGTCGTTGATGAGGTGGCAGAAGCTGATCGACAGCACGACGCCCAGAACCAGTCCGCCGCCGGCCTTCGCGGTCGGCGCCATGCCCGCCTGCGCATCGATATTGCTCGTCGCCATCCTTCGGCCTCCTGTCGCGAAGGCGGCTGGTAGCAGCTTTGTCATTGTCCCGCTTTCGTCTATGGGTCGATCAATTTCGATTTCGGGACAAGACATGCACCGCGATCCGGACCTCCACGCGGATATCGACCGGCCAATCGTCGGCATAGGCAACGACTATCCGCCCGCCTTCGAGCTCGATTTCCACACCCACAGGCGCGGCCAGCTGCTCCACGCCACGCGCGGCGTCATGGCGATCAGCACCGCGCAGGGCGCCTGGGCGACGCCCCCCGAGCATGCCGTGTGGATACCGGCCGGCATCGCCCATGCCGTGCGCATGATCGGCGCGGTCAGCACCCGTTCGGCCATGGTCGCGCCCGAACTGGCCGAGGCGCTGGGCGACCGCTGCCGGGTGATCGGCGTCTCGCGCCTGCTGAACGCGCTGCTGGAGGAAGCGGTGACGCTGCCGGTCGAATACGACGAGGCGGGGCGCGACGGGCTGGTCATGCAACTGCTCGTCGCCGAGATCGCCCGCGCCCCGGTGATCCCGCTCGCCGTGCCCTTCCCCCGCAGCGAGGCGCTCGCCCGCCGCTGCCAGGAATTCCTCGCCGCGCCGAGCGTGAAGAGCGGGATCGACGAATGGGCAAATGCGCTCGGCCTCAACCGCCGCAGCTTCACCCGCCACTTCCGCCGCGAGACCGGCATGAGCTTCGCCGAATGGCGCCAGCAAGCCTGCCTCGCCGCTGCCCTGCCGCTGATTGCCGCAGGCGAACCGATTACCGCCGTCGCCATCGACCTGGGATACGACAGCCCGGCCAGCTTCTCGACGATGTTCAGGCGGGCGCTGGGCTCCTCACCCAGCGGTCACCGCTGATGCGATGATGAAGAGAGGGATGGAGCGGGTGAAGGGAATCCCAAAATCTTCGCTAAATAATTGATAATTTTCAGAAAGTTAAGTCAGGAAAATCCTGAGGAGCCCCCGATCAAGCCCCCAAATTTTTTAGGGGTCGGGTTCGAAGCGGGATTCTGTGCATCTGGGAACGCGCGGGTTCATATCAAATCGAGAAGCGGCATACAAATCGCAGTAAACGGTCCTGATCAAGCCCGTGCGGCCTGTCGGCAATTGGGCCGGCTTCGGACCGACAGCTTTCGAGCATAGGTTGGGCAGAAGCGTTGGGGTGGACGCCCCCTAACCTCAAGCAGAGACGCCTCCTGCAGTGGTGTTTCAACACCTCCAATTTGGCACATCGATGCCGTCAGGGGGCGTTCACCCCAACTCTTTAAGGATACTCGGTGAACACGTTGAACGGCTGAGAATGGAGGCCTAGTGGTTGCTCTGCTGGCTGCGAAGGAACGCCTCCAGTGAAGCGGCCGGTATGAGCGTCATGCTGCCGACATTGATGGTCTCGATCGCGCCCTCGGCGATGAGCAGATAGAGCTTGGATCGCCCAATCCCGGTCATGCGGCAGGCGTCCTTGATCCGGACCGTGATGGGAGCAAGATATGGACCCAGAAGAGCTTTCTGGGGCGCCGTCTAAGCGGTTGATTTCGCAATCAAATCATAGACTTGCGAACTCGCCAAAGGCCTCACTAGCATGCTTCCAGTTCGTGGAAAAGGCTGGACGTCGACGGACAAGGCGGTTCGAGTCCTCGAGTAGGCCAGGTCACGTCTGATCCTGGGACATACCTGATGGGGTGGACGCCCCCCGACGGCATCTATGTGCCAAAGTGGAGGTGTTGAAACACCACTGAGGGAGGCGTCCGTGTTGGAAGCTAGCACAATCGGTCTGGATATCGCCAAGAACGTTTTTCATGCGCACGGCGCGGATGAGCGCGGCGCGATGGTGTTCAGTCGCAAGCTGACCAGAGCCAAGCTGCTCGAGTTCTTCGCTGGTCAGTCTGCCTGTGTAGTGGCGCTGGAGGCGTGCGGCGGAGCCCATCATTGGGCGCGCCAGTTACAGGAGATGGGACACGAGGTGCGGCTGATCCCGCCAGCCTACGTGAAGCCGTTCGTGAAGCGGAACAAGAACGACGCGATCGATGCGGAGGCGATCTGCGAGGCAGCGCAGCGCCCTGGTATGCGCTTCGTCGCGGTAAAGAGTGAGGAGCAGCAGGCCGCAGGGCTCGTATTCCGCACGCGCGACCTGGCAGTGCGACAGCGTACACAGCTGATCAACGCTATCCGCGGGCACCTGGCGGAATATGGCTGGGTTGCACCCACTGGAAGGGCACACATGGCGATGTTGGCAGATCTTCTGGAAGAAGAGGAGATGACCTCGACCTTGCCGGAGGCCGCACGGCCGATGTTCAAGCTAATGGTCGACATGCTGGCCGAGCTCGACAGGCAGATCGCTGTCCTCGACCGCGAGATTGCGCGGCGGGCGAAAGAAGACGAGGCAGCGCGCCGGCTGATGACTATCCCAGGGATCGGTCCTGTTGCCGCTACTGCAATCCTAGCGCTGGCGCCGCCGATTGAGACCTTCCGCAAGGGTCGCGACTTCGCCGCCTGGTTGGGGCTTGCGCCGCGTCAGCACTCGACCGGCGGCAAACAGCGGCTCGGCAGCATATCGAAGATGGGTGAGCGCACGATCAGGCGGCTCCTCATCATCGGCGGCAGCTCGATGGTACGGCAGGCGACCCGGTTCGGCGCGCCGGCGGGCTCGTGGCTGGAGCGGATGCTCGCGCGCAAACCGCGCATGCTGGTCTCGGTCGCGCGCGCCAACAAGATGGCGCGCATGGTCTGGGCGTTGCTCACGAAGAAGGAAGATTACAGAGCTCCGGCAGCAGTCGCGGCGTAAGCCAAGGCAGCGGTCAGAGGCGTCGGGGACGTAGGCGGTCGAAGGAGGGTATGGCACAACAGTCGGCGAGACGGGGCTGGAAGAACCAGGGAATGGCAGGGCGCTAGCCAAGCGCGTAAACCTGTAATGGATCCGGTCCGTGAACTCCCATACTGGCCCGCAGCATATGGCGCTGCTCATCGAGGCCGGACAGATGACAGCATCCGACTACGTGCCAACACACCCCGATTTACTGCTTGCATCCGAAGGGGCGTCCACAGATGCCGTTTGCGGGCTGCCCGTCCAACGGCAGGTTTCGCTGGAAGCCGACATCAGCATTCTCCAGGGCCACAGTTCTCAGCGAGAGCCAGGCGGCTTACTCGCTTCCGACATTCACCGGTAAGAGGGGGCAGGGACCTGTGCGAGGCAGTGCCACAACCGCTCGGTTGTGACACCGCCTAATGCCTCATGAATTCTGCCACAGAACAATAATGTTCACCCGGACAGGTATTCAAGAACGGACGCCACGGCCGCGTTGCGCATTCGCCGAGCTCGTACGTCTCCCACGTACTTCGCCAGTTTCAACTGCTCCTCGGTTGCTTCCAAAACCTCGCCCACCGTTTCGAGGCCAAGTTCCCGAAGCTTTTCTTTCTGCCATTGAGTGAGATCAAGGACATCGATCTTTTTTGCGAGCTGCCGTTCAAGATGTCCGCTGTCATTACTATCACCCTTCAGCGCTACAGCTTCCAAAAGTCCTTTATATACCGAGTGATTGGCCCCGTATTCAGTCATTCTTTTGGGGGTAAGGGCTTTTGCTACATCAAATGATTGCGCTGCCGGATTGGCATCAAGTGCGAACAGGCAGCCAAGATTGACCATATACCGTTTGCCGACTTCGCTGCGAGTTGCACGAATGCCGGCTTCCATTTCGTTAAGAACGCCAGTGTAGCACAAGATACGTAGCGCCTCTTTCACTACTTCTGGTGCATCCCTATGAATCCAGAAGTATGCACTCGTATTTCTGTCGCTTGCCAGATACGATTCGTTCTTGGCTCGCAAGTCAGGAAGAACTGCGCCTTCAATAAACTCCCTTCCCCAATCGATCACCTCACGATGCCCGTAGTATTTTTCAGCCAATGCGGAGTGCTCGGACCAGATGGAAGTGCGATAGTGACTCCTCATCACTTCATTAACTTCACTTGCCGAAACAGCCGGAGCCTCTGCCAACGTCTTTAACAAAATTCGCGGGTTGCCGGAACACGCATAGGCTAGAACAGCAAAGTTCTTTCCGTTTTGAACAATTCTTCTTTGCGTGGTACTGTCAGCCTGCTTTTCAACAATCTCACGCATGTTCTCTACGTACTTTGAATCAAGAACATCCCTCTCAATGTGGACCAAGGTAGCATCGTGGTTCGGCTGGAACGTCTCACCAAAACTTGTAACGCCAGGATAGACAGCGGCGTTGCACGACAGGCAGTGGCTCCGGAGATCGCGGAACATCGTGAAAAATTGCCGCTGCTGTTCCGGCAGAAATATGTGAGCGGCCTCATCGATGAGAAAGCAGAAACGATCAATATTTAGTCGGTCTGATAAGTCCTCAAAAGCGTCTTTGAAATCTTCAATTGAAGGCACAGCGCTCGCATCAATCGTCTCAGACGGCTTCCGGTATGATTCCTCATAGGCTTGGGCAATTGCCTCGATTTTGGTCGGGCCGAGCTTCGACGTAACCTGTTCACCTGCAAGCAAGCCGATGCTGGCAGGCACTCCGCCGAGGAGGCCGGCTCTTTCAAGGGACCGGATTGCAACCGAGCACAGCCGCGCAAGCATCCAATTTCTGAACTGGTGCTCATCGCCGCTCTTGATCAATGAGCTGCGCACGAAGCTGACATAAACCGGAAACACGCGGTCCTTCTGAAACGAGGCAAGCATCTCGTTTTGAGCCACTCGTAACAGGAACGACTTGCCGACCCCTCTGCTGCCGACGATGATCGCAGGATTCCGGCTTTTGAGCGCGTTGATCGCCGTTCGATCCTGAGAGGTTTCTGCGAAGTACGCGCCAACCTCGTCCGGCTTGATGTCTTCCGTTCTGTAGAAGAAGTCGCTCACTTGCCCGCTGCTCCAAACGTCGATTGAATCTCAGGTAAATCGCCGAAAGCCTCAAGAATCAACGGCTCGACCGCTTCCTTGTTGGCGCTGTCCAGCTCGGGCAGGTAACGTGAGACGAACTGAAATAGGACGCATAACCTTACAGTTGATACCTTGTCATGGAAGCTTTGTGAGCGTTTAGAATCATAATCAGTGACAAGCGCCGTATCTTCGTGTGTGCCGGGATTGCCATGAACGTACTCAGAGCACTCGCGGTAAACCGTTGATGCAAGGCCGGAGTACTGTGAACGATACTGGCCAAGCGAAGGATTAAATGCCTTCATAAAATCATGAGAAAAAACGCCTTTATCAGAGTCTGTCAGGGTCGACCACCAAAGGTCGTCATGACCTTGAAGCCAGAGATGCATTTTCATCTGATTGGCAGAGAAATAGATTGCCGCTGTAAACAGCTCGAAGGCTAGCCTAAGACTGGAAAAGGCGTGTCGGTATTTGCCGAATAGAACCGCCTCTAGCGAGTATTGGTATTCACGACATGCTTGCATAAAAATAGAGCGCTCTCGACCGGAAATTACGCCGAGCATAAGTTCAAAATCCTTGAGCACGTTGTGAGAGGCGACATGAAGAGCGAACGTGGGTTCGTCAGCGACACACTCTGCCATGATCGCGGCACGGCGTTCTATCAGGGTCTGGTAGTAGCTAGCGACGTCCATCCAAGCTTCATAGCAGCCGGAGCGTGAGGAGCCAGCGTGTTGAGGTGCATCGAAGCGATTGTCGAGTAAGAGGCTGGAGAGTGCAGCAACCGGGTGTCAAAACCGGTCGTTTATGGCACTGCGCACCAGCGGGCGGTTGAACCGCCCCGGGATTGCCGGAGGCCATTTGGCTTAAATTATGCGGCCATGGGAGCATCGTCCAGCATGGCGTAGTAGAGTGCTTCGGCTTCGGCGGGCGGGATGTTGCCGATGGGCTCGAGCAAGCGTCTGTTGTTGAACCAGTCGACCCATTCGAGCGTGGCGTACTCGACGGCTTCCAGCGATCGCCATGGTCCGCGCCGGTGGATGACCTCGGCCTTGTAAAGCCCGTTGATCGTCTCGGCCAAAGCATTGTCGTAGCTGTCGCCGACGCTGCCCACCGATGGTTCGATCCCTGCCTCGGCAAGGCGCTCGGTGTACTTGATCGAGACGTACTGGCTGCCGCGGTCGCTGTGGTGGATCAGGCCGCCACGATGGACCGGGCGACGATCATGGATCGCTTGCTCCAGGGCATCCAGCACGAAGCTGGCGTGCGCCGTCCTGCTCACCCGCCAGCCTACGATGTAGCGGGCGTAAACGTCGATGACGAAGGCGACATAGACGAACCCCGCCCAAGTCGCGACATAGGTGAAGTCCGAGACCCACAGCCTGTTCGGCGCCGGGGCGTGGAACTGCCGGTTCACCTGATCTAGCGGGCAAGGCGCCGCCTTGTCGCTCACCGTCGTCCGCAACGGCTTACCCCGGATCACACCCTGCAGGCCAAGATCGCGCATCAGCCGCTCGACCGTGCATCGCGCGACGCCCAAGCCTTCGCGGTTCATCTGTCGCCAGACCTTGCGCACGCCGTACACGCCGAAGTTCTCCGCAAACACACGCAGAACCTCGGGCTTCAATGCCCGATCACGCTGGGCACGGGCCGACAGCCGCGAGGGATCACGCCGCTGCGCGACGTGCTCGTGGTAGGTGGAGGGGGCAATCGGCAGAACGCTGCAGATCGGCTCGATCCCGTACTCCCCGCGGTGGTCGTCGATAAACGTGGTCATCGCTTCAGTGGGCGGTCGAGCTCCGCCTGGGCAAAATACGCCGACGCCTTGCGCAGGATCTCATTGGCCTGGCGAAGCTCGCGGTTCTCACGCTCCAGCGCCTTGAGCTTGTCTGCCAGCTCGGTCGGCACCCCGGCGCGCTTGCCGGTGTTCACCTCGGCCTTCTTCACCCACTCCAGCAGCGTGTGCCCCGAACAGCCGATCTTCTCGGCAATGGAGGTAATCGCTGCCCAGCGCGACGGGTAATCGTCCTCGTGATCCAGCACCATGCGCACCGCCCGATCGCGAACCTCAGGCGCAAACTTGTTCGTCGTCTTGCTCATCGTAGACCCTTCCTCTCAGGAGTTAGGGCCTCCGGCAATCCCGGGGCGGTTCAGGTTTCCTGCGGCCTTAACGATGTCAAAAGCCCGCGTCAGAATGGCTGGTTATGGGATGGACGACCATCCGATCCGATGACGGAGAAGGGAGGGCGTTGTCGAAGATCTGCTTCAATCAGCCCGATCGGCAGCTTTCGTTATGGTCGGACGTTCAACGGACCGCATCCGAACGACCGGCTCTGGTCGGCAGCGGCCGGGGTCCTGTGGGACAATCGTGCCCTTTGCTGCTGCGGTCGCAAACGACCGCTTTTGTCGACGGCAGACACCCATGCGGTAATCAATTGCCCACTCCTGACGCGAGCGGGCTTGGAGGGAACTGAAGCAAATAGGGCCTTGCCCATCGGATGGCTCGTTGAGCCACCAGATGGGAAAGTGCTTAGGGTTGCTGGTGTCAGAGACCGTGCTTGCGCCGCAGGATATCGCCAGCCCGTTCGCCGACGATCGCGCAAGGCGCTTGCGTGTTGCCAGTCGTCACCGTTGGCAGAATAGAGCCATCGGCAACGCGCAGGCCGTCAATGCCGTGCACTGCGAGCGTAGCATCGACCACCGACATCTCGTCCTGGCCCATCTTCGCGGTCCCGCACTGATGCCAGTAGGTGACAGCAGCATCACGAAGGAAGGCGTCGTCAACCTCGCTACCCGCACCGGGAATGGCCTCACGGCTGACATAGGGCTGAAACGCATCGCTATTCCCCAGGTCGCGGCAGAGCTTAACGCACGAACGGGCTGCCTCCAAGTCTCGAGGGTCCGACATCATGTTGGCGTCAATGATGGGTAGCGCGTGAGGGGCTGCAGATGTCAGCCGAATTTCGCCGCGGCTATGCGGGTGGGCCAAGCCCGCGAACATCGTCCAGCCATGTGCCGGAACGCCGCGCAATGCCGTGCGCTCGCTGGGGACCGGAAATTCCACCTGACAAAATAGGAGGTCCGGCACGTCGAGATCAGATCTGCTCTTCCAGTACAGCGTCGCCTCACTACCGCTGTTGCGGGGTGCCATCGGCTCCCGATACTCCCAAGTACACCCGAACGAGACGTGATCCTGCAGATTGCGGCCCACGCCCGGCAGATGGCGGACAAGCGGAATGCTATGCCGCGACAGTTCGTCGCGATCCCCCACACCGGAGAGCATGAGCAGCTTCGGCGTGTTGATCGCTCCGGTGGAGATGACCACCTCCGTTCCGGCCGTGATCGTCGATATCGCACCCGCGCGCTCGATCTCGACCCCAGTCGCCTGATGGCCTGCGAAGAGGATCCGCCGAACCAGCGTGTCGGTCAGAATGGTGAGGTTCGGACGATCGGCCACGGGCTGCACATATGCCCTGTAGAGCGAGTGACGTCGCCCATCGCGGACGAGCATGTCGGTATAGGCCGCGCCGCCTGAACCCTCCATCATCGCGCCGTTGGGATTGTCAAAGCGCGGAATACCAAGCGCTTCAACCGCCTCGAGCAAGGCGCCCGCCACCGGGCTAGGATCGTGCGCTGGCGCAACCCAGACCGGCCCGGCGGTGCCCCGATATTGCGGATCGGGCGTGCCCTGCCAGTTCTCGATCCGGCGGTAGATATCGAGCACAGCATCGTAACCCCAGTCGGGATCGCCCGATACTGCGGCGAAATGGTCCCAGTCGCTGCGATGCCCGCGGGCCCAGACCATGACATTGACGCTGGATCCGCCGCCCAATCCCTTGCCCATCGACATGGACAATGCCCGGCCGTCGAGATGGGGATTGCGCTCGGCCTGAAAGCCCCAATCGCGTTCGCTGCCGAGATTGGTGGGCCAGAGCGCGGGGTCAAGCACGGCTTCTGCCTCGTCGCTGCCGCCGGCCTCGATCAGGAGGACGGTGCAAGTGGCATTTTCCGCAAGACGTCTGGCAATCACCGATCCGGCAGCCCCTGCGCCGCACACAATGAAGTCATACGCTTGCTTGAGATTGGCGCGGCGCTCCGCCTGGTTCTTGCGCGCGCGACGATGCATTTCCCCGGCCTCACCGGAGAGGAAGATATCTGTCATGTCCTGGGTCTTTTCTTGCTTGGCGCTAGCGCCGTCCCTGCTGCTCATCGTGGAGCGAGCGGGGAAGTGATGCTGGATTACTGCCCGTCTGCGGGTGACTTCCTGGCCGCTTCGTCGATGACGTCGGCCACGACCTTGGGCTGGGTGAAGAACACGGCATGGCTGGCAGGTACGTTGGTGACCTTCGCACCGATCCGCTTGGCCATGTCCTGCAGCATCTTCTGGTCAAACGCCTTGTCCTGCGTCGCGATCACCGACCAGCTCGGCTTTTGGCGCCAAGCGGAATGCTGAAGCTTCACGCCGAAGGCCGACATGTTGACCGGCACTTGTGACGCTTCCAGAAAAGCCGCGTCGGCTTTGCTCGCGTCGGCGGCGAAGCCAGCAGCGAACGTGCCTGCCTTTAATAGGCCATAGCCGTCAGCACTCGTCTCGATCACGAATTCGGGCGGCGTGATGTATCCCGCATATTGCTGGGCTGTGGTTTCGCCAGCGTCTGGCGACAGGGCCGACACGTAGACGAGGCCGCGCACCTTCGGATGCACTCCGGCCTCAGTAATGACCGTGCCGCCCCAGCTATGCCCGACCAATATCGCAGGGCCATCCTGCCGATCGAGCGCTCGGCGGGTTGCGGCGACATCGTCGGCGAGCGAGGTCAAGGGGTTCTGGACGATCGTCACACGATAGCCGCGCGCGGTCAGATCCTGATAGACCGGGCGCCATCCCGATCCATCGGCAAAGGCACCATGGACAAGGACGACATTCTTCACGGTGCTCACTGCGGCCGCTGGCGTCGCGCTTTCTACACTCTGAGCGATGGCGGGAAGCGGCAGCGTCATTGAAGCAGCGGTCGCGAGGATGATGTGGCGGGTCGTTCGAAACATGGGAATGCCTTTCTCTGCGAATGGGAACCTTGCCTAACCGCGATAACGATTATCGCGATATGTATGTGGCATTCAAAATGATGCTTGTCCAGCATAATGTTTATCGCGATATATGTTTGCGCTGCAGCGTGCGTTTGAGCGCTGTGAAAGGATGTCGATATGTCGAAAGCCGCCACGCCCCCCGTACCGCTGGACGAACAGCTATGTTTTGCGATCTACTCGGCAGGGATCGCGATCCAGCGAGCGTACAAGCCGTTGCTGGACGCGCTTGGCCTGACCTATCCGCAATACCTCGTACTCAATGTGCTCTGGCGTAGCGATGCCCAAACCGTTGGAAGCGTGGCCCATCAGCTTGCGCTCGAATCGAGCACGCTCACGCCGCTCCTCAAGCGGCTCGAGGCTGCGGGTCTGGTCCGTCGAACGCGAAACCCGGCCAATGAACGACAGGTCGTCATCGCACTCACGAAGGAGGGAGATGCACTTCGTTTTCGCGCGGGATGCCTGGGCGACACATTGCTTGAGGCATCGGGACAGACACCTGCTGCACTCGCCAAACTGAACGGTGAGATCAACGAATTGCGCAACGCCGTCTATCGGCATATTGGCGGCTGGGCGGCGCCCGAGGCGCCGGCCGAAGCGGACTGAGTTTTCCTGCTCGCGGCCAGCGATCGCCTGGGTTGTTCAAACCGTCGGCACTGTCCCGCCGTCGATCACATATTCCGTGCCGGTGATGCTGGCCGCTCGGTCGGATGCCAGGAAGGCGATCAGGTCCGCCACCTCTTGCGGCTTCGCCGGACGCCCGATCGGTATTCCGCCGAGCGAGTCCATGATCATCTTCCTGCCCGCCTCGATGTCGCCGCCATGCTCGGCCGCAAGCCGTGTCGCCAGGTCGATGGATGCCTCCGTCTCGATCCAGCCGGGGGAGACCCTCACGACCCGAACGCCTTGTGGCGACACCTGCTTGGACAGGCTCTTGCTGTAGGTCGACAGAGCAGCCTTCGCTGCGGCGTAGGCGGTGGTCGCCTCCGGCAGAGGCAGTTCGCGCTGGATAGACGTCACATGGATCACCACACCGCTACGACGCGTCACCATGGCCGGAACGAGTTCCCGGTCGAGCCGCACTGCTGGCATGAGATTGAGATCGAGTTCATCCGTCCAAACCTCGTCGCTCAGCGCTTCAAAGCCGCCTGCCGGAGCGGACGAGCCGCCGAGCATATGGACGATGATATCCACGCCGCCCATGCGTTCGGTCACCGCGGCCGCCAATGCCGCACAGCCTTGCGCGGTTGTCAGGTCGGCCGCGACGAACAGCGATTCCGGAAAGGCATCGGGGCGGGTGCGGGCTGTGGTCAAAACCTGCGCGCCGAGTTCTTGAAACAGGCTGACGGTCGCTGCGCCCGCCCCGCGCGTGCCGGAGGTGATCAGCGCGCGCTTTCCGCGCAGATCGAGGAACGGCTGGCTGTTGCCCTGAGGGAACGCGCTCACAGCGTGATCTCCAGCCCGGCGATCTTCTGTCCATCAAGGACGAACTGATAGCGAAGGTCCAAGGGACTGCCGGGGAAGTCACCAGCGAGATGGCTGACCACGGTCGTTCGCTCGCCTTCCGTCGAGATCGAGAAAGGCTCCACGCTGTAGGTGTACTTGGTGGAGGAGTCCGCCTTCCATTGCCGGATCGCGTCGCGCCCAGTGTAGGTATGTCCCTCGTCCACGACGACGGCGGCATCGGCGAAGCAGTCGGCAACAGCTTCGGCGCTTCGTTTCCTGTCGGCTTCGAAATAGTTGGCAATACATTCGGGCAGCTTGACGGTCATCATTCATCTCCATTGTTTTGGAGAAGCGCTTTGTGCCGCGCTTCCCATCTCTTGGTGACGCCAACTTAGGCCTAGACTTTTGCAATGATAATCGGGATAGATCGTGATGCGACGTTGCGAAAAGTAGGACAATGCACCAGGACGGTTTGGTCGAGTTTGATGCGGTATTGGCCATCGCGCGGCGCGGATCGTTCCGGGCGGCCGCGCTGGAGCTTGGTCTGTCGACTACCGCGCTGAGTAATGCCATCGCAAAGCTGGAACGGCATCTCGGCGTCCGCCTGTTCAATCGCACGACCCGAAGCGTTGCCCTGACTGACGCTGGACGCAAGTTCGTCGATCAGGTTGGTCCCGCCGTCAGGAATATTCATGACGCGATGGATGCCGCTCGTTCGCAACAGGAGACGCCCTCCGGAACGCTCCGCATCAACGCCTTCCCAACGGCAGCGCGCGAGATCCTCGGGCCGCTTCTGTTGCAGTTCCTGCGTCGCTATCCGCAGGTGCATGTCGATCTTGTCACCGAAGGCAGGATCGTGGACATCGTGGCAGAGGGTTTTGATCTTGGCCTCAGGAGCGCGGACCTCGTTCCCAGCGACATGATCGCCATCCCGGTGGGACCACCCCGCAGCTTTGCCGTCGTTGCGACCCCTGCTTATTTCAAGGCGAATGTAAAGCCGCGCGTTCCGCCCGACCTGCTGCACCATGCCTGCCTTCGCATCCGGCTCCCGAACGGTGCGCTGCACCGCTGGCAATTCGAAAAAGACGGGCAGCCTGTCCAGATAGATGTGCACGGACCGATCACGCTCGATGAGGCCAGTCTCTCGCGCATGGCGGTGCTGGACGATGTCGGCATCGGTTACTTCATGGAGTCCGACATCCGCGAAGATATCGAGGCGGGGCGTCTCGTGCGGGTACTGGAAGACTGGACCCCGCCTCTGGTGCCTTTGTGTCTCTACTATCCCAGCCGGCGCAATCCATCGGCTGCATTCAAGGCTTTGATCGGCATGGCCCGTCAAATCGCCGGATGACGGCAAGCCGAGCACATTGTTCAAAGACTATTTGGCGGTAATCAGATGGGAACGGCTTCGCGATGACGGACGAGACCACACCTGCCTTGCTCAAGAACATTCTGGGTCCGCAGGCGCTGATCATCATTGCCGATGCAGGCGCTTCAGTATCGACACGCTTCGATCGTGCCAGCTTTCTCAGCGCCGCGTCAGGGGGACTCGATGCGCTGTCGATCATGGAGCGCGTCCGCCATATCGCCGACGCCCTCCATGCCGCGCTACCCGCCCGATATGGGGATGCGCTTGAGATCATTGGCGCCATGGCGCCGCAACTCACCCATGGCTTCCAGGCGGTCGCTATCACCGAGTTCGTGGCGCGATACGGGCTTGGCGATTTCGACAGATCGATGGATGCGCTCGCCGATCTAACCCGCTTCGGGTCCGCCGAGTTCGCCATCCGGCCATTTCTGGCTAGCGATATTGAACGAACGCTCGCCGTGATGAAACGGTGGACCAGCAGCGCCGATGAGCATGTCCGCAGGCTCGCCAGCGAAGGCAGCAGGCCGAGGTTGCCATGGGCATCGCGTATTCCGGCTATACAGGAAGACCCGACGCTCGCTGCCTCGATCCTCCAAGCGCTCCGGGTTGATCCCAGCGCTTATGTTCGCAAGTCGGTCGGCAATCATCTCAACGATATCGCAAAGGATCGCCCCGACTGGCTGCTGGAGCGTCTGGCCGGGTGGCCGACCGACAATCCTCATACGGTCTGGATCATCCGTCATGCGTTGAGGACATTGATCAAGAAAGGCGAACCGCGCGCGCTTGCTCTCATTGGCGTTGAGCACGGCGCCTCTGTCACGGTACGCCGCTTTTCGATTGAGCCTCAGGTTGTGCATCTTGGCGAGACGATTGCCATGGACGCCGAATTGGTTTCGACTTCGCCCGATGATCAACGCCTGGTCGTCGATTATCGCGTCCACTATGCTCGTGCTGGCGGCAAGACTGCGGCCAAAGTCTTCAAGCTCAGGACATTTGACCTTCCGGCTGGACAGTCCACCACGCTTGGAGTTCGCCAGGCTATCCGGGATTTCAGTACGCGGCGCCATCATCCCGGTCGCCATGAGGTTGAACTCATCATCAATGGACTGACCATGGCAAGCACTGCGTTCGACATCGCGAGCGATCCTCCCGCCTGAGGCACCACGGTAGCCATCGGCCAGATTTATCGCTGCCCCTTTCTCCAGCGCCGACCATTCAAGGGATTCAACCATCTTCTCGCGAGCGTCCTCGCTCAGGATTCGGCGATGCTGCCTCCGAACGTTTGCGCTCGCGGAGAAGCTTGGTTCCAGCTTCATTAAGTGGACCGGGTCTTCAGGTTGGGATGAACGGCAAGTTCTGTCATGGGCGGCCGTTCACCCGATGACCGCGAACGACGTATGCTGGTCGATACCGGCCATGCATCCCTTCAGGCCGTCATTGTGAAGCGTGGGATGAGATGCCCCAGAAGGTCGTCGCTCGACCTAGCTAAGCCGTTCAATTGCTTGAATTTCGGACGATGCTGGACCCGGTTGGACGTCAATGGACGATTAGCCAGAAGAGCTTTCTGGGGCACCGTCTAAGCGGTTGATTTCGCGATCAAATCATAGCCTTGCGAACTCGCCAAGGGCCTAGCATGCTTCCAGTTCGTGGAAAAGGCTGGACGTCGACGGACAAGGCGGTTCGAGTCCTCGTGTAGGCCAGTTCACGTCTGATCCTTGACTTAGTGGCCGTGCCCCAAAGCGACCGTGAATGACGGTTCCGCCGAGAGCGGACGTTCAGTGTTTTCCCGACCTTCATCGAAGTACCACAGGGATTGGGCCGCTTCCGGACAGCCTGCTTCAGTCCGCTGTGATGCGTCTCAAGCGGCCGCTCCAAACCGAGACGGCTGATACCGGGTGGGGCGCGCAGGCTCGAAATAGGATGGCGCCATAGCCTAAGCGGCACCAATCTTGCCTGGACCCGCCTTGCGTCGGACGTAATCAGGTATGTTTTCCAAAACGGAGACCATCCACGCGTCATACTCGGCTTCATCCAGCCGTCTTAGCCAATCAAGATCGGGATAAACGTTGAAGCCGATTCCAATGATGGCCTGCGAAAGTCCGGATGAAGCGGCGACTTCCTGCTCCACTTCCTCTTCGCTAGCGTCATTGATGCTCATGTTTAAGGCCGTCGCTAGTGCAGACTTGACCCGTGCCGGAGCGGGCGGATGGGTTGCCAGCATGGCACTCGCGAGGGTCCAGTTCCGACGGTCGAGTATCTGGAAGAAGGCATAAGCGAAGAAGAGTACCATGCGCAGGCGCTCGCGACCGCTACCCATAAGCTTCGACTTGATCAGGGCACGCATAGGATCAAGCTGGTCGCGATCATACTCAGCTTCGAAGCAGGAGACCATTTCGTTGATTGCGTAAGCGTCTGCCGCGAGTTCGCACGCTTGAGATTGACGGGCAGCTACCCGATCCGGGAGGTCGCTATGCTGCACTTCTATAATCGGTTCGTTTTTCGAATCTTTGCAATCGCCGTGGCCGAGCACAATATGGCCGAGCTCATGAAGCACGACGAATCGATGCAGCGACAGTGCAAGAAACAGGAAAAGCTCCACCCGCTCTTTATCTTTGATCCATGGGAGGAAGCCGGGATTCCATCTAACGGCTTCGGACTTGATGAGATCTTGAATGGTCGCGAATGAACGTTCGACGGACGGGGCCCACTTCGGTTCTGCGTCCCCGAAGGAAATGAAGACGCCGGCGGTCACCAACTGAGCGCTGAAGCGAAAAATTGCGTCCACCATTCCCCCGGTTACCAGAATGACTGTTGGCTGATAATTCGCCTTGGCTTGAACGTCGAAGCTTTCGGTGATCGCGAACTGAATCTCATAGTCAGGCGCGCGGGCCCTAATGATATTCAGCGCGTCGAATTTCAGCAACGGCATCCAAGGATGGTCTGGCACAGCCATGACGTCCAACTCTGGGCCAAGCCCCAAATTCTGCACCTGCACCGTCACCGCACGCGTCCTAGTTTACAACACTGTTCGAAAAAAGCCGCAAGGGCTCCCAACGAACCGGCCCTTACCACATCGCAGAGATTGTGGACAGCGGGTCGCCGACGCGCAATTGGGGCTGGCGTCCAGAGAAAGCATTAGCAATATTCAAATCCATCTAGGGGGTTCGGATGGATAATCTAAAACGGATTGCGGAAGAGGCGCTGAACACTTTCGAGGTGATTTCTGACGCCGCGACGGCGCGCCTCCACGAGAAGGGTCTGAGCCTCGCGAGTCTGGCGTCTGTGAACGAGGCCACGGCAGAGTCAATTGCCCGCGACATGCGTGAGCGCAACGTCCAGCGCATCAGCGACAGCATGCATCTGCGTCGCGAGCCGACGATTGCTCGATTGGTGGTAGCTGGCGAGGATGGTATCGAGGAGATCATCTATATCAGCCCTGTCGGCACGGTCGACGCGAAGGGCATCAAGTCCTGCAGTTACCTCAGCCCAAAAGGCAGGTTGGCGTCGCTTCCGATAGGTCAGGGCGATGAAATCTCGCTTCCCGGCGGGAGGCGTTGGTTCGAGGTCATCGAGAAGATGACATTTCAGCCGGGGCAGTGGGCAGGAGACTGGGACTCCAGGCCGGCGATCGAATTCCGGGAAAAGGCGCCTGCGCGAACGATCAAGTCGCTGCGCGAGCTACTGCTCAGCAGACTTGCGCCTGAAGCCGATGTCGATGTCGTCTCTCAATGGCTCTCCGAGGACGATGAGGCCGAAAGCGGGCTGATCGTCGATGGCATCGTGCGCGAGACTTTGACCGCGATGCAGCTGCGCGTGAGGCAGTTGCTGGATCAGTTCCAGGATTCGATCCTGCGCCTGCCGCTCGACAGCCGGATAGCGGTGCTCGGGCCTCCTGGGACCGGCAAGACAACGACGATGATCAAGCGACTGCGGCGAACGGTCGACGTCCGGCATCTGGAAGAATATGAACAGCAATCCGTGCTGGAGCCAGATGATGGCGGATTGGATCACCCCGACAGCTGGATCATGTTCACCCCGACAGAGTTGCTGCGCCTCTATGTCAAGGACGCGCTGGGCAAGCAGGGGGTGCCGGTTCACGATCAGCGCTTGTGGGTTTGGGAGGATTATCGCCTCGAGATCGCCAAGCGCAATCTGGCGATCCTACGCACGGCCACGCGGCGCGGATTGGTGCCGAGGGGCGATGACAGCATTTTGCTCACGGGCACGCTGACCGATCAGATCGCATGGTTCGAGGCTTTCGACGCTTTTCAGAAGGAAGCTTTCGTCCGGCAACTGTCGATTGAGGCGGAGCGACTGGTTGCGAGCGACGCCGCTCGTATCGGCTTGATCGGACGTCAGGTGTCGGCAGCGATTGAACGTAGCGATGATAAGGTTCTCCAACTCATCAGCGATCTGGCCTCCCGCATGAGCGACTTGCGCGAAATCGCAGGCGGACTGAGCAAAGAGATTCAAAATGACCTTCAGCAGCCGCTGGAGATCTTTGCCCGGAGCGAGGGATTCCTTGAGGCATTGACCACGTTCGTAGCCTCGCTCGCGGCCGATACCGACGACGATGCCGACGACGACGAGGATGACGACGAGGAGGTTGAAGACCAGCGGCCGCTGACCGGGCGCCGCCACGTCGTTGACGTCTTTCGCCGAGCGATGCGCGCTCGCGCGATCGGACAGGCCGCTGGCCGCGCCCCGGCTCCGCGCACCCGAGCCGGACGGATTCTGGGATTCGTCACAAGTCGCGGCCTCGAATTGCCTGACCTCAAGGATGTCGGGACACGGCTTCTGGTTCAGCGGGCAGCTCGCCGCCTGGCTCGGGCACCCCATGCCTGGCTCTCAGGCGTGTCATTGCGCTACCGACAGTTCAGACGAGCGATGCGCACCAGCAGTGAATGGTATGGAGAGACACAGGCAGGGGCTATGGACATCCACCCGGCCGAACTCGACCTCATTGTGTATGCAATCCTTTCCCAGGCTCGCGAAATGTCGCAGAATGCGCTGTTGCTGTCTCGGCTCGGTGATAATCGCCCGGCCTTGCTCGACGCTGCAGCTGAACTGCGGCGCAACCAGGTGCTGGTCGACGAGGCGACGGACTTCTCACCCTTGCAACTCGCGGCAATGCAGTCGTTGGCAAGTACGCGGACAGACGCGGTGTTCCTCGCGGGCGACTTCAATCAGCGCCTGACGCTTTGGGGCAGCCGATCAGAAGATGATCTTCGCTGGGCAGTACCGAACCTGGAAGTCCGTCCTATCACCGTCACTTACCGGCAAAGCAGAAAGCTGGCTTCCTTCGCGACGGCCTTGGCCGAGTTGCAGGGATCGGCCGTTCAGGAAACGGCGCCTGAAGACCAGCAGAATGAGGGCTTTGACCCGGTTCTCGGAGCGGGCCTTGGAGACCTGAATGACCTGGCTGCCTGGCTTGTGTCCCGGATTCGGGAAATCGGAATACTGACGAAGGGAGCAATGCCTACAATCGCGCTCCTAGTTGATGATGAGGAGAGGCTGGATGAACTTGCGGCCCATTTGAAACCGCATCTCGAGGACTTGAGCATGCGGGCCGTTCCCTGTCCAAAGGGTCTGGTCAAAGGGCAGGACGGCGATGTCAGGATATTCGATGTCCAGCATGTGAAGGGGCTGGAGTTCGAAGCGGTTTTCTTCGTCGGTCTCGATGGCCTAGCCAAGCAGAAGCCCGAACTGTTTGATCGTTATCTCTATGTTGGCGCGACGCGCGCCGCCACCTTCCTTGGCCTCACCATCTCGGGTGATCAGTTGCCAGAGCGGATATCCCCCCTCCAGCCCAGGTTACAGGAAGCCTGGCCTGCCTAATCAACATTGCAAGACGGCCACTTCCGCCAGCGGACCTTTCGACCGACGCCTCGTGCGCCGTTCCAGCCTTTTGCTCGTGCAGCTACTGCGCGAGCCTTAGGCCGACTGCTTCGATGGCCAAATTTCGCCCGCAAACGTTCTCGGCTACCCATGGCAATTGCGCGAGGTGGGCCAATCACAATTCGAACGGGGCGCCGAGCGCGAGCGACCGGTGCAGAACCCTGTGGCAGTTCGAACAAAGGCATTTGAGATCATCGAGACTGGTTTCGTGACCGGGCTTCATGTCTGCTACATGGGTGCGATGGTGGTGAACCTCGATGCACGCGGGACCAGCTTCAGACCCGTATATCTTCGAGGGATCAAGGCCGCAGCGCTCGCACTGCAGCTTTCCATGATCCTTGATGAACTGGGCTCGCTTTTTGGCGGCAAGGCCAGGCTGTCGCTCCTTCTTGAGGTGAGTTGCGATCCGCGGATTTCCTTCGATCCACGTTCGCTCCTCCTCAGTCGGCGAAAGTGCTAAGTTCGCCTCGGCCAATTCGGGGGGGGGTGGTTTCGGACGAGCTCCGGAGCCGAACTTTGGTACGATCCACAGACCACACTCTTCCAAGATATCGAAGCAAGGCGTTTTCCAGCCGGCATTGAAGTGCCCAGGCTTGGCAACAATTCCGAGCGCTTCTTCAAGTGCGAGGCCAAACACCTTCTTAGGTGCATAGGCACGACCATCACCGGTCTTTACGTCGAAGTCACGCAACGGGTCGAAGTTCTCGGCAGCATCACCGGCGTCGAGCCTTGCGAGTGCCGCCCTGATGTGTTCCGGTCCGACCTTTCGCAATTCCTCGAAGGGCAGCCGTGCGACACTCTTTGATACGGCGCCGTCACTGATCCTTGCACCGCTGAACGCCTCATAAGGTACTGCACGCAGCCGGCGCACAATCTCATCGTCGGAAAGCGAGGTATCGACGCGAATTTTCTTGTTCTGGTTGCCCTCGTTCGCGGGCATCCCGTCGGAGCGTCCGAAAGCGCGCATCTTGGCGCGCATCATGGTCTTCACCTCGGATAGCGAAGCTTTGTCGAAGTCGTCTGCAGACGCCAGGGTACGCTCGGTTTCTGAGGAAGCGCGCGCGGGCGCGCTGTCGAGCAGCACGCGCTCGATTGCCGGTGACGGTGAGTTGATGCGATCAAAGATCGTGTCAAAAGCGGTCACGTAGTCGGGGTTGCGACCCCTTGATTCTCGGGAGCTAGATCGCGGGCGTCCGCTGCGGCTGTGCAGGATGATCCGACCGTTCTCCACACTCGTTCGCGCTTCCAACGGTTGCATATCCGGCCCCAATAGTGAGTAGTCCAATTGTCGCCCTCAGATTTTCGCGCCCACGGCGATGCATGGCCTGCAATTCACCCCGCCTCAACGAATAAGGCCATAAGGGCATTGCAAGGGGTGGAGAACTCGTCGTCAGCGGATGCGTGCTTGCATCGACCAACAGCTCAAAGCAATTAGGCGAAAGATGCTTGCTGCAAGAAAATCAACCGACGGAACGGGCCTCGCCGGCGACTATGCCCGGTCGAGGCCCAGATATGACGCTCCCGCCACGTGGAGTGCCGTCAAGTGCATGCTACTGGGCCTCTGGCCTTGAGTACCGCGCTGACAAGCAAGGGGTTGCCTGGCTGGAAACTGGACGAGGGCCAGCGCCGTGCGTTGCTCGCGGCGATCCCACCCACCTGGCCTGACGTTGTCGCAGATCACGTAACCCTGTCGTCGGATAGGTCATATTCAGTCCCTGCGGAATGCTCGGCTGTCCTGATCGGTGTCGTTGACGATGGGTTCGGAGTGCAAGCATTGGTCGCGAGCATCAATGGCACCATGGTCCGACCGGATGGCAAGACCTTTCACGTGACCTGGTCCTTGGACCGAGGGAGGGGACGGCGCGCTGTGGAAAGCAATGACGTTATCGCCGAGCTTGGATGGACACCGTTTGCCGCTCCTATCCCCGTCATTCTCGTTCCAGCCAGAATATAAGCTTCGGGGTCCTATTGTTGATTTAACTGACATGCCGCTAAGCTGGCCAGCGGGGGAAGTACGCGTGAAGTCCGAGCAACGACCATTCAAGATCAGCACGGGGCTAAAAGACCTCATCGGCCGCGACCTGATAACCGACGATTTTGTCGCCGTATTCGAGCTTGTGAAAAACTCTTTCGATGCGCACGCGCGCGCCGTTCGGATCACTTTCGCCGACGATATGATAACCATTGCCGACAACGGCAAGGGCATGGCGCGAAACGACATCATCAACAAGTGGCTCTTTGTCGCCTACTCGGCGAAGCGCGAAGGAACCGAGGACGACGACTATCGCGATTTGATCGGGGAGCGATCGAGAGCGTTTGCAGGCGCGAAGGGAGTTGGCCGGTTCTCGTGCGATCGGTTGGGTTCGGAATTGGAGCTACATAGCCGCGCTCGTGGGGGAACTGTCCAGCTTCTAGAGATCGACTGGCGAAAATACGAGGGCAACCCACGGATCGAGTTCGGTGACATCAAAGTCGGCTTGTCGGAGGCGAACGCTTTCCCTGATCCCGCCGTGAAGCCTCGAGGCGCGACCGGGACGGTGTTGCAGATCCGGCGCGTCCGTTCGGGCTGGGACCGGCCGAAGCTTCAAGCCTTGAAGCGCGAGCTTACCAAGCTCATTGACCCTTTTGGGCGGGGCGGTAGGGCATTTGAGATTGAAATCAATGCCCCAGCTGAGTTGGATGCTGACGAAGCAGATGCTGCCATCAACGAGACGTTGCGAGAGGATCAGCCTCGCAGAATGATTGTCAACGGCAGGATCGAAAACCCGATCCTTGAAGTCCTCAAGCAGAGGACGACCCGGATCAGCGTCGAAATGACGCCTGATGGTAAATACCTCGAATCAATGCTTGAGGATCGAGGTGAACTGATCTATCGAATAAGGGAGGAAAACCCGTACTCAGCGCTCGTAAATACGGAAATAGTTGCCGACATCTATTTTCTCAATCGCAGCGCGAAGGTAGTTTTCGCCCACCGCATGGGCCTTCCATCAATAAAATTCGGGTCAATCTTTCTTTTCCGGAATGGCTTTCGAGTATTCCCCATCGGAGCAGAGGACGATGATTTCTTTGGTCTGAATCGGCGAAAGCAGCAGGGCCAGCGTCGCTACCTTGGTGGCCGTGACTTGGTGGGCCGAGTTGAAATCAAAGGCGTTCAGGGCTTTGACGAAGCCACAAGCCGTAATCAGGGCCTCATTCGTACTCCGGAAGTCGACGAGTTGATCGAATTCGTCCGCGACAAATGTGTAAGGCGTTTCGAAAGGTACGTCGTCGACATCACTTGGAAGGACAAGTTCGATTCGTTTGCAGGCGACATGTCCCGCATGCATCTTGACGAGAGCTCCGCGCTTGTAGCGCAATTAGTGTCGCGGTTGGCGGCAACCGAGGGCGTCGAGTTGCTCGAGTTCAATCCGGACATCGTGCGCATCGTTGACGAAAAATCGAAGGCCTTCGAGTCATCGCTCAAGGCGCTCGAAATGTTGGCCGAGGAAACCGGCGACAAGGCTATGCTTGCGCGCGTTGATGACGCTAAGGCCCGGATTCGCGCTCTTCAGGAGGCTGAGGCTGAATCTCGCGAGGCAGAACGTCGTGCCGAGGCCCGGGCGATGGCAGCTGAATCGGCTGCGGCACGCGCAGAGGCTCGCGTCGCCGAGGAATTGGAGCGCAACGATTTTCTCGTCGCAGCCTCGTCGCTCGATCAGGATACGATCCTAAACCTTCATCACCAGATTATGATCCACGCCTCCGACGTGCATCATGGCATCAAGCGAATGATGGGCAAGCTACGCTCAGGCAGCACGATCTCGAACGCCGAGTGGATCGATTTCCTGGACGGCGTTTCTTACCGGAACAGCCAGATCCTCACGGCGGCTCGGTTCGCGACCAAGGGTGGCTACAAGCAGCAATCATCAGAAGTCGAGGCCGACCTGTCAGTTTATGTCCGCGACTACATCGAAACGGTATCGACCCTTTGGGCACCGAGGGGCGTTACGATCGACGCAACTGCCGATGGCAAGCCCGTGAAGCGAAAATTCCGGCCGATCGAGGTGGGCATCGTCATCGACAATCTCGTCTCGAACGCGGTCAAGGCACGGGCAACGACCATTTCGTTCGACCTTTCCGCAAGCGCGGGCAGCAAGCCCGAGCTCAAGGTCGTCGTCGCGGATGATGGCATTGGCTGGCCAGCCAAGTTCAAGCCGCTGGCGCGAGTTTTCGAAAAGGGCGTCACCACTAGCGACGGATCGGGCCTTGGCCTCTTCCATGTCAAGCAAGTGGTGGAAACCTTGGGCGGGACGATCGAAGCAATCGCAGAACCCTATTCCGAAGATCTCGATGGAGCCCACCTGATGATCCGACTGCCATCATGAAGCTCGAATTCCAGTTGCTTGTTGTCGACGACAATCCCCGCTCGATCGACAATGCCGTTGCGCTGCTCGGCGACTATCTGGACGCGAAGGGCTTCTCGTTGAAGCAGAGCGTTGCCGGCGACCTTTCCGACGCCGGGCTACGGAAGCTAGCCCGGCAAGCTGGCCGGGACTTTGACCTCGTCGCCGTCGACTACAATCTAGGTCGGCAGGACAACGACGGCGCGCAGGCCGCGTCGCGATTGAGGAGGGAGCTCCAGTTCACGGACATGGTCTTCTATTCCTCCGACCCTTCGGTGAACCTCTACCAGGAGCTGGCGCGGCAGGAAGTCCCCGGTGTTTTCGTTGCGTCCCGGCAGGACCTCGACGAGGCGTTCAAGGGTCTGGCGGACACAATCATCGGCAAGGCGATCGACCTCAACCACATGCGCGGGATCGCAATGGCCGAAGTGGCCGAGATGGACGTCCTGATGGAGGAAATACTCGAAAAGGTGTTCTCGTCCCAGGACGGGGAACTTGTCGCCAAGGCCAGCGAAACCCTCTCCAAGCTTCTTGCCGGGGCCGAGGAAAGCCTTGAAGGGCTTCGGGTCGTTGTTGGCGAGGCTCGCATCCTCGATATCGTTACCGACAGTCGGTTATTTTCATCGATGCATCGCTACAAGGCGATCAACCGCGTTGCCAAGTGCCTCGAGCACAAGCCAACCGCAGCCATCGAGACCTTGAAGACCTACGATGCCGACATCATCCAAAACCGAAATACCCTGGCGCATGCCAAGGAGGACGTAGCCGAGGACGGAACCGTTACGCTTCGCGCCATGAAGCGGGGCAAGCCTCCGGTCAGCATCGACGAGAACTGGATGGTCGCCTTTCGTGGAAAGCTCCGGACCCAGCGCGCCGCCCTGTCCGAGGTGTGCGACGCGCTATCCGCGCACGTCGATGGGCGAGCGGCCGGCTAGTCTTGAAAGCGCAAGCCCGAGCTGTTCAGCGAGGAGTGGCGGGACCGCATTGGCAACTTGCGTAAAGCGCGGAACCTCCTTTGTCCGCAGCATGCCGCCGGTCGTGTATTTTCCTTGGAAGGCGAACCAGTCTGGGAAGGATTGTAAGCGTGCATTCTCGCGAACGGTCAGGGTCCGTGGCTCGGAATAATGGAGAAGGTCGTCGGGCAAGCTAGTGATGGTCGGCGCAGGAGCGAGCGCATCCATCACGCGGATGGTCAATTTCTTGAGCTGGAAACGTTCGCGCGTTTCGGGCGAGATGGCGGTGTTGAGCCTTCCTTCCTCGCGGCACGCCTTGATGATCTCGGCGAAGCGCATGCTAATGTCGTCGCGATGCTTTGCGAGGCGGGTGTCGGGCGGGCTGCTTTGGCATCCATCGCGCATGGCCATCTGGTAGCTGCTTCGCGGCGAACGATAGCCGATGGCGTCGAAGCCCGGCGAATCAACCGAGGGCACCGTGCCCGCGTGGCCAACTTCGAGGTCGCTGATCGCGTCCCGGGCCGTTGGGGAGCGCGGCAGCCCGCGTTCCGCTAAAAAGCCCCGGCTCGAACGACGCAGGTCGTCAAAAAAGAAGGGCAAGCCGCTAGCGGGCATGTCATTGCGCACGCCGACAAGGATGAAGCGGGGTCGGGATTGGGGGACGCCATAGTCGCTCGCCCGGATGATTTCGCTCGTCGTGCGATAATGCGGGGCCAGCCGTTCACGCAGGGCTTCTGAAAAGTTCTGGACGCCGCCAGCGCTTGCCTTCTTGAAGTCCGAAGTGAAGCCCCGGACGTTCTCGATCAGCACCATGCGCGGCCTTACAAGCGCGACCAGCTCCAGGTAGGCCTCAAAGAGGGTGTTTCGCGGATCGTCGGGTCTACGCCGCCCGGCGTTTGAGAAGCCTTGGCAGGGCGGCCCGCCAGCGATCAAGTCGACGCTGTCCGCAAGCCCAGCGAGTTCGGTCGAATGCTTTTCGAGAAGGAGCCGAATATCCCAAGGCCGTCGCTCGATCGACGGCGGCCAATCGTAAGCCATCAAGGGCCGCTCGCCGGAAAAGTTCGAAGACAGCGTGCTGAAGGCGAACTCGTCCTTTTCGATTGCGAGCAGGCCGTTCCAGCCTGCGCGCTTGAGCCCAAGGCTGAGCCCGCCGCATCCCGCAAAGGCGTCGATAAAGGTTGGTGCGATAGCGGAAGCGGGCGGCAACTCGCTGCCCATGGCATCTGCTAGCTCGCTTATTACTTCGCCTGGATGATGCCGGAGTGCCACTGGGAACTCATAGGACATGCCGCCAGCCAAGAGAAGCTTGTCCATTATGAGCCGAGGCTTCTTTTTCTCCCGCGCAAAGCACGCCTCAGCAACCTGCAAGGCAGCCATCAACCGATTGAATTAGGATGAGGCGAGTGCCCGAGTTCGAAAGCGATTCGAAGGGCAGCGTCTTGCACCTTGCGCAGGCTCCCCAGCTCGCATTCCCATGCGACAAGCACCTTCCAGCCGAGTGCCTGCAACGACGCAATATTCCTGGCGTCGCGCACGGTATTGCGTTCAAATTTATCCAACCAAAAGGCAGTGTTGGACTTGGGGGTGGTCGCGACCCTGCACCCCTGGTGGCGATGCCAGAAGCACCCATGGACGAGCACGACCGTCTTGAAGCGGGGGAGCACGATGTCAGGCCGCCCCGGCAGGCGCTTGTCATGGATGCGGAACCGGAGGCCCAGGGCATGCAGCGCCCTTCGCAAGGCGACCTCGGGCGACGTGTCCTTGGACCGGATCCGCGACATGCGTTCCGATCGCTCCTTAGGCGAGAGGAAGTCGGCCATCCCGGCCGCTATCCTTCTCCCGCTTCCCGGGCCCTGGTCAGCTCGAAGAAGGGGTATCCCCGGATAATCTCGCCACCCACGTCGAACGACTTGTAGAGGCACTGGTGATTGCCAAGGGTCTTCACCCGCTCGGCGACCTCGCCCGCATTTGCAGCGAGCCCCAGGGCCGATAGCTCGGACGCGGTCACGTTGGGGACCTTGTGCACGAACCAGCTCAGCAACGGTTCCCTGTAGTCGGTGGCACCTGCCTTGAAATGACGCAGGTACTGGGACGCGAGGATGACCCCGGTCCCGAACTCGCGTCCTTGCAGTAACAGCTTGCGCAAGACATCGAACTCGTACCGCATGATGTTGTCGGCCTCGTCGACCAGCAGGTAGGAGTCGACGGCGCGGAGCTGCGGGTCGGTGCCGAGGAACGGCCGCTTCGGTGTGCGCAGCATGTTCTCGTAAAACATATTGAGCATGACTGCGACGAGCATGTTCTTGCTATGGTCGTCCTGGCCAAGTGCATCCAGCGCGATGACCACTACGCCGTCTAGGAATTGGTCGAACGGGACCGTCCGCGACTGGTCGGGCTCGAAGATCTCCATGTCCATCAGGTCGTCGATGATGGCCATCGGCGAGTCGGACTTTCCATCGAGGATGGTGGCATAGGCCTCGTGCACATCGCGCAATGTCGGTGGCACGCCGGCCGGCGCCGCCTCGTAGGCCTCGCGGACCGCGCGCTTGAGCTTGTCCCGCTGGACGGGGCCGATCCCAGGGTAGATCTTGCCGAGCACGTCCGCAAAGAACCGAAACCGGTCCAGCCATGGGGTGGGAACATCCCCAATGGTCCTCGTATCGAACAAGTTGAGCGGAAGCCGGTGCGGCCTGACGACACGGGCACCCGTGGCGCCAACGAAGTCCTCGCTGCTGTAGTCGCGCTTGTAGTCAAAGATCAGGAAGCGCGGCCGGATGCCCCGGTTCTGCTCGCTCGAGCTAGCGATTTGGAAGATCAGCGACTTCAGGAGCTGCGTCTTGCCCGTGCCAAGGTCGCCCACGACGCCCATGTTCAGCTGGTTCAGCCTGGTGTCAGAGATGTTGAGGGCCAGGTCGCGCGCCTTGAACCCATCTATAGTTCGGCCAACCTGCAGCACAACGCCCGCGCTCTGGGTGACCGGCGGATCATTATCTCCGCTGTCCGGGACTTCACTTGGCGGGGCGGCCGGCGTGGCGCCCGTGGCCAGTGCATCGGTGTTTAGCCGCGCATCATCGGCCGGCGGGGCGGCGGCAGCCGGCTCGACCTCAGCCGGTGCCTCGCCGGCGCTTGCCTCGGCAGGCGCGTGCGGCGAGTCTGCGGCCACCTGCCCTGCTTCTTTTGTTGGCATAAGGTCCCAATCGCCAAGCCGGGCGTGGACCATTCGATAAAACGCCGTTGGGTCGCCCGCGACGATCTTGCCCGCATCCTCGCTTCCAACGACGATCGTCTCGTCGAACCCGTCATGATCATGGTCGCGCGACGTGCTCGAGTGGGATTCGTCGACGACGATCAGCCGCCCCCGCGAGTCGACTTCAATGCAGTCGACCCCGTCGAGCACTGACCTTGCGATCGATTCATGCAATCTGGCCCACTGGCTGGAATTACCACGAACGTCGTCCTGCTGGCTGTAGACCCGCATGCCGAACCCGATGATCGACAGCACGAGGTGCTGGAAGGCCAGTGCCCAGAGGCGGGGCTGCCCGTCGTGCGGCGCCATGGCACCTAATAAGGAGGACAGCGACTTGGCCTGCTCGAGCGCCTCGACTGCATCGCCATCGCCGTAGATTGCCGTTGGCCGGCACTTGACCTCCACGGGTGTCAGCTTGATGCGAGGTGCGCCGCCCGCGAACTCGATACCCACCACGACGAGGTCCGGGCGCAGTAATGCAAGGTCCTTGCGGTCCTTGCCGAGGGTCCTGCAAAGGTCGCCAAGGTAGCCGCGGAACGGGTCGACTGGCACGACGATCGCGATCGACGGCGCATCGGCGCTTCCCTCAAGGACTGGCAGGACGCCGCCAGCAAACCCTCCCGCGGAGCGGAAGCGATCCTGTAGGAGGCGCACGCCGACGAGGACCCCCAGGTCGCCCGTCGCTCCTGCATCGTCCCCGGCGAGCCCCTTGATGGTTGGGATGCCACGGCGCGCCACCTCGAGCAGGACGTCGCTGACTTTCTCGGGCGCGATGCCCTCGCATCCAGGGAGGCGAGCCAAAGCCTTGGCCAAGGCCTCGCGGTCCGCGTCGGTGACCTGAGAGAGGAGGTAGTATCCGTTCGTGTCGCCGGAGCGATGCGAATAGGACGGCAGTTCATAGTCCCAGAGGTAGGCGCCCTCCAGCCAGCCCCCGAGGAAGCAGGCCGGGTCGATCGCCGACGAGGAGACTGCGACGAAGTCCGTGCGCCGCTCGCGCAGCATATGCTTCACCTCGTGCACGTTGGGCGCGAACTGCAGGCCAACGGGCGCGGGTGACAGGTTCTCGATCGCCGCGGCGAGGCTTCCGACCTTGTCGGCCAGTACCTCGCCGCTTTGGGCGGGTGGCGTGGATTGCCGTGATTCATGGAGGAATACCCGCGGCAGCTGGCGGCGGATGCGATGGCGCGACAGTGCGCCGAAGCCGAGCGGCGTGCGTTGCTCCACCTCCGCCGCGCCCGGCTCGGTCATGTCGAGCTGCGCAATGATCCCCAGGTCAGGAATAGTGCCCGGGGGTTGCCCCGCGAACCAGCGGACCGCGTTTCGCGTATCCTCCGACAGGTTGGCGATCTTCGCATCGTCCGGGCGCGCGTCCTCAGTCCTGTCGTCGAAGATCTCGACGAAGCGCTGCCCCGTCGAGCGGCTGCGCGGCCGCCTCGCGTCGTCCTGAAATCGCGACGTGCACCACTCGATCAGGCCGTCGTTGCACGCGTCGGTCGCGCCGCCGGCGCTGGAGACCGCAATCGACACGACAGGCTTTGCGGCGAGGAGCTCCGACACGTCGTCGAGCGCCCTGACGACCTGCGCCGCGCTGAAGCCAACCGAGATGCCGCCTACGCTGATCCCGAACTCGTCGCCGAAAGGCGCGTGCATCGAGCGATGCGGGAGGCTGCCAAGGCTGGCCGCGTTCCAGAGGACGGACCAGTAGTCGGTACCGTTCTCGACCGCGAGGTAGTCGACCTTGTCGCTCCCCGATGGCGACCGGATCGACATGCACACCACATCGGGCACGCAGTCCGGATCGAGTACGCTGGCAGCCGGGCAAGGCTTGCCTTGCTCGTCGGCCTCCGCGAGCACGCCTTGTGCAACGACTTGCCAGCCCAGCCGAAGTGGATGGAATGGCGACAATAGGATTGCATCGGGAATGCGGGACAGGCTGCGCCCGCTACTGTCGAGCGAACAAACGGCGATGACATCGCACCAGCAGGCTATGTCGGGTGCCGCTGCGAGCCACGACTGGTATGCGTCGACATAGCGCTCGACCGTCGCCCTGAACTCCTCGTCGCGCATGGCTAGCTCGCCGAGGCGGGCGGTCTCGAATACGCCGGACTGGTCGCCATCCCCGCGGACGTGGCGAGCGATCTCCTCGCGCGCGTCCAGGAAAGCCTGTGGCGGGTCGAATTCGTCGGGCGCTGGCCGGGGATCGCATATGAACGAGCCGGCCGACACGAGTGGCCCGCCAGCCACGCCCCATTGCGGCGGCGCCCATTGGTTGCCGTAGTCCTCCGCCAGCACGATTGGCTGGTAAGATCGCCGGGCCGCCTCGGGCGCGAGGAGCCAGTCCTGGAGCATTGTAGACCGGACCGTGCGATTGACCTGGATGACGGCCTTGGCGTCGAACGACTCCAGTTGCTTCCGGTTCACCCTGATCAGGCGCTCGAACTCGCTGCGGCAGCCTACCTCTGGGGCATCCTCACAGGACAAGTAGGCCCGGAATGTCTCCTGCGACACCGAGCCATCGCGCTGCGGGCGTGCGATCCTAAAGTCGACCTGCAGGTTTCCATCGACCTCGGCCTCAACTTGGAATGTCGCGTCGCGCAGCGGGCGGACGCTAAGCGTCGCGGTGGCCTCGCTGCGCCCGTCCCCCTGGTCGGACACCGATGTCGCGGAGGCCTCGAGCTCAATGCCCGGCGAGACGAACACGAGCAGCTCGTAGCGACCTGGGCCAGGCAACGTCAGGCTGGTTTCCCAGTCCACGCCACTGCGACCCGTCGTGCGGGACGGCTTGCGAGGCGGCGTGAACCTGCGGGCTAGGCGGCAGGCCACGAGGACTCCAGGCTGCCAACTGGCGAGCGACACCACCTTCATCGAGCCGGGCTTGAAGTTCGGCGCGGTTGCCTTGTAGCTGACGGGGTTCTTGTGCTGCGGCGGGGACAGGTCGCTGAGGACGTCGTCAGTGTCCGCGTCGATCTCTCCGACCTCCTTGGCCCCGCCAGCCGGCGAGCGCTCGACAGATATACGGGCGCCGGCCGGCTCCCCGCCCTTGGTTGAGAAGCGCAGTTCGACGACGTCCATGACAATCGCGGGCATCGCCTTCCCGAGGGCGGTGATCGCGTTCGTGCACTCCATGACGATGTCGCCCGAGACGGCGGGCTCCTCGGCGAGGAGTTCCGCCCATCTCTCGACGTCAAGATGGCCCCACCATGCTGGCGGCGGGTCCAGCGACAAACCTTGTGATGGCCCGTAGTAGGCGGCGGTCGCTCGGTCGAAGGCTGTCTGCAGCTGGCAGGTAGACCTGACATGGGCATGGAACTGCTCGAGGGCCTGCCCGTCCTCTTCGGTCGCACCCTCAGCAAGGCGGTCGATGCCGTTTCGGAACCCGTCCGAAAGGGCGTCGGCTACCTTGTCCAGCGTTCCAAGCTGGTCGCGGGCCGACAGCGACCCGTCGCGCCGCGGGGGTACGCCGCACGCAAGGCTGACGGCAAAGCCGGCGCCAATCCCAAGCGCCGGGCCTGCCGAGAAGAGCTTGGCGAGCACGGCCCATGCACCTTGCCGCGAGGACTTGTCCGGATCCACCTCGTCCGCGGCACGGGCAGCGGCCTCGACCAGCTGCCGCCCGTCCTCGAGGGTCGCCTCCGGCAGCCCGGCGCGACCCAGGCCATCGGAAACGAGGCGCTGCACGAAGGCATCGTCCCACCAGTTCTCGAAGGTCGCGTTGCCGCCGTTATTTGCCTCTGCGACGCCGAACTTGTCTGTCGTCGAGGTTACAGAGAGGATGCTGTGCTCGCCCGGGGGAACCAACGCCACGAAGCTCGGCAGCTGTGGAGAATTGCGCAGGTCGAGCAGGTGCGTCTCGTCGCACCATCCCGACTCGCCGATGCCTGGGTTTTCGCCTGGAAGCTTGTCCCGCGGGACCTGAAGCAAGAAGGGTGGTCGCAAGTCGCTGGCCCCCACGGTTTCCCGGGCGAGGTGGTCAAACACCTCGGTCAGGATCTCGAGCGGGGGCCCATGGAATACCAAGCGAACCTCGGCGTTGCCAGCCGGCGCGTCGACGGCGGCAGGCGCGCCCACGTACGCTGCTACAAAATCCGCGAGTACCTGGGCGAGCGCGCTCATCGCGTGCTACCTGCGGCGACAGCCAGCCGGAACGGCGGCACGAGCAACATGCCGCTTTCCGCGTCCGGGCTGTCGAGGACGAGTCCAAGCATGCGCAGCTGGCTACCAAGGTCGTTCTGCGGGATGTCCCGGTGTGCCATGCTGACCCCGTACTGGGCAAGGTGCTGCGCGAGCCGGTGGACGGAGCGGGGGCCGCCGACGCCCGAGAGGGCGCAGTGCACTAGCGCGAGGACCGCGACCGGCCCAAGCGAGACCACCCACGGGCTATTTGCACTTGGCCCCGCCTTGCGCAGGACATAACCCTGGTCATACCCGCGGAGCGTGGGATTGGCAGTCTGTCGCTGGCCAAGGACATGCCGGACGAACTCGTTGATGTTTGACCCGATGCCCTTCCGGCAGGTCAACGCCCGGGTCTCGCGATCCTCCAGTGTCATGATCACGTCGCGCACGCCGGTCGCGTGCAAGCGTGCCCGGTTCTCGCGGACTTGGTCGCAAAGCGAGGCGAGACCCGCTGCCGAGGACAAGCCATCGGACGGTGTCACCCCGATTGCCTCAAGGGACCACATCGTCGCATTGATGCCCAGGCGAGCAAATAGGAACCGGGACACGCTGTCGCGGATCGATGGAAGCGCCTTGTTGCCGTAAGGGAGGCACGCGAGCTTCTCGGGGAACATCGCTGCACGCGCGGCGGTGGCGTCATGGGGACCGTTGCCCTCGAGCGCCGCGGACACCGCCTCCCACGCTCGGGAATGGACCTCGCACAGCCACGCGACGTGGGAAACCACGCCCAGCCTCAAGATTGCCTCGAGCAAGCTGGTCCACTGGCGGCGAGTCATCATGGACTTTGCCGATATGATCGCATTCAGGTCATGCACGAACTGTCTTGCGGGGAAGGCGATCGCTCGCGCATCATTCGGGTCCAGCAGGGGCTCGTCCCGGGCAGGGACCTGCTCCCACTTGGGCTCCGGCATCCAGGCCTCGGTTTCCCCCTGGAGAAAGCGCGCAAAGACGTCGTCGTCCTCGCCAACCGCGAGTGCCTCGAACAATGCGTTCCAGGTCGACTGCGCAGCCGCTGCCTCGCTCGATCCCAGCCACACCATCCGCTTCACGAGAAGGCCGGGCGTCCAGGGGTTTCCGGCAAGCCGGGCTGATCCGGAGAACACCGCCAACTGCGGGACGAGCGGAGTTACCTGGAGGAACCGCTTGGTCGACTGGTTGGGCAGCTTGGGGCTCTCGAGCACCGAGCCCAGCAGGGTGCTGAACGAGTCGGGGTCGAGCGTGGTGCCCCCCGGCGACCGTGCGCGTTCCCTTGCCTTCCTGATTGCCCGGTCCAATTCCCGTCCGCGTTGCGGGACCGTCCGCTCGGCGGCCCCGTCGAAGCCTATCACCCGGTATACCGAGGAGAGGATGACCTCGGAGCTTGCGTACTCCGGCGCCGGCGACATCGCCAGGCGAGCCTTGGAATAAGCATCGTGGGAATTCGCCCACGGGGAATCACGGAATTGCGCTAGGGTCATCGACGCCCGCCGTCACGTAGGAGGCCAAAGCCGTCGCGTCGCTGCTGCACGGCAATCCCGCCCGTCCCGAGCCTGATCTCGGCTCGGGGGAGCACGACCGTGTCGCGAACGATCGGCCCGCCGAGCCGCGCACCGGTCGTGTCCAGCAGTGCTAGCACCGATCGCGGCAGGGATGCGACCGACATGCCCCGGTCGACTTCCTTGACGGCCTTGAACAGGTCGTAGGTCAGCGCAATCTTCTGGGCCGACGCGCCATCGCCAACCTCGAGGAACTGGAGCGGCGACCTTGGCCTGCCCTCGTTGGACGCGTTGGCAGGCTGGACATGCCGGCGCTGGACGACCAGCGTCGCCCGGCGGGTTGGAGGCGGCATCGGTTGCCCGAACGTCGTGGTAAGCGAGACCTCGAAGTCCTGGTTGTTGTTGAGCAGCCGCTCGACCTCGCGTGCTACCTCGAAAACACCATTGGCTTGGCCGTCTTCGACGACCTGCTGGAACTCGGCGAGGACCTCGGCATCGAGGACGGTGGCAGTACGCGCGCCGATGCTCCTGCGGACAAGCCTGCAGGCAAAGTCACGCACTAGCCGCTGGACGCGGGTTGCCACGGCCGGCTTCTTCCTCCGCACCTGCTGCCGTGAAAGCAGCTGGTCGAGTTCCGCCAGCCGGCCGAGGAGGTCTGCCTCGATCCCGGACAGCACGCGTGACTTGCGCACATGATCCAGTCCCTCGGCGACCGATCGGCTGAAGCGGGTGTCGAGGTCACGCAACAGGTAGGTCGTGCCTCGCGTCGCGTGCGCCTCGCTCTCCGGGCTTGCGATCGCGGGGTCGAGGAGAAGGTCGAAGCCCTCGAGCAGCCCGGAGATCATCGCCGGCAGGTAGGGTGCCCTGCGCGACGACAGGAACCATTGCAGCCCCATCGCGGTATTGTTGTCCTTTATCCCCAAGTCGACGATGTCGCGCATGAGGGCGGGACCGGCCTCCTTGTCCCAGCCGTGGAACAAGGCGTGCTGGTACTGTGCCGCGACCAGCCTGAAGATCGCGGTAGAGCTGTCCCTGCGCGGCCGAGCGCCGGCGGATGCCTCCTGGTCGAGCCGGACCAGTCCAGCGGCCCAGGCGCATGGCGAGGTGTCCTCGGGCGTTTCCTCCCGATGTCCTGCAAGGAGATAGGATACGAGCGAGAACAGGTCGCGGAAGCTCCAGCGCTTGCCGCTACCGATCTCGAACCAGCGCAGGATCTGGAGGAGTGCGGCTTCATGGCGCTCGCGAGCCAGCAAGGCGCGGCTCGCGCAAAACGGGCAAGGCGGGCCTGCGGCGCAGCTGCCTGCCTCGGGCCACATCCGGGCATCGAGCGCCTTGCGCAGGATTTCGATCGCTGGTGCCGGATCGCCTCCCTCGGTGCCCGTGAGGAGCGACTCCATGTCCATCGGCCACGCCGCGACCGCGGGGTAGTCGGCCAGCGGCCAGCAGGCGGGGGCGTCGTGGGCAAGGCTGACCGACTGGCTGATTCGCTCCAGGAGCCGGCGCGCCTCGTCTGCGCCAGTCTCGATGGCGTCGATCAACGCATCGTCGAGGACGCCGCGGTTCACGCAGCACAGGTAAAGTCCGTCGGCGCCGGGCTGCATCACCTCGGTGAGCTCGCGGAGCAGTAGGCTAGCATGGGTAAGCCCGGCCGAGCCAGCGACCACGGAGGCATCCTGCACGATCGAAAGCGGCAGCGCGCGCCTTGGCGACGCAAGCTCGCCGACATCGACGGAGATGGTCCGGGGCACCTTGCCTGCCTCGGGCATGAATGCCGCCTCAAGGGCTGACAGCAATCGGCCGTCGCAACGGAGCGCATCGTCGAGCCAGCTCATCGTCGTCTCGATGGCCTCGGTTTTCCCGTTGCCCGGTCCGCCAACGAGAAGGACGATCCGCGGCGTGCCTTCCTTTGCTGCCCCAATGTCGGCGCACCATTGCTGTAGCCGTGCAAGGAGGTTCGTGCGGAATACGCTGGCGCCTGGGCGGCCGCTATTCTCGTCGAACAGGCGGCGAACGCCGCCCGAGCGGTTGCCAGCCCAGCTGAGCAACTGCGCCGGGAACGGCGCCTCGGTGGCTCCTTCCTCCACGCCTACCTCGATACCGCAATGGCGGCCGGGGACGTCGCCTGGCCGAATACATCCCGCGTCACCTCGATCTCTGCCAGCGCCTTCCCGAGCGCGCCGCCTATCGCACGGGCAAGGTAGGGCGGGACGGCGTTCCCGACCTGCGTGTAGCGGGGGCACTCCTTGGTGCGGCGATCCCCACCGGTCGTGTACTTGCCCTTGAACTGGAACCAGTCCGGGAAAGACTGGAGGCGTGCGCTCTCCCGCACCGTCAGGATACGCGGCTCGGAATAATGGAGGACATCGTCCGGCAATGTCGTGATCGTCGGCGCCGGGCTGGCGTCCGACATCGGGTAGACCCTGTGCTTCTTGAGCCCGTAGCTGCGGCGAGACTCGTCATTCATTCGCACACCCTTCCGGCATTCCGCGAGGATCCGCGCGAAGCGCTCCCTCACATCGTCGCGGTGCCGCGCAAGCCGCATGCTGTCTGGTACTGCGTCGCCGACGCCGCGCATCAGTTCCTGGTAGCGCGAGCGGGCCTGGGACCGGCTTGCCTCCATGAAGCCCCTCGCCGATTCCGGGTCGTCGCATGCCCGCAGCGGGGAGCGCGTGGTCTCCAGGTCGGAGATCGCGTCCGACGCGGACACCTCGTCGCCGAGGCCAAGCTCCGCAAGCTGCAACTCGCGCTCCTCCTCGAGGAGCGCGAAGACGCGGGCGATGCCGCCTTCGAGCCACTGGGCGAGTTCCTTGCGTACTCCAATCGCAATCAATCGCGAGCGTCGCTGCGGCACGCCGAACCGCGACGCGTCAACCAGAACGGCCTCCACATCATAGCCGATGCCGTCGAGGCTTTCCGCGAGCTTGTCGTAGAACGACCGCTTCCGCGGCGCAGGGCCGAAAGGGATCTCCACGACATTGGCTCGGCGATGGACGACGCGCATCCCCGGGACGTTCTCGAGGATCAGCGCGGCTGGCCGGATTGCATCGACTGCCTCGACGTATTTCTCGAAGAGCTGGTTTCGAGGATCATCCTCCACTCGTCGTCCTGCAAAGCTGAACCCCTGACATGGAGGCCCGCCTGCAAGGATATCCACCGTGCCCCTCAGCTTCCGTAGCTGAGCGGCGTGCTGGTCGAGCAGCTCGTCGATTCCCCACGCCCGCTGGTCAAGCCATTCCGGCCACTCGAAACCATGGCCTGCAGCTGCGGCGGCAGGGACGAAGTTGGCAGCGAAGGTCTCAAAGGCCATGGAATCGCGCTCGATGGCGAATAGGCCGCGCATGCCGGCCATCGACAGGCCCAGCGACAAGCCGCCGCATCCAGAAAACAAGTCTACGAACCTACGCGCCTTCATTCGAACTACTCATTCAATCCTGCCCATGACTTAGCGGGCAATAAAGAACGAGGGGCCGAGCCTCGTTCTTCTTGGGTCCGATGAATGGCAACCTGTCCCCGCGCGTCGCGGGACCATAGCAACGAATATGGTGCGCCGCCATCGTGATCATTGCCGAACCGACAGGTTATGCCGAGGCCGGGACGCAGTACCGGGCAAAGCGCCAGTCCGCGCTGCAAGGGGCGCCTAGTGCCAGCTTCCTCGACTAGGACGACATGCTGCGGCGGGGTCATGAGCAGCTTGCTTTCGGGGATCTCGCCGGCCAGCCACCCCATAGCTTGACGACGTTCAGCGATCGCAACATGCCGGTCCTGTTAGCGCGATATCTCGGCGTTCGCTGCAACGGTGATAATGCGGAACGCCAGCGGCCATTCTGCGATCGGGGGTTCCCAGACGCCGGCCAGGTAGAAGTGATTGCCGTCGTCGCGGGTGACTCGATAGTCCTTCTTGCCCACTTTCATCCGGAAGTCCGACACGAAACAATAGGCAGCGTTGATGCGCGAAGGTCTGTCTTTCTGCGCGCACGAACCGATATTCTGCGCCACCGTTGAAGCGCGGATTGGCACCCCAGCGGGCATCGACCGTCTCCTGCTTGCCAGAACCGTCCGTTTTCATGCGAATGATGTGGCGACAAGTTCCGTCAACGGCATCCGCGTCGAACGATGTTGCAGTGATTGCCATTGCCGGAACATATATGGAACGAATTTGAATCGCAAGATGAAGGAGCGTTGACCGGACGGCATGTGCAACGACTACCGCCAAAAGGTCGAGTTTGCCTCGATCATGGAGGACTTCGAGGATCTTGGGATCAACATCGAGGCGCCGGAAGGCGTGCCAGACGATAATCCGCGCGCCGATATCCGCATGACCGATGTTGCGCCGATCGTCCGAGCGACCGGCCAGCCGCCAGGCAACTACCGCGCGATGGGCGAGCTAGTGGCGCGGCGGTGGAGCTGGCCGGGCAAGACTGGGAAGCCGGTCTACAACCTGCGGAAGGAGGGGTTCGACGGCAGGCCGCCCGACCTCAGCGTCAATCGCTGCCTCGTTTTGTGCGACGGCTTCTACGAGTTCACCGACCCAGCCGTGCCGCGTCCCAAGGACAAACGGCTCGACAAGTGGCTGTTCACGATGAAGGGCCGGCGCTGGTTCTGCATGGCCGGCGTCTGGCAGGCCGACCTGAAGGTCGGCGAGGCCTTCACGCTGCTGACGATGGACGCGGGGGACGACATCAGTCCCTTTCACGATCGCCAAATCATCCCCCTCGCGCCAGAGCAAATGGGCTGACTGGCTGAATCTCGATGTGCCAGCGGAGGATATCCTCGAATACCTGCCCGCGGGCACGCTCGAAGTGACACAGGTCTATCCGCCGCCGGCCCAGGGGCCAGAGCAACCGTCGCTTGGCCTCTGACACGCCGCACGCGCATCTGGTCGCCGCAAGCGGCTTGACGATCGCGACGACTCATCGGAACATAAAGCGAACATTCGAGTCGTATGCTGGTCCATGTCTGCACCTTTGCCCTTGCCCGATCGGCCCTCGGCCGAGCACTTGGCGTCGCTTCGCGCCGAGGTGGCGCGCGCCCTTGAGACACGCGGGCCAATGTTGGCATTCGGTATCGCGCAGATCGACGACCAGCTCGCCGACCATGGCCTCGACGGCGCCGGGCTTCATGAGATCGCGGCTGCGACCGCCAGCCTGAACGATGACGCCGCCGCAACCTTGTTTGCTGCGGGCATTGCCGCCCGGTTCGCCGGCAAACCTGGCCTGACCATCCTCTGGGCGCTCTCGAAATTCGATCTCTACGCCCCCGGTCTCGAACAGGTCGGGCTCGGGCCCGATCGCATCCTCTACGCGCAGGGCGCCAAGGACGCGCAGGTGCTGGCGATGGCCGAGGATGGCCTTCGCGATGGCTCGCTTGCATGCGTGATCGCCGAGGTGAAAGCGGCCGACATGACCGCGACGCGCCGGCTCCAGTTGGCGGCTTCGGACGGCAAAACGCCGATGTTGCTCTATCGTCGGCACCGCACCCGCGAGCGCTGCCCGCTGGGCACGCTGTCGGCCGCCATGACCCGCTGGCGCATCGGCTGCGCTGAATCTGCCCGGCTTCCGCATGCCGGCGTTGGCCGTTCGCGCTGGTCGGTCGAGCTGGTCCGCCAGCGCGCCGGCAATCCCTTCATTCTCGAGTTGGAGGCCTGCGATGAACAGGGTCGCCTCGCTCTTCCTGCCGCAGCTGCCGATCGAGCGACTGCGCGCGGGAGAGCGGTCGCGCGGGCAGCCTGAGCCGCTGCGGCCTACCGCTGCGGCGCTCGCGCCTCAAATCGACGATAACCCCGGAGCCTGCTCGGTGCCGCGCGGTGGTGGCTGGCGCCCTGGTGCGCGCTGGGCACGCGACGGCGCGATCGTCGCAAAGCCAAGCCAGGCGGAGATCGACAAGCTGCCCGCGCACCAGCGCCCGACCATGCGCGAGATGGGACGGCGCAGCGAAGCCGCCGAGCATCCGTTTCGCACCCTGCGGGGTGACGACGGTGCATCCGGTTCATGCGCCGCACCGGCGTCGGTACCGATGACCTGGGCGGACCTGTGGGTCAGGCCGACGATCCTCATCGGGCGCAGCGGTCAGAAGGAAGCGGTTGCCGCCGCGTGCCCGAGCGCACTGGAACTCGGATTGCGCCCCGGGATGGCAGCGGCGCATGCCCGGGCGCTGGTCGCCGATCTCGACGTGCTGGATGCAGAGCCCGACGCCGATCGCGCCTGGCTCGACCGGCTCGCGCTCCATGCGGTGCGCAAATGGACGCCGACCGCAGCCGTATCGGGCATGGATGGGCTCTGGTTCGACCTTACCGGCACGACCCACCTGTTCGGCGGCGAGGAGCGGTTCTGCCGGCGACTGCTCGCTTTCCTGAAGCGATTGGGATTCAGCGCGACCATCGCAATCGCCGGGACGCCGGGTGCGGCCCATGCGCTCGCCCGCTACGGCGGTGCGCCAATCAGCTTGCTGCCATGCGGGCACGAAGCAGAAGCGTTGGGACCGCTTCCGCTTGCCGCCTTGCGCCTCGACGCATCGGCTCTTGCCGCGGCGGCGCGGTTCGGGCTGGAGCAGGTCGCCGATCTCTATCCGATGCCGCGAGGGCCATTGGCGCGTCGGTTGGGCCTCATGACCGTGCAGCGGCTCGACCAGGCACGTGGACTTGCCGCCGAGCCTATAATCCCCGTCGTTCCGTTCGAGCGACCCGAAGTGACGCGGCGCCTGCTCGAGCCGATAGGCACGCCCGAGAGCATCACGCAGGTGATCTCCGATCTCGTCGACGATCTCGTTCCGGCAATGCTCCAGCGCGGGCTCGGCGCGCGCAAGGTCGCGCTACGTTGCGATCGCGTCGATGGCGATGTCCAATATCTTGCCGTTGGCGCTTCACGCGCCACGCGAGATGCGAGGCACCTGAAGCGCATGTTCGCGCTCAAGCTCGCCGAAATCCACCCCGGCCTCGGCATCGAGGCGATGCGCCTCGCCGTGCCGCACAGCGAGCCGCTGGGCGCCAGCGCCGTTGCAGTTCTGCTCGAGGACAGCACGCGGCCTCCGGACCTCGCGCCCTTGGTCGACCAGCTCGTCGGTCGCGCCGGCCCGTCGGCGCTGTTCCGGATCGCGGCCCACGAAAGCGATGTTCCCGAGCGCGCCATCCGGCGGGTCGGGCCGCTCGCAGAACCGACGGGCTGGCCGGTCGGGAAGCGGCCGACCCGGCTGCTGCAGCGGCCCGAGCAGCTGAGCAACGTGATCGCGCTGCTGCCCGACCACCCGCCGCGCCGCTTCACCTGGCGCCGGCAGGAGTATCGGGTGATCGCTGGTGACGGCCCCGAACGTATCCATGGCGAGTGGTGGCGCCGGCCCGGCGAGCTCTGGGCGGTACGCGACTATTTCCGGGTCGAGGCCGAGGGGGGCGCGCGCTTCTGGGTCTTCCGGCGCGGCGATGGTGTCGATGGTCCGACCGGCGACCTCAGCTGGTACATGCACGGGGTGTTCGGCTGATGGCTTCCCCTGCAACCACCCCGGCCACGACCTATGTCGAGCTGCAGGTCACCAGCCACTTCTCGTTCCTGAGGGGCGCGTCGTCTCCCGAGGAATTGTTCGCCGCGGGTGCGCTGCTTGGCCATTCGGCGCTCGGGCTTGCAGATTGGGGCACGGTTGCCGGCGTCGTGCGCGGCTGGGATGGGCAGAAGGCGACCGGCGTGCGCATGATCCCCGGTGCCCGCGTCAATACGCGCGAGGGCCATGCGCTCCTGCTCTATCCCATCGACCGCGCGGCCTGGTCGCGGCTGACGCGACTGCTGTCGATAGGCAAGGCCCGCGGCGGCAAGGGGCACTGCCTGCTCGACCTCGCCGATGTGGCCGCCCAGGCCGAGAACATGGTCGGCATATTGGTGCCGGACGTGGCCGATGACGTCACCGCCGGACAGCTCGACGACGTGCGCCGCGTCTTTGGCCTGCATGGCTATGCAGCACTGTCGTTTCGACGCCGGCCAGATGACATCGCTCGTCTCCATGCGCTTGACGCCATGATCCGCGACGCGGGCCTCCGCGCGGTGGCGACCGGCGACGTGCTCTACCACACTCCGGAGCGCCGTCCGCTTCAGGACGTCGTCA
>Ga0075368_10000009_pt1 | contig 46787 bp, 42 predicted proteins | sample EndMethybrTD3033_FD_71518 | JGI IMG/M metagenome (GOLD analysis project Ga0075368, IMG submission 71518) | Populus endosphere microbial communities from Tennessee, USA - Endosphere MetaG P. TD hybrid TD303-3 | ecosystem: Host-associated > Plants > Roots > Endosphere | place: USA: Tennessee... | reverse complement strand
CGAGGCGAAGATCGGCGTGAGCGGACGATAGAACTTTCTCCAGCGGGCCATGACGCCATCGCCCGTTCGACCCCGGCCTGGGAAGCGGCCGAGGCGCGCGTCGACGCCCTGCTGGGCGGTGACCGCGCGGCGCTTTTCGCCCTGCTCGACCGCATCGAGGATATCCGCCCATGAAGCCGCGTTCTCCCTGGACGGTGATCGTCTGCGCCGCCGCCATCGTCACCCTGGCGATGGGCGTGCGCCAGTCGTTCGGGCTGTTCCTGCCGCAGATGGGCAGCGCCCTGTCCATCTCGCGCGCCGATTTCGGCCTGGCGCTGGCGATCCAGAACCTGGCGCTGGGCGTGGCGCAGCCCTGGGTCGGCGCGCTGGCCGACCGCCACGGCGCCGGGCGCATCACGCTGGCGGGAGCGGTGCTCTATGTGCTCGGGCTGATCGGCGCGGCGCAGGCGGGCAGCGCGCTGGGCATTCACCTGACGCTGGGCCTGATGATCGGCCTCGCCATGTCGGGCATCACGTTCACGGTGATGCTGGGCGCGGTGGGCCGGGTCGTCGCGCCCGAAAAGCGCGGCACGGCCTTCGGCATCGTCACCGCCGGCGGATCGCTCGGCCAGTTCCTCGTCATTCCCGGCGCGCAGCTTATGCTGGGCGAGATCGGCTATCGCATGACGCTGATCGCGCTGGCGGGCCTGATCGCCATCGCCGCCGTGCTGGCCATCGGCGTGGCCGGCAAACCCGCCGTACCGGCCAGCAGCGAGCCGGCGCAAAGCGCGCGCGAGGCGCTGCGCGAGGCGGCCGGAGTACGCAGCTACTGGCTGATCGTCGCCGGCTTTTTCGTCTGCGGCTTCCAGATCGCCTTCATCGCCACGCACTTCCCGGCCTATCTGGTCGACCGGGGCATCGCCCCTTCGGTGGGTGCGAGCGCGCTGGCGCTGGTCGGCCTGTTCAACATCTTCGGTTCATGGTTCTTCGGCATGGCGGCGGACCGCTGGCCCAAGCACTATGCGCTGTCGGCGCTCTACGGCGCGCGCGGCCTGCTGTTCGTGACTTTCCTCGCCTTCCCGGTGACGCCCTTCACCGCCCTCGCCTTCGCCGCCGCCATCGGCTTTCTCTGGCTGGGCACGGTGCCGCTGACCAACGGGCTGGTCAGCCAGATCTTCGGCGTGCGGCACTTGTCGATGCTGGGCGGGATCGTCTTCCTGTCGCATCAGGTCGGCGCCTTCTTCGGCGCGTGGATGGCGGGCTGGCTGTTCGATATGATGGGCTCCTACGACGCCACCTGGGCCGTCTCGATCGCGCTTTCGCTGATGGCGGCGGTGGTCCACCTGCCGATCCGCGATGCGCCGCTGGTGCGCCGGACCGCTTTGGCATGAGCCTGCGCCCCGCGCTGATCGGCCTTGCCGCCCTGTTGCCCTTCATCGCGCTGGGCCTATGGCTGTGGGACAGCCAGGGGACGATGGTCTGGCTGCAAGGCGCGATCGCCTATTGCTTCTAGGCCGCGCATTACCCAAAGCGGCCTGATGCTGCCCGAAAGCACCCGCACCTTCCTGACACGCCACTTCAGACGGCCACCCGCCGACGAAGGACTGTGGCTGGAGGCGCTGACCCACGGCAGCACCGGCCATGCCCGCAATTACGAAAGGCTGGAGTTCCTGGGCGATCGCGTGCTCGGCCTGACCATCGCCGAATGGCTGCACGAGAACGCGCGCGACGACGAAGGCCGCCTGTCGCAGCGCCTGAACGCACTGGTCAGCCGCACCACTTGCGCCGAAGTGGCGCGCGGCATCGGCCTCGGCTCGCACATGCAGCTCGGCAAGCAGGCGCGCGACGACGGCGGGCACGACAGCGACAATATCCTGGGCGACGTGATGGAAGCGCTGCTGGGCGCGAGTTTCCTGGAACAGGGCTTCGACGCCACCCGCGCGGTCGTCCGCGTGCTGTGGGCCGAGCCGATGGGCGGCCAGACGGGGCAGCGCAAGCATCCCAAGTCTGCGCTTCAGGAATGGGCCGCCGGCAACCGCCGCAAGATGCCCGAATATCGCCTGGTCGAACGCTCCGGCCCCGATCACGCCGCGCGCTTCACCGTCGCCGTATCGGTAAAGGGCGTGGGCGAGGCGGAAGCCGAGGGCACCAGCAAGCAGGAAGCGGAAACCGCCGCGGCCGAGGAATTCATGAGGAAGTTCGGATGAACCACCAAATCGACGCGGCCATGGGTGACGCGCAGAAATGCGGCCTCGTCGCCGTGATCGGCGCGCCCAATGCCGGCAAGTCGACGCTGGTCAACGCGCTGGTCGGGCAGAAGGTCGCCATCGTTTCCGCAAAGGCGCAGACTACGCGCGCGCGGCTGATGGGCATCGCGCTGGAAGGCCCGGTGCAGATCATCCTGGCCGATACGCCGGGCATCTTCGCGCCGAAACGCCGGCTCGACCGGGCGATGGTCGCCGCCGCCTGGGAAGGCGCGCACGAGGCCGACGCGATCATGCTGGTGATCGACGCGCGCAAGAAGCGGCGCGACGATCTGGAGCCCATCCTGCAATCGCTGAAGGGCCGGCCAGAGCGCAAGCTGCTGGTGCTCAACAAGGTGGACGCCTGCGTCAAGGAGACGCTGCTGGTCATCGCGCAGGAAATGGCGCCCGATTTCGACGAAGTGTTCTTCGTCTCCGCCCTCACCGGCGACGGCGTGCCCGAACTGCGCGCCCGCCTGGCCGAACTGATGCCCGAAGGCCCGTGGAACTTCCCCGAGGACCAGGTATCGGACGCCAGCGAGCGCCTGCTGGCCTGCGAAATCACCCGCGAACAGCTCTATCGCCAGCTTCACGACGAACTGCCCTATGACAGCGCGGTCATCCCCGAAAGCTACACCCAGCGGCCCGACGGATCGGTCGAGATCCACCAGCAGATCCTGATCGCCCGCGACAGCCAGAAGGGCATCGTGCTGGGCAAGGGCGGCGCCAAGCTGAAGGAGATCGGATCGAAGGCGCGCGCCGAGCTTTCCGAACTGCTGGGCGTCAAGGTCCACCTGTTCCTCCATGTGAAGGTCAAGGAGGACTGGGAGGAGGATCGCGGCATCTATCGCGACATCGGGCTCGACTGGGTGGACTAGAGGCGCTCCGGTTCAGGCCGGGGCTTCTTCCTCCTTCGCCGCCTCCACATGGCGGGGCAGCAGCAGGAACATCGCGCTGCCCGCCAGCACCAGCGCCCCGGTGATGGTGAGGAAATGCGTAAATTCGCCGGTCATCTTCAAGGCGAAGCTGGCGCTCCCCGCGCCCGCTGCCGAGGCGATCGCCACGGTGGCGGCCAGCAGGCCGAAGACGCTGCTGTAGACCTTCACGCCGAAGCTGCGATAGATCAGATAGGCGATCACGTCGCTTTCCGCGCCATAGGATAAACCGATGAGCGTGACCGCGAGGATCAGCACCGCGGGCGTGTCGACCGGAGAGGCGAGGACGAGCATCCCTACCGCCGAAAGCGCCAACCCCACGAAGGCCACCACCGGCGCCGAAAAGCGATCGAGCGCCAGCCCGGTCAGGAAACGGCCCGCCAGCATGCCGGTGGCGAACGTGGAGATCATCACCGACACTTCCTTGCCGGTCACGCCGTTTTCCGAAAGGATGATGGCGAGCTGCGCCACGATCACCGCCTGCGGCAGGTTGCACAGCCACATCGCGATCAGCAATATCCAGAATGGGCGGCTGCGCAGGATGATCGCATAGTCCTGCCTGGCCGTCCTGGGCCTGACCTTCGCCGGCTCCGTCTTGCGCTCCGCCGGCATCAGCGCGAGCGCGGACAGGCCGACCAGCGCGGTGAACACCACGAGCGCGACATAGCCCGACCGCCAGCCATGCTCGGCCACGTGATTGTTCAGCAGCGGCCCGCCGACCGCGACGATGAGGCCCGGCCCGCATGCCGCCAGGGCCAGCGCCAGCCCTCGCGCGCGTTCGAAATACTGGACGACGATCCGTGAATAGACGGGCGGCGTGGTGGTCGTCAGCAGGAAGCACTGGACGCCGTAGACGACGGCATAGAAACGGATGTCGTCGGTGCGGCTGAACGCCAGGAACAGCAGCGGCGAGGCGACGACTCCGATCACCGCCGTCTTGCGCACGCCGAACCTGTCGGCAAGGCGGCCGACGAAGGGAAAGGCGAGGATGCTCAGCAGGCCCAGCGCGCCCAGCAGCGCGAACTGCGATTTGGACCAGCCGAACTCCGCCAGCAGATAGGGCCCCATGATGCTGATGACGTAGGCATTGATGACCAGCCCGGAGGCCAGGCCGATCGTAGCCGAAGACAAAGCGCGCCATTCCGAGCGCAATTCACCCAGATATGCCGACATGCGGCCTTTCTCCCAACTCTGAACGCCGGTTCTTTGCCGCTGCCGACACTCTATGTCCGGCGCGGAGAATGTCATGCGATTTGCCCGCCAGAAACCCTTTTTCACAATCGCACGCGCCGGGCCACCGGGCCGGCGCGCGAATGAGCCAACGCGGGGCTTGATTGCGCCGGTAAAGTCGCGCAGGCCGATTCCCGACAACGATATCGCCGCTCGCCGCCGCAACCGGCGCGCAGCGGATGGGACAGCGTCCGGCAACAGGGCGGAAAGGGAGGCGAAGTGACCGCTTGGGGCGAATTCAGACTAAGCTGGAGCAACCTGCTGGGCACCTGTTTCGGCCTGGGTACGGGCGCGGCGCTCAGTTTCTATACGATGAGCATCTTCGGCCCCGCGCTGATCGCCGATCTGGGCTGGTCGCGCGCCGATTTCGCGCTGGTGGGCTCGCTGTCGCTCATCACCATGCCGATCCTGCCGTTCACCGGCCGCTTCATCGACCGCGTCGGCCCGCGCATCGCCGGCACCGCCGGTTTCACGGTGCTGACGCTGTGCTTCATCGCCCTGTCGATGATGAGCGGCGAGTTCTGGCACTTCCTGGCGATCCAGTTCTTCCTCGGCGTCTTCGGCGTCATGACCAGCTCCATGGCTTTCGCCCGCGTGATCGTGGACCGGTTCGACCATGCGCGCGGGCTCGCGCTGTCGATCATGATGAGCGCATCGCCGCTGTCGGGCGCCATCGCCGCCCCGCTGATCGGCGGCGTCATCGCCGAACATGGCTGGCGATCGGGCTATCTGGTGCTGGCCGCGATCTCTGCGGTGGGCGGGCTGCTGACCGTCGCGCTGATCGGCCGGAGCGGAAGCAAAACCCAGAGCGACGGCAAGGCGAACGCGGCCAAGGCCGCCGTCAAGTTCACCCGCGCCGAATTCCTTACGATCGTGCGCAACCCGGTATTCCCGATACTGATCGTCGGCATGTTCCTGGTGAACGTGCCGCAGGTCCTGGCGCAATCGCAGCTCAAGCTGGTCATCATGGGCACCGGCGTGCCGGGCGAGGCGGCTACGTGGATGGTTTCGCTCTACGCCATCGGCGTGGTCGTGGGCCGTTGCGGCTGCGGCATCGCGCTGGACCGTGTGAAGACCCATATCGTCGCCTTTATCACGCTGGGCCTGCCGACCATATCCTATGTCCTGCTGGCCGGCGAAGTGACCGCCACCGCGATCCTGGTCCCCGCCATCCTGCTGATCGGCCTGGCGCAGGGCGCGGAAGGCGACGTCGGCGCCTTCATCATCTCGCGCCGGTTCGACCAGAAGAATTTCAGCCTGCTTTACGCCTTTCTCAACATCATGGTCAGTTCCGGATCGTCGATCGGCGCGCTGATTCTCAGCATGACACTGCAGAGCGGCAACAGCTACGCCCCCTTTTCCATCGTCTGCGCGATTACGGCTTTTGCCGGCGCGGTGCTTTTCGGATTGACCGGGCTGGTCGGTCATGGTCGGGAAAAACCCGCAACCCACGACGAAGTCGAGGAAGCGGTGGCGCAAAGCGGTCTCCCTGGCGAGACGGTCTGACCGCACCCATCTTCGATTGAAACGGCACGCGCCGCACGCAGGATATTCCAGGAGTTATAATGGCCGAGGCATTCATCATCGACGCTGTCCGCACCCCTCGCGGCATCGGCAAGAAGGGCAAGGGCGCGCTGGCGGATACGCTGCCCCAGCATCTGGCCGTCACGGTCATGAAGGCGATCAAGGATCGCAACGGCCTGCCCGAAAACGCCGTCGAGGACGTGATCTGGGGCACCCAGGCGCAGTACGGCCTGCAGGCGGCGGACATGGGCCGCATGGCCGCCCTCGACGCGGGGCTGGGCGTCGGCACCAGCGGCGCGACGCTCGACCGGTTCTGCGGCGCCAGCCTCACCGCCACCAACCTGGCGGCGACGACGATCATGTCGGGCATGGAAGACCTGCTGATCGCGGGCGGCACCGAAATGACCTCGTTCACCGCCGAATACGGCGCCAAGCTGCGCGACGCCGGCCTCAGTCTCGGTCTCGCGGGGGCCAACCCGCGCCTGCAGGACAAGTTCCCGCAGACCCACCAGGGCGTCGCCGCCGACGCCATCGCCGCCAACGAGGGCATCTCCCGCGCCGATCTCGACGCCTATGGCGTCGAGAGCCAGCGCCGCGCCGCCGTGGCGATCGCAGAGGGGCGTTTCGACAAGTCTATCGTGCCCGTCGTCGACGAGGCCGGCGCGGTCGTGCTCGAACGGGACGAATACCCGCGCCCCGGCACCACGCTGGAAGCGCTTTCGGGGCTCAAGCCCGCCTTCGCCGCCTTCATCGACATGCCCTCGGGCGCGGAGCCGGGCGCGGCCACCTTCGGCGGGCTCATCAACCAGGTTCACCCCGACATCGCGATAGAGGCGGTGCATCACGCCGGCACCTCGTCGGGCAACGTCGACGGCGCTTCGGCGATCCTGCTCGGCTCGCAGGCCGCGCTGGACAAGTACGGCCTGAAGCCCCGCGCGCGCATCGTCGCCATGGCCAACCATGCCGAACATCCCACGCTGATGCTCACCGCCCCCTCGGGCGCGGTCACCAAGGTGCTCGCCAAGGCCGGGCTGACCAAGGACGATATCGACGTCTGGGAAATCAACGAGGCCTTCGCCGCCATCGTCGAGAAGGTGATCCGCGATCACGACCTCGATCGCGCCAAGGTCAATCCCAACGGCGGCGCCATCGCACTGGGCCACCCGATCGGCGCCACCGGCGCCATGCTGATCGGCACCGCGCTCGACGAGCTGGAGCGGTCGGGCGGGCGCTATGGCCTCATCACGATGTGCACGGCGGGCGGCATGGCCCCGGCGCTCGTGATCGAGCGCGTCTGAGCAAAGGCGCGCTTGTGATCGAGCGTGTCTGAGCGCGACGAATTCGATATAACCGCAGTTTCAACCGAATAGGCAGACAGATGACCACCAAGGTAATGGAAGGCATTCGCGTCCTCGAAGTCGCGCAGTTCACGTTCGTCCCCGCGGCCGGCGGCATCCTGGCCGACTGGGGCGCGGACGTCATCAAGATCGAGCATCCCGTGCGCGGCGACACCCAGCGCGGCTTCCTCAACCTGGGCGGCGTCACGCTGGACCCGCTGCGCCACACGCTCATCGAGCACCCCAACCGCGGCAAGCGCAGCGTCGGCCTGGATATCTCGACGCCCGAAGGCCAGGAAGTGCTCTACGAACTGGCCAGGCACTGCGACGTGTTCCTGACCAATTACCTTCCGCAGGTCCGCCAGAAGAACAAGTTCGACGTCGAGCATATCCGCGCGGTCAATCCGAACATCATCTACGCGCGCGGCTCGGCGCTGGGCAACAAGGGGCCGGAGCGCCACGTCGGCGGCTTCGACGGCAGCGTGTTCTGGTCGCGCAGCGGCATCGGCCATACGATGACGCCGGCCGAACTCGAAGGCCCGCTGTCGCAGGCGATCCCGGCGTTCGGCGATTCCATCGGCGGCATGTTCATCGCCGGCGGCGTTTCGGCCGCCCTGCTCCACCGCGAGCGCACCGGCGAAGCGACCGAGATCGACGTCTCGCTGCTCAGCTCGGCATCCTGGGCCTGCGGCGCGCTGATCTCGCAGTTCCTGGAAACCGGCGTGATGAACCGCAACCGCATGCCGACTTCGGGCGGCCTGCCGGTCAATCCGTTCATCGGCTATTTCCGCACGTCGGACGGCGAGACGATCAACTTGTGCATGACCGCGCCCGGCTCGTTCATCCGCGACACCTTCGAACACCTCGGCCTGCCCGAGGCGGCCGACGACGCGCGCTTCAGCACGGTGCACGCGCTGATCGAGAACTCGGCGGCGGCGAGCGATCTCATCACCAACGCCATCGTCGCCAAGCCGTTCGAATACTGGCGCCAGCACCTCAAGACCATGAAGGGCCAGTGGGCGCCGGTGCAGAGCCTGGCCGACCTCGTCACCGACGATCAGTCGGTCGCCAACGACATGACTTTCGAGGTCGAGGCGGTCGACGGCGGCAAGCCGATGAAGCTGGTGCGCGGCCCGGTGCAGTTCAACGGCGAGCCGCAAGTGACGACGCGCGCGCCGCAGGCTTCGGAGCATACCGAACTGGTGCTGATGGAACTCGGCATCGAATGGGATCGCATCGAGGAACTGAAGGCCAAGGGCGCGATCGCCTGAGGTAGCGGCAACCACCGCGTTCGTCATTGCGAGCGAAGCGCGGCAATCCAGGCCGGCACGCGAGACCCTGGATTGCCGCGTCGCTCCGCTCCTCGCAACGACGAAGAGTGGTCGGCGTAATACAAAGAATTCGGAGAGAGCCTGACATGGCCCAGGAAAATATCGGTTTCATCGGCCTCGGCAGCCAGGGCGGCCCCATCGCGCACCGCATCGTCGATGCCGGCATGGCGCTCACCGTCTGGGCGCGGCGGCCCGAAGTGCTCGAAGCCTACACCGCCAAGGGCGCGACGGCGGCGGCGAGCGTGGCCGAACTCGGCGCGGTGTGCGACCACGTCGGCATCTGCGTGTTCGACGACAAGGGCGTGATCGAGGTCTGCGACGAGCTGATCCCCGCCATGCGCAAGGGCAGCCGCATCGCCATCCATTCGACGGTGCTGCCCGAAACCTGCATCGCGCTTGAGCAGCGCTGTACGGCGGCCGGAATCCAACTGATCGACGCGCCGGTCAGCGGCGGGGCCAACGGCGCCATGAAAGGCACGCTCGCGGTCATGTGCGGCGGCACGCAGGCCGTGTTCGACGCGGCGAAGCCGGTGTTCAAGACCTTCGGCAAGACGATCGTTCTGCTGGGCGCGGTCGGCGCGGGGCAGCGGGCGAAGATCGTCAACAATTCGCTCCTCGCCGCCAATATCGCGCTGGCGCACGGCGCGCTGGAAGCCGGGACGAGCATGGGGATAGACCGCGCCGCGCTGGTCCAGCTGATCCGCGCCAGCAGCGGCTACAGCTTCGGCGTGGACGTCTGCGCCTCGGCCCCCACCCCGCGCGATTTCAAAGGCGCGGAGCTGCTGACCAAAGACGTGGGGCTGCTCAAAGCGATCCTGCCGGGGCATCCGGGCGCGGACGTGCTGGCGCTGGCCGCCGATCCCTACCTCGCGGAAGCGATGAAGGGCGTGTGATCCCAGGACCCTCCCCCGAAAGGGGGAGGATCGGGAAAGCCATCAACCGGCGAAGCTGTACCCGCCGTTGACCGGGTAGGTCTGCCCCGTGATCCACGAAGCCGACTTCGAGCACAGGAACGCGGCCATTGCGGCGACGTCCTCGGGCTGGCCATAACGGCGGATCACATAGCTCGACAGACGGGCCTTCACCCGGTCGCTCTTGATATATTCCTCGAACTCCTCGGGCGGCATCGGCGGCGCGAGGGTCGACAGCGAGATCGCGTTCGAGGTGATGTTCCAGCGCCCGCCTTCCTTGGCGATGGCGCGCACGAAGCCCGCGGCGCCCGCCTTGGCGGCCGAATAGGCGGCCAGGCGCGGCTCGCCGACGCGGCCGGCGTCGGACACGACCGTCACCACGCGTCCGCCGCGCGCTTCGACCATGTTGGGCATGAAGACGTGGCAGGCGTTCATCACGCCGTAGAGGTTGGTGCGGAAGAACTTGTCCCAGGTCGACGGGTCTTCGTTCCAGAACACGTCGGCATAGTTGATGTCGTCGGTCGGCCCCGCGTTGCCGGCATTGTTGACCAGCACCGTCGCACCCGCGCCCAGCTTTTCCTTGATCGCCCGGTCGGCGGCGCGGATCTGCTCGATATTGCCCACGTCGAAGGGCACTGCGAGCGCCGGCACGCCGGTGGCGCGGATTTCCTCGGCGACCGCCTCGGCGCGCTCGGCCACATAGTCGTTCACCGCGACGCCCTTGGTGTTGTGGCGGGCAAGCTCGCGAGCGATGGCGCGGCCGGCGCCCTGGCCGGCGCCGGTCACGATGGCGACCTGCCCTTCAAGATCGAGAATGTCGTTGTCGCTCATGGTGGTATGCTCCAGATTTGGCGCGGCCGCTTACGGACCGAATGCGATTAATGAAAGGATTGCGGCCGTCAGCCGGCGGACTTCTTGCCGCCAATGGTGGCGACGTGCGCCGCTTGCACTTCGGCGTAGTTGGGCAGCAGCATGAGCGCGCTGTTGGCCAGACGCTCGACCGAAGCGGCCTGATGCGCCGGCAGGTCGCGCGCCAGTTCGATGGCGATCTTGGCGGTGCCCATCTGCTCGCTGTTCTGCTTGGCGAGGTGACGGCAGAAATCCATGACCTGCTCTTCGAAGGTCTCGGCGGGATAGACCTTGTGCACCAGGCCCATGATCCGCGCCTCTTCGGCGTCGGCTTCCATGTTGCCCATGACGAGGTAGCGCGCCCAGGCCGCGCCGACCAGGCGGGTGAGCCGGCTGACGCCGTTGGTCGCGGGCAGGATGGCGAACTTGCCTTCGGGGAAGGCATAACGCGCATTGGTCGACGCGAGGCGGAAGTCGCACGACAGCGACATTTCCAGCCCGCCGCCGACGCAGGGCCCCTGGTGCGCGACGACGAAGGGCTTTTCCACCGCCTCGATCTCGTCCCAGATGCGGCGCATGTCGCTGGGCATGCGGCGGTGCATCTCGCGGATGCCGGAACCAGTCTTGGGACGCTCCCTGCCCGCGCCTTCCTTGAGATCGGCGCCGGCGGAGAAATACTTGCCCACGCCGCGGATCAGCATGACCTTCAGTTCGGGGGTATCGCGGAACCGCACGACCGTGTCCCACAGCGTCTTCATCATCGCGACGCTGAGCGCGTTGTACTTTTCCGGGCGGTTCAGCGTGAAGATGAGGATGCCGTCTTCTTCGGCGATCAGGATCTGCGGTTGCTCTTCCATGGGTGTGCCTTCTCAAAACGCGTTGGCGTGACGGACCGGCATCCTCTCCAGGCTGCGACGTTCCGATCTGCGGACGAAGCCGCATAACTACGTCCGCCGTCCAGTTGCAACCATCATATCCCACCGCGCGGGCGGTTCCGGACGAATGGCGCCATGACAATCGCTGAGGTAGACAGGCGGGTGATCGCGCCTAGCTTGCCCCGCCACAGGTTTTGGGAGCTGACAGATGGACATTTCGACCCTCCGTTCGGGCAAGCTGACGATCGATTACCCGGCGGAGCACGTGGTCCGCGTGACGCTGGACGATCCCGACAATCGCAACGCCATCGACCCGGTGCTGCACGACGATCTGGCGCGGATATTCCCGATGATCGACCACGAGCCCGATATCCGCGCCGCCATCCTCACCGGCCGGGGCAAGGCGTTCTGCGGCGGGGGCGCGGTATCGAAGACCAAGGGGCCGGAGGAACCGGCGCAAGTCACCTTCGCCCGCCAGTACGCCGACGTGCTCCACCTGATAAACAGCCTGGTCAACATGCGCACGCCGCTGGTTTCGGCGATCAACGGCGCGGCGGTGGGCGCCGGCCTGTCGCTGGCGCTGCTGGCGGACATCAGCATCGCGGCGGAGGACGCCAAGCTGTTCGAGGGGCATTTGCAGAACGGCTTGATCGCCGGCGACCATGCGGTGCTCGTCTGGCCGCTGCTGTGCGGCATGGCCAAGACCAAGTATCACGTCATGCTGGGCGATCCGATCACCGGACGCGAGGCGGCGGACTGCAACCTGATCTCGCTGGCGGTGCCGCTGGAGGAACTGGAAGCGCGCAGCATCGCCGTGGCCAGCCGCCTCGCCGCCACCGCGCCGATGGCGCTGCGGATGACCAAGCATACGCTGAACCACTGGTATCGCCAGGCGATGCCCGCCTTCGAACTGTCGACGGCGCTGGAACTGGCCATGCTGCGCAGCCCTGAAGTCTCCGAGGCGATCGGCGCGCGGATCGAAAAGCGCGAGGCGAAGTTCCCCGATCCCAGCCCGTTCTGAAAGCCTTTGCGGCGGCGTCACGACGGACCGCAAGCCCGTCGTGACGCCCTGCCCCGATCTTTAGAACATGTATTCCACCCGCACGCCGTAGGTGGCCGGCTTGGAATAGGTCACCGCGGTGGCCGTGGCCGAGATCAGCACGCCGGCCAGGTAGGTTTCGTCGAAGATATTGTTGCCCCAGATGCTCGCCCGCCACCGCTCGTCGGGCGTGGTGTAGGACACGCTGCCGTTCACAACCGTGAAGGCGGGCTGGACGGTATTGCCGAAAATGTCGTGAATGATCTTGCCGGTGCGCGAGGCGGTAAGGTTGAAGTTCGCCTTGCCGCCGTTGGCGAGACCGGTCTCATAGGCGACCGTGCCGTTCAGTTGCAGGCGCGGCGTACGCACCATGGGGCGGCCCGAAGCGTCCTGATTGAAGGTGGTGTTGCCGCCGGTCGGCACACCGGCGGCATTGGTCGTCGGTCGATAACCCTGCGCACCGGGAAACTTGGTATACTCGCCATGTACGTAAGCCAGGCCACCGCGCAGCGTCAGGCCGCCCAACGGTCTCGCCGTCGCGTTCGCCTCGAAGCCATAGATCTCGGCCTTCGCGGCGTTGCGCAGAATCAGCTCCGCGGGCGTTGTGCCGAACGAGAGCAGTTGGAGATTCTTGTAGTTGTAGAAAAACGCGGCGGCATCGAACGAGAACACCGGCGAGAGCGCCCCCTTCATACCCACTTCGAACGCGTCCACCGTTTCCGGCTTCACCGCGGTCGCCTGAAGGCCGTTCGAGTTGAACACACCCGATTTGAAACCGCGGCTGTAGCTCGCATAGGCATTGAGCGTCGGCGTGACGGCATAACGCAGCGCGAGCCGCGGGGTGAAGCTGGAATACGATTCCGACGGACTGACCTGCGTCAGCGAGTTGGGTAGGCCGGTCGCCACGACGACGGTCGAACCGGTATAGGACGGCTTGTCGTTGCTGTAACGCGCGCCGGCAACCGCCGTCAGGCGATCCGTGACGCTATAGGTCAGCTCGGCGAAGACGGCCCAGGCCTTGATGTCGACTTCGGGCACATAACGTCCGGCCGTCAGCGGCGGATTGGGCACCGTGGTGAGCAGGCCGCCGTAGGTATAGCTGATGAACTTGCCGTATTCCCGGTAATAGCTGCCGCCCAGCAGCCACTTCAACGGCCCGTGACCCGACGAGGCGAGCGTCAGGTCCTGCGAGATCATGTCGGTGCCGAAGACGTAGCGGGTTTCCAGGTTGCTGGCCGGGGTCAGGTCGGAATCGGTCACGGCCCGCTGCCGGGCATTGGCGAAGGCGGTCAGCGACGTAAGCGTGGCGAAGCCGAGATCGCGTTCGATGTTCAGGCTGCCGCCATAGACCTCGATCTTGTTCGCCACTTCGGCGTCGAGCGCCGATGTGTTCGGCTTGTTGGCGAGCAGGATGTTCGGCGCCCTGCTCCGGATCACCGTATTGCCGTCGAGCGGCTGGTTGCCGAAGCTGCTGAGATCGTTGCTCCAGCGGTAGTGACCGGTGAGCAGGACGCTGGTCTTGTCGTCGGGCTCGAACAGGATCTTGGCCCGTCCCCCTTGCGAGCGCAGGAAGCCGACGTCCTTGTTACGGAAGATGTCGCGCCGGAAGCCGTCGTTGCGCGAGAAGTTGCCCGAGAGGCTGACCGCGATCTTCTCCGACACCGGAACCGAGACGAAGCCGCTGAGCTGCACTTCGTTGAACCGGCCGTAGCTGGCCGAGAACCGGCCGTTGGCGGCGTCGAGCGAAGGCTTCAGCGTGGTGATGCTGAGCGCGCCGCCCGCCGCGTTGCGGCCGAACAACGTGCCCTGCGGCCCCTTGAGCACCTCGATCCGGTCGAGATCGTTGAAGTTGAGGAAGTTGGCGGCCTGGAACGGCTGGTAAACGCCGTCGATGTAGATCGACACGTTCGAGCTGTCGCCCACCGAACCGCCGGTGGAGCCGACGCCGCGGATCACCGGCTGCGCCGAGGAACCGAACTGCTGGAAATTGAGGCCGGGCGTCACCTGCATCAGGCCGCGCGCGTCGCTGATCCCGGTCTTGGCCAGAGTCTCGCTGTTGAACGCGGTGATCGAGATCGGCACGTCGCGCTGCAGCTCGTTACGGCGCTGCGCGGTGACGACGATATCGCCGAGCATTCCGTCTTCGGCCGACTCCCCGGAAGACGCGGCGGCGCCCGATGGCTCGGCGGTCTGCGCGGCGGCGGTGCGCGAAACGAAAGCCGTCGACAAGACGGCCACCGATACGAATGCCAGCAATGCGGTTTTCGAAGCCCTCATGATGGTTTCCTCCTGTTTTTCGTTCTTTTCTTATGATCGCCGAATCGACGCGACTTGTGCGCGTCTTCTGACAGACCATGACTAGCAGGCCGGAAGTTCCGCAGGGCATGCGAAAGCCGCATGCGTCTAGGCAGAGTTACGTATCCGCTGACTTGCGCTGTTCTCTCGTCGGGCTGCGGAATGAAGAGTTATGTTCCGGCATGCGAAAATGCCCTGACCGCAGACTATCTCTGGGCTTGCCGATTGCCCCCCCATGCCCGACGACATCATGCTGATCGCCTGCACAGCAATTGGCACGAAGACGAATCTTGCAGGCAAAGAAATCCGGTGACACACCCGTGTCGAACCTGGGAAGGGCCGGGATAAATGGGCAACCTGTGAGGGGGTCGGGTGCATGGCCACCCGCCTCTTGCCGGGGTGGTGGAGGTGACGTGCGACGATCTTCTTTTGACTGTGCCGTCGCCTTGCCCTCCGGCGATCCGTCCATAGCATGACAGACACCGTTTTTCCCGGCGCCGAAACGCCGGCCGCCGCTCCGCGCGCGCGCATTCCCGCTGCGAGCTGGTACGCGCTGGCGCTGCTTTTCGGGGTGAACATGTTCGCCTATGTCGATCGCATGGCGCTGGCCATGCTGCAGGAGCAAATCAAGGCCGAATTGCACACCACCGACCAGCAGATGGGACTGCTGCTGGGCATCGCCTTCGCGCTGTTCTACTCGACGCTGGGCATCCCGCTGGCGCGCATCGCCGATCGCGCCTCGCGCCCCAAGATGCTGGCCATCTGTCTCGCCCTGTGGAGCGTGATGACCGCGGTGAGCGGCATGGCGCGCAATTTTCCCCAGATGTTCGTCGCCCGCATGGGCGTGGGCGTGGGCGAGGCCGGGTGCCTGCCGCCCGGCCACTCGCTGATCGGCGACCTGTTCCCCCGCGATCGCCGCGCCGTCGCCATCAGCATCTTCCAGAGCGGCGCCGTGCTGGGCCTCAGCGCCGGGCTGTTCATCGTCGGCTATCTGGGCGAGCATTACGGCTGGCGCACATCGCTGCAGGTGATCGCCGTCGCCGGCTTGCCGCTCGCGGCGCTGCTGTTCCTCACCGTGCGCGAACCGCGCAGCGCCCAGGTCGCGGAAGCGAGCCGCGAGCCAGCCAAAGTCGCGCTCAAGACCCTGCTGGGCCGGCGTTCGTTCGTCCACCTGCTGCTCGCCTATGCGCTGAGCACGGTCTGTGCCGCCGGCGTCACCCAGTGGCTGCCCACGTTCCTCATGCGCAGCTTCAACATGGGCATGGTGGAGGTGGGCGCATGGTCGGGCGCGGCCTCGCTGATCAGCGGCATCGGCGGACTGATGACCGGCGGCTTCATGGTCGTCTGGCTGGCCCGGCGCGACCCGCGCTGGGAACTCTGGCTGCCGGCGATCACCATGGCGATGTCGCTGCCGCTGTTCGCGGCGATGTTCCTCGCCCCCGTCGCCTGGATGGTGATCGTGTGCAAGACTTTCGCCCAGTTCCTCGCAGCGATCAGCGGCGGTGTGGCGCTGTCGACGGTCCAGTCCTTCGCGGAACCGCATCGCCGCGCGACGGCGGTGTCGCTGGTGCTGTTCCTCTCGTCGCTGCTGGGCCAGGGGATGGGGCCGTTCCTGATCGGCACGATCAGCGACCTTCTGGCCCCGACCTTCGGCCGCGAAAGCCTGCGCTACGCGATGTTCGTATCCTGCATCATGCTGGCCTGGTCGGTCGTGCATTACATGCTGGCGGCGCGGAACAGCAACCGCGACCGGGTGAACTGACGGGGTGTTGCATTTGCGGGCGTCTCATGTGGGACGCCCGCAACTCCGTCCCGGACCTCAGGCTTCGTGCTGCGCCTGCAGCAGTGCGATGATGTCGTCGACATCCAGCGCCTTATCGCGGTTAGGCCCCCGTATCTCGGCGAAGCGGCTCAGCATGCGGCGATAGCCCGGTATCGCGGGCGTGCCGCTATCGCGCACGGCCTTGTCCTTGAACGACGGAAAGACGTTCATCCGGTTGGTCATGAAGCGGGCGATGCTCTTGTGATCGGTCTCGCTGTCGCCGTGCCAGCCGGGGAACGTCGGCGGCCCGGGCAACCCGGCCTCGACCACCACCCGCCCCTTGTCGACCGGGCCGAGCGCCGAGAAGCAATCCTCGATCATCTTCCACATCCTGAGGACGTCGGTGACGAACTGGCCATGGGCGTGGCGGTTCGCGTGGCTATGGGTGAAGCTGGGGTGTTCCCATTCGATCGCCCAGTAATGCCCGCCCTGGATCGCGGCCTGCATGAATTCGGGATCGATCTCGCCTTCGACCTCGGCCTTGGCGCTCAGATCGCTGAGCATGACCAGGATGAGCTTCTCGCCCGGCGTGAGGTCGATCGAGCGTTCGCCCAGCGCCTTTTCGATCAGCCGCAGGATGGCCTGCGCGCGTGAAGGTTCGCCGGGGTAATTCTGACGCCAGGTGTCGATCTGCTTGAGAAGCGACGCGTCGATGCGAAGCTCCAGCGTTTCTTCCTTAGTGCTCATGCCGATCCAGCCGCCCTCGATTGCTACCCCGTCATTGCCGCCAATCGCGGCTTTGTACAAGTGTCAGTGCGAAGCGTTATCATCTTCCGCTCAGTCCACCTGCCAGTCGAAAACCTTCCTGGCCGTGCGGCCGAGGATCCATTCCTTCTCCTCCACCGAGAGTTCGGGATCGAATTTCAGGTAATCCAGCAGATCGGCCCAAGTGTAAGTGCGCATCACCGTCTTGTCGCTCGCCCACATCAGGCGGTCGGCCCCGAAGGCCTCGATCGCGCGGCGCAGATAGGGACGCACCGGCTCGAACGGGAACTTTCCGGCGCGCAGCAGCATCGGCGCGTGGCTCAGCTTCATCGCCAGGTTGGGATATTCGGCCAGCTTGAGCACTTCGTCGAAATATTCGGGCGATTGCGTGCGCCGCTCATCCTCGTCCGAGCGGCCCGGCGGATGGTGCCGCATGCCCATGCCGATATGATCGAGCACGAATTGCAGGCGCGGGAACTTGCGCAAGTAACGCGGCAGATGTTCGACGAAACCCGGAACGAAGACGCAGACGGGCAGGCCGATGTCCTGGGCGATGTCGAACAGCGCGTCATAGCCGCCCGTGGCCAGCGCTTCCGCCTCATCGAGCGACCATGTCGCCAGCAGGCGAAAGCCGCGCGCGCCGGGCTCGTCGGCGATGCGGCGCATCACGCTTTCCAGATCGGGATCGCGCCGGTCCAGCCGCACGAAATAGCCGAACCGGTCCGGGTAGAGGATGCTGGCGCGCTGGGCGACCGGGTAGGTCGAACGCCAGGCGCCGTTGGCCAGGCGAAAGCCGGGGTTGATGTCGGCGCCAGGCCCCCTGCCCGGCTCGTCGATCCAGTATTCCTCGATCAGGACCGATCGGACGCCCAGCGAATTCATCGCTTCGAGCGTCGGTTCGACCGGATCGGGCCCCAGATGGAGCTGGACGTCGACGATATCCATTCGGCTCTCCCAAGATCGGGTTCGCCATCTTTGTCGCGGCGTTCCCGTTGCGAACTAGGTCATCGCATCGTCGTTTCGCCGATCAGTTCAGCGTCACGTCGAAATCGACGAGGACATCATCGCCTTCCACTTGCAGCGGAAAGGCGGAAATCTTGCAGGTCGCCGGGTTGACGCCCTGGCCGGTGGTCGCGTTGATGATCCAGCCGTGCGCGGCGCAAGTGATGGTCGTGCCATCGAACCGGCCTTCGACCAGCGGGTAATCCTCATGCGGGCAGACACCGTCGAATGCGCGAAGCGTGCCTTCGCTGTCGCGCACGATCAGCACTTCGACCTCTTCGGCCATGATATAGAACGAGTTCATGCCGCGCGGACCGACATCGCCGACGCTGCAGACTTTGACAAATGCCATGGATCAACCTTGTCCCAGAATTTTGTATGGATTGCTCGAATAACCGGAACCCAACTGCCACTGGACTGACAGGTTAGTCAATCGCCACATGCAGGCAGGCCTGCGATCCGCCCATCCGATCGCGGCGCGCTAGTCACGTCGGCCGGGCTTGCGCAGGCTGAGCTGACCGATCGAGCCGACCGGACTGTCCGCGTCATAGGCACCCGCGAGTATTCCGAATTTCTCGACGATAAGGTCTTCCAGCTGGGCTTTCCTGCCCCCGGCACGCCAGTCTTCCAGCGCCAGCCGGTAAAGCAGCACGCAAACCGCGCCGACCAGCCGGCAGGTGGCGTCAGGCTGGTCCAGCCCCTGTTGCTGGGCCAGCGCATCGGCCAGCCGCTGGACATTCTCGCTCTGGCGAACCGAGGACCGGCCGCGCAGCGTCATCGAGGTTTCGACGACCTTTTCGTAGCGGATCACCGCCTCGCGATCGAGCCCGCTCGCCAGCGACACCAGCGTGGCGCACATCGCTTCCATCGTGCTCAGCGATTCGGGTTGTTGCCAGAATATCTCGGCCAGCGAATCCGACCAGAGCTGCTGGCCCTGAAACAGGACTTCGTCCTTCGTCTCGAAATAACGGAAAAACGTGCGCACCGAAACGCCCGCCTTCGCGGCGATCTCTTCCGTCGTCGTGGAATCGTAACCCTGCGCCAGGAAGAGTTCCATGGCAGCCTCGCGCAGCACCTTGCGCGTCCGGCGCTTGTGGATGTGCCTTAGTGAGGAAACCTGCTTTTCGCTTTCCGCTGTTGCCACAGACCCATCCGCTACGTGATTTTCCGGCGCGAACATTTGCAGCCCCCCCTTATTTGGCTGCGATGCTGCAACCCCGCAAGTCATAATGCAAGCATGGGGGCGGCGCACCCGATGCCGCCGCCGCCCATGCCGATGCTCGGCGCTCAGCCCGCGAACAGGGCGTAAGTCGGATCGCTTTTGTCGCGGCGGGCCAAGCTGGCGAAAGCCGGCGCGTCGGGGGCGGGGAGCGTTTCGCGCGATTCAGCCACGGCGAGGCGATAGATCACCTTCCATTCGCCGTTCCGCTTTTCGAAGCGATCGGCATAGCGCACGACCGTGTGCGAAAGCCGGCCATCCTTGAAGACATGGCGGCCGGTCGCATACGTTTCGGACACCGCCTTGTCGCCGCGCACCTCGATAAGCTGCTGCGCCAGGATGTGGCAGGTCGACCGCATCGACTTGTCGGTCGATTCCACGATCTCTGTCGCGATATTCAGGCCTTCGCGGATATGGCCGTCGCGTTCTTCCTTGGCATCGGGATGATAGCACGAGGCGAGCAGTTCCACGTCGCCGCGATCCACCCCGCGCGAGATGCGGGCGACGAGTTCGCGGATGGCCTGCTTGTCGAGCAGTTCCTGAATGGCGGCATTGTCTGACATGATCGATACCTTTCGAAGGGGACGGGGAAATTCTAGTCGCGGGGCCTGGCGGTGGTCAGCAGGCCTGGACGGGGCAAGCCCGCGAAGCACAGGCTGGCGGCGATTACGCAGGCGATCGACAGTCCCATGAACAGCGAATAGCTGCCGGTCTGGTCGAATATGCGCGAGGCGATCACCGGGCCGAGACCGGTGCCCAGCGACAACGACAGGAGCACTCCGCCGAACAGCGCGCCGAAACTGTTCAACCCGAAATAGCGCGTCGTCAGATAGCCGAAGATATCGATCTCCGCCCCCTGAGTCAGGCCGAGCAGGATGGCGGCCAGCGCGACGCCCATCGGCGTGACGCCGGTGAACAGCAGCACCGCGCAGGCGACCGCCGGCATCAGCAGCGCCGCCGCGCCGACCACGGCGGCGTTAAGACGATCGATCAGCAACCCGGTGCCGATCCTTCCGACGACCGACGACATGCCGATCAGACCAGCGATCTTCGCGGCGGAAACGGCGTCGATGCCGCCATCTGTCTGGATGACGATGAAGTTCACCGATAGCGTCGGCACCACCAGGGTGAACAGCGTGCCGGCGATCAGCATGCGGCGATAGACCGGCGACCTGATCCCTTCCCGCAGGGTCATGCCCGCCTCGCCCGAAAGATCGGGCGTTCGCCTGCCCCGGTCCTCGCCCTCGCCCTTGCCCCCGCCATCGCGCGCGCCGCGAAAGAACAGGAACATGACCGGAAAGGTCAGGGCGGCCCAGATCGCAGCCTGATAGACCAGCGCGCTCTTCCATCCGACGCTGCCCATCAGGATCGTCGCCATCCAGGGGAACAGCGCGGCCGCCAGCGAGCCGCCGCACATCGCCACCGCCAGCGCCAGGCCGCGCGAATGATGGAACCGCGTGGCGATCGCGCTTGACCATATCGTCGACTGCACCGGCACCGCGAAACAGGCCATCACGAACCACAGAAATATCCAGTTCGCCTCGCTGCCCGTGGCGGTGCCGAGCAGAGCCAGGCCCAGCGGGGTCAGCAGCGAACCGATCAAGCCGATCCGCCGCGATGCGAACCGGTCCACCAGCATGCCCATGGGAACCGCGCCCAGCGCCTGGACCAGCATCGTGATCGTCAGGCCCAGCGTGGTCAGCGTGCGGCTCCAGCCCATGTCCTCGGAAATCGGGCCGATATAGGCGGCGAAACCGAAAGTATGGATCGCGCCCGTGGCGTGCCCCAGCGCGCCGGTCAGCGGCAGCATCGGATAGCGGCGCCATTCCTGCAGCCCGGACGACGGTGCCTCTGTCCTGTCCACCCCGCCCAAATCCCTCTTCCCTATGCCGGGCACCGGAAAGGCGGGGCCGGATCGCAGGCGCCGCGGCGTGTCTTACGCCCTGCAGGCCGTGCGTCGCATCATTCGTGATGAAAGCGCGAAGAACAAGCAAAAGACGAAATGGCCTGTCACGCGGGGAAAAACCCATGGCCGCGCGGTTTGACACATAGCCTGCGCTATGATGCTTTCATGCTTCGGGAGAGCGGCCAAAAAGTTGGGCGACAAAGCGCAAGGCTGGAAATGGCGATGAAGCCCCACATTCTTTTGACGCAGCGCAATGCACGCGTGGAGCAACGGCTGGGCGAAAGCTTCACGCTGCACTTCATGACCGACTACGCCAACCGTACGGAATGCATCGCCGCGGTGGGCGACCGGATTTCCGGCATCTATTATTCGGGATCGAGCGGCGCGGTGCGGGATTCGCTGTTCGAGCGCATGCCGAAGCTGGAGATCGTGACGCTCATCAGCGCGGGCTACGACTATGTCGACATCGTCGCGGCGCGCGATCGCGGGATAATCGTGACCAGTTCGGGCGGTTCCAACTCGGTCGACGCCGCCGAATTCGCCTTCGGTCTGCTGCTGAACGCCGGCCGCAACATCCACGGCGGCGACCGCCATGTCCGTTCGGGCCTGTGGGGCGAGCAGCGCTTCGCACCCACGCGACGGCTCAGCGGCCGCCCGCTCGGCATCCTTGGCCTCGGCAATATCGGGCGTGAAATCGCGCGCCGGGCGGCGGCGTTCGACATGCCGGTGTTCTATCACAGCCGCCGCGCGCGGCTGGATGTGCCTTACACCTACCTTGCCGATCCGATGGTTCTGGCGCGCGAGGTCGAACTGATGATCGTTGCCTTGCCCGGCGGACCGGAAACGCGCTGCTTCGTCGACCGGGCGATGATGGATGCCCTGGGGCCGGACGGCGTCCTGGTGAACATCGGGCGGGGCTCGGTGGTGGACGAGGAAGCGCTGATCGCCGCGCTGACCGATCGCACGCTGGGCGCGGCCGGCCTCGATGTGCTGGAGAACGAGCCGGACGTGCCCCCGGCCCTGGCGGAACTGCCCAACGTCGTGCTGACCCCGCATCAGGCCAGCAACACGCCCGACGCCATGCGCAGCGCGGTCGATCACGCCATCGCCAATATGGAAGCGCACTTCGCCGGGCGACCGGTGAGTTCACCTGTCACCTGAAGGGCGGCGTCCACCGACACTCCGCGAAATATTCCCGTCTATCCGCCATTGGGAGGAGGCGAAGCCGCCGAAGCAATCCAGGGGGCCACATGGGACCCTGGATTGCCGCGCGACTATCCTGAGCGCCTACAAGAAACTTGGTTTTAGACAGCCGGCGTTACCGTGTCAGCGCGTTCTCGACCGCGCTGCCGACTTCGTTCGTCGAAGCCGTTCCGCCCAGATCGCGCGAGCGCGGGCCTTCCAGCAGCACCGTGCCCAGCGCCTTCATGACCGCCGCATAGGCTTCATGCTCGCCAATGTGATCGAGCAGCATCGCGCCCGACCAGATCATGCCGATGGGGTTCGAAATGCCCTGCCCATAGATATCCGGCGCCGATCCGTGGACCGGCTCGAACATTGAGGGAAACTCGCGCTCGGGGTTGATGTTGGCCGAAGGCGCAAGGCCGATCGGGCCGACCGTGCCGGAGCCGAGGTCCGAAAGGATATCGCCCATCAGGTTCGAGGCGAGGACCACGCCGAAGTCGCCCGGCCGCTGCACGACATGCGCCGCCAGGATATCGATGTGGTACTTGCTCCACTTCACGTCGGGATATTCCGCCGCGATCGCTTCGCCGATGTCGTCCCAATAGGGCATCGACACGTAGATGCCATTGGACTTGGTGGCGAAGGCCAGATCGCAGCCACGCTTGCGCGCGAGGTCGAAACCGAAGCGGAAGATGCGCTCGATGCCCTTGCGGGTGAATACCGAATGCTGGATCACCGTCTCGTGATCGGTGCCCCTGGCCAGGATCGCGCCCTGATCGCTGTATTCGCCCTCGGTGTTTTCACGCACGATCACATAGTCGATCGCCTTCGCCAGGTCCTCGCGCAGCGGCGAGAGCACGCCGGGAAGCGTCTTCACCGGCCGCATGTTGACGTACTGGTCGAACTGGCGACGGATCGGCAGCAGCAGGTTCCACAGCGAGATGTGGTCGGGCACGCCGGGAAAGCCGACCGCGCCCAGCAGGATCGCGTCGTCGTTCCGCATGATGTCGATGCCGTCGGCCGGCATCATCGCGCCGGTCTGCGTCATATACTCGCAGCCCCAGGGCTGTTCGTTCCAGCCGAGCTCGAAGCCATAGAGCGAGGCGGCCTTCTCCAGCACCGCCACCGACCAGGGCATGACTTCCTTGCCGATGCCGTCGCCCGGAATCAGCGAAATCTTGTAACGCTTCAAAACAACTTCCTTCGGTATCGAGTACAGCCCTCAGGCCCGAGCGGTCATCGTCTCGGCTATACCCGTGAAGCTCGTCTCGACGGCGAAGATATCCCCGCCCAGAGCCGAGACCGGCCGGTTGAGCGATGGCTCAAGCCGCCCCGAGGTAATGTACAGCGTCGACATGTCCGGTCCGCCAAACGATACCATGGTCGGAACCAGGACGGGCATGTCAAAATGAAGGTCCAGCATGCCATCCGGTGCGAAGCGGGCGACCTTGCCCGTCTCTCCGAATGGAAGCGCGCACCAGTAATAGCCTTCGGTATCGACCGCGGCGCCATCGGTGATGCCGAAGCCGTCGGGCATCTCGGCGAAGACGCGCTGGTTGCTCGGCGTGCCGGTTTCGGTGTCGTAATCGTAGCGATAGATGATCCGTTGCATCGATTCCGAACGGTACATCACGGTGCCGTCGGGGCTGAACGCCACGCCGTTGGGAACCATGATCCCTGGAATCCCCGGTGTCGCGGCCCCACTTTCATAGCGATAGAACGTACCTTCCGGTTCGCCCTTGAAGGCGAAAGGGATTGTCCCGGCCCACAGGCGTCCCTGACGATCGGCCTTGCCATCGTTGAAGCGGAAGACCTTGGGATCGAACGGCGCCTCGAGGATCAGTTCGAACTTTTCGGACGCGAAATCGAAATCGTAATAGCCGAGGTTTGCGGCCAGGATCAGGCCTCCCTCGCGAAAATTGAAACAGCCGGGGATGGCGGGTAGCGGCCAGGCGCGGTTGGCGCCGCTGGCGGGATCGAAGCGATTGAGCGTCTTGCCCTCGATGTCGACCCAATAGAGCGCCTGCTGCTCGACCGACCACAGCGGCGCTTCGCCAAGCCCGGCCTTGATATCGAGCACGTGACGAACTTCGAAGCCGGCCATCACCATTCCCCCATCGGCGCCCGTTCAGCGCCGGGTCGCCCTTCAAAAGAAAAGGGCCGGAGTGGCGATCCACTCCGGCCCTTTCGCGCTCGCTTATGCGCGGAGCAGTTCGCCCGGTGTCGCGCCGGTCCGCTCACCGTTCTCGACGATGGGCGTACCGTTGACGATGACATAGGGGATTGCGCGCGCGCGCTTCGCCAGGCGCGTGCCGCCGCCCGGGAAGTCCAGCGTTTCGAGCGGTTCGGGCCCGACTTCCTCGGGATCGAAGATCACCACGTCACCGGCCTGGCCGACTTCGAGCGTGCCGCGGCCCTTCATGCCGACAAAGTCGGCGACGTCGGCGGTCAGCGCCTTGACGCCGTCCTCCAGCGTGAAGGTGCCGACTTCGCGGACCCAGCGCTTGAGGAAATAGGTCGGGAAATCGGCGCCCGCGAACGTGGAAAGGTGCGCGCCGCCGTCCGAAATGCCGACAAGCGTCGCCGGGCTCTTCAGGATGCGTTCGACCACCGCGTCGTCCGCCGGCTTGCGGTTGCGCAGCAGGAAGAAGGTCTCGAGGTTGTCGTCCAGCGCAATGTCGAACATCAGCTCGATCGGATCGACGCCGCGCTCATCGGCGATGTCGAACAGGTACTGGCCGATCAGCGGCTTGACCTTCTCGCTGTGCGCGCTCTCGATCGAGGCGTTCGCCAGATAGGTCACGTTTTTCCAGTATTCGGCCAGGCGATCGCGCCATTCGCGCGTCTTGAGCGCCGCCATCTGCTCTTCGTGGCCGAGCGAGGTGAATTCGAGCCAGGCCTTCGATCCGGAGAACAGCGGCGAGATCTTGCTGACCATGAACCGCGATTCGACCGGCTGGCAGCGCGCGACCACGCGCACGTCGCGGCCGTTGCGGATTTCCTCTTCCATGAACTCCAGCGTGCCGAGCCAGTTCTTGGCGCCGTTGCCGAAATCGTTCCACGAGATGGTGACGCCCGATTCCTGCGCGAGGCGGGTCATCAGCGCCTTGTCGGCATCGGAAATGCCCTCACGCTTGCTGCGCGGGTTGAGGCCGAAGCTCTGCTTGCCCGAGCGGCCCACCGCCTTGGCGAGCGCGACACTTTCATCGTCGGTGGCGAAGAACGAGGGCACGTGGCCGCCCGAATAATCGATGTGGTGCGGCGAATAGCTGGTGCTGACGCCCCATGCGCCGGCGTCCATCGCCTCTTCCGCCAGGCGGACCATCTCGGCCACTTCTTCTTCGGTCGCCTCGCGCGAGATCGAATCCTCGCCCATGACGTAGCGGCGCACCGCGCTGTGGCCGAAGACCGCCAGGACGTTCACGCCGACATCGGTCTTTTCCAGCACGTCGAGATATTCAGGGAACGTTTCCCAGGCGAGCGGCGTGTGACCTTCGAGGACGTGCTTGGGCACTTCCTCGGTCGCGCTGAACAGGCCGTGGATATAGTCCTTGTCGTCCGGACGGACGGGCGCGAGGGTGAAGCCGCAGTTGCCGACGACGACGGTGGTGATGCCGTGCCAGGTGGCCGGATCGATCGCCGGATCCCAGAACAGCTGCGCGTCGTAGTGGGTGTGGCAATCGATGAAGCCCGGCGCCACGACCTGCCCCTGGGCGTCGATCACGCGCTTTGCATCGCCGGTGACATCGCCCACGGCGACGACCTTGCCGTCGGTGATGGCGACATTGCCCTTGAACCGGTCCTTGCCGGTGCCATCGACGATGACGCCGTTGGTGATGAGGAGGTCGAACGACATATTGGTACTCTCCATGTTTCTGACCATTGCGTCCGCGGCGCCATGGGGCGCGGCACGGTCTGCTGGGTCGTTTAAGCTACTGGCTCAGCGACGCTGAGCGCGTCGGCCAGTTCCCGAACATTATCAACCCGATCGAGGCGTTCGCACAAGCCGATAAGTTGCTCGCGGCGCGCCGGGGGCAGAAGTGCCTCGGTGCATTCGTGGAATTTGCCCCGGATTTCCTCCATCGAGAGGGGATCCGCGACATTACCATGGGTCTTAGTGACAGTTTCCTCGAAGCTTTCGCCGTTCTTCAGCTTCAGCACCACGCGGCTCGACATGCCTTCGTTGTGCGGATGGATGGCGACTCGGCGGATGAGTTCGCGCGCTTCGGGACGCTGCACGGCGGCGTCGGAATACTGGTGAAGTCCCGCGCGGCCATCCAGAGCGATCGTCGCGAGATCGTATTCGAGGCTGTATTTCGCCTCCAGGCCGGTCTGCGGATCGCTGTAGGGCATCATCGGCATCAGGAACGCCGGGATGCCGACTTCGATCTCTTCGATCTCGTCGAACTTCACCGGCCGCGCGCGCACGATCTTCTGGAGCGCATCCTGGCTCCAGTGGCTGGCGCCGCAGCAGGCATGGAGGCGCAGCGAGGAACCCACCGCCGCCATCGTCCAGCCACCCAGCCCGTCGAGCATCTTCTGCGGATCGCCCGATTCGAGACCCAGCAGGCGGCCGACGCCGATCTCGCCGTCCATGATATCCTCGTTGGCGGTGAAGCCGAGCGAGATCAGTTCCGCGGCCATGATGCCGTGCATCGCGGCGTTGCCCGCGACAAAGCCCTTGGTGTCGCTGCCCCGGTTCTTGAGCATGCCCGCCATCGTCGAGGCGGCATGGCCCATCGCCATGCGCGTCTGCATGATGTCCAGCTTCATCATGCGCGAAGCCGCCGCCGCCACGCCGATCGCCGGCAGGAAGCCCTGGTTGAACCAACCGCGGTTGAGCAGCGTGTTGCCGCGCGGATCGGCGGTGGTCTTCGCCGTCTGGTGGATGATCTCGTAACCGACCATCCAGCCCAGGATCACTTCCTTGCCCGACAGGCCGAGCTTTTCGCCCAGCGCCAGGGTGGCCGCGGTCATCGGGTTGGCGAAGTGGCCGCTGCCCACCGCGATATCGTCGAACTCGAGCGCGTGGCCCGAAGTCGCGTTGGCCAGGGTCGCATAGGACGCGCTGGTCTTGAAATCGGTGCCGAGCACGGTGCAGTCACCCCGTGCGCCCTGCGCCTTCACCCACTTGGCCATGATCTGGCCGGTCGAAACGGACATGCCGGCAAAGGCGACGCCGATCGAATCGATGAAGCGTTCCTTCACCCGCTCGGCGCCGATCTGCGGCACGTCCGCATAGTCCGTGCCTACGACCCATTCCGCCAGCGTCTCGGTCACGGACTTCGTCATTTTCGTATCTCTCTCTATTCGTTCGTGCCGTCCCGCCTCAGGCGAGGTAGCCTTCCTTCTTCAACATGATCTCGACGCCGCCGGCCTCAACGATATCCTGCAGCACGTCCGGCAGAGCCTGCCCGACGACGACGGTGCCCTTGGTGAGGTTCTTCACCTCGCCCGTGCCCCAGTCGACTTCGGCGATGTCGCCTTCGTCGAACGCATCGAGGATGCCCTTGCAGGGCAGCGACGGCAGGCCGGCGTTGACGCAGTTGCGCAGACCAAGGCCGTTGAACGTCTCGGCGACGGCCGCGGCGATGCCCAGATCGACGAACACGTCGCCGATCGGACGGCCCGATCCAACGCCGAAGTTGGTGCCGGCGATGATGATGTCGCCCGGCTGAACTTCGTCGACCCAGCCCGGACGGTTGGCGACGAAGCAGTGCTGCGGCTGCTCGTTACGCGGCAGGTAGATGGCGAAGTTCGGGATCACGAGATCGGTGTTGATGTCGCTGCCGAACTTCCAGACCTTGCCGGTGACTTTCTTGTTGCTCATGTCTGTAATCCTCTCAGGCGCCGCGCGGGTCGACGATGTAGCCCGCGATCGCCGAAGCCGCGACGGTGGCCGGGGAGCCCATGTAGATCTCGGCCGAGGCGCTGCCCATGCGGCCCTTGAAGTTGCGGGTGGAGGCGGTGATGCACACCTCGCCGTCGCCCAGCAGGCCCATGTGCCCGCCATAGCAGGCGCCGCAGGTCGAATTGGTGACAACCACGCCGGCTTCCAGCAGGGTCTCGATATAGCCGGCGCGCGTGGCCTGGCGCATCACTTCCTGGCTGCCCGGCGTCATGATGAAGCGGGTGCCCGGAGCGACGCTCTTGCCCTTGACGATTTCGGCGGCGACCTTGAAGTCGCTCAGGCGGCCGTTGGCGCACGAACCGATGAACGCCTGGTCGACCTTCTTGCCGATGACTTCGTTGATCGGCTTGGAATTCCAGGCAACCTTGTTGGGCAGCACGACTTGCGGCTCGATCGTCGAAAGATCGATCGTGATGACCTGCTCATATTCGGCGTCGTCGTCCGGGAACGACGGCTCGAATTCGCGCTTGGCGCGACCGTCGAGATAGTCGGCCAGCACCTTGTCATAGGGGAACAGCGAGAATTCGACCGACAGCTCGGCGGAGATGGTCGCCATCGTCAGACGTCCGTCCATGCCGATCTTGTCGAGGCCCGGACCGTACCATTCGAGGTTGCGGCCGGCGAAATCGCCGTACTGGCCGGCAATGTAGTGGATCACATCGCGCGGATAGACGCCTTCGGACAGTTCGCCCTCGAGCACGATCTTGGTCGTCGGCCCGACGATGAACCACGATTTGCCCTTGCAGATGATGTAGGTCATCTCCGACGGGCCCATGCCGCGCGCCAGCGCGTTGAGCGCGCCCGACGAGCAGGTGTGCGAATCGCCGTTGACCAGGATGTTGCCGGGCAGCGCCAGGCCCTCTTCGGCGACCAGAACGTGGCTGATGCCGTGCCGGCCGACCGGGAAGTAGTTCTTCACCTGGAACTTTTCGACGAACTTGCGCATCTTCACCGCACCGTTCGCGGCGTCGAGCGTCGGCGACGGCACGACGTGGTCGTGCAGCAGCACCAACATGTCGGGATCGTGGATCTTCTGGATCTGCAGCTTGCCGTAATCGAACGACACGGCCGTATCGATCTTCACCACCACCAGATCGCCCGGCTTCACAATCTCCTGGCCGGACTTCCGCGCCAGGATCTTCTCAATCGCATTCATTCCCACCGGCCAAACTCCTGATATTTCTATTTTTATCGCCTGCTGAAGAGCGGGGCCAGCTCGGACACGTCGGCGATGTCCGTCAGCGAGATCGCCCGCTGGTAAAGCTCGTCAGCCTGGTCGTGACCCAGCACGCGCTCGGCCATTTCCATGAACTTGTGCTTGAACTCGGCCTCGCTCAGCGGATTGCTGGGGTTTCCGCGCGGGTAGAGCACTTCGTCGACGAACTCCCTGCCATCCTTCGTGCGCACTGTCACGCGTCCAGGGAAGCTGTTTTTCACCTTGCGGTACAGTTCGAGGTCCTGCGTGACCGTCACGCGCGGGATCATCGCCTGGATATCGGGATCGTTCACCGTCTCGTCGGTGAATTCGTCGACCGTCACCTTGCGCCGCACCGCCGCCATCGACAGCGCGAAAGGCAGGCTCGCCTGCGCCGAAACGACCGTCGACACCTTGTGCTTGGCCAGGAACGGTTCGACTTTCTGCCATCCGGCCGAAATCGTCTCGATCTCGCTGAAGTGCAGGTTGTTCGTGTCCATGAGCTTCAGCAGCGCCTCGGTCGGCGCGTGCAGCGTGGTGTTCATCGGATAGGCCTTCACCCACCGATTGGTGATGACGAACGACTTGCCCAGATCCTCGAACATGGCATCGGCGCGCAGCTCGCCGCCGCAGAACATCCGGGAGAAGCCCTGGATGCCCTCGAACGCCATGTTGATGCCCTGATAGCCGCTTTCGGCCAGCAGCGCCGCGGTGACGCCGCGTTCGCCGGCCAGGCCGCCGTTGAGGCAGCGCTGCCAGGCGCCTTCTTCATGCCCCTGGAACGTGCCGCCGGTCTGCGCGACGCCAAAGCCGATCGCCTTGGTGATGCCGTCGACGGAAAGATCGAGGAGACGCGCGCAGGCCGCAGATGCGCCGAGGGTGCCGTAGACCGCAGGTGTGTAGAAGCCGGTCATGCCCGCGGGGTGCATCGACCTGAACGTGCGCCACATCACCTCGTAACCGATGACGATGGCGAGCGCGAGCTGCTTGCCCGACAGCTTCCGGAACTCCGCGAGGCACAGCGGAGCGTTGACCGAGAACGGATAAGGCCGGCTGCCCGCGCCGTAGTCGGCATATTCGAAGCCCAGCGCCATCGTGCCGTTGGCCAGCGCCGCGCGGCTGACCATGACCTTCTCACCGGTGGAGATGATCGTCGCTTCCGGCTGACCGCCGCCGTTCACCGCACAGAACTTGGCGATTTCCTGGCCCAGCGGCTTGGTGCCGCCGACAAAGAGACATTCGCCGAGGTAGTCGACAAGCGCCCTGCCCGCCTCTGCCGCGACATTCTCCGGCAGATCCTCGTACCGCAGGTTGGCGATCCATTCAGCCAGCTCACGCGTGACAAGACGCCCGCCGGTGATGGTTTCCTCTTCTCCTCCGCCCATGGTGCGTCAGGCTTCCTTCTGTTGTTTCAGCATTTCGTCTTCGAGGCGCTCTTGCTCGATGAGCACGCGGAATTCCGGCAGCAGCGACATGGCCGAAAGCTTCAGCATGCCGGCATCGACCGGCAGCGTCACACCAGTGATAAAGCGGGCTTCCTCGCTCGCCAGATAAACCACCGCATGCGCGATATCCCAGGCATCGCCCGGAATGCCGAGCATACCACATTCCTCACGGAAACGCTGCATGCGCTCGTGGCCGGGGAACGTCTTGAGCACGTTGCTGGCGATCGGCGTGTTGATGTTGCCGGGCAGCACACAGTTCACGCGCACGCCCTTGCGTCCATAAGCGAAGGCCATGTCGAAGGTCATCGCCTCGACGCCGGCCTTCGCGGCCGAATAGGCTGTCGTGCGGCCAGGGCGCTGCGCCGACAGCGACGACAGGTTGATGACCGCGCCCGACTTCTGGGCAAGCATCACCGGGATCGTATATTTGCAGGCGAGGTAAACCGTGCGCAGGTTGATATCGAACGTGCGATCCCAGTCTCGCTCGTACATGTCGGTCACCAGCCCGCCCGAGGCGAGGCCGAGATTGTTCACCAGGATGTCTATGCGCCCAAAGGCGTCGAGCGCCTTGATCACCATTTCCGAGCAATCGCGCCACTTGGTGCAATCGGCCTTGACGACGATCGCCTCGCCGCCTTCGGCTTCGATCGCGGCCTTCGTCTCCTCCGCGCGCTCCGGGAACAGGTCGACCAGAACCAGCTTCGCGCCTTCGCGGGCCAGCGAGATCGCGATAGCCTTACCCGTACCTACGCCCGCTCCGGGAACCGATCCGGCCCCCGTTACGAGAGCGACTTTACCTTCAACCCGGCCGACGCGCTCGCGCATTCCCGACTCCCAATAACCAATAAAACGAACGACGGCGGGCACTGCGCCCGCCGTCGGAACAGAATCACGCGAGGTCCGTACCGTGACCGGTCTGAACGATAAAGCGGTTGTCCTTCGCCGGAACGAAAAATTCCGCGGTGTTGACCGCCAGCGCCTCGCCCGTGGCGCGGACGCGCAGGGCCATCCGCACCTCGGCGAAGAGATACCAGTCTTCCATCACGCGGTGCAGGTAGTCCAGCCGGACCACTTCGTACTTGTCGAAAAACTCCTGGAGGTATGCGCGATAGGCATCCTTCGTCTTGGTCGAGATCAGCTTGCCGCTGTCCTCGACATAATTGCGAACATTGGCCTGGATGCCATCGTTCATCGTCGCCAGCACGCCTTCGACATCGCCCGCGCGCATGGCGTCGAGATAATCGTTGTGGAGCAGCAGCAGCTGGCGGCGCCCCTTGTCGCCTTCCAGCGGGGGTTCGACGGGATCGGGACCGATGCCCATCCGCTGGCGAGGAATCTTCACCCAGACCAGCTCGCCGGTGATCCCCTTGCCGGTCGACACCGGGAAGATGCCCAGCGTGTTGTTTCCGTCGGGATTCTCCACGCCTGTTTCCCGGACGCGGCCGTAGCTCAGGTTGTGCTGGAAATTGTACCAGCCACCGTTGAGCTCCACCAGCGGCTCGACGCGGAGCAGATCGCTACGCCCGCGAACGAACTTGTAGCACTCGCGGATCTCTTCGTAGGTCGAGATCAGCGGCGTATTCACGGAGCCGTCGGGGAGGACCTGCGGAACGATAGTATAGGCATACGGCTCCTCTGGGACGAGGGTATCCATAAGCCCGTCGATATTGCCGGCGAATTCGGCACGCATGTGAATCCATGCTTCTTCGCTGGAATGAATCGAAGCCTCCGCATATTTGCGGAGAACTTCGGGATCCATATCGATTACTCGCATAAAAGCAGGTCCTCTCTCCTGGACCGCTGTCCCTTTAGTAGTGGACTAGCGGCACGAACTCCTTGATCGCAGCTTCGTCGAACCCGCTTTCATAACCCGGCAGGCGATAGAGACGGGAAACGTTTTCGGCCAGAAGCGCCGCACGAACATCGGCCGGGGCTTCGGCGGTCACGCGCGTGGCCTGCTGGCGATTGTCGGGCCAGTTCGAGTCGTCATAGGGGAAATGGCTGGCCCACATAAGGTGAGCGGCACCGATATTGTGCCGGTTCCTGACGGCGGTGGCATCGTGGTGGAACGTGAACCACACGCGACGGCGGATGTAGTCGCTCAGCAGACGGTCCTCGTGCTTCAGCACGTAGTTCGACAAGTGCCGGTGACGCAGGAAGTACATGTCGCCGAACTCGAGCCAGTGAATGGCCCAGCCAGCGTCGGCATGCGACAGCACTATGTTCACGTTTTCGAAGCGGTCGAAGAAACCCGATGCGACCATCGGCTGAATGGCGTCGGCCATCTGCGGCTTCTCGCCGGCGCCGATGCCGCCGAACGGCATCGTCGAATGGTCGGCACCCACCGCGACGTGAAGGCTGATGACGAGGCCGGTGCGATCAACCACTTCCCAGAACGGATCGTCATCGGGATTGCCGCCGACCGGCGCGCCGCTCGGGAAAGCGCCCAGGACCATGCCGCGCAGCTTGAGTTCGCCGGCAACGCGTTCCGCTTCGTCACGGGCGTCCTCGACCGAGGTCGTCGGCACGATGCCCAGGCCGATCAGGCGATCGGGCGCAGCCTTGCAGAAATCGGCGATCCAGTTGTTGTAGGCCTTGTAGAGCGCGAGCTTCAGGGGACCGTTGTCGAGCATCTTGACCGCGTCCCACAGCCCCGGCGTGGGATAGAGGACTTCGGCGTCGACGCTGTCGGAATACTGCGCCTTCAGGCGCTCCGTCGGATCGTAGAGCGCCGGCAGAACGTCGGAATAGGCGATCGGCCCATCGGTGGTGAGCGGCGTACCCTCGCGGTAGCCCGAACCGGTCTTCGCCGTGCGCGGCAGCACCACCGGCTCAATGTCGTCGGCGACGAACCATGCGCTGCCGCCTTCGTAGTCTTTCAGCACAGGCGCACTGGCCTGGAATTCGGCGGGCAGATACTTCTCGAAAATATCCGCAGGTTCAAGAACGTGCGCGTCGGCCGAGACGAGCCTGAACTTATTCTTCTCCGTCATGTTTCATACCTTCCATATTCCCTCGGACGAAACCGGCACGGCCGGCGTCCGATAAACCCATGTTCGTTTCACATCATTCCGCTGGAACCTGCGGGTCGCCGCGCCTTCCGCAAAAAGCAGTCCGCGCCAGCGAGGCTGTCCCGCCGCTCCTGCGTCCCGCGCTTCATGAACGGGTGCTCAGACGGCACTGCAAGCGCCTTGCGGGAGCAGAGAAACGGTGGGGCACAAGCCCCACCGTTCACTGTCAGGCCGCCACGCTCAGCTTGCTGGGCTCATCGTAGGGCAGCTTGAAGATGTCGGCGCAGGTCTTCCACATGATGCGCTCGATCTCGCTTTCCGTCGCGCCCGAGCGCTCCAGAACTTCGCGGCCGACCTGATAGTCCATCGGCCAGCAGCTCGAGCTATGCGGGAAGTCCGGACCCCACATGATCTTGTCGACACCGATGTTGTAGCGGTTTTCGGCGCCCATTTCGTCAACGGTGTAAACGAACCAGACGTTGCGGCGGATATACTCGCTCGGCAGCAGCGGCTGCTTCCATTCGGTGCGGTTGCGCAGCACCGATTCGTCCCACTTTTCCATGAAGTAGGGAACCCAGCCGGCGTGGACTTCCGAACCGATGAACTTCAGGTTCGGGAAACGCTCGAACACACCCGTGGCGGTAAGGCGCTGGACGACCGTGTTGAAGTTGCCCGATGCGGTGTCGATGCCGCGCGTGGTCTTCATCTTGCGGCGCATCTCGGCGACCGAAACCGCGTCGGGCTTGGTCAGCAGATCGCCCGCCGGGAAGAAGAAGTGGACGTGCAGGTTAACCGGGATGTCCATTTCCTGGCACATCGCCCAGAACTTGTCGTCCTCCGGCGAGGGATTGGCGAAATCGCCGCTCGGATAAGCTTCCAGCTGGACGGTGCGCAGGCCCATGTCGACGCAGCGGCGCAGCTCGTCCATGCAATCCTTGAGGCCGGTGGTCGGCAGGGTCGCATTGCAGATGAACTTCGTCGGATCGGTTTCCTGGAACTCGACCATCCAGTCGTTGTAGACCTTGTAGCAGGCCAGGCTCAGTTCCTTGTCGGGGCACAGCTTGATGCCGTTCCACACGGTCTGCACGCCGTTGAAGATCACTTCGGCGTCGGTCTCGTCCTCGGTGATCTCCTTGATGCGCTCCTTGGCGTCGTACGAACCGGGGAAAACGTCCTCATAGCGGACGCCGCGATCCTTGATCTGCTTGAAGCTGTCGATCAGCGACGCACGGTCGAAGCGCTTGGAGCCGCGGGTGTACATCGAGCTGAAGCCCATCGGCGAAGGACGGGTCTGCCCTTCCATGATCCAGGCGTGACCCTTGGTCTTGGCCGTCTCGATGATGCGGGGACCACGGTCGCGGAACTTGGCCGGCAGGTTCTTGACCCAAAGCTCGGGCGGCTCGTTCACGTGACCGTCGGCGGAAATCGATTTGTACTGCATATCCGTTCTCCTCACTCGCTAGCTGCGCCTTGGACTTCGGGATCGAAATCCGCTGCCCAGGGTTTGGCAGCCCGCGCGTTGTTATCCCCGCTGTCTTCGGTACTCAGTTCGCCCCGACGTGCGCGTCGAGGAAAGCGATCGTCTTGGTCCAGGCGTCCTTCGACGATGCTTCATGGAAAGCGCTGCGATCGTTGCAGTGGAAGCCATGGTCGGCATCGGCGTAACGGTTGACTTCGCTGTCGACCGGCAGCGGCTCGACCGCGCGGCGCAGAACGTCGACTTCGGTCAGCGGAATGGACTGGTCCATGTCGCCGTAGTTGCCGATCCACGGCGTCTTCAGCTCGGGCACAAGGTCGATCAGCGGCGGCAGGCCGAAACGGCCGATCACGATGCCGCCGCCGTAGAAGGTCACCGCGGCACCCAGCGCGCGCTGCGTGCCTTCGTAGAAAGCGATCGTACCGCCCATGCAGAAGCCCATGATGGCGACCTGCTTGCCGGTGAAGCCGATGCCGGCCAGGTAATCGAGCGTCGCGTTGAGATCGGCGTCGATACCTTCGCGGTTGAGACCCATGATGTGCGGAATGACTTCGCCCATCTTGTCATAGCTGATGACCGGATCGCCCGTGCGATGGAACACGTGGGGAGCGACCGCCACGTAACCCGCATCGGCGAGTCGCTTGCAGACGTCCTGGATGTGATCGGTGATGCCGAAGGCTTCCTGGATCACGATAACGGCGCCCTTGGCCGCACCCTCCGGCTTGACCTCGTACAGTTTCATGGACGCGCCAGCGCTGTCCACGGTCACACTCTGAGCCATCAATCATCCTCTAAAGAAACTGTCAGTCCACTGTCGACTAACTCTTGAACCATATCCTGTCAACCGGACCCGCGCGCCCTTTTCCAACGCGCTTTCCGGCTGTCACATCGCCGATGCCATCCTGCCCAGATGAAAGTCCAGAGACCCGTAAAGAGCGAGCGACGAAGCCGCTTTCCTGAACAGCTCGGAGACCTGCGTTTCACCGCCGTCTTCCAGGCCGCCCCGAATCTTGATCGCCTCCCCACAGACCGAGCGACTGGCGCGAATGACGACCGCCTTTGCCGCGGAAGTCGCGTAAGCGCGCGCCATCCCGTTGGGCTGATGAAGACTGGCCAGGCCGCGCAGGGCGGCCGAACGCGCCTGCTCCACTTCGGCGAGCATGTCGGCGCACCGATGGCGCAGAAGATCATGCGACCCGCTCGACGAAGCCGCCGTACGGAGATGCTCGACGGTGGCGGCCAGGGTCGCTTCCATGACGCCGACGACTTCGAAAGTGCTGGCGCAGATCGAGGTGTCCAGCCCTCCGGCCAGCGCGCCCAGCGCCGCGCCCGGCTTGCCGATCAGGGCCGATTCGGAAACCACCACGCCGTCCAGTTCGACATCCGCGATGTCGCTGCCGTCGATCATGCGCCAGGGCCTGATGTTGAGGCCAGGAGCGCCGCGCTCTACCCGGAAGACCGAGATGCCACCGGGATCGTAGCTGTCGCCGGAAGTACGCGCCGAAACCAGATAGGCAGTGGCCCGCCCGCCGCCCGCCGCGGCGATCTTGCGGCCGGTCAACACATAGCCATTGTCGCAAGGAACCGCACTCGCCCGCGTCCGGCGCAGGCCGCCCCGCGCTTCCTGCTCGGTGCACGCCATGGCAAGCCGATCTTGTCCCGACACGACGGGGCGCAGCAGGTCGGCCGCTCCGCCTTCTCCCAGCAGCGCCTGGAGAACCTGCGAAACGAAGACGACGCTGCCGATATAGGGTTCGACTGCAAGCCCCGCCCCCAGACGTTCCGCCACCACCATCGCCGCACTCAGCGAGCCGCCGTTCCCGCCGGCCGCTTCGGGGATGCCGACGCCCAGCCAGCCGTTTGCCGCGAACCGGTCCCAGTTGTCCCGGCCGGCCTCGATCAGCGCCTTGCGCTTGTGCGGCGCGTATTCGGCGGCAGTGAAGCGCTGGACGCTGTCGCGCAGAGCCGCGTCCTGTTCCGAAAGGCTGAAATCCATGAGCGGTCCTAGAGCTTGAGATACTGGCGCGCGATAATCTCGCGCTGCGAGTCGCCGTCGATCGCGGCTGCGTGGCTGGTCTCGAAAGCGGCGGAAACCCCGCGCGCCTCGGCAGGCCCCGGCAGGTCGTCAGCCCCCGTTCCGGGATAGCTCGCCATCCCGTAAGGCCCGACCGCGTCGGCTGTAAGTTCCGCGATCTTCTGCCGCAGTTCCTTGAGCGGAAGCGTCGCCAGCAGCGCCAGTTCATCGCCGCGGCCGTCGACGCCCTGGTTCGACCGCAACACGGTATATTCCAGCGCATCGAGTTCGGCCTGCAAGGCTGCGGCCCGCGTCTGGAACTGGATATCGTCCCAAAAGACGATGCCGCAGGCGTCGGCATTCCTGGCAGTCGCGACAAGACGCATCATATCGCGCCTGACGGCCGCGAGGTCCTCACCGAATGCGCTGTCTTGTGGATCGGGGTCGAAGTTCATCGTCGTGCGTTTCCGATCTGCTGGCGAAGCGCCCCCGGGCGGCTTTCGCTTGTGCTCCGGTCGATCCGCCCGACTGCGTCGGCGCGGGCCCAACCCGTCGTCGCGAGAAATCGTCGGACAGCATGACAAGCGGCAATCGCCGCGGGCCTCGTCGCTATCGCTCTCTCTCGTATGCCGTCCATCGCTTGTCCGGATGCATCGCGATCCGAAGAAGTCGTGAACGATCTGCTTTTGTCAGGTCCGCCGCAAGCATAGCGCATCGCCATGCAACCGGCACCCGATCGATATCCTGCCGCCCGATTATTACGTCCACGCGTCGCGGGGGCGGGCCGCGCGACACAGGCCGCGCAATACAGGCCGCAACGGGCAGATCGCGCCAGACGCCGACCTGCCCATTGCGCTCATTTCTCAGCTTTCGGCGACGCGAACGATCAGGCCATCGAGATCATCGGTGATCTTGATCTGGCAGGACAGCCGGCTGTCGGAACGGACATCCTCGGAAAATTCCATCGTCGCAGTCTCGATATCGCCCGGCGGGCCGATGCGATCGCACCAGGCGGGATCGATGTAGACATGGCAAGTGCCGCAGATGCAGCAGCCGCCGCAATCCGCGGCGATGCCAGGCACGTCTCCGTTCTTGGCCGTTTCCATGAGCGAATGGCCGACGGTGGCCTCCAGCACATGCTCGGTCTTACCGTCCGCTTCAATAATCGTGATCTTCGGCATTACCGCAAATACCCCAATTCGAATCCGATGAATGATCGCGGTCGTCGTTGGCATCGAACGACGAAAACGACAACGGGGTTCAAGCCTCGGCCCGAACCCCGGTATCGCTATTTGCGATATCCAGCGGATATTATTGCCGTTTATTTGTTCCGCATGAAGCTCCGCTTCAGCGAATGAATGCCGGAAGCGTTTCCCAGCCACGGACCGTGGCGGTCGACGACATCACGGCATTCTCCATGTCCACTTCCCAATCGGGGAAACGGTCGAGGATTTCCTCCAGCGCGATGCGCCCTTCCACCCGCGCCAGCGCATTGCCGAGGCAGTTGTGAAAACCATAACCGAAGGTCAGGTGCGGATGCCGCTCGCGATGGATGTTGAACGCTTCGCCATCGACGAACTTGGCTTCATCGCGATTGGCCGCACCGGCCACCGCCAGAACCGGCGTGCCCGCGGGAACAACCGTGCCGTGAAGTTCGAAATCGTCGACCGGCGTGCGACCGATATAGAGTCCCGGCGATTCATAGCGCAGGACTTCCTCGATCGTCGGAATGATAAGCGCGCGGTTCTCGTTAATCTCGCGGCGCTGGTCGGGATGTTCCGAGAGCAGCTTCGCCGTCCAGCCGATTAGACGGTTGGTGGTCTCGTTCCCGGCGCCGAACAGCAGGCTGATGAAACACAGCATTTCGTCACGCGTCAGCCGCTTCGCCTCACCGTTCTCGTCCGTATATTCGGCGCGCAGCAGGTCCGAGATCAGATCGTCGCCAGGATTGGCGATCTTGTCGTCGACGTAATCGGCATAATAGAGGCCCATCAGCGACTCGCTCGACGTCTCGTTCGGCTGGCCCGGCACGGTACGCATCGATTCGTCGACCTTGCGCTGCGCTTCCTTCAGTCTTTCCTCGGGCATGCCAAGAAGCAGGCCGATCACGCGCATCGGCATTTCCGAGCCCAGATGCTCGATGAAATCCAGCTTGTCTCCGCCTACCAGCGGGTCCAGTGCTTCGGCGCAGAATTCGCGGATCTGCGCTTCCAGGGCACTGACCCGCTTCGGCGAGAAAACGCGTGTCAGCAAGCTGCGGTGAATCGTGTGAAGCGGCGGATCTTCATAGATGAACATCCCCGACGGAACCGTGAACTGGCCCTTCATGAATTCGAGCACACCGCCCTGGCCAGAGATGAAGGCTTTGCGATCACCAAGCACGCGAACGCAATCGTCGTAACGGCTTACGGCATAGAAATCGAACTGATCGTTGTAGTAGACCGGCGCTTCCTCCCGCATCCGCTTGAACATCGGATAGGGGTTTTTGAAATAGCGCTGGTCGTATGGATCCCAGTGAACGGGGCCATCCACGATGGGCCTGTCCATCACGGCTGAGTCTACCATCGAATCTCTCCGAGCGACCTATCCACCAGCTTGCGATAGACGATCGACTTTCATGCGTTTTGACTGGCGGACGCTTGCCTCCGCAGGGGAAATTATTGTTTGGGCGCGCTGAAGACCGGGCGTTGATCGAATCCCAACGCCGGAACCGGGCTTGCCACCTTTCTTAAGGTACGCGTTGGACCTTCGATTGCAACATTTTTGCGCGAGTGCTGCATCGCGACGTTGTCCCAAATGACGAAGTCGCGCTCTCGCCATTCGTGATCGAAGCTGTCCTGCCCATAGAGGTGGGCGAACAGCTCCGCGAGAAGCGCTTCGCTCTCTTCGTGCGGCAGGCCGACGACTTCCTTGGTCATCTGCTCGCAGGCGTAAAGAACCGTGTCTCCGGTGCGCGGGTGACGATGGCCGATCCGTGTGGTCGTCGACGGCGGATTGGCGACGTCGGAGACGAGGACATCGGTCAGGTCCCCGCGGCGGACGGCGCCAGCGGTGTGCAGCACTTCCAACCCTTCGACCCGCGCGCGCAGGTCCTCCGGCAAAGTGCTCCAGGCAACGACGCCACTGACGAAAGTGGTCGGCGCGGTCGGCTGCTCCACTTCGACCCCGTAAAGCGACAGAACCTCGAACGGGGTATTCGACCACATCGTATCGGCATGGAACTGCAGGCGACCGAACGGCGCTGCCGAATCCATCTTGCGGTTGGAAACGTAGAACTTGTCCTCCAGCGGGGTTTCGTCGGTCGATCCGGCCTTGTCGTGGCGGATCAGAACCTTGGAGATCGCCACCTGCTCGGCATGGGTCAGGTCGATGTCTCGGAACACCAGAAGACTGCGCTTGTCGAACAGGTCCTGCAACTGCCCCCGCGTGTCGTCGTCGAGCGGCGCCTTGGGATCGAAACCGCTGATTTCGGCACCGAATCCCGGGGTAAGATCGCGTGTCTTCAATGCAGTCATCGCCTTGTCCTTCCTCTATCCCGTTCCCGAGGAAGTACGGCAGGATCGCGCCATCGCGGCGGCGTCCCCGGAGGCGGCCCGAAAGCCGCCAACCAACCATGCTCCCAACACTGCCGCTTGTACGGCCAGACCGGGACATAGTCCGCGCTATGGAGCGTATGTCAAGCGGTTTGCCCGACTGCCAAGGCCAACGCATTGCCACCATGGGCAAAGCGTGCAAACGTCCAGCCGATAAGGGGTTTCCGCCGGAGGTGGCGGCAGGGAGGCGTGGATGGCAGGCAGCGACACAGGCGAAGGCGCCGCGCCGGTATCGCTGAGCCTGGGCGGCCGGCTCATCATCCTTGGGGGAAGCATCCTGCTGACGCTGTCGGTCGTGTCGGTCCAGCCCGTGCTGCCGCAGATCGAACGTGCGCTGGCGGTGACCGACACCGACAAGCTGCTGGTCAAGATGCTGGTGTCGATCATGGGCATGACCATGGTGCTCGGCGCGCCACTATCGGGCCTGCTGGCCGACCGGATCGACCTCAAGAAGCTGCTTGCCGGGCTCGGAATCCTCTACGCCGTCGCCGGAACATCCGGGTTCTACCTGACGAATCTCCACGCCCTGCTGGCGTCGCGACTGCTGGTGGGACTGGCCGCCGCGGGCGTCGCTACGCTGAGCATCGCCTTCGTCAACAAGCGGCTCGAAGGCAACGCGCGGGCGCGGTGGATCGGCTATCACGTCTCCGTGGCGATGCTGTCCTCGCTCGCCGCCTATCCGCTCGTCGGCTATCTCGGCAATGTCAGCTGGCGACTGACGTTCGTCGTCTATCTGTTCGGGCTAATCCTTGCCGCGATAGCCATCTTCGGACTGGGCGACGAAGGCAGCGTACAGACGTCGAGAGAAGCAAAGCCCGCGAACGACGCAAATCCGCTTCGCTGGTTCCCCCGCTGGTACGTCGTGCTGGCGCTCTGCATGGGCACGATAACTTTCGCGCCAGGCGTCTACCTGCCGTTCCTAGTCCGCGATATCGGCGTCGGCCTGCCCTCCACGGTAGCCTGGCTGATGCTGGGAGACGCGATCGTCGGCGCCGGTATGTCGTTCATGTTCGGGCGCTGGCAGCCGCACCTGCCGGGCTACACGACCTTCATAGTCTGTTTCGGCGGCAGCGCCGTGGGCCTGCTTATCATGGCCCTCTCGCACAGTATGACGGGCATCGTCATCGGCACGCTGGGCTATGGCGTCGGCATCGGCTGGTTCACCGCCAGCCTCATCACCTTCCTGTCGCGCCGCGTGACCCAGGGCCAGCAGGGCCGCGCGGTCGGTTTCGCCAAGGGGTTTCACTATCTCGCAGCGCCGACCTGTCTGCTGGCGCTCGAGCCGATCTCGCGCGCCTATGGGCCGCGCGGGGCGATCATGGCGCTGGCGATCCTGGGCTTCGCAGTCGTCGCCGTGTTCCTCGCGCTGAGCATTCGGTCTGCCCGGCCCACATCCGAGAGCGGCGAGGCCCTGCCGGCGGAATAGGCTCACAAAAAATCGGCGAGGAGCAGGTGCCCCTCGCCGATTTTCATCTGTCAGTTCGGCGACCGCTCAGGCGGTGGCGATCACCGCGGTCTTCTCGACGGTGAACTCCATGATATCGTCATGGCCGTAACCGCTGTCCTTGATACCGCCGAACGGCAGCTCGTAACGGGTCTGGAGGTAGGTGTTCACCCAGACGTTGCCCGAACGGATGTCGCGGATGAAGCGATTGACCCGCGCCAGATCGCGTGTCCACAGCCCCGAAGCGAGGCCGAAACGGCTATCGTTGGCGATGGCGATCGCCTCTTCCTCGGTGTCGAAGGGGATCACCGCCGCAACCGGCCCGAAGATTTCCTCCTGGCAAATGCGGGGGGTGTTATCCTTGGCAATGAACAGCGTCGGCTCTACCCAGAAGCCCCCCTTGAGATGGTCCGGCACCAGTTCGGGGCCATAGCGCCCGCCGAACACCACTTCCGCCTCGCGCTTGCCGATCTCGATGTAGCCGGTGACCTTGTCGAACTGGGCCTGGCTGATGAGCGGCCCCATCGTCGTCTCGGGATCGAAGGGATCGCCCAGCTTGATCTTGCCGGCGATGGCCCGCATCCGCTCCAGCATTTCGGGCAGGATCGAGCGATGGATCAGAATGCGCGAGCCGCCGACGCAGGCCTGGCCGGCGTTGGTGGTGTAAATCGCCTGCGTCGTGACGCCCAGCGCCGCCTTGTCGAGATCGGCGTCGGGAAAGACGATGTTAGGCGACTTGCCGCCCAGTTCGAAGATGCACGAGGTCAGGTGATCGGCAGCGGCGCGCTGGATCATCCGCGCGGTGTCGGGCGCGCCGGTCATGGTGATCTTGCGCACTTCGGGATGGCGCACCAGCGGATCGCCGACATCGGCGCCGCGACCGGACACCATGTTGAGCACGCCGGGAGGGAAAACTTCGGTCAGCAGCTCGCCCAGGCGCAGGATCGCCGGCGAAGCCTGCTCCGGCGGCTTCAGGACGACGGTGTTACCTGCCGCGAGCGCCAGCGAGGCCTTGGAATTCGCCATGCCCAGCGGCGAATTGTAGGGCACGATCGCCGCGATCACGCCATAGGGTTCGCGGCGGGTCAGGCCGATCGTCGTCGCGTCGAGCGGCACGCTGCGCCCGGTTACGGCGTCGAGGGTCTGCCCGGCGGCGCGCTCCCACAGGAATGCCATGCCACCGGCCGGCGACGGCACGTTGCTCTTGCGCGCCTGGCAACCGATGCCCAGCAGTTCGAGACGGGTCAGTTCGTCGCTGTTCTGGCGAAGCACGTCGCCGGCCTTGCGCAAGTAGTGCGCGCGGCCCGCCGGCGGCAGAGCCGACCAGGCCGGGAACGCGTCGCTGGCGGCCTTCACAGCCGCGCGGACGTCTTCGGGTCCGCTTGCCGCGATCTTCGCCCAGACTTCGCCGGTCGACGGGTTGATCGAGTCGAGATATTCGCCGGTCGAAGGCGCTCGCACCTCCCCGCCGATCACATTACGATATTGGGGTAGCTCAGCCACATCGCGTCTCCTCTGGGGTCGCGGGCGATTCTCTGACGCCCGCGTCGCGGGAGAGCTTTAAGCCAAACCTTGCGGCTGCAAAGAGCCAAATAGTCAGTGGCATGACATTTCCTCATCCGCTGGCGAGAGGGGAACGCCGAAAGCGGCCAGGACCTCCTGATCCGAGCGCGACTGAGAATCGTTTGAAGCCTGGCTGCGGCGATATTGCCCGCGCGCCATGCCACCTCGCCCCTTTTCGAAGGGATCGCTATATCCCCGGCATGACCCGGCACCCGCACCACGATAATCCAGATCCCACCCCGGCCGAAGTCCGCGCTCATGCCGCGGCGGCGCGGGCGCGCAGGCAGGCGCAAGTCGCCGAGATCGGCATAGACGACGCTTTCGTTTCGCGGCTGGTCGATCGCTTCTACGATCGCGTTCGCGCCGATGCACTGCTGGGGCCGATCTTCGCCGAACGGATCACGGACTGGCCCTGGCACATGGACCGCATGAAAGCCTTCTGGCGCTCGATCCTGATGAACAGCGGCGAATTCTCGGGCAATCCGATGGCACGCCACCTGGCGATACCGGGCCTGTCCGGCGATCACTTCGCCCATTGGCTGAAGCTGTTCTATGCCACCTTGTGGGAGCTGGAGAGCGATCCGCAAGCCACCCGGCTGGTCGGGACGCGGGCGCGTATGATCGCCGAAAGCCTGCTTGCCGGCATCGCTATCCGCGACAACGGCATCGGCGGGCTGCGCGGACCGGAACTTCCGAAACCTTGATTTCGCTTAGAAATCCATGGTCAACGATGCAGTCATCCGCCGACGTTCTTCGGGATAGAGCGTATTGGCCGCTACGACTTTCCACGTCCTGGCGTCGAACGCGTTCAGCAGCAGCGCGCGGAAACTCGCGGGGGTCTTGCCGATCTTGAACTGCTGACGCAGGCCGAGGTCCACCGTGGCGTAGCCCGGCACCAGCAAGTCCGTCCGCACCGCGCGCTTGCCGACATAGCTGAAGCTGGCGGTCGGGGTCAGACCGCCGAATATGTCGGTGCGATAGTTCGCGTCGATCCGGCTGTAGAGCGAAGGCGTGGCGATGGGCCTGCCACCGCCGCTCACGCGCGGCTTCATCAGCAGCGCACCAGCAACCACGCTGAAGCGACGCCCGAAGCGCCCTGAAAGCGAGGTTTCGACACCCCGATGTCGGACCTGGCCGAGCTGGGTGAACAACAACGGATCCGCACCGCCGGCATCGAACGAGAAATAAGGCTTGGTGATCTGGAACGCGTTCACCACCAGCTGTCCGCCGGGGAACCGCCAGCGCATTCCACCCTCGATCTGCTTCGCTGAAGTGGCCGGCAGCTGCTCGTTGCGGTTGGACGCGTTCTCCGGCGCGGCGCCGCTGTCTTCCAGACCACTTTCCGCGCCGGCATAGAGCGAGAACGAACGGTCGAGATCGACCGTGACGACCGCGTTATAAAGCCACGGGTCGGCCCGCGACAGGGATGTTCTGCCCGAAATCCCATCACGGAAGCTGCCGCGATAACGCGCCTTCTGCAGGCCGAGATTGATGCTGCCGAGGCCGTCCAGTCGGCCCAGGTATCCGAGCGTCAGCGCGGTCTGCCTGACGCGTCCGGCATTGGGATCGGTAAAGACGTATGGCTGCTCGGGACGCGGGTTTTCCGTGCCGAAAGCGATCACCCCGAAATCGCGGCGATCCGAACCGCCGCTTTCGGTCAGCCGGTCGCGCCCGCGATAGCCGGCGATCACGCGATGCTGCCAACGGCCAGTAGCGAACCGCCATGCCAGCTGGACTTCGCCGCTGGTCGACTGCAAGTCCTGCGTCGGATCGGCGATCAGGCGATAGCGCGCGTTGGCCATGCCGCTTGCCACCGGCGGCCCGCCGACGATCGAGAATATCTCGGTAAAGTTCCGGACCCTGTCGCCTTCGACGAAAAACAGGCCGCCGCGCAGCGACAGACTGTCGCCGATCGCCGCCTTCACCACCACGCCCGTGGCGTTGTTCCGTTGCCGCCCGTCAGCCCAGCGCTGGGCAATGAAGCGCCGGTTGGGCGCCTGCCGCGGCAGGTCGCCGCTCGCCACCACCACCAGCGGATGGAAATAGATGTCGCGATAGCTGCCACGGTGAATGAACGGCGCGATCTCCACCCCGGCGAACCGGATAATCGGCCTGATCGTAACGCCGCGGGTGTTGTTGCCTCCCCCGTCCCCTTGCCGGGTGTGCGCCTTCGTCGCGCCGCCTGTGAGGCTGAGGTGATCGGCGATGATCGGCAGGCGCAGATCGGTCTCGATGATGTGGCCGCCATAGGCAACGCGATTGAGCGCCAGGCTGAAGCCCGTCTCGACCGGGAAGGGGCGCATCCGGTGATCGACGATCCCGGTCGGCGCGTGGAACGGATATTCCGCGGCGGAAAAGCCGACCCGGATCGCGCTGCTTTCGCGCAGCCGACCGGGCACGGTCTGGACCGTATCGATATAGACGCCGTCCAGCCGCACGTTCCCTGCCTTGAGCGGGCTGAACCCACGGGTATCCGCTTCGGTATAGATGCCGATGCTTTCCAGGCCGACGTTGGTGCCGAACGCATCTTCGGCGCTGGCGACGGGGTTTTCCGCCGCGCGCTGCGCGTGCGCTACGCCCGGCGCAGCGAGCGCCAGCACGATAGCATTGCCAATGGCCCCCTTATGCATTCCAGCCCCTCTTCACCTGCCAAAGAGCAAGCGCGGGGCCTTTCCGCAAGTCGAATTACTCAGCTAGCTGAGGATATTCGATGGCCATCTGGCATCGTTCAAGGCGTAATTCGCGTT
>Ga0075368_10000006_pt1 | contig 51336 bp, 72 predicted proteins | sample EndMethybrTD3033_FD_71518 | JGI IMG/M metagenome (GOLD analysis project Ga0075368, IMG submission 71518) | Populus endosphere microbial communities from Tennessee, USA - Endosphere MetaG P. TD hybrid TD303-3 | ecosystem: Host-associated > Plants > Roots > Endosphere | place: USA: Tennessee... | reverse complement strand
ACGTACACTGTTACAGCCGATTGGATCAACTGGGACGCCAAGAAGCGTGGTAGACCAACGTCCGATGTTGTAATTGGGAAATTACCTCCGCCTACCCCTCCCCCAACACCTCCACCACCGGTTCCCCCTCCGAGTCCCGTACCGTTCAAAGTTGATAAAGCGTGGATATTTGTGATCGAGGACGCGACTGTAGCTCGAACTGTCGATGTAGCAAAATTTCTCAACGATCCGTATTGGCAGACAGTTAAACCGAAGAATGAGTGGCGTCACTACCGGTCAGATTCTTCGACCGCGATTCAAGCGGGTTATGTCAACGAGGCCAAGTCGGTTGGATACCCCGCCGTTGTCATCCTTGATGCGAAGGATGGGACGGTCCTCAAGAAGTTCAAGTCGAGTAGCGTGGTTGATGTCGATTCCGCCTTAAAGGAGGTAGTGAAGTAATGGCAATTGAATCCATTATCGGATTAGACGGGGAAGAACGTCGATTGGGCTGTGTCGCCCCCAAATCGTTCTCGACCAAGTACACCGCGTTCGCCGACGCCTTCCCGAATGAAATGCTCACAATCGATCAGATTAGAGCAGCACTCGTGAACAAACCCTCGATGTGGGCTAGGCGGGAACGGTTCGCAGGGCAGAAGTACATACGGAATCAGAGGAATTTTGGTTCCTGTAACGGATTCTCAACAGCGGCCATGCTCTCGCGGATTCGGGAACTCCGGGGGGAACCCTACGTGTGCCTCTCCGGTGCCGATGCCTATTCACAGATGAATGGTGGTCATGATGATGGATCAGCACTACAGGATGGAATGATCGTCGTTGAGAACGGAATCGCCCCCGAAGACTTGGTTGCTTGGAACCAAATTTACACATCACAAATTAGCTCCGAGGCCAAAGCGTCCCGCTTGCGATTTCGAGGATTCAAGGTGTACGCCGTTGATGAAGAACTCGAACTCGCATCGGCGTTGGTTATCGGTCGTTGTTGTGTCGTCGCCGTCCACGTCACACAATCGTTCTATCAACAGGACGGTAACGGTGTGAACCGTGGTGTCAACGGAACCGGTAATCATTCTGTCGGAGTACATGATATTCGATTACAGTCTGACGGTACACTTAACTACGATCAACCCAATTCTTGGGATGTGACATGGTGTACGGGGGGGTATACATGGCTTACTTGGAATGGCCAACTTCGAGAGACTGTCAAGTATCACCGTTTTTGGGTTCTCGTATCGACAACCGATGATCCCCAAGACAACTCCAATCCCCCACCGGTGAAAACATGATCCGACATCAATTATCCTTAATTCTCACAGAAGACGTACCCCGAGGCTTACTCATAGGAGTTCTCGTATTCGTGGCAGTCTACACCTGTTCAAAAGCGAGAGGGGAAGAACCTCCATCGGTGAAAGGTTACGTTCACTCCGAGGATACGCCTCCACCTGTGAAGGGATATGTTTTTCCTCAAAAGAATGCGACGGAACTCGTGACAACAGAGGGAAGGATCATTGTTCTCGGTTCCGATGGAGTATGGCGGTACAAATCTACGGTGTCACTTCGGCAACCATCAGCAACAGTCGGTGGTTGCGGGTGTACCGCGAGTCGGAATTGTGGAGCAAGTTTCTGTAAGTCCAGGGGCGGCACGGGCTGTCCCCAATCGTGTCCCGTTAAGTAACTGCCCGCAGGGTGGTTGACGGGTTCGATGACCGGTCCCGGTCGGGGCCACAACGAGGAGTGTGACATGACCCTGTTAGAGATTCTTAGTCAGTTCAATGCAATCAAGAACGATCTGATTGCGAAGAAGTGGAAGGATGCGTTGCGGAAGTTCGCCCCGCTAATCGTGGCGGCGTGTGACGTACTCGATTCATTAGGAGTCGAGTCCAACTCCGAATCTGTTGAAACGATGACAAAGATTCAGGCGACATTGGAGGACTGTAAGAAGTTGTGTGAACAACCCAAAGTTGAAGCCGGTGTAGAGAAGATTGGCGACGGGAAAATTCGCGACTTCATACTCCAACTTATCGGCGTCATCCTACCCATTTTCATCAAGTGATCCGTTTCGCAACTACCTCATACAAAGGACTGAACGAAATGAAAAAGTTTCTACTCGCCCTCGCGGTACTCGCGACCTCGTGTGAAGTGTCGGAGGCGTGCTTCTTGAAGCGGCTCGCTAATCGACGACAAGGAACAACCGTCGTTAGTAAGATGCGAATCCACGTTGGAAGTTGTTCAACCGGCGGTTGCCCACTGCGGTAATCGAACTGGCCCCTACACCACTCTCCGTTTCCATCGCGTAGAGTCCCCCTCGGGCGTGTCAACTCCTTACACGGGTGTAGGGGTCTTCTCTCGATCACTTCCGGACCCTCCGAACGTCGGCCATGGCCTCGCCCTCGCTTGCATAGACTCGAATCCCAAGCGTGGGAGACAATCTCCCACCTGTTAATTGGTCGAACACTCTCGCCGGTAACCAGTGGTCTGACCCGACGCCGTGTGAGGAACTAATCGTGTCAGAATCGGTTCGATACCAATGGTACTCGTAAGTAAGGCACTTTGACGGATCATCCCACGTCGCGGGTAACTTGTCGCTACTAACAGGTATCTGTACTTGCAGTGGTTTCATTACCAACTCCCTTCCGGTGTTGAGATAGGAGTCACCCCTCGGGAAACTCATCGGTTAGTTGACCAGCCATCTCGATCAATCGATTCAGGCATTCCGGCTTCCCCCCGAATGCGAAGAACGCGGAAGTGTATGCGACTGCGAGAACCGTCTGTAGGGAGGCATTCACTTGGCATATTTCACATGGACACGCCATCGACTTCTCTGCCGATGTCCTACAGATTAATACCTTAATTCGACAAACTTCCTTCGCCGCTTCCATGGCGTTTTGGCTATCGGAATTCTCGTGACTGTTCGAAGTGACCATCACTTGACCCTCCTTACAGGTTTCGTTGAAGGCTTACAGGTGCGGACAATCGCCCACACTCCCTTTTCGTCCTTTTCCGCGAATCCCACAGTCAACTTCTCGTCGGTCAACTTCTCTGTTATCTCCTCAATCTGATCCGGCTTAAACGTCAGATTAACGAGTGTTGTCGGGTGCTTCTTGGGTTCCTTTCCGACGTGCGACCCGACAACCCTTGCGTCCTCCTCCCAAGCGGTCCAATTCTTGAGGGCGTTCTTCATGAGAATAACAGTCACGTCGGGATGGTTTCGGTGCATCTCCGTAAGTGCCTTCTCCTCCTCCGAGCGGTAAGCCACGTCCCCGTGAGTACTGTTCTGTAGATCGTGAATGCCATTCTCAACTTGAGCCTGAGTATCGGCGTCGGGGGCGAGTCCGTCGGCGGGGTTCTTGTGAATTTTCGAGTTGCCCAAATCAATGCCCCCGATGGTCGGCACGTTAATCAGGTGGATTTTCCCACTCGCGTCGGGAGTACTGTAGTCGATCTTAAGTCCCTTCTTGGTCACGTCCTTTCCGTCTCGAAACAGTAACCACGCCTTACAGATGATATAGTCCTTCTCGCGGAATCGACCTGCTTCCTCATCGGCGTTGAGTTCGTCAAGGGCGTCGTGAAGTGCACCGAGTACCGGCTTCTCATCGGTCTTGCCAAATTCGGCCCAGAACTCGACGGCCTTCTTCCAATTTTCCCACGTCAATTCTTGGTCGGTACGCTCCTCGGCCGCGTAGTAGTCCTCGCCGTCGTTCGGCGTCGAATCACACGCCATGAGCCAGAGCATTGCCGCCGCGTAGCCGAGTGGAACGTACTGAGAAATCTTCCCCAACTTGAACACCTTTTTCTCCGTCCCGTCATCATCCTTAACCGTCACTTGGAACCGGTTGTTCTCGATGACCTCCCGCACGTACCGGCAGAACCGACCCTTCATCCCGCCGTGCCGTTCGATCCAGTCGATTCCCTCACTGTGGGTTCGTCGCGGCGAGAAGTTATCGAGGTACATCCCCGTCCGGTGCCACAGTTGCTTAATGGCGTGGTCACAAACTCGGGAGGCGACGTCCCGATTGAGTCCGTCAGACGACTTCGCCGGCCAGTCTGCGAAAAACGGTGAGCGGTACAGTACGTCTGCCATCGTTCGTGAGCGGCAGGTGTTGATGGTGTTGATGACCTTATCCGACTCCTCGATCCCGAACACGATCAACTTATCAATCGAAACAGGTGTGTCGCCCCACTCAAGTTCCCACCTTGAGAGCTTGGAATCCATGTCGCGTTCCGCCGTTCGCCGTTGTTCCGCTCGAATCAACGCAATCAACTGGTGTTGTGCGTCGAGCGTGATCCCTGTCTTACCGATGATGATGGGTTCGCCGTTGAGTTCCCACTTCCGCCGTAGCATGTCCTGTTCATACTCGATGACATTGCCCATCGTGACAGCCCGGTTGCGGACGTTCTTGGTTGCCCGTACCTTCTTACCGAACCAGTCCTTAAACAGATAATCCTCACCAAACTTGGGGCCGTCGTCGGTTTCCCACACGCAACCGAACAACTCTTTCGCGTCTTCGGCGGTAAGCGGAGGACGGTAGGTAATTGGTTTATTTTTGAGTCCGAACACACTCGATACCAACCCTGCCTGTTCTGGTGTCACTCCCGATTTCTCAGGTGACGCACACACCCACACCGAAATGAACGGGTATGCGACTTCGGGTGTCTCAACCTTGGGCGTCTTCTTCGGGGGCATGGTTACTCCTTAGTTGTTAGATTCGATCTCGAACGTAGTCCAACGCCATCCACATCGGCATCTTCTTCTCGACGATTTCGGGGAATAGTTGTTGTATCTGTTTTAGGGTCACGCGGCGATCATCGATCTCTCGCGACGTTGAGAAAATCGGTATGTTCTCGTAGTATCCCACGATTCCCTCGCACCGGCTACTTTCCGTCATCCACACCGCCAAGTCACTAACCTTCCTTACATCTTTCTGTTCTGATAACTCCTCTACTACTTCCCACCGAGGCAACTTCCCGCGACCTTCCACGAGACGGATTCGACAGAAGGAGATTTTGTCATCACGTTTCGACAACGCAATATCGTACCCATTGAAGTTCCAATCTCCCTTCTTCATCACCACGAGAGCATAGGCTTCGATTGGCATGATCCGCTCCGAAAGAATCCCCGCCGTGAGACGGGGACTAATAACGATCACATCCACGCTTTGATACGCTCCTCTTGCTCCAACCTCACCAATTCGGCCCATTCTGCTTGCTCCACCTCACGCTCTCGCTCCTCAACATCTTCCTGCTCACAGTCGCGGCACACGAACTGACCGTTGTAGAGGGCACCCTTCGACGCGAAGAAGTTACAACAGGTGCATTGACGCAGTTTCGCTTCGCTCATGATTTACTCCTTGGGGTCCACATTTTTTGAAGGAAAACACAGATGCCTACCGATTGATGAAGCGGGAGACACCGTAACCGATGACTCGAACAACCACGACGAGAGGTAGTATCGGGGCGAGCAGGAATATCACACCCCTCACCTCCCGAATGTACGCGATTCGAGCCTCTTCAGTTGGCCACGAGCCTTCCGCCGCTATCCATCTGTCAGGGTAGTATCTCATCGCAACTCCGATTACGACGTACCATGCGACTAGGCCGATGAAGTACGGGGCAAATTCCATGACCGTTGCTCCTTTTTGAGAGAAAGTGTGGGGTATCTCAGTCCTCGTAGCGGTCGTATGAAATCTGAACCAACTGGTCGTAGATCGATTGTTCCTCTCCGTCGGTCAATTCCACATCCTGTAGAATCTTCTCGATGAAGTGCCAATCGATCTCGTGGGCGTTGGTGTCTGATTCGTACCCGTGGTCGCGGTATTCGACCTCAACCTCTTGCCCACGAAACGTAACGGTTGCGGTTCGCATGACTCGCTACTCCGGTGTGGTTTTGGACCTGACATCAAGCATTGCGTCGGCACAACCGTAGGACCACAGGGCGATGTGCTCCCGTGTTTCCAAACCGGTCCCGTCGGCGTGTGCCGCCAAGTACCCCTGTAATGCCATCCCCGCGAACCAATCCCGCAGACTCATTCCCTGATTTCCGAATCCGTTACTATTCACAGATGGAAATGCCCTCCCGCCGTCGTCGAACTTCTCAGACATAATTGTTACTCCTTATTCCCCGCTCGAAGTGACCGAGGTAAGGGAAGGATAGTCTTACTCGATTATCGAGTCAATGCAATTTTTACCGATTCCGTTGAAAAAGTTACAAAACGCCACGATTCCTAGTGAATAATTGAGGGGATGAGTCACCCGATTATCGAGGAAATGTGGTTGACGGACTCGGTAAAATGCAAAAACAGAAGAAAAATATTCTTCTAAGTACTTAGTAACAAGAAAGAAAGGAATTAACAGTATGAAAGTATCTTATGATAAGGAGATGGTAGAGAAGGCTAAGAGAAAAGGAGTACATCTGATAACACTAGAGATCAACGGAAAGTATGCCAAGAAGACCGGCGTAACAGTACAAGGATACTTGGAAACCGAGGAAGACGTTAAGGAAGCATTCGAGTATCTAAATAAGTTACTAAAAAAGTGGAAAGAACCTGTTAAGAAAGGAAAGAAGGTGAGAAGTGAATAACAGAGAACTAAACATCTTGGGTTCACGACGGTACGATTGGGACGAGTGGTTGAAACGTAGGGGGCAACAAACTCTGACTAAGGGGGAGGACTTCAACGGGATGGAATATTCATTCGCTAATCTGTTCCGACAAGCGGCGAAGAGGAAGGGGTACACGGTATCAATTTCTATCGGTGAGGGGCATATCAGATACACCGTCACGGGTCGGGTTAAGGACGGGACAATGCTTCGCAAGGGGGGCAAAAAGTGAACAAATTATTTCTCGGAGTTGATCCCGGCTTGAAAGGCGGAATCTGTCTCATCGACAAGACCGGTTCACTCGATGACGATTACCTTGCACTCGGGGACGCAACGGATCGTGACGTATGGGACATGATCGACGACATTGGAACCTGTTACAACGGAAAAGTCGTTGCCTGCATCGAGAAGATACAGACCGCGATACTCGGTATCGGTAAGTCTCAGATGTCCAAACTCTACGGATCGTACACGTCGCTCCGGATGTGTTTGGTTGCGGCGAAAATCCCCTTCGAGGAAGTTGACGCGAAAGTGTGGCAGAAGGCCATCGGGATCAAGAAGAAGCCTGGTGAGGACTACCGTAAGTGGAAGAAACGTCTAAGGAGTAAGGCCCAATCGCTTTTCCCTCAAGAAAATGGAGCGATTACGTTAGCAACCTGTGACGCACTACTAATTGCGGAATATTGCAGGAGGAAACATGGATCTTGATGAACTAATTACTGAGTTGACTAAGTTACGAGAACAAAAGGGCGGTTTCTGTAAGATAGCGTTGAAATGGGAAGACTCGGAACACGGAGAACAGATTGAGGAATTAACAGGAGTGTATTGTGTAGATGCGGGACATCCAAATGTATCAGCGAATCCCGTAGTAATACTCCACGAGATATACTAGGAGAACCCATGACAGAACCGACCCTCTTTATCGGCGGCCCCAAGGATGGACAGATTCTCAATGTGAACCGAAAATTGCCGATGGTTTTTGAAACTGGTTCTCCCCTGACATTGAAAACACCAGCGTATGACGCATTCCAAGAGTCCTATACCGCCCGATGCAATGGAGTGGAGGCGGGATTATGTACTACACCATCTACGTTGTTGAGGGCATGACAGGTGAACAAGTCTTGGAGGCGTTAATCTCTCGGTATGCGAGGGTGAGCTACAACGAACTATTCCCTGTGAAGGAGAAGTCGCCGTGAGCATACTCGAAACATTCCTCGTGGTCTACTCAGTCTTCGTGACTGGTATCCTGTTACTCGCGTTCCTCTCGATGCGGAATATGGTGAGGACGATTGCATTTTGGAAGTCTCAATACGCCTATGCGTACAAGGCATTGTTCGAGATGATGTACCTTGCGACCCAGTACCGAGAGGCGTATCAGAAGGACGTTGTAGAAAAGGAGACAGACGATGCAACCCGACGATGACGGCGTGATAGACTGTCCCGATTGTTACGGACGTGGTTGGGTCGATGACCCGAGTGACGGCGGTACGATGTGCTGCCCGAATCCCGATTGCGTAGACGGGAAAGTACCTGCGGACACAGTAGGAGACGATTGATGATACTTTTCGAAATTACGACCGGTTTGGTCGGGGAGAGTTACGAGCGGTGTTACGTGTGGACCGAATCTGAAGATGACGCTCGCACCCTGTTCGCGTTAAAAAATTCGCATCGCGAGATCAAGTCAATAACCGAATTACTCAATGATACTGAACCTGAATTTATAACGGAGATAAGTACCGAGGGATGGGAGACAGGACGATGAGTAAATTATCCCTGCCTGTTTTTCTCCAAAAATATCAGGGGTGTACCCGCTGCGAACTCCACAAGACGCGACAGAATATCGTATTCGCCCGCGGTGTGATCCCAAGTGACATTGTGTTCTGTGGGGAAGCTCCGGGTAAGTCAGAAGATGACTTGGCGGAACCCTTCATCGGAGTGGCGGGGAAGTTACTCGATCAAATCATTGCCGAGAGTGTACCTACGAACATTGTGTACTCCTTGTGTAACATGATATGTTGTTTACCTACCCGACAAGATGGAGAGATAAGTCAACCTGATTATGATCATGTGATGGCCTGTAGTGAGCGACTTCAAGACTTCGTGGAGTTGGCGAATCCGAAACTCATCGTGTGTGTCGGGGGCGTGGCGTGGGATTACCTCAACCCCGAGTGGAAGGATCGGATTCGGTTCCACCGCGAGATTCCGGTTGTCGAGATCACGCACCCTGCGGCGATACTCCGACAAAAGGAAATCTCAAGACCGTTCGCGATTCGGAAGTGTGTCGTAACCATCAGTGAGGCGATACGAGAACATCTTAAATAAGGAGTGACGATGGACCTGACAAACGTATCAATGAAGTCTCGGAAGAGTCCAAAATGGCGTGGTCCTACTGAGGACGGTATTACACAGGGAATGATTCGCGATTTCCTTTCGTGTCGCGAGCGGTTCCGTGTCCGGATGATCGAGGGTCTTCGTCATCACGACAAGTTCAATCACAAGTTCTTCTATGGTTCCGCATTCCATCTGTGTGATGAGTACCACGCGGCGGGAGAGGATTGGAAAGAGAAACTGTGGGAGTATGCCGAGGAAGAAGCGAAGAAGTACCCATTCAACCAAGAGGAAATCGACAGGTGGTTCAACGTCTGCATGGTTCAGTTCCCTGTCTACGTTGAGTACTGGAAAAGTATGTCACAGGTCGGAACTCGGAAGTCGCTACTACAGGAAGAAGTGTTCGACGTGCCCTATAAGTTGCCGAGTGGCCGCGTTGTGAGGTTGCGGGGGCGATGGGATGGCGTTGATCTCGTAACCGAAGGGAAGGAGTTGTTCATCCAACTCGTCGAGTCCAAAACTAAGGGGGATATTGACGAGCAGGCGATTCAGCGGCAATTGCGATACGATCTCCAAACTCAGATGTACCTGATTGCACTAGGAGAGTGTCGAAATAGTGGGTTAGCTGAGATTGATTATGCCCTTGAAACGAGGGGAGTTCGCTACAACGTAATTCGTCGCCCGTTGTCCGGTGGAGAGGGGAATATCAAGCAACTCAAGAACGAGACGAAAACAGAGTACTACGAGCGGTTGCGGGGCGTCATCGACGGGACCGGTGGCAAGCGTGGCGGCGAGAGCTATAAGGGACCGTCGTATTGGTTCATGAGATGGGATGTGACGATAACACTGGACGATATCGAAAACTTCAAGCGAAAGAGTTTCGATCCCATCTTGGAGCAAATCTGTGATTGGTATGAGTTCGTAACGTCATGTTACTCCGCTGAGATAAACAGAGACAATCTATATAAGAGTCGAGATGGAATTCACTTCATGCAACCATTCGGCGTGAGTGACCGTGGAATGGATGAGATCGACTACTACATCATGAACGGTGACCGGACGGGTTTGGTAGGAGTTTCGGATCTGTTTCCTGAACTATCTAGTAAGGAGTAAGTAATGACTGAACGAGAGAAATTAGAAAAGAATGCTTCTGCGTACCTGATCATTGGCGATATTGACAAACCATTTCACTTACCCGAGTGTGAGTGTGACCAGTGTGAACAGTGGCGGAAAGATAAAGATCGTCCTACGCATAAGGAACTACGGGAGAAGAAGAAAGATGCCTAGACTCTACGAAACGCAATGCAGGGAGTGTAATGCGTATGCGGTTCTCAACGGAAGATGTCGTGAGTGCGGTCACAATTCTAACGAACCCGAGGAACACAGCGATGCCCCCGAGAGTGACGAAAGTACAGTCGGTAGAGATGCGGAACGGCCAAGCGGCAACACCCCTACCGACGGGGGGACTACTGAGCCGGGGGATTGACGTTAGTAAGTTAGCATCTCCGTACATTTCGATGCTCCTCTACGGTGGGAATCGTGTTGGTAAGACAACACTAGCCTGTACCTTCCCTAAACCTATTGCGATGTTCTCATTTGAGCCGAATAAGACAGGAGGTGCATCATCGGTTATCAGTCCTAAGTACGAAGGCGTCAAACTGTTCCGAATCAAGTATCGAAAGGATCAATACGACGATGATTCGGTGTTCGAGGGTACGTCACAAGCGATGCAATTAGTGGAGGAACTCGTACACGACAAGTACTTTAAGACTGTAATTGTCGATTCCGCTACTTCGATGCAAGACCTATATCTACAGGAAATTCTCAAGGTCGATAAGTTGCCTGAACAATTGAAAGTCGGTCGAGATGGGGTGTCGGGTGACGACTACAAGAAGCGAAGTGAACTCACCAAGGAAGGACTCCGGCCATTTATTAACCTGAGAAAGAACGTCATCGTCATCGCGAAGGAGCGTGACCACAACCCGCCAAAAGAGGAGAAGATCAACCCCAACACCGGCAAGATTCAACCTGATATGCGTCCGAAAGCGTTACGGGGTGTCGGGACCAATTCGTATTTTGCGGCCGACTTGGGGAGTGCAACGGCGTTATGGCTCAACGATGCCTGTGATATCATTTGCCGCCTATTCGTAACCGATGAGACGATTACGCAGACGGTAGACATGGGGGAACTTGGTACACAGGAATCCATCGTGAAAACAGGTAGACAGGTCAACCGGTTGCTTACGAAGAAGACGCCACCCTATGAGGCGGGGCTACGGACGCCCAACAAGAACTGTCCCGATTATATCGACAACGCGGTAGGTGATGACATCATTAACATCGTTCGGGGGGAGTGAGATATGAACTGTTTTTGTACTATGCGTGACGGGGCACACGAGTACGTTTGTGGCAACGTCGGTGAGTACGAGTATGTACACTGTATGGACTGTGATGGTACGTTCTGGATGTGCGAGGTGTCGATGTCTCGGTGCCGTTCATGTCGAGAAACTTACGAGAACTCGGATGCGTATAAGAAATCGATGGAAGAGGCTAGATCACAGTTCCTCAGTGACTACTATAGAGGGAAAGCATGAGCAAGAAACGGAAACCCAAGGTTGAGTACGAAGAGGTAGAAGTTGTCACGAAGGTACTTATGCCAATTTATACCGAGTGCCAAAACTCGGGTTACAAAGTTCACCCTCAGAACGGGTGGGTCAAGGGCGTCCGGTGCAGTCGGGGTTGCCGGGTACGCTGTAGCATCTGTAGTAATCCTAATTGCGACAATCCCGACGGTCAACACTGAGGAGTGAATCATGAAGATTAAGAAGGGCGACAAACTACCTGTTAATTGCAGGCGTAAGGGCGTGTATAACGCGGTCGCCACGAAGGACTTTGACACCGAGAAGGACGACTGGGATGCAGTCGCGTTGGATCAAGATGAACCGATTCAAGGGGCGTCGTCGGTATGGGAAAAAGGCGATGACGTGCCGTGTCGAAACGGCGGTGCCACAGTGACTAAACGTACCTAGTGTGTTTTCCTTCAAAAAAAGTCGGCGGGACTCGATAATCGACTATTGACACCCGTGATAATTTACCCAAGCGTCACAAACAACTCAACGAGGAGAAACGACAATGGCGAGCAAGGTTACACAGTCCGAGTTCATGGCGAACTACGGCGAGATCAAGGGTTCCGAGGTTGCCGATAAGCTGAAGGAACCGCCGAAGACAGGCATTATTAAGTTGCCGGGAGGTATTGAGAACGGGATACTGAAGTTGAAGGAATGTTACTTCGGGAGGAATGAGAACGGTGACTTCTTCCGAATCGCAGGTACAGCAGAATCACCTGAGAATCACGATCACGTTCCCGTTCGGGGACTCCAATCGTCTCAGGTTGTCAACTTCAAGCCTGAGACGTGGGACAAGCCCGATGATCGTGGGGTGTCACCCAAAGATGAGGTAATTAACTACATGCGGATGTTGGTGGGGGATGGACCCTTCCGGGTGGAAAAGATCAACCTCATCACGATTGCGGAGTCTATTCACACACGGGCCAACGACAACACCAAGAAACCTATTTACGTGTGGTTCTCGACGACGAAAAGTGATGGGAAGAAGATCAATCCGAAAACGGGGCAACCATACCCCCCACGAGTGTTCGAGAACTGGCATGGTACGAGGGGATTGGAGAACTACACCCCGAAGAACGCGGGTAATCTCGCACCGGGACTCAAGGTGAAGGAAGAAGATACTAAACACAACGGTACTCACAAGGAAGTCGAGAAGCCGAAGAAGGACGAATCCAAGGAACCTGAGAAACCGATTGAGTACTCCGACGATCAAGACCTGTCGTCACTCGCGACCCGTGCGGCGAATGGTGACAGTGAAGCGGAATCGACCATCCGCGAGATGTTCACGAAACTCGGCTACACCGACGACGATTGGGATGGGACGACTTCATTCGATCAGATCGTGGACATGATTCGCGGCGGTGCGAAGGAGGGGACAAAGGAGGAAGGTAAGAAAGAGGAGAAAGAGTTTATCCCCGAACCCGGTAACACGGTCTGTAAGTACGCTCCTCCCGATGCCCGCTCGAAGGTGGGAAAGCGATTGAAACAGGTCGATGTGTCGGTGGAGAAGATCGACAAGCGATCCAAGACGATGACACTCAAGGCTCTCGATTCCGACAAGGTGTTCGAGGGTGTGAAGTGGAACGACGAACACGTTTCGTATGACTGAGGGGAGGTGATGTGTAAGTGAAGGTTCGCAGAGATCAAGACATGCGATTCGATAGATTAGCGTAGATACGAGGCGGTCGGAGGGAGAGTGTAACGGAGTGAAGTCAGCACTCTTACGAGTAGTCAGGGTATCGGGGTCACGAGGGTGTCACCCGCATGAGACTACGGCGTGGATACAGATACCATCTACGCCCCGCCGCGAATAAACTTGGTTCCGACACAGTAATGGTACTGTACTGATGAGGAGTCCGCGAGACAACACGGCACTGGTGCGATTGGCGACAATCAAGACGCGGGAGGCCAGTGTGACCACGGTGAAAGCCCGACTGCCACAAGCAAGCGGTCAGGAAGTTGTCCTCAGAATCCGACGATGTGGGTTGTGTTCGTCGGGTTAACGGCGGGTACTCGGTTCGATTCCGAGCGGAACCATTTGGCGTGCCGCGTCCGAACTTAGGGCGAGTGGGCGACACCCTTTCCGGACGCGGTTACGCCTTTTCTCATCCCCAACCTTACAGGAGGAAATTAGGTGTGGCATCCTCTCTGTCACATATGGTTAGCAAAGAGAGGGGTTTGTCCTCGTAGCTCAATGGTAGAGTAGCTAGTTCTAAACCGGCGTGTTGTGGGTTCGACTCCCACCGAGGACTCTCTAAGCGGCTAACTGTTCAACTTCGGACTCTTCTTCACTAACGGATTGATTCACGCCAACGAGTCTCAGGCACTCATCGACCGTGAGAAATGGATCGCAGAGGAACCAAGCGAGTAGCTTTGCTTGGTCACGGGTCATCATTGGTAGGTCGGGCGTTACAACGCTTCGCGTGGACATGATCGGTACTCCTTGTTGCCATAATGACGGGACACTCTCTCGTTACGTTAGGTTCATGCAAATCTCGTTCCTTGTGGAGATACACATGATTACAATGGCGTTGGACGGAGAATCCACGGGGGTAGATCACTTCCACGGCACTGAGCCATTCTACTTTACTACAGCATTTGAGAACGGTCAACAACAGAACTTTGAATGGAAGGTGGACCCACTCACTCGCGAGGTGTTGGTCGAACCCGATGACGTGGAGGCACTTCGAAAACTGATAGATAGGGCAGACCGGATCATCGGACAGAATCTCAAGTTCGATGCTCATTTACTCAGTACTATTGGTATTGAATTACCTTTTTCAAAGATCGAAGATACGCTAATTGCATCCCATGTGCTCGCATCGGGGATGCTACACGATTTGATGAACTTGGTGCGTCAGTACCTTCCACCGAAGTACGACATTGAACGATTTGAGAAGGAACTCGACGAGGCGGCAAAGTCGGCCCGTCGTTATGCTCGTTCACACCTGAAGGATTGGAAGATTGCTCACGAAGGGTTAGATGGAATGCCTTCCATGAAAGGGACTCCGCATAAGTACGATCTGTGGTTACCGAAAGCCGTTGCAGAGCATGAGGGATTCGATAAGGACCACGAGCATTATAACTGGCACACAGTACTTGAAGTCTACGCATCGCATGACTCGGCAGCGGTCATGATGCTATGGCCCGTAATGGAAAGAGAACTCAAGAAACAGGGGTTATGGAAAATCTATCGGTGTCGGATGGAGTTGCCGTACATCGCGAAGAAGATGGAGCACTACGGCGTAACGGCCAATGTCACTGAAATCAATCGATTGGAAAGAGAGTACACACAAGAGGCTGAGTACTTGGAGAAGGTGTGCGTCAACATTGCGGATGGGTACAACTACGAACTCGATCTTCCGAAAGGACCGAGGAACAAGAACCTCGAAACATTCCTGTTTGACGTGATGAAGATTCCTGTACTCGAATACACCGAGTCCGACAAGCCATCCCTCAACGCGGAAGTGAAGGAACGATATGAACAGACGTTACCGAGGAACACCAAACCGCAACTCTTCATGAAGTCCTATAACCGCAAGACCGAATTAGAGAAGGCAGTAGGAACGCTCAAGAGTTACAAGAAGTTTGGTGTTTGCACTGATAATCCTGATTACGTTCGCATCCACTCCAATCTGAACCCAACGGGGACAAATACACTGCAATGGAGTAGTTCCAATCCGAACTCTCAGAACGTAGGAGAGCAGAGTACCGCGAACTTGAGAAGAGTATTTGGACCGATGCCCGGTCGCGAGTGGTACTCAATGGATGGGAAGAACTTGCAACTTCGAATACCCGCATTCGAGGCCGATGAGAAAGACTTGATTGAGGTGTTCAACAATCCGGATCAGGGACCGTACTTCGGTTCCTACCATATGGTCATATTCGACATTGTTCACCCCGAGAAATTCCAAGAATACGGCGTCAAGGTGAAGGACTCAGACAATCCGTATTATCAGTGGTACAAGCGAGTGAAGAATGGAAATTTCTGCGTTCCGATGACTACGACGGCCTTAACCAGCGAAGGATGGAAAAGTTATGATGAGGTGCAGATTGGTGACAAGGTGCTTGGTTACGACGGAGGTAAATTGAAGTGGAATAAAGTAATCAGAAAATTTAAGTTCAACGACGCTCCTCTTATTAAAATTCGGAATCATCACTTCGAGGCGGTGACAACTTCCGAACACAGGTGGATTGGTACGAAGAGAAAAATAGTCAATGGGGTACGAGGATACTACCCAGAGTTTTTTACTACAAAAGACATAACTGCTGAACACACTATTACATTGTCCGCTGAAGTTTGTGACAACAGCAGGAATGGGCTGACTAAGTGGGAAGCGGCAGTCTTAGCATTGGTTTACACAGACGGTCATATCGAACAAGGGAAATTCGTTGACTCACCATCACAGGCGGGTGGGAGAAAAGTTAGATTCGATGCTTCGATACACCAATCGAAGCCTGCTGGAATCGAGTATATACAAAAGGTTTTAGATGCTTGGGGGGGAGGATACAAAACTTCATTTCGTCCAAAAACAGGAATTGTAGAATGGCGTCTTGATCCAGAATCAGCCCGTGGACTATGGAGAAAGTCACAGTTGAGATTCGGCGTAGGGAAGTTCGACCAAGATTTTGAGGAGCTAGTTTTGAAGTTGGGTACGGAAGCGAGAAAAGAATTTCTTAACGCTGTTCACGTAGCGGAGGGTCACCGTGACCGCCGTGGTGAAAAGATTTACTCTCAAAATGAGGGTAAATTTGCAGATGCTATCCGACTAGCAATATTCATGTGCGGCAATTACGTGACACAGGGAGTTGCGACAAAGAACGGATTGTCGGACAAGAATTGCTTACGTCTTAGAGCCTGTAAGCCATTTGTAAACGGTACGAGGATAGTTAAGGGAGACGCCGGACGTGGAGACGTTTGGTGTATCGAAACTGAACTAGGAACGTGGGTTATGCGGCAAGGAGATAGGATTTCACTGACGGGAAACTGCCGACAATTCGGCGGTCAACGGGAGAAGGTAGACGCAACATTCGGTGTGACTGGTGCGTTCGATAAGATCGCATTCCGATTTCCCAAGATCGATGCTCTCTCGCGGAAGTATGTTGCTCTCGCTAACCGACAGGGTTACGTGGAGACGATTCCCGACATTTCACAAGACCCGACTCGTGGTTACCCTCTAATGACAGAGCGTAACGAGTGGCAAACCGTCTCGCCCACTATCCCCTTTTGCTACCATATTGCGGGTACGGCCCAACAATGGATGTACCGGGGGATGACGCGGTGTGAAGAGCAACTTGTGGAGTGGCGGAAGCAGGGAAGCGACATATGGATGATTATTCAGGTACATGATGAGTTAGTGTTTGATGCCGCGATTCACCCTGACAATCGAAACAAGATGCTACGTCTGAAAGGACTACTAGAAATCGGTGGGCAACACATCGGAGTACCGACGCCGGTCAGTTGCGAGCATCATCCTGAATCATGGGCCGTTGGAGTCGCGATCTAACAACCTAGGAGTAGCACGATGCAATCGCCTGTACTTAATGGTTCCCCCCGCCGACACATGCCGCATCGGAGGAAGAACTTCACTCATGAGGTCACCATCAACGGGACCAAGGTTGAACTCACCTGTGGCATGTACGAGGACGGCACGCTCGGGGAAATCTTCATCGACTGTGACAAGTTCGGTTCGGCACTCCGAGACTGGATCGGCGGATACGCGACACTCTTCAGCACGTCTCTACAGTATGGCGTCCCCCTTGAAGTCCTCGTGAAGTCATTCGCCCACTCCCGGAGTGACCCCTGTGGACCTGTCACGGGACACCCGACGATTACACACTGCACGAGCATCCTCGATTTCATCGCACAGGTACTCAGGGAGGAGTTCTTGCAATGAGGGTACTCAAGCATGGATCACTTGCGTCTCGTCTCTACATAAGGCTCAAGGAATCGCCTGTACCGGTTCGCACCTCCATTTTAATTCGTTACGCGGGAACTCCGCGGTCGCACGTATGGGCCGCGTTATCGCGAATGGAGAAGAGGGGGGAAGTCATACGCTCTCGTAGGGTTGCCGAGGGGAATGGGTGTCGGTGGGGATATGTGGCAACATCTCGTGTTACATTTTGGTCTGTCAAGGAGTAGCGATGGTACGATATTGGACTCGTAACCGAGTGGAGAAGCTACGGGCAATCGCGAGGCAGGGGGGAACGAGACAGGATGCTGCCGATGAGATCGGGTGTACGTTTAACGCGGTGAGGCACGCGAGTCGAAGGTACGGGGCAGACTTCCGACTCGGCAGCGGGCAAATCGACGCGATCCAAAGGGCGAAGGTGCTCGACTACTACTTGGCGAATCCGGGGTGTACCCTATCTGATGTGGGAAGGGCAATCGGACGAAAGCCGCAAGTTGTTGGGCACATGGTACGCTACTTGGTATCTGATGGGATCATGAATAGGATTGGCACGAACAACGGCGGGATGCGTTACATACTGACAGAAAAATGGTTCGACGCCGAGAGGAAGGGTAGGATCGGTGCCAAAGAACTCTACCGAAAATACCTCGAAGAAGTCCAAGAGAGAGTACCGCAAGTGTGCCGAGTGCCGGGTCAAAAAGTTCCTGATAACACCCAAGACGCGACTCAAGGTAGTCTGTAGTAGGCAGTGTGGTAGAATATACCTGAGCCGCAAATTCCAGAAGAAGGAAACCGAGGATACTACAGATGGCTAAGCGAGAACAGAAGGTACGTCACATTTTACCGTTGAGTGGTAAGGACAGTCTGTGTACCGCGATTGTGCAACGAGATAAAGAACCTGACTTGCCGTATGAGTATGTGTTTTGGGATGTTGGAGTGGAGCTACCTGAGACATATCGTTGGTTGAATGACGTAGAGAAGAAACTTGGTATCTCAATTCACCGAGGCGGAAAGAACTTGGAGGAGACGATTACTCGCGTCGGACACCTCCCCTCACAGGCGAGACGATTCTGTACCAAGATTGCCAAGTTAGAACCGTACAAGGAGTTCATCCACAAGGATCGGACGGTGGATAAGATCATTAACTACGTCGGGTTCCGCTACGACGAGAAGGACCGGATACCAAGGGGTGGCGTGGACCGCATCACCGAAGTGGACGGAATCGACTGTCAGGAAGTATACCCGCTCATCGAGGCCGAAGTCGGGATTGCCGACGTGTACCGAATCATATCAGACGCGGGATTGTCTGTACCCAACTTCTTTTGGCAACGACTCTACGACGCAGTGTATGAAAAGTGCGGTCCAAGTTCACAGGCGTTCTTGGACGAGTTGCCGCCGTGGACGAAAGCCTACCTGTTCAACTGGCGTTCTCGGTCAAACTGCTACTTTTGCTTCTACATGCGGCTCTACGAGTGGGTGGGACTCCTCGAACACCACCCTGATATGTTTGCCCACGCCGAAGAGTTGGAGCGGGTGTGGGGCAACTGTCGATCCGAGACACGGGTGGAGAAGCACGAAGATTTGCATATGAAAAAGAACTTTGACTTCCACATCGGATGGCCTCTCCCAAACATCAGACGTGAGGCACCGCGACTATTTGAACGGCGTGTAAACGACGTGTATCAATTGGTTGTCGAAGGGCGAACGAAACCCCGATACGAACTTGACCTACTGTCATCTACCTCATGCGGTGCCCTGTGCGGGAAGTAAGTACGGAGATTAGAATGGCAAATGCCTACCTAGTGACCCATAAGCTCGAATGACGCATTTCTACCGGCCTAGCGTGCTCGCCATTAAACGAACTCCCTCCAATCGTGAGGGAGTAGCATTTTCGCGATAACTCGGCACGTTGCACGCTAGGAAACGAAGAAACCCCAGAGAGTATCCGGGGTGATTTTGTTTACGGAGTTGAATTACTTCGACACGGTAACAGCCTTCTTACTCTTCTTCACAGGCTTCTTTTTGGTTTCGCCATTCTTCGAGAACGGTTTCGCGTGCGGTTTGCCGAGTGTCGCCAGCGTCTCGCCGTTCTTCTCGGTCGCCTTCTCGCCCAACGCTCCGAGGAAGTACACGTTCCCTCGCTCCTCATCGTAACCGATCTTGACCATCCCGCGAGAGAGGAGCGACTTGAACCCTTCTCGTGCGTCGTGTGCCTCACGGTTCTCTACCTTCGCGGCACCAAGTCCACGCTTCATGACCTGTGTGGAGATGTTAGCCTTCTTCGCGAGTTGTTCGAGGCTCAACCCATTGGCCGCGTCGGTTGCGGATGCTGCTTCGAGTGCCTTGAGTGCTCGGAGTTGCATGGTGCGAAGTTCGGTCGGTTCCTTCTTCTTGGCACCCTTGGGAGATGTCTCATTGGACTTCGCAGGGGTCTTCTTAACAGGCTTCTTACTCGCTTTCACTTTCGGTTCCTTGGTAGGTTTGGGAGTGATTACTGTTGTAGCATCATCGAGTGGAACTCCCGCATTAATCGCAGCGGCGAGTTTTGGCTTGCCTTTCTTAGCGGCATCGGCGGCACGTTGCTTGGCGAGCGATTCCGCCGCTGTGGGTCGCTTCTTCGGTGTGGCCACAGGTACATTCTCGACAACATCCATTGAGAAACCTCCACCGATGTCAACGGTATCGGTGACTCGTTCTTCGGTTTCGACAACTTGGTTCGTTTCGGACATGGTAGACTCCTTAGTTTGATAGTAACCCCGAAGTTGGGGAGAACCCCGCTCTCGGATTGCACGAGAGGACCGCTAGACGGGGTTATAGGGTTAACCACAGAGTATTTCGATAATGATATCATCGGTCAGAGCATTTTCGAGTTGATGCGGGTCACAATTGAGTATGTGGCACATTTCTAACCGAACGTCGTAATCGAGAGTTTGGCACTTGTTGAGTTTTTCCCATGCCGTGTATGCCGCTTCCGCGAGTTGCTTGACGTTCATCTGTCTTACTCCTTGGTTCCGTCAACCGGTGTGATTGACTTCACGGGTATACTACCCCCACTCGATTATCGAGTCAATAGTTTTCCACCCGATTCATCCGCGAAATGCCTGAGACACAGGGAATCACGGAGATGCAGGTGAAAAATATTTTTGATTTTGTTTCGGAAACGATTCTGAACGAGGATGCGATATGCCCCCAACCGACGACACACCGACATGCCTCAAACCGTTTCGCTATCACGGTGTCGAATTCCTCAAGGAGTCTACCGATGAGATGCTGTGCGAGTGTCCGTTCTGTGGGAAGAACAAGTTCTACGTCGGTCTTGTTGATAAGGATGAGAAGCACTTCGCGGGAGGGTGGCGATGCCAAGTGTGCGGAACCGGTGGCAATCACCTCACGTTTATCAGGTTGCTTCACGCCGAATCGTGGAGGATTACTTTCGATTACAAATTCCTCGAAGGACATAGGGGACTACCCGCCGATGTGATGCGGGCATGGGGAGTCTGTCGATCCGTGACAACGGGAGATTGGTTAGTACCGGGATACTTGGTCAATGGCGAGATTGGCAATCTGTCAAAGTACCTCAAGATGCGGAATGACAAAGGTGAGGAGTTTTGGTCCCCGATACCGACTCCCACTCTTGCTCAGTGCTACTTTCGACCGGCGGGCGAATGGGACGAATCGAAACCCGATCTGTTAATAACGGAAGGGTGTTGGGACGGGATGGCGTTATGGGGTTCTTTGAGAGAAAGCGACCCCTCATCTCTTGCTACGAAAAACATCATCAGCGTACCCGGATGTCAGACGTTCCTTGATCCGTGGAAAAAACTTACTCACGGGAAGAACGTGACGATTCTTTTCGACAATGATCATCCCAAACGGAATATCAAAACTGGTACTGTTACACATCCGGGATATGACGGTATGGTGAAGTTGGCAGGTACGATTTCGGAGGTGGAAGAGTCCGAGAAACCGGTGTCGATCTCATACATCGATTGGTCCGGCGAAGGAAAACCATTTACTGATAAGTATCCCGATGGATTCGATGTACGGGATCATCTTTCTCTCAAAAATGGCAACTCATCGAGTCTCATCAAGTCTCTCCTCGAACTCATCAAGCCGGTTCCTTCACAGTGGGTCGATGGGAAAGCGATTCAACGTGGTTCGGGTAAGGCGAAACCGATCGAGGCCGAGAAGTGTACGAGTTGGAAGGTACTCGTGAATGCGTGCCGCAAGGCAATGAAGTGGAATGACAACCTCGAAGGGGCAATGGCGGTCTGTCTCGCGTCAATCGCGTCGGTGAAGTATCGGGGGAAGGGGAAACTGTGGGTCAAGCTCGTATCCCCCCCGGCATCGGGCAAGACGATGCTACTCGAAATGATGATCGCGGCCAATCGATACTGTATTATGGAATCCGACTTCCGGGGGTTCTACTCCTTTTGGAATCCCGAGAATAACGGCGATGAGGGTAAGGACTATTCGCTCGCGGGGAAGTTGTTCGACCGGACGCTCATTACGAAGGACGGTGACACGATCCTACAATCAGCCTATAAGGAAACGATCCTTTCACAAGCCCGTGACTTATTCGATGGACAAGCGGCGAACAGTGCCAAGAATGACATCAAGCGTCAATACGCCGGACTCCTGTTCACTTGGATACTCGCGGGGACGAATGCGTTGAGACAGTTGGACACATCGGAATTGGGTCAACGCTTCATCGACTACTGTATTATGGAGAAAATCGATTTTGAAACAGAGCGAGACATCATCCGTCGTGCGATCCGTACCGAGGTCCGCAATTCCGCGATACAATCGAACTGTCAAGTCGAGTCGACGATGGACGTGGACTACCTGCGAGCAACGAAACTGTGTATCGGGTACATCCACCATTTGAAGTCTCATGCAGAACTTGGGGAGGGGATGGAGTTTTCTTCCAAAAACGAGGACCGGTGCCTCGATCTCGCACAGTTTGTATCATTCATGCGTGCTCGTCCGAGTAAGAATCAAAAGGAGACTGAGACGCGGGAGATGGGTACGCGATTGGGACAACAATTCTCTCGACTCGCTCGGTTCTTGGCTCTTGTAATGAATAAGAAGTCTGTCGATAGGTCAGTGATGCAAATCGTTGAGAAGGTGGCATTCGATACCGCCCGTGGGCGAACGTTAGAGATTGTCAAAGCGGTATCCGAATCTGGTACAATGGGACTCGATCTCCGTGGTGTCGTAAGTGTCACCAAGCAAATCACCCATGAGGAATCACCGTACTTGGAGTTCTTGACAAAGATCGAGGCACTTGAGAAGTTCGACAACGGCGTACCGAGTGTGGCGAAGAATCAGTACGCACGGTGGAGACTAACGGAATCGTTCCGGAAACTCTTTAAGGAAGTCATGAGGGGGAAGTAACATGGTCATCGGTGAGTATCCCTGTTGTAATGGCGAGTTGATGATACCGTTGCCTGATCGTCAACTACCGTGTTTCTCAACCGAGAACTGTCCTCATTGCGGGTGTAAGGTTTGGCATAGGTTATCGAGACTCGACCCTCAATCATGGACCGATGAAGCATTCCATGAAGAGTTCGACGTAGACGAGACTACGCGACAGATTCTTCCAAGGATCAAACCGGATGCTGTAATTGGAGGAGAGTATGAATCCGCGAATACAGATCAATAAGAGAAAGAGTGGTTGGGGGAACGTGAGTTACGATGTCTATGTTGACAGTGCATTCATCAGAAACTACCGGACCAAGAAGGAAGCAAAGGAAATGGGCGAGAAGAAGATTGTTACCAAGAAAGAACAGGAAGACCAATTAGCGGAGTACATCAACGACTTGGCAAACGATGAGGTAACATGATGTCTAAAGGATGCGTCTATTTGATCCACTTCGAGAGACGATTCAAGCACGCTCAACACTACCGAGGCTACACGAAGGACCGGACTCCCGAGAAGCGAATTGAGGAACATCGAAACGGGACCGGTGCGAGGATCATGCAGGTGGTGAATGAGGCCGGTATCCCGTGGGTATTAGCGAGAGTTTGGAAGGGGAAGGGGCGGAAGTTCGAACGGAATCTTAAAAAGGTGGCAATTTGTGACATTTGCCCGATTTGTCAGAGTATTGAAGAGTTGGAACTACTAGAAGGGGAGACAAATGAGCAAGAACAAACACGTCGAAAAGAACCCGAAAGAAAGTGTTCTGTGGCGTGAGTTCAATGAGTGGGCGGGAATGAACAGTGTGAGTATGGATCACGAGTCCGATTGGCGTCCGTGGTGGGAATGTTTCCTTGCTGGTGCGTTAGCGGAACATCAACGACAACAAATATTTCACGGAGAGAACCGATGAAAGAGTCTCATTTCGAGAAGTGGTACAAAGAGTGGTATTGGTCAAAGGCACAGGAGAAAGAACTACCATCGGCATCTGATATTGCTGAAGAAGCGTGGAACGCGGCACTCCGATTGGCGGTCCTCCAATTGGAACAGAGTCACCGGTTTAACGCGGCGGCACAGGTCGAACTCTTACTCGAAAAGGGGGCAAACAGTGGCGAAAGTCGGAGAGTCCCTGATTGACGCCCACAACGCCTACGTGGTCAAGTTGCGGGAGTACATCCAGGCCGAACTCGACAAGATGTGTACTTTGACCGAGCAATTGGATAGAATCGACGAGTTGTTGGAGAAGGCGAATTGTGGCGAGTGCGACACGCCTGTTATCATCACCGAAAGGAACATTGACAATGGCAAAATCTGACCGTGACAAGCGGGGGAATGGGAGTGGTCCTCCCCCTTCTGATTTCGACAAGTTCGTGTCGAGTGCATTGGATTCCGTCGTGACGATGCAACCTAATGCCGACAACCCGACGCAAAATCAGATAATAACTGACGCGACATCGGGAACGATTCCGAGGATCGACCAAACACCGGCGGGAATCAAGGACGTGGATTATCTTCCACCGCAAGCGGTCCCGTCTACACAACGAGTACGCCCCTCCGAAACTCTCCGAATGAGTAACCCCGAGGCATACACCCTCAACTCATACCAACAAATGCTTCGAGAGGAAGAGGCGAGGATTGTAAATCGTGACGCGGGGAGGACGCAACCGGTTCCCTACGATCCTAATGCGACCGATCCGAGTAAGAAGGTTCAACAAGCCCTCTCTCTCGAAGAACAAACGCTCGTGGCGTACCGTGCAACTCTCCGACAGGATGAGGAGAGACTTGCGAAACTCCCGCCACCCCCGCCGGCACCGCCCATGCCGGGACTCGATTCCATCGTGGGAGTCGGTCACAACTACCACGGGGTCAAGGAACCAGTCTTCAAGGAAGGAGCGGATAAACTCGCGGTCGAATCGTACTTGTTACTACGCCGGATGGTCGCGGGTCAGTACATTAATCCATTTGGGAACGTCTACCACGATGCGTTGAACCTGTTAGAACGGATGAAGGGTGAACTCGAAGTACCGTCTGTACCTCTTGAGAAGAAAGCGTAAGGAGGGAATAATGGAACCACGAGAGTTGCCATCTGTGGGGTTGAGATCGAACACGTTCTATTACGAATGGTACTTACGACAACTGTTGATGAACATGGCTCTTGAGTACTATCTCACAATGTCAGGGGTTGTTTCTCAAGATCAAAATGTACACGACATTCCAATTGTCGTAGACGAGAGTAAGGAGTCGTAAGATCATGCCATCTCCCAAGGGGCGTAGGAAGCCGCGAGAACTCAATCAACAACAACGGATGTTCGCCGAATGTTACCATCTTTCGGGAAATGTAACGCAGTCTTATAGGCAAGCATACCCCACAACGACCGCGGAATCGTCATGTGCGACAGCGGGTTCGAGGTTGTTAAAAGATGTCAAGGTCAAGGCATATCTGAATGAATTAAGGAGTAAACAAACAGAGCGTGTTGGACTGACATCAGATTGGGCAATTACGCAGATGATGGACTTGTTCAATGACGCCAAGAAATCGGGGGACTACAACGCTGCTGCGAGTGTACTGAATATGATCGCGAAACACTTGGGACTGTACGAGGTGCACCAGAAACAGAAGCACGGCTACACTCAGGAAGATGTAGAACGCTTGAAGAACGAGCTAAAGGAGAAGGGTTTCGACCTGAATAGACTCAATGACAGGTCAGATAACTGACAATCCTTTGATCGGAGATAGCACATGGAATTGACAGATGAGATAATCTCGAAGGTGGGAGAAGACTTTCAACGAGGTATAGAAGAATTACTCCTGCTACATCCCAAGATTTCCCCTGAAGATGCTAAGTATGAATCGACGCTGGCCATGAATTTCGCCCTCTATCGCATCCGCATTTTCATTTCAAAGGCAGACAAACTATGACAGATGGTGAACGTGCTCGACTCAAGGATACGAAATCTCTATTCGATATCGCTTCTACAAAAGTTATGGGCAATTCAATTGAGATGGTGTTCTATACGACGATCTCGATGACGATAGGTTGGATGCTTGATGAGAAAGTGTACCGCGAGAACTTCGAGGAACATATCAAACGCTTGAAGTCGATGGGCGTCGAACCTGCGAAGTCTGTTATAGAACCTACCGGTAACTAATCGCCCCGATGATTGAGTCATTGCTTACCGTGGTATAATGGCCACGGTATTTTTACGTACATAGGGAACAGTCATGACAACAGAGCAAGATTTCCAAGACATGTTAGACCGTAATCCCGAGGATCACGCGACCCGTCTCATACTCGCGGACTTCTTACAGGAGAGGGGTGATCCGAGGTGGGAGGGGTATCGGGCGTTGGGGCTACTGATGATACTACCGGAAGATTACGGAGGAATTTACTCTTGGACTTGGTGGAGGCGGTCGGGGTTTCCCGAGGGAACAGATGTCGGCATGGTGATTGATAATTGGTTTGATTTAATAGAAGGAGAGCGTACAGCAGGTAGCGATTGTCGAGACTATCGGGCAAGACAAACAGCCGAAGACGCGGCGGCGTTGGCATTCTCGAAGTTGAGTGACGGGGAGAAGGGGGAGATATTGAATGGTGTGTTGGGTACTGTTAATTAACGAGATGAATTATTTTATTTTGAATGATATGTTTCTAGCAGTCTACTCAGTCTCATGTCTACTTACGCTGATCAGTCCACACTCGCGTTCCGCTCGTTGCGACACATGGAGGTAAAGAGGTTAATTAATACAGGTAAAAGACGCCCCCCTCTTACTCCCCCCGTGAAAAGGAAGTCGAGAGGGACATCTGTTATAGACGCCCCCTATCGAGACGGGTGTGTGTTCTTTACTCCCACTCCACCGTACCGGGCTTGTTGTCGCGGAACCTTTCAAATCGCCGTGGGGTACGCCACAGGTAACGAGATCGGGTTGAGCCGCCGCGTAGAGTGTCACCGGTGTTTCCAATCCGCCCGGTTCGGTGAGTCACATCCGTATGAGCATTTTTATTCGGCTCACTCGAATCACCCCGCTACACTCTAAGAGGCGGAATGATCCAACTAGGGAACTATGATGCCGAATTCGCACTCCCCCGTCAAACCTATTTTTGAGAGAGAATCATGCTACGTAGAGAATCGAAGGAAAAAGTGGTGACGCCAAAGGTGGAGAGTACGTGTGATACGTGTGGGAAATCATCACAGATACCTAAGTGGGTATTCTTCTACACCAATGGCCGCGTCTCCTGCCGTCTTACTCGGTACTGCCGTGGGAACATGCGGATCACGAAGCGTAACTCAAACAAGGACTAGACGGATGTGGTAAAATCCGCGTGCCGAACTTTTCTTCCAAAGGAGTAACAATGGACGCTCAGCCGATGAAACTTGGGACGCCGGTCTACGTGGTCGTGAGGGTGAGCAAGTACATTACGAACATTGTAGTTGGGAGAATCATCGCGTGGGAGGCGGATAAGGACGAGTGGGCCAACTCGACAGACAAAGGAATGATATGCTACGTATCGGAGGTAGGACTCGTCTACTTCGCGGATCGTACCCTGTGTTATCCTAATATGACCGCTGCCGAGAACCGTAAGCGGGAGATCGAGAGGGAAACACAATGATAAGTACCAACATTAAGACTGTTGCCACACTCTACCGGACCAACAACGATATTCGTGATCTGATAAATGCGTGGGTAGAATGTAGGCGGTGTCCGATGGAATTGGTAGACGAACTCCTCTCGGAAAGCATGGACGATGCGGCGGATTGTGCACTGTGGGCGGCAACGCAAAAGGAGCGACAGTATTATAGGTTGGAATCATCCGATCTAACACCTTCACACCGTTCGCCACCCTACCCGCGTAAGGCATCTGATAAAGATGAGTGGTATTTCTTAACAGCAAAATTTCCCATTATGTACTACCATCACGTTCCGGGGTTACGGGCGGTATTGATCAGTACTAAACAATTAGAGTCGCCCCTCGCGTGCATACTCGACTTACTCAACAATTGGCGAAAGGAGAAGATATGACAGACACCGAAAGCCTACTCAATGCCATCGAAGCGATGCCTGACGACGACACTCTCCGAGGTGCCTACGCCGATGAATTGGAGAAACACAAGTACAGCCCGCGTGCCGAGATGGGTTGTATCGCAGGTTGAGTCGGTTAATATGAACGTATGCAACCAATCACTTATGCGAACGCTGTCGGGTTCCCTGGCTACAGGGTCGGAACCGATGGTTCCGTTTGGACGTGCTGGCAAAGGTATTACCCTAAAGGCTGCGGAAAAGTTGGCGTCAGGTACAGGATGGGTTCAGGCTGGAATGAGTTGAAACCCTGTCGGATGAAGTCGGGCTACCTGACTGTCAGACTTAGAAACAGTCAAGGGCGGATGAAGCACGTTCTTATTCACCGACTCGTCCTTGAAGCATTTGTCGGCCCTTGCCCCGATGGGATGGAGTGCCGGCATTATCCCGACAACACCAGAAGCAATAATCAATTGCCAAACCTTTCGTGGGGGACAAGGCAGACCAATCAAGGCGATAGAGTTTTTCACGGAACCCATGCCGCCGGGGAGATGCACGGTCGCTCAGTGCTGACCGATAAGCAGGCGGCAGAGATTTTCAAGTTAGCCAAATCGGGGAAGCAGTTGCTTGAAGTCTCCCGTTTGTTCGGAGTACACCGGTCTACGGTCAGCAAGATAGCCAACGGCATTTCATACAAGATGGCAACAAAGCACTTGAGAGAGACATGATAGACACGACACGCGACCAGCTAATTGACGGCATCGAATCCAGCCCTGATGACGATGTCATCCGCCTCATATATGCGGACAGGCTCGAAGAGCTCGGGCAATTGGAACGAGCAGAGATAATTCGATTGCAGATTGAGTTGGCGAGACTGAATCACCACCACCCCGCTTCCGACCGTGCCGCCCGCGAGCAACCGGACCGAGAAGATTTGCAGTGCGGGTGCCAACCTCTTCGCGACCGCGAATCCGAACTCCTCCGAGAGTACGAATCCGAGTTCCGACGCGGCCCGAAGTGCGAGGTGTGCGGAGGCGATGGGAAGGTCCAAAAAGGGCGTTGTGATGCGTTTATGTTTGGCTGCGAGGAATTAGGAAACGATAATTGCACCCACAAAGCAGAACTTATTATTTGCTCTCTCTGCCACGGCACCGGAGACGCGGGCGGGTTGATGCGACGGATTAATGTCCGCCACAAGGTTTACGGAGCATATGAAAAAACGGATTGGATTCACACTGTCGAGTTCCATCGCGGATTCCCGAGGGTGCATTGCCGGATGGAGGAGTGTGTGAAGGTAACTCCGCTAGACCCGAGAGCGGGATTAAGCGATGATTTGGAAAGCTACGAAACACCCGAACCAATCATCACTCCTACCGACTGGCTACTCTCCGTCGTGCGGCATCACCGGGGAGTCGAGGTGTGGGTGACGGATAGGGAACCTTCGCGTCATGGTGACGACTACTCATGGGCGAGTGAACGATGTCTGACGCACGCGACGGCACTAAATCCCGCATGCCGGTTGCCAGAAGTCATTTTCGACAACCTGCCCGGTGACATGCGGGGCATTCAGTTCTGGAGGCACTATAGTAGCCGCGAACTCTCGCAAGTCGAACTCGCACGGGCGATTCCCGCGTGGGCGAGAGGATACCTGAAATGAACGACCTACATGCACTCATGCAACAGATCATCATCGAACCCGAGAAGGACATTCTCCGGTTGATGTACGCGGATAAACTCGATGAGATCGAGGAGAGGGAGACGCCACGAGCAGAGTTCATCCGGGTTCAGGTGGAATTGGCTACCATCCGTTCTTCACGAACAGAGGGCGAGTGGATTTGCGAGAAGCCCGAACCCGATGAACGGTATGCCGGGTCAGCGTGCGGAAGGTGTCATCCATGCAAACTCCGACGCCGCGAACGGGAGTTGAGGATTGACAAGTCGAACTGGTGGAAGTGGGTTGAGGGTATCCAAAGTTTGAACCCCGAGAGAATCATTGGCGATGCCGAGAGCGGCGACACGGACTACGCTTGGCACTGTCGATTCACTCGCGGGTTCATCTCCGAGGTAAAACTGTCAGCAGAGACATTCCTTCAGGTCGCACCCGAGATGGTGTGGAACCCGGAGATGACGGACGATGTAGGTAAGTGCTCGTGTTCAATGTACGGTCGAGATGGTTGGGTTCTAAATTTCAGAGGTAAATGGGAGGAGTGTGAAACCTGTAAGGGAACCGGGAGAAAGGTAACCCCGCGACCCTGCCCGGAGACGGTTCAACCAATCGAGAAGGTGACGCTGACGACAACAAAGTATCCGCTTGAACTTGGAGCAGATTTGTACTCTGATGACAAGGGTAAAGTATATTCAGATAAGTACATCGGTATCGAATTCGAGTTGCCCGAATACAGACCGACTACCGGCGGTGCCCGTTGGGAAGATCAGTTAGGAGTTGAACGCATTCAATGAGTACGAAAATATCCGAAGACATCGAACAGTATCACGCACTCGCAACCCTCGAATCAGCCCGAGGGTATTTGCATTTTCTCGACTACGTAACTGTCGACGCACAACCCGAGAAGAAACCGTTCCGACACATCGCTGAGTGGTGGCAGTGGCGACGGTCACGCAGGGCGGCACCGGCCCTCGATCACCTCGCGGGTATCACCAAGAACTACACAGGACCGAAGTCATTCTGGAACGGATACCACAAGGGTTCCGATAAGACGCACGATGATGCCCGTGAGTTGTGTTGGCTCTTAGGATGGTCGAAGAGACGACTCCACTGTTATGTGTGTGCCGGTAAGGAAGAACAGGCCGCACTCATTACGACCGCGATGCAAGGCATCCTCTTCGATAACCCGTGGATCGCGGAACGAGTCTCGGTGACAAAGTTAACGGGAACGGGTAAGTCAGGCTCTACGCTCACAATCCTCCCGATGAATGCGTACACAGGTCAGGGTATCTTCCCCGACTACATAATTGCCTCCGAGGTCACGCACTGGATGTATGATGACGGGAAACGATTTTGGGAGTTCATATTGGAATCCGTCAACAAGCGTCCTAACTGTGTACTCAAGGTCGAGACGAACGCGGGCATGAAGGGGACGTGGCAATGGGACGAGCGGAACCGGATCGAGAGGAGTCCCTATTGGTCGTTCTTTGAGGCACCGGTCGGACTCCCTCTGCCGACGTGGATGAATCAGGAGAAGATCGACGACGACTCACAGGGACTCACGCCAGGGGAGCGGGACCGACTCTACAAGAACCGTTGGGTTGATCCCGGCGAGGAGCACGGGTATCTGACTCAGGAAGAGTGTGAAAAGTGCATCGATTATTCTTTGGGAGAAAGAACACATGGGGATCGCGGGGAGGATTACTTTGCGGTTGTTGATTACGGCGGCGTACATGATCGTACCGCTCTATCTGTCCTACATGTGTTACGTGGGGGTGAGCAAGTTATTGTCGATAGACTCGATTGCTGGCAAGGTACTCACGGCGATAGGATCGACATTGTACATAATCCTCTTGACCCATCTCGAAGGAGCGTGGAATCGTGGTTGGAGATCGTAAGGAAGAATTTTCGACTGTCTGCCCTTGTCCTCGATCCCTACCAACTCGAAGCACTCGCCATTAAGTACGAGAGGATGGGGTTACGAGTTCTGCGATTCGAATACAGATCGGGCAAGGCGAATTATCAAATGGCCCAACTCTTGAAGACCTGTATTCAGAATCTCCGCATCCGCTGGTCACCACACGCGGGCAGACTCCCTCAGTCCATCGTAGTAGACGGTCGTACTAAGATGATTGAAGATGACACGCTCGAAAAGGAACTCGCCATGCTCGTTACGAAAGTGACAGCCTACGGTTACCGGTTCGATCATGAGTCCGGTAGACACGACGATAGGGCCGTCTGTCTCGCAATGGGACTTGTCCATGCTCTCCCCGAGGGAGTTCCATTAGGTTCACTTGGACCCACGGTCATTCACAACGATAAGAAAGTTCTTCCTATTGGGTCCGAACCGAGTTACCGTAATGAGCGTGAGGCCGATGCGGTCAACCGGTGGAACATCTACGGAGCGAACGCGGGCGGTAGTGCGTGGGATCGAGGGGACATCACATGATACAGTGGTCGGAGAGCATGACCCAAGCGGAATGGGAACAGATGCTTCAGGAGAGGGAGGCACTTTACGACAAGGAACTAACGGAGTTGATTGAGAAGTTCGGTATCTCATGTCCGACGTGTGGACTGTATATCTCACACTGTCGAAGGAGTAAGGATTCTGGGTGCTCACAACCGGATTACCGGAGTCAACTTGAGGGGATGAAACAACGAATGGGGAACCTAACATGATCAAGGTACGCGAAGTCGTTGAATTGTTCGATGAGAATGATGAGTTTTTAGGCACGTCAAACTACGTCGTCATCGAAGACGTCTACGTTTACAATCAGGCGATACTCGAAAAAATCCTGTGCCTCAACAGAGATTCGAAAGGCGTCGAGATAAAAAATGGGCCGAACGGGAAGGGAATTACTGAGATGTTTTGGTTCCAACCCGCCTAGTATTTTCTCTCAAAAACAGGAGACGCAAGTGATCGCAGTACAGTTGCTCGGGGGTCCGTTCGACGGTGCCGACACCGAAGTCCACGAGTCGATGTACGAGATCGCGATGAAGGTTCCGGGTTCTGTGAAATGGGCGGTTGTCTACACGAACACGCGGAACCCGAACCGGTGGAAACTCCTCAAGTACATTAAACAGTCTGAACTCAAGAAACAATGGGCACTCAAACCCGAGGGTAAGAAATGACTGATAAAAAGGTATTCGTCGTTGATGTGGATAAATTGGATAAACAGAATCCCCCTCGAAGTCCTAGTGTACCTACTCCACCGGGACAATTTAGCACTCAGGATTTCATCGGAGTACCGTATCCTGCGGGGTACACCCATATTCGGATGGTATCACGGCATTTCCCAAAGGAGCATCCCCAATTAACGGTAGAGAATCCGTTGTCAGAGAAAGGTATAAAGAATGGAGGAACATGGTTGTGTCTTAGACCATCTGCATTAAAGAGGATATTCGATAACCCAAATGATTATGTGTGGGTAGACGGTCAACCACTCCCCGCGAGCAATGTCCCTAAAGAGGAGTCCAAGTAATGCCTCCCGGAAAATTCTCGGTCAACGGTTCCACCGGTGATGTTCTCACGATCCCGGCACCCGTGGCACCATCATTCATTCGCGTCCTCTCGCTCAATCTCTACGTGAGTGCAACATCAACCGTCACATTCACGAGTAAGCCCGCAGGAACGGGAACCGAGATCGGAGCGGCCCTACTCGGTACTGGAAACGCATACGAGCGTACCGACGAGGTGTCGGGCATCTTGGATTGTCTACCCGGTCAAGCATTCGTGATTAACAACAGTGCGGGTACGATTCGAGGCAACATCGTATTCGCGGTCATGGGATGTGTACCGGCGGGGCCGTTGGGTGGGGCGGCATACTAACAACTAAGGAGTAGCCAATGATCCTCGCAAGTATTCAGAATACATCGAAGGGGATACAGCCCTTCATCTATTACAATATCAGCGAATGTACTGTAATAGATCGAGTTGCCAAGGAATCTCCACTCCGATTTCAAACGTTTCAAGACGATGAGATTGAGGGTGCAAGGAACTGGTGCCGCAAGCACTATGAACTTATGACTGAGAATGGCAACGGACCATCTCCTGACATTCCGCATGTTCGAGATGTGGAGTAGTGTTTTCTCTCAAAGAAGTCTAATGGAACCTGAATATGGACCCTGGATACGACAACTGGAATACTCCTGCTGATAACGGATTCGGAGGATTCACTAGCAGGGAATTTGGGTTCCCAGGACCGAAACCATCCAGTCCAACCGGACTTCCGCCGGGTGATGGTGGATACACAACCCCCAATTTCCTCTCGTTCAGTGCATTAGTTAGGTCTGCCAGTCGAGCATATTTATATCAGAGCGACGAGGCTCTACGAGATTCGGTCAACAACGCCCGTGCGATGCGTCGTGATCCGGTTTTGTTAGGAGCACTTCGGGGCATCCAACGCCCTTTAAGCCAATTATCCTGGCACATAACACCTGACGATGAGACGAATCCCGCAGAGGCAGAGGCCGCGAAGTTAATGGAGTACGTCATCAAGCGTATCCCACGGTTTCAGAAGCTACGAATGAACCTCTCGGAATCGATATGGTTCGGGAAGTATGCAGTCCAACTCATCTACGAGTGGAGGGAACACCGTGGGCAACAGGTCTTATTCGTTCGCGACCACATACCGATCAACGGTGACAAAATCAGGTTCCGATGGGATGGTACACCGGGGTTTTTAGTCTACTCGGGATATCCAGGGAGTAAAGAATCCACAGACTACGGACTCGCACACTTCCTCGATGCCGACGAACGACTCCAATACATCATCCACGAACACGAACCTGATGATGTCGATTGGCTAGAGCCGGAAATGGGGGGTGCGATACACGGTGTCGGTGTGCGGGGACGACTCTATTGGTTCTGGTGGCTCAAACAGCAAGTATTCGCTCAATTGATGAACTACATTCACCGGTTCGCGAATGGACTTACTATCTTCTACTATCAGGCACAAAATGATGAGGCCAAGAAGGAAGCGATTGCCGCCGCCCGTGCTCAGTTTTCCCAAACGGCGTTGATCTACCCACGATGGAATTCTGAGAATCCCGATGTAAACAGTGTCCAGCGTCTTGAAGTCGGAACGGCTAACTCGAACCTGCTATGGAATCTCGTGTCCGACTACTTCGACCCGATCATGGTCCGCTACATTCAGGGGCAAGTTCTCTCATCCCACGCGGAACCTACGGGACTCGGGTCCAAGGTAGCCGATCTTCAAGGGGATACGCTCGATGAAGTCATTAAGTACCATGCCATCGACCAACAAGAGACGATTCAAACCGATCTCGTTGATGTTCTGTATGGCTATAACGCACCGGGAGTACGACCGGGAGTATTCGAATTCGAGGTAGATAGCCCTGATGCTGAGAAGCTGATGCAGTACGCCGAACAACTCTACGAAATGGGTGTCCCGCTCGATGAGGACCAAGCGTATAAGGTTTCGCAGTGGCAGAAACCGAAACCGGGTGGAGGCATCATTACACAGGTTGGAGCGATGCAACCTGCTGCCATCGGTGGCGTGCCGCAAGGTGTACCGGTATCGGGTTCTGTCGGCCCACAACAACAAGGGCAACAACAAGTCGATCCGTCAACGGGCTATCCGATGGCATTCAACCGGCGACTTCACAGGAACGGTAAAATGCCAAAGGTGTTACCGAAACGAAGAATGTTGCTCAAGGTGTGATCGAAGCAAATCAACAAGGAGTAGAAATGCCCGCTAGTAACGAACCACAACCCACTGACGGGTACGGAATATCATTTGATTCTAGTGAACATGCTAAGTACGTTCTCGATGGGATCACAAGCAATCTGTTAGCAATTGAGGAAGACAAGAAAAACGCTCCTCCATTCGTTCAACCCGAGTGGAAGGAGAAACCTGCGGGACATTACGAAAAGGGTTCGGGATTCTAATTTAAGCAAATCAACAAGGAGTACTTATGCCGAAAGTGATTGTAGTTGTTCCTACCATTCGCCCCGAGTCACATAAGCAATTCTGTGAAGCGTGGAAACCTCTATTCGAGAAACATTGGGTAACTCTCGTTACTGTGTGGGATGGCGAATGTCCTGAAATTGATGTTGATATGTATGGTGAAACAGGGATTACTAAATGGGGTAGAAAAGATGCCTTCTCTTTATTCATAAATGAGCAAGAGCTATTCTATCGGTTTACTGATGGGATTCGGAATATCGGATTCGTTCAAGCGGCGGGGATGATGGATTCTCCCGATGACATCCTGTTGACGATGGACGATGACGTTGTCCCAATCTATAAGAACAACAGTATAGACCCGATTCAGCATCACATCAACACACTCAACCGCCGCTGTTCGATTTCGTGGATGAACACAGCACATGAAATTGACCTGTACCTTCGAGGAGTACCGTACCTGATACGCGATGAGGCACCGGTGATGTGCTCTCATGGGGTATGGGTCGGTACTCCCGATTTCGACGGTGAGACTCAGTTAGTTATGGAGAACAGTGGTGCTCTCGTGAACGGGAAATTAAGTATCAAGGGAGTTCCTTACTCACTGCCGTATTACGTGGGACCGATCCCGAAGGGTGCGATGTTTCCCGTATGTTTCGTACCGAGTGCCGAAGTGACGATGTTTGATGGTTCTCGTAAGGCCATCTCTGAGATACGAGAAGGGAACCGAGTGTTTACCCGAGAAGGCAAGTCTCATAAAGTCCTGCGTGTTATGGAAACCCCTCACTGCGGAGATGTAATCAAGATTCGTGTCGCCGGACGGGATACAGAAGTCGTCTGTACTCCTAATCACAATCTATGGGTACTCCGTTCAGGCCACGCAATTCCAAATTGGGTTGCTGCATCGGAAATCACTACCGATGACAGAATGGCCACTCCAGTAATCAACGAAGTAGCTGAACTATCACCTCCAAATCTGTCAACGTGTAAGTTACTTGGATATTTCTTAGCAGAAGGGAATTATAGTAAGTACAGTCCGAATGCGAGGCATTCCAAGGCCGGAGAATATACGGGACTGATGTTTACGTTTGGAACAGACAAGAAGAAGGATGCGATTTCCGATTGCTGTGAGTGCCTCAAGACTCTCGGAGTTGAGTATCGTCTCGAACACCCTAAGTCTTCTGCTACAGTAGTTGTAACCAAAACATGCTACGATCTCGTCGCACTCCTTCGAGATACGTACTATGTAGGCGAATGGGCACATGGTAAGAAACTTCCGAAGGGTATCTATGGGTGGGATGTCTCACGAAAACGTGCCTTGCTGTCTGCGTATTGGGCCGGTGACGGGTGCTTCTCGACTATTGAGAGGATAAAGGGTACGACGCAGTATCAGTGCCAAGCAAAGACTCGTTCCCGGACAATGGCTCTACAGATTCAACTCTTAATGCAGAGTCTTGGATTCCCAGCAAACGTATCTCGACTATCTGCCTACAAGCAAAGCAAAGAGTCATGGGCAGTTTCGATTAATGGTACACGAGCAAAAGAGTTCAAGAATTTCCTCGAAGGAGGTGCTATACCTGCACTTGGGAAGAGGAGGCATGATAAGGCGTTCTGTGAGCAGGGGTTCAACTTCTACTCTGTAAAAGAAGTGTCTCGGGTTAAGTACGAAGGACCGGTTTACAATCTTACGGTCGAAGATGACCACACGTATCTCGTCGAGGGACTCGTTGTTAAAAACTGCGGAATGAATCTAGCGGTAAAGCGTGATGCGATTCCTTATCTCTACTTTGCACCGATGGGTAAGGATACGGGCATCGTTCAAGAGCGTGAGGTAGATCAGACGGCGGGAGGAACGCATACGTTCAAGATTCCCCTGCTAAATCGATTTGCAGACATTTGGATGGGGGTAGCACTCAAGAAAGAGTTCGACAAACTCGGGTGGGCGGTCTACACAGGGGCGTCAACGATACTCCACACGCGGGCGAGTGACGCGAGGAATAACTTCGATCAGGAGAAATTGGGCCGGGAGTGGAACGAGGACGTGTGGAGGATCATGAATTACCAGAATCCACGTTCCGATGTGTCTAAGGAGTTCGTCGGATACTATTCGATGTGGCAACAGAAGCGTGAGAGGTTCCGCGAACTCATCACATCTATCATCGAGAAAGGGGGCCGGAATTGAAAACACACCATGACATTCCGGGGTGGTTCGACTGGCCACAACTCTACGAAGAGATCGTCACGATGTATTCAGGTGGAATCTTGGTCGAGGTCGGAACGTACCTCGGGAGATCACTCTGTTATCTCGGGAAACTCGTCAAGGAAAGCGGGAAACCGTTCCAAGTTGTCGGGGTCGATTGGTGCATAGGATCGGGGGAAGAGAACGGGGAGGACAATCACAGACAGGCAGTCAAGGCAGGTAACGGTTCATTCGCATCTCAACTTCACCGCAATGTGATGGAGTGCGGACTCCAAGGAATCGTCTCGATCCTCGTAGCCGACTCAGTACAAGCATCACGACTCTTCGCGGATAACTCTCTAACGATGGTGTTCTTGGATACTCGCCACGATTTCGACTCAGTGAAACGAGATATCCTTGCGTGGAGTCCGAAAGTGAGAATGGGAGGAACGCTCGCAGGCGATGATGTAGGGATTCCCGATGAGGAGAAACCTGTGTGGCCCGAGGTGAAACAGGCGTTGAATTGTTGTCTATCAGGATGGCAGCACGCACCACACGATGCTTGGAAATGGAGGAAACGGTGATGGTGGAAGGATACAGTTCTTTTTGGTGGAAAGATGGTAAGAAGTAACCAACAGTCACTAAGGAGTAATCAATGTCTCGTCCATTAGTTTCGATAGTGATGGCAACATATCAGAGGAGGCACCTACTTGAACGCTCTCTCCGATGTTATGAATTATCAGCGGGCATTGACCCTAAAGAAGATTTGGAAATTGTCGTTATTGACGACTCGTCTACGGACGGAACAAAGGAAACTGTTCAGGCATGGTCAAATCAGACAGGTATTCGAGCTACGGTACTTTGCCCATACCCGAAACGCGAATCTTGGCGAGATTGCGGAGCGATTTTGAACTGTGGGATTCGGACATCACTCGGCAAGCACGTCCTGTTGACCCACCCCGAGGTGATGCCGGGCTTGTTGAGTGTGAAACGATGCGTTGATGAATTAGAAGGATTTGAAAAATTACGTGGACCAAATAATCTGAATCGAATCGGACTCTACGCCTGTTGTCGAGTGTACTACCTATCCCCGAGGGACCAAGTTCTACTTGATACAGTGGATTGGAAGAACAAAGGGGCATTAGCAGTACGGGAGATTCCACAATTCTACGAAGAGGATACTAACGGGGTAGCGGACTATATGCACCGGGCGACCGACATTGTTGCTCAACCTAATTCTCGTATGCCGACGTGGGAATCCTGGGTGTTCGGTGGTTGCAGTCGCGAAACTTGGAAGCGGCTCGGGGGAATGCTCGAATCACAACTGTGGGGAAGCGTCGACATCGCATTTCACGCACGGCGACGGACCTTGGGAATTGGAAATCATACCTGTCCCGAAGAGGGTACGATAGTCATTCACCAGAATCATAATCTTCCGGGAGACATAGAGACTCCGAGAGACATGAACGCATGGCAACAGGAACTCTCGACATATGATCTCACAACCCCGTCTCGTCTCGTGTATCCCGCCGTTGACAATCTCGGATGGTAATCGGAACGGCATTTGCATTTCGTAGAACATTCGCCTACACTCGGAGGTGCCTCATGATGACATTTTTGGTTGAGTTCTTGGTACTGTTAGTAATCGCCGTGGTGGTGTTCTACGCAGTCAAATACATCCTAGCGGAAGCCGAAGCCGATCCTCCAATCAGGAAAATTGTCCTCCTCATCTTGCTCGTGATGTTCCTCATCGCGGTTGCGAACATACTGACAGGTCATAAGATGTGGGGGCCGATAATCAGGATAGACCCATGACGAAGACCGAGATGGAACAGTTAGTCTCTAAACTCCTTCTAGAACAGAGGGAGTTTCGCCGTTTAGGTACGGAACTGCCGCCCGACAAGTTACTCCTCCTCCGACGACTCCTGTTCCGATTAGGACTCACTCGTATGTCACGTAATCCGAAACCACGACGGTATTCAACTCAATACACTCACGTAGACTTTCATAACGCCATTAACGCGGAACCTGCTGAAAAAACTAACGCATTGGCTTACGCAGATTTTTTGGAGGAAAATGGCAAGCCCTCACATGCCGCTATTATACGATCACATACGGAAACAGTGGGTGACGCAGTACATAGTTCTCCGGCGAGTGAGACGACACCAAACGTAGGAGAGTTTCGAGTTGTCCCTCTATTTTCGAGTCACAAGAACAGTAAGACTCACCCCTTCAGTTTTATCCTCCATACACGAGACGCATCAGATACGAAAAGGTCGATGATGTGGTTAACTCGGGGTATGACTAAGGAGGAGGCGAGGAACTTACTTAAAAACATGGACCGAGAAGGGGCAATTTCAGAACCGAATGACCTTGTACGCCGCAAATTACGAGTCACCAAGAAGATGACTAGGAGTTTTCTCCCAAAGAAACAGATACGGTTCGTGAAGGCCGAGAAGGTGCGAGCATGGCAACTACCGAGTGACACTGTACGCGGTATGATAGAAAATGCATCTTCGCGAGACGATTTGTCCAAAATTGAGATGCTTCTACGAGACATTTGGCCTGAATGGACTGAAACTCCTAATCCTGATACAGAGAATGATTATGCCTATACCGCATGGCGAGCAGCGAATCGGGGAGACGAAATCCCCCGATTACCTTTCAACGACTTCCACCGGAGGCACCGGAGAGCCGTCGAGCGTGCCCTTCAATCAGGACAAACCGTTGAACCGTCCGTTACGGCAGACCATCCCGGATTGGTGGCCGATAACATGGAACGAAAAAGACGACGGACACAAGGTGGTCTGTTGAGACTTGCGAAGGCTGAAAAGGACCGCCACCCCGCTCATGCTTTAATTGAGGGCTTTCCTTTAGAACATGCCCTACGACAGATGGCGAATGACCCCAAGCGAAGTAGTCACGTTCGGGAACTTGCCAAACATGCACTCACGAAGGGGGACACAACGGCACTGTGGGGACTTCACGACGCAACTCAGGAGGACGGTCACGGAGTACCGGGCGGGTACAATCTGATGAGTGCGGCGGATAAGATTCAACACGACCAACATACCTATACAGCACTAACAGAATTAACCAATCACATCAGAAAGCAACATAACATACCGAGTTCTAACAAATCATGGGATACACGACCTGAATATTTAGCACAAAGAACTGCATTATCAGTGAATAAAAATGATGGTCATATGGGGCGTCAGGAAAAGTTACTTAATCGTAACCGGTTGAATTGGGTGAAAAATCGAGTTAAAGAATTATCTCCTTATATCGATGATAAACAGATAGACGAATCGATTCAACGACACGCACATAGAGCGGGTATAGTTTGGAGGAAGGAAAACGAAATTGGAGGTAAGGAAGATCAACGTCGTGCTGTTCAGCAGCATGAAGGATTGAACTACTCGGGTAACGCTCCGAAAGGATTCAAGGAAAATGAAAAGGCCACTCGATACCGACGACTACCGAAGAGGCGGTATGCAATTAATTCGAATAGCATCCTACGACCTGAAATTCTCAAGGCAATGGCAAGGAACGGCCACGAATACGCATTCGGACCACAAACCAATCCCAACGCGGGCAGCGAACACCCCCTCATGTCCCAACTCCTCTCGGATGCCGCATCGGAGTACAAGAAACACGGTGACCACAGACGGGCGGTCGAGTCGGTGGTAAATCGGCACTTCCCCCCGAACAGGATCGGAAGGAACGACACACAGAAACTCGCCCTTACATACCTCAATCGCAGCGGCGACAACATCGAAGAGATTCCGCCGACTAAGAGGTACGGAAGACTGATAATCGGTGCTGGGGAACCTCTCATGGGTGGTGCCGACTTCATGCACGAAATCTCCGACGAGGGAGGGAATCGCGTCGGTCACGTGTGGGTGACGCCGATGGAGGGAGGAACCCGACTCCACGTTAACCACGTCGGAGCGATGGGACACGAGGCGAATTCACTCGGCCCATCTGTCATACGAGACGCCATGAGGCAACTTCGAACACACTATCCCGACGCGAAGAGGATTACAGGAACTCGGATCACCGGTGCCGTGAAGAAGAACACAGGGGGCGACCGTCCCACTGAGAGGAAGATGCAGCGTCTCCCGAAACGTCGATTCTCGATGTCTAATCGAGGCAACTTCATCGACTCACTCCGAAAGATTCAGTCATCAAATCAACAGGCTATGCACGAAACAGCGAATCGGTTGGCAAAACAACTCGGGATGGAACCGACAAAGGTACTCAACGCACTCCACGACACACCGCACGGTTCCGTACCGGGAATCGCACAGGCGGTCTACGGCCCCGCATCACCCGAGCAACTCCATGCAGCAGCGGCTTGGATCGGCCTCACGTCCAATGTTCCCGGAGTTGCGGTATTCCACACGCGACCGATGGGACCAGACACGCTCTACCGGATGCGGCAAGATGGAGCAGGACTCGACATTAGAAGTAAACTGGATCGACACGGGATCAGGAGTCGCATTCTGATACCAAACCGTCGCGGGTTCGACATTATCGTACCTGATAAGGGGAATCAACTCGGGGAACGCGTGAATCAGTATGCCGAGACTCATGGACTCAAGGTCGAGGCGTCACCGGGACACTTCAACACAATTGGTTCGGCAGATCAGGCACGATCTCGCGAGATGTTTCGGAGTAAGGTTGAACAACAAGAGCGGATGAGTCGAAAAGGTAGACCAAAAATGTACACTCTCGACATCAACGAGACGATTCGACAAGGAATCAGAAATTCATCCCGAAATACTAGCGTAAATGGTTCTTACATACAAAATGCCGATGCGGGTGGTGTTCTAGCTGATGCTTTAGATGAGGCGGGACACCCACACGCCCCATTTTACAGAAATCTCATATTAGGTAGTGCGTCAGATAAGGCAATGCTTAATGCAAGAGATGGCAGGTATGCAATTTCTGTGTACGGACATGAACACTTACCTAGTGTTACTATAAATAATGATAATTCCCACAATTGGCAGTTATTGCCCGGATTATCCGATACCAACAGAGAGGCTCTAGTAGTCCATAGACTGTCAGGGGGGATCACACACACTGCCGTTATGCACTCTCCTGCACTTCGGGAGTGGGCAGGACACCCCGATATAAGTGAAAAATTACGAGATCACCTCCTCCGCTCTGCCGAATACCTTGAGAAACAAGAACACGGTGCATAATGGCAACCATCGGTAGCACACCAACGGTATCGGTCAGCGTCCCGGTTCCCGTACCTGCACAGAAAACGAAGCCAAAGGCACCGCGTCAACCGGTATCATTCGGATCGGATGACGACGCGGATCAACCCACGCTACCTACGGCACCGAAACCACAACGACAACTCCGAGCGGTTCTACTCCCGTGGAGTCCACCCCCGAGGCAGATGAAGAGACTCCCGAAGCGTCGTATCATTTATAGTAAACCCAAGGAGCGTTCGTGAAAATCTGTCACATGATGTACCCCTACGATGGAGGTTGCTCATTCCACAGGCACCTCCAACCCGCGAGATTCTGTGGACCGAAGTTTCGTGAGTTAGGATGGGACATACAGATTGGGGCGAGTATCGAGAGTAAGGCCGACGTATTATTTTGGCACGGGCTACCGATGGATGCGGATACGATGACCGCCGTGATGATGGCGTTGGCGAGATCGAAGGTGGAGGGGAAGAAATTTGTGTGGAGTGTCGATGACGATTGGCTCACAGTTCCCGAATGGAATCCCGCCCGTCCCTCCGCCCCGTCGATGTCGATGTACTACATGCTCCGCGAGATGTCCGATTACATCGTGTGCTCGACTCAACACCTCGCGAACACGTTTGATACTGTAGAAGAACCCGAGAAGGTTCTCGTTGCTCCGAATATGGTCGACCTCGAACTCTTCCCGAAACCCGAGTTAAGGGAGGATGACAAGGGTTTCTATCCTGTCATGCAGCCTCCGAAGGGGCCGGTTCGCGTCGTGTGGAGTGGGGGTCCGACGCACAAGGAAGATTTGGACGTAATGACCGAAGCGTTATCGCGGTTACTCGATAAATATGGACAGGAGCGATGCGTCGTCCTGTTTAATGGGATGCCCCCACCCCCGAAGTTGATGACCAAGTACCTCCACCGAGGACTCTTCCACCAGCCGATTGTCCCGTTCGCCTCCTATCAGAAGATTTTGAACTCCGTAGAGGCCCACGTCTACCTCGCCCCCCAATCCGAAGTTGAATTCAACCTGTCGAAATCAAATCTCCGAATTATGGAGGCGTGGGGGTTGCGTGCGGCACCGGTGGCGTCGGAGTGGGGCGAGTACGCCTGTATCGAGAATGGTAAGGACGGGAGGCTCGTCTCGAACGACCCCGACCAGTGGTATTCGGCACTCCAACGACTCGTCACCGATCACGAGACTCGGATACAGATGGCATTAAGGGGATATTGCCGAGTGGATGCGAAGTACAATTGGCAACGGGAAGAGTGTAGAATGCCGTGGTATCGAGCGTTTGCAACCATTTTTGGGATAGAACTATGACCCCCCGACGCGGACTCGTGAAAAAGTACGCTTCTCCTGTAGAGAACTTTCACCAACTCCAACCATTCTTCCACGCCATTACACAGAATGGAGACATCCATACGGGTGTGGGGATCATGGCGGATCGGGCTGATGAAATCGAGAGTCCGCTTGCCCGACTCTACCACGCCATGTTTGAACAAGAGTCACAACGCGATAATTGGAAGCATCGTCTACCCGAAGGTTACTCAACAGAAGGTATGCTCTATCACGGGGGACACGTTTCCCATTGGGTCAAGGATAGGCCTGATAAATATGGATACGCGAAGGAACATCAAATCTTGCATCAGTTCGCTCCTATGAAAGATGGAAACGTGTGGGTGACCCTCCACGCTCACCCAACTAACGATCCAACAGGGAAAACTGTACATACGGGGGCGGTTGTAAGTCCACAAGATGCAGAAGAGTATATCACTCACCTGTCAGGATCAGGTGGAAAATGGTTTTGGGCACATGGTAGCGACGGACAAGGGATGAGGATTGCATCAACTAATCCAATTACCGATTTGAGAAATGGCATCGAGGCAACTACAGGTCAAGTAAAGGAACCAACTCAAATGTCACGTATATCATTTTCTCTCAAGAAGGTTCGACGGTATGCAACCCCCTACGGTATACCCGCTAAGAATCTCGTAACCGAACCTGTTGAGAATCGTAATGATTGGATGGAGTTCAAACCGTATCCCGGCTCTACCTCGAAACTCTCGCAACACGTTAAGGTAAATAAGAATCTCCTCCCTGTGCTCGTGGGTAGCCGTCTCGCGGTTGTCCTACACGAGATTCGCGACGCATTCGGCAAGCACGATGCGGAACTCAAGGAACTTGCAGACAAGGGACTTCGCGGTGTCACGTCACACAACGGGCAAGACCTGTTCACTCAGATTCGCGACAAGCTCCTCACGCAATCTCAACCGATTTCGAAACGATTAGGACTCAACCATCGTAACGGACAACGAGCAAAAGAGATTGCACAGAACTACAATTGGCATCGCGTCGGGGCAGGACTCAATGTTGATGAATCAGTAGCGGAATACGTCAACAAAATCGCTAAACAACACCTGAAAGATCGTGGTGAACAATTTCGTTCCGCACACAACCTCTTCGGCATCGGTTCCGAGGGGAGACAGGGTGCTAAACCCGGTTCTCAGGATGCGTTCCTCAATGGACTCCGACAACACGTTAGAACTCAGGCCATCGGTCCCGAATCGATCTACGGACTTGGGGGGCATGATGTATCCGACCAAATGCTACTTCGCTCACTCCGACGACTCGCGGAGAACGAAGAAGCCGTCGATAAGATTCGAACAGATAAAACAATTAACCCGAAGACAAAACTCCCCGAGAATCCAACCTACGCACCGAAGGGGAAGGCGTGGAGTCCGACCAAGGTTGGTGGAGGAGTTCGCGTCTCTCCCACGTCACGAGCGAATCAGTTTCGCCGTCAACAATTGGTACTCAGGTACGGCATCCTCGATACGCTCCGAGGTAAACAGTCATCTCCCGAACTACTCGAAGGTATCCGCCACACATCGCATCCAAATGGTACGTACTCTCCCGATGCACACATGGCGGCAATGGCCGAACACAACGCACTCCGACACCGATTGGAATTCTTGCGTCTGCTACCGAGACGAAAGGGTGGAGAGTTCGCAGGTGATCATGATACGCGGATGAAAGAGGATGTGAATAACTGGATGACACGACTCCGCGAACACGTATCGGCCAATGCGAACGATCCCGATGTGTATGATTACTTACAGACCGCGAATAAGTTGGGACATGGTACGGCCCCGATGGGGATTCTCCAACTCTCCTCGAAACTCGATCCGCTCGTTAAGCGATTATCAGGATATTCCTCACCGCATACACAAGGTCGAAAGGATGAGGAAGGATTGGTCGATCTCAACGAGTCTCATAACGCTCCCGAAGAGATGGAGATGGGACAACCGGCACCCGAGGAGAACTTACCTGATGCTCTACCTGTTAACACTCCCCGACAACCTAAAGATATGCGGAAACGGATGTATCAAGACATCGCTAACCATGAGGATGCGGGTTGGAGTAGCGAGTATCCTTCCGCTGTGGAGATGCTAAAGGACAAGTACATGATCCCTCATAAGGAAGCGGTTGCCCATGTTGCTAATTATCGGAAGTTGAAGGGCAAACCACAGGCGGCACAACCGACGACGAAACGGCTATGGCCTCCCGAAAAGAGGATGACACGGAGACGATTTGTTCGACCAGACGAGGCGACACACAATGGGATGATCGAGGCTATTAGGAGTAACCCCGAAGACGCAACTGCACGATTAGCATTTGCTAATTTTTTGCAGGAAAATGGTATTCCCGGTTCACATATTGTACGAGGACATGGAGAACAGATTGCAAATGGCGGGAGAATACGAGTTCCTGTTCAAACAGGTATAGCATCGCGTATTATGCTTTTAGGAAAGAATAGAAGGTATGCAGGAGATACGTTAACCACCTACAATGAAAAGATCAAAGGTGACGTTCGTGAACTGCCGATGGCACAACTCGATTACGGGAATAGCGGAGTTAATCTATCCGTTGCCCACAAGTCTGAACCTGAAGAGATTACACAGGGACATAGTGACAAGGGAATGATAACACACGGGATTACGGTTAGAGACGGAGATCATCTGAACCAGCTTATGTCGGACTTTCCGACGTGGGCACAACAGGAGATAACGAAACTAGCGTTACCTCATCTTTCTTCTCAAAAAACTCCATCGCCCCTCGATGGACCGTCTGAGATGGACGAGAATCCTGATACTGCCGCGAGAATGGCACGACGGAGACTCAAGTACGCATTATCAGTCACGAAACCCGGTCGCGTAATAGGTGTAAAAAAGGTGGGGGCGTACAACCCTGAGACTACGCCGCTAGGTGGCATGGGAGTAGCGAGATCGGGTGCGAAAGTAAGTAGGACGGGTGCAATGATGATTCCGAAACCTAAATTAGGTACTGATCTCGAAGTTCCTATTTCTCCACCCCCCGACGCGATTGTCAAACAATGGAATTCAGGTATGGCTCCTCCTGAAAGTGACCCGATGCACGCGTGGAGTATGCAAGTTGCAGAACCACACGCCGACAGATTTCATACAGTATCAGGTGGTTATGCCAAGAGTCGAGACGCATCACATCAGTACTTGGCGAGTGTCATACGCCGTGCGATGTTGGCACACATGGGCGGGACCGAAGACAATACTGTGTTCCACTTCGGAATTCCGACTCGCGGCGGGTATAAGAAGGGAAGGATCGTGATTCGCGGCAGTGGCAGTGATTTTAGTTCATACCGACCGAGGTTGTGGAGGAGGAAGTATGCCGCATATCGGGCACCATCGGGCGGTATGATTGCTCGTGGAACTCATTATAAGGGAGGCGAGATGATACCTGATATGGAGTCCAAGTTCATGAATCCGCCGATTAAGAAACAAGAGGGGGAACCTGACTCTGTGACTCCAACCCTACTCGGTGAGGAACCGGGAAAGGTGAAACGGTGGAAGTTCGATCCTAAGCGGATTGCCAAACTTCGTGCCAAACTATCTAAGATTTCTACTTGACAATAGTAAGTAGTTAATAGAAACTCCAAGAACAATCTATTCGGGGCAACAGTCGTCTAGCTAACGAGTGTTACCAAACTTACGAGCCACACGGGGCCGTGTTCCTGTGTGGTTCTTTCGTTTGATGCCCCGTTAGGTTGTTCTCTTTTCTAACAGTCATGAATGATCCACTCATAATCTCTTATGGCGGTAGTTCTGTGGAAAAATGGGGAAAGTCCGCCAAGTATGACTTTGACAATCCTCAGAAGTGGCATACAGAACAGTCTGTACCTCTTCTCGATGAGCACGAAATGACTGATGACAACGGCAAACCCGTTGCACGAGTCGATAGGACGATCCTTGAACAAATCGCGGCTAACAACAATCAACGAGTTCGAGAGACAGGTGATCCTGCAACACTGATTCTTGGTCATACATCTGATGACCCGAGGGCAGAAGAAAAACCTGCCCGTGGTTTCGTAACAAACTACCACGTCAAACCGTTCAAGCGTGATCCGAAAACAGGTCAAGTCATTTACGCGATTCATGGCGACTTCAAAGTACGCCCACAGAATAAGCATCTCCTCGAAGAATACCCTCGCCGGTCTGTGGAACTGTGGTGGCACAAAAAGGAACTCGATCCAATCGCTCTGTTAGGTGGGAGTTCCCCCGAACGTGACTTGGGAGTTGTGATTCGTAACAAACGGATCAACCACATCTCCCTCGAAGGACTCCCGAGGGCGGCGACGGTCAAGGAATCCATGAATCGGTACTGGCAACAGGGGCAACCGATTCAATTCCATTCGCGGGGTAATTACCTGATTGAACGGTACATGATCGACGCACTCCCAATCAAGAAATCCAAAGGGGAAGCGATGAACGGCAAGAACGGGAAACACAAGGTTACGAACGTGCCGGGGAACATGAAGTACGGCATGGACGAAAATTGCGATCCGGATGACAAGATGCAGTACGACGACTTGGGAATGGATACTGATGATATGAACCAGTACGATGGCGGGGACGAGTCAGTACCACCGGTTAATGACAACGACATGGGCGGGGGAAGCGAAGACCCCATGCTCGCCAAACTCTTCCAATCGAAACAGTGGAAAGAGTTGATGGGGCTGAAAGATCAAGTCTCTCAGATTGTTCAGGCACTCGGAATTGGCGGGGAACAAGAACAGGGGATGGACGGCATAGGAGGTGAACAACTGCCCCCTGAGATGCCCCCGCCGCAAGACGGAATGGACCTCCCCGGAGGGGGGGTGGACCCTATGATGCAGGCACCTCCTCCCGGTGCCGAGGCGATGGGAGACGATATGGAACCCGAAGAGGACGAGCGTCGAATGCACGGAGAAAAACCGGTTCAAATGAATGCGTCAACGGGTTACCCCGGTCCCAACGATGTGAACATTCCTTCCACTCAGGGCAAAAAACGTCCCAATCAAATGTCCCGCAACGGAGCACAGGGTATGACTCGAACTCGACAACAACAGAATCCCGAAGTCATTCGGATGCAACGGGAACTCGCCGACATGAGGCTGAAGTACGCCAAGACTGAGGCGGCCAAGATCATGCAGGACTTGGTGGCCGAGAACATCCGATTCGGTCGCACTGATGAGGAGCACCAGAAGGGCATCGCAGCCCATGAGGAACATTTCGCAGATGTGGTTGCCAATGGGACGGAGCAAGACGTGGCAGGGGAAATCGAACTCATCCGCCGCTGTTACGCCCGGAGTCGTCCGAATCCGGCACAGCCGACCGCCGTTGGTGTTGCACGGTACACGCGAACACAGGTTGACATCCCCACGTCGCAACAGAAACAGGATGAGGACGACGAAAATTTCGAGGAGACGCTGGTTGAACCGGCGACCGATCAGCATGGACCTGATCTCCGAAAGGTTCAACAGTTTGCCGAAGTTCAACTCCGGTACATGCGGGAGCACAAACTCTCGCAACCCGAGGCACGCAAGGCGGCCATCAAGTTCATGCGAAGTCGGGCACAACGAGTTCAGTAATTGACCCCACTTACCTCACGCAGTAGAGGACAGATATGGAAGGCAACACGCTATCGCGGATCGCATATGGAACTGTTAATCCGATGCGGTTTGTTCAGGATGCACCCGGTATCCAAGGGGGTGCGTTGCAGTGTTCGGGTGCGGGTGTGCCGATTATCGGTATCGCCCACGAGTCTATCGCGAGTATGCCGGGTACACCGTGGCAAACTCAATTCGTACCACAGAACTATCCCGCCGCCGCATCGGGACAACCGTTCCGACTGTACGGCGTCGTGGATATGAACACGATGGTCATTGTCGGTTCGGGGCAGACGGTACTTCCGAACCAACTTCTCGTATCCGACGCATCGGGCAACGCGGCCCCCCTCAATCTCGGAACCGCAGGATTGAAGTGGATTGGGGCACGAGCCATTGAGGGTGGCGTAGAGGGCAACCCGATCCGTTGCGAAGTTTACCTAACTCCTATAACTGTCCCCGCGTAACTAAACACTGTATAACTCACTCACTACTGAAGGACTACTCCGATGCCATACCCCGGCGTGTTACCGGTTCCCACGACGTTGCCGAATACGACCGGTTTCCCCGGCCCGTATGACGTCTACATCCCCCAACTCGGCAACGGCAAGCAACAAGCGAATCTGATCGTCAGTTACGCCCGCGACCCCAAAAAGTTTTGGGTAGCCGGTGCGTGTACTGTCACCCCCCGAAATGAACTCTCGGGCATGTGGTTACAGTTGCGTCCTGAAGCGTTGGCACGGGTGTACCAAGACCCCAACGCCTACATTTGGGTCGATGGTCAACCGTTTCCCACCGGTAATTACAACACACAGGACTTCCGAGCAGTTCCATTCCAGTGTCTCCGTCGAGCAATGCCTGATTACTTGGGACAACAGACTCAGGAACAGGCGGTTTGGCCTATTGAGGCTACGAAGATCGACGCACTCGGTCACATCATGATGACACTTCGAGCGGTTGTGTTCTACAACCTTATGCTCAACTCGGCCAACTACTTGAGTACCCATGTTGCAACCGCAACTCAGTGGAGTAGTCTCAACGGGGCAACAGGGGGCGGTTGGCAACAGGGGACCGAAACGAATCCGATCATCGCACGCACCCTCCGCAACATTGCGAATCAGATTCGTAAGGATACTCTCGCGACGGTCAACATCAACAACTTGACCTGTGTAATCGACCCCGACGCGGCCATCATCGCGGGTTCCTCAGCCGAAGTGTACTCCTACCTCGCACGCTCGCGGTTCGCAGGTCCGCACCTCCGGGGCGACGACGAGAGCCTATCGGGTGACCCGAGTTGGGGCATGCCCCCGATGATCGGCGGGATGAAGGTGGAAGTGGACCCGACACTACAGACGATTTCCCCGCGTCTCCAAGTCCCCGGTACTTACGCTGATGTGATGAACTACAACACGGCGATTGTCATGGCCAAGCCCGGTCAGATCAATGCCAACGTCGGACAGGTCAACAGCGGATTCTCCTCAGTCCACATGT